>Ga0335071_10005635_pt1 | contig 12983 bp, 8 predicted proteins | sample Lox_Sample_15_FD_206724 | JGI IMG/M metagenome (GOLD analysis project Ga0335071, IMG submission 206724) | Soil microbial communities from Loxahatchee National Wildlife Refuge, Florida, United States - Lox_Sample_1.5 | ecosystem: Environmental > Terrestrial > Soil > Wetlands | place: USA: Florida...
GCGCCAGGAGAGTCTGAAAAGCTTCCTTCACCTGTGCTCCGATAAAGCTCATCGCGAGGAAGCCTATGGAAATTGCCGTCTGTACAAACAGCGCGACATACGGTGTTGCGAACCTGGGGTGCAACTTACCCAGTGCGCTGGGAAGATACGAATCGATGCCGGCGACGAAGGGAATCCGCGCGGAGCCGGAAAGCCAGGCGGAGGCGATTCCGGCGATAGAAACAGCCAGCACGAAGGCGAACGGCGAGATGACCCACGAGAGTCCCACTTTGTCAGACATGCGACTGACGGCTTGCGGGATACCTTGCAGCGCGGAGATTTCCGCTCGCGGTATGGCGATCAAGAGTGTCATGGTACAGCCGATGTAGAGAAGGCCGGATATGACACCGCCGCACGCCACTGCGAAGGGGACCGTCTTTTGCGGATCCTCGATCTCGTCGCCCATAACCGACGCAAGCTCAAGTCCCACGAGCGCGAAACAGACAACACCAAAGGCTGAAAGCAGACTCGGGTCGAGCGGCATCCGCATGTCGTGTAGCGTGAGGTTCATGCCGAAGCGCTTCGTGAGTGCGATGCCGAGACCGATGAGAATCAGCGAGGCGACGGCCGTGCCGATGCCTCCGATATTGTTAACCCACTTGCCTACGCCGAGGCCGACGACGTTGAGAAACGCCAGTAGCACGAGCAGCACAAGAGCGCTGCAGAACGTGACGACAGGGTTGTTCGCCAGGGTGGCGGCTCTGGGTCCTGCGGTGTACAGTGCGATGCCCACGAAAATCATCACCACCGTGGGCACGTAGAAGATGTTGTTCGTCCAGTAGCACCAGCCGGACAGAAAACCATGAAAGTTGCCGAAGACCTTTTTGGTCCAAAGATAGATCCCGCCTTCACCGGGGTACCGGTGCGAGAGTTCGACTACAGCGATGCCTTGCGGCCAGAAGAAAAAGACCAGCGAAATGAGCCAGAGCCAGACGGTCATGCCGCCCGACGCCGATACCGCCGGCACGACGTTGAGGTTGACGATGGCGACCACAAACAGCAGAACAAGGTCCCAGCGTCCGAGGACGCGTTTAAGGTGAGCCGCTGCGGGTTGTGCGTTGCTCGACATCAACTTAGACGGCGCACGCTTCGTGATGCGCCCGGGATGTTTCCGTCAGTCGTCAGGAGCGCGACGAGTGCCGCTCCCCGGTAATGCGGTCGCCTAGTGCGCAGCAACCGCGGCTTCTTTTTCCTTTTGCGCCTCGGCCAGGGCGGGAGCAATTTGTGCAAACACCTGCAGGTGCGTGGCGATGTCCTCCTCGGTGTGCTGCACCGAGATGGTCCATTGCTCGTCCCACCAGTAGGGTTGCGGCATCACGCCGCGATTGACCATGGCGAACCAGTACTGCTTCCACAAGTCGGTATCGACCTTCAGCCAATCGCGATAGTTGCGAACCTCTTTGGGAGAGAACATCAGCGCACCGTTCGCGCCGGCGAAAGCCACGTAGGCATTCAGCCCTACGTGGGCTACTGTTTCGCGATAGCCGGTCACAAGCTTGTGCGAAAGCTTCTCGACGTGCGCGTAATTGTCACGCGTCAATACTTCGCGAAACGTCGCTAGCCCAGCGGCCATCGACACTGGATTGGTGTTGTAAGTCCCGCCGTGGAACACCTTGTGCTGCGAGATGAGGTCCATGACTGCCTTCGACGCGCCGAAGGCAGCGAGCGGCAGCCCGCCGCCAATGGACTTGGCGAGGCAGATCATGTCGGGCTTCACGTTAAAGTACTCCGAGGCGCCGCCCCAGCAGAGCTTGGCGCCGGTCTTCACTTCGTCGAAGATGAGCAGCGCCCCATGTTGGTCGCAAAGCGCCCGTAGACCCTGTAAAAATCCAGGCTCCGGCATGCAGAGACCGACGTTCATCATGATCGGTTCGAGGATGATGGCGCCAATCTCTCCGGGATACTGCTTAAAGCGGAACGCAACTGACTCGAGATCGTTGAACGTGGCGATCACCACGTTGACCAGGCTGGCCTTCGGGACCCCCATTCCCCCGGGGACGGAGTTGGGTGCCTTGATGTCGCCGATCTCCTCGCCGTGCGGTTTCACGCTCACCAGTGCGGCGTCGTGCAGCCCGTGGTATCCGCCTTCGAATTTGATGATGCGGTCGCGCCGAGTAGCGGCGCGGGCAATGCGGATGGAATGCAGCGTTGCCTCGGTTCCGCTGTTGCCAAAGCGAATCATCTCGATCGGGAAGCGCTGGCAAATTTCCTCGGCCAGTTCCCACTCCATATCGTGGGGCATGCCGAACATGGTGCCCGTGGACAGGCGCTTTTCCACTGCCTTCATTACGGCGGGATGGCAATGCCCCGCCATCAACGCACCAAACGTCAAGTTGTGGTCGATGTACTCGTTGCCGTCGAGGTCGCGGAACTTGCTGCCCTTAGCGTCCTTAACAAAAATCGGATGCGGATCGTAAGCCCGGTAATTGCTCGCCACGCCCAGTGGAATCCGCTTGAGGTTGTGCTTGTGGGCTTCCGCGGATTTCGGCGTGCGCTTTTCAAAGATGGCGATTTCATTGCGTAACTGCTCGTGCATAAAACTCTCCAGGATTCGTGAAGAATGCTCGACCGAAGCCCGCGCTCCGGCCCTTTGGCTAAAACGAAACCTTAAACGCAAACTGGACGAGTCGCGGATCGCGCGCTGTCGTGACCTGTCCGAACTGCAGGCTGGTGGCGTCACCCACCGGGTTATAGAACTGCGTGTGATTGAACAAGTTGAAGAAATCGACGCGGAACAGCGTATTGACCCGCTCGCCAATCTTCGTGGCCTTCTCGATTGTCATATCCACATTGGCGATGCCCGGCCCGCAGCAAACTGTGCGCGGCGTGTTGCCGTAGGTTCCAAGCAGAGGCTGTCCCGTCAGGTAATTGATGCTGTTGGGATCGATCGAGTAAATATTCGGGTTGAAGTAATAACTGTTGTTGTTCTGCGGTGAGAGCGTCTTCCACGGCAGCATCTGGTTGGGTTCGCCTGCCGACTCGAAGAAGTAGCTGGTATTCAGTTCGTTGTCCTGTCCGCCAGCTGTGATGCGGATAGGGAACCCGGACTGCAGCGTGACGATGCCGGATGCTGCCCAACCATCCAGGAATGCACCCTTTGCTCCGGGATAGGGCGGAACGGGGAACTGCCAGTAGGCGTTGAAGACGAAACGCTGACGCGCATCGAACTCGGAAAGCGCGTAGCTCAGTCGTGGATCGACAGGGTTGAGCTGACCTTCGAATGTGGAGCCGTAGTCAAACGACTTCGCCCAGGTGTACGACGCCTGGAACTGCAGGCCCTTGGAGAAATTGCGCTGTACCATCGCCTGGAACGAGTTGTAATTCGAGTTGCCGATCGTGTCCTCGGCAAAGATGCTGGAGAACACCGGGATGCCGTCCGGTGGGCATCCATTTCCCGTCAAGGGCTGGCAGTAAGGGGAAGAGTACGGCCGCAAACCCACCAGCGTGATGCCGTTCGGAGCATACGTTGACACTGGAGTTCCATTCGGGCCGCCGCTCAATGCCATTGGCGCGCCGTTCGGTCCGCCATAGGGCAGATGCAGCGTGAAGTTTGCCGGCAACATAGCGGTCGATGGAACGTAGAAGGAATTGTCCGCGTAGTTCGGTCCGCACGTATAGCTATCGTCGTTATTGGCCGCGGAGAGGTTCATCAGGTCAAGGCACGACTGCGTGTTTCCGTAGTTGATGTCATGCGAAATCAGCAAACGGTGTCCCTGTGAGCCGACGTACCCGACCTGCAGCATCATGTTCTTGCCCAGCGCCCGCTGAATCGTGAGGTTGTACTGTTCCGAATACTGGGTGCGGATGTGCGGCTGCATATCGCCATAAAGCAGGATCGGACGGAAGGTGGACCAGTCCACAGATGTTCCCGGCGTCGGTGAGAGGATGCCGTTAAACGGATTCGGGTACTGCGAGCCCGTCTGGTCAACGAATGGAGTGTTGAACCCTGTGTAGTAAATCGTGCTGCTCCCACCGAAGGGAGGTTCAGCACCAAACTGCTCCAGCACGAGTTGTTCGATGGGGTTATAGAAGAGTCCGAAGCCGGCCTTGACGGTGAATGTGCCGGGGTCGCCAGTGATCTTGTGCAGCCATCCCTTGCTGGCACTGGGGCTCCAGGCAATGCCGATGCGCGGTGCCCAGGCATTGTAGTAAGTCTGCGTCATGCCAGCAGGGATTCCCTTGTCGCCGGGCACAACCAGTCCGAGCGGAAAGACCGAGTTGGCCGGTCCGCTGGGGCCGCAGTCCGTGGATCCGTAGTATTGCGTCAGCGGATTAGTATCCGACAACTGACACGGATACAACTGCGTCGCCTGGCCTGGCCGGTAGGTCTGGGTGTGCCCAAGAACGTCGGCCAGCGGAGTGTCCAGCTCCCAACGTAAGCCGTAATTCAAGGTGACATTTGGCCGCACCCGCCAGCTGTCCTGAGCAAACAGATAGTAGGCATTGTTGCGGACATGTTCGGTTTGAGCCGAGCCCTGCGAGTAACTATAGGGCAGGCCCAGCAAGTAGTCAGGAAGGTAGTTGTAGATACCGTTTACCGGGTCGGCAAGCAGCCCCGGACTATTTGGGTCCGAGCTGTTGTACTGGTAGTAGCCGTTCACGTTGTAATACAGCGTCTGATTGAACTGCATGTAGCGGATGTCAAATCCGAACTTCAGGGCGTGCGCGCCGAGCTGCTTGCTCAGATTGTCCGTCCACACGTAGCTGTTGCCGATCTGCGGAAGCTGACCTTCGAAGTTATTGCCGATGGAAAACGAGCCCGGAACCACGATGAACGGTACACCTTCGTAGTTCTTGCCAAGTCCGGGAGTAATTCCGGCGCTCGGATTGTTTGGATCACTGAAGCACTGGCTCGTAGGTACGTAACTCCCACACGACGCCTGTACAAGGTTGGTAGTGACCGGTTGCTGAAATCCCATCTGGTTTTCGCGCATGTAGGTGAAATGCGCCTCATTCACCAGGCTGTTGCTGATGGTCCAGGTGTGCGACACGTTGACCTGCTGCACTGTGGTGGGCATGTACGAACCAAAGCCAGGAACGTTGGCGCCTGCCGCCTGAAAGAACGAAAACGCCTGCGTCGTCAGCGAGTCATTGATGTAGTAATACACGTTCAGGTTTTGGTTGTTGTTGATGCGGTAGTCGAACTTCACTGATCCTTGATCGCCGTTGACGATCTGGTTTGGCACTGACTGATAGAGGTTGCCCGGCTGATTCGGCAGCGGCACATAGAGCTTCATCAGCGCCACCGCGGTTGGGTCCATGCACTGAGTCGGAATCACGTTGGACGGAAAAACGGAAGCGTAATCGATGCCGGCGACAGGTGCTGCCCCTCCTAGTCCGGCGATTGCGTTTGCGCAGCCCGCGCGCGCGTTCAGCGTGTCGGCCACATATTGGTCCTGAATGAACCCGGAAAATCCGCCCGTCACGCTGCTGAAGTTGCCGTTGCGCTGGTTCTGGTCGGGCACGTAAAACTGTCCGCTTGGAATACCCTGCTTGATACGCCGCCCTTCGTACGAAACGAAGAAGAATGCTTTGTCCTTCTTAATGGGTCCGCCCAACGTTCCGCCGAACTGGTTTTGCTGGAACTGCGGCTTAGTCACATTGAAATAGCCTTGCGCGTTCAGCACACTGTTGCGGAAGAACTCGAATGCGTTGCCGTGAAATTCGTTGGTGCCCGACTTGGTGACGACGTTGATGACGGCGCCGGAGTTGCGGCCGTACTCGGCATCGAACGTATTCGTCAGCACGCGAAACTCGGCGATGCTGTCGGGGCTGGGCTGCACGGTGGGCAGGTTGGCGAACAAGTCATTCGCGTCGCCGCCATTGACGTTGAAGTTGTTGGAACGTCCGCGACCTCCATTCACGGAAACGACACCGGGCTGGTCGCTGCCATAGGCGATCGAGTTGCTACCGCCGACGTTCGACATCACTCCTGGCTGCAACTGCAGGAGCTGATAAGTGTCTCGAGTATTCAGCGGAAGTTGCGTCGCCATCAGGGAATCAACGGTTGCGCCAAGCTGCGTTGAGCTTGTGTCGACCAGCGGTGCTTCCGACGTTACTTCCACCGTCTCGGTGGCGGCGCCCAATTCCAAGGACGCATTTACGGTTAGCGTTTCATTCAAGTCAAGCGCAACCTTCTTGCGCGTCAGTTTTTTGAACCCAGTCGCTTCAAATTCAACTGTGTAGGTGCCGACGGCGACAGTTGGAAACGCATAGTCCCCGCTTTTGTTGGACTCCGTCTCCGACGTCACTCTCGTGGCCTCGTTCGTCAGGCTTACCTTGGCGTCGGCAACCACGGCCCCGCTCGGGTCCGTGACCTTCCCGATGATTCTTCCGCCAGTGCTTTGTGCCGCTGCGCCGAGCGCGAAGGTGAGCACTAAAGCCGCGAGTGAAGACACGCGGGACAAGGAACGACAAGTCATACGGTCCATAGACCCCCTAATCGAAGAAGAGCTGAAATTGCGACGTAGAGCGGGCAATAATCTGATTCCCCGCAGAAGCAACCTTGCTATAATCTCGCAAGGTTAGAGAATCCCGTTCCGGCTTGTCAAGTGATTCGTTGAAAACTGGCATACAAAAAAGTTCTGGCAGCGATAGACCATTGCCGTCTAACACTTCAGCGGGATACCTGAAGATCGGTGACGTCTCGCAGTTGACCGGAATTTCCGCGTCCGTGATCCGCTCGTGGGAAAAGCTGGGTATCATTCAGCCCGTTCGGACCGATAGCAAGTACCGTCTCTATTCACAAGAGCACGTCAAGGTGCTCAAGCGGGCGCGCTACCTCAGCCGGGTTCGAGGTTTGAACGCCCCTGCGCTGGTCGAACTGCTGAAGGCGCAGGGAATGCTTGCACCGCCGCGCAAGAACAACGGTGGCGCGACCGGCGTACGCCTGCGCCAGTTACGCTTGAGCCGCCATCTTCCCCTGGCCGAAGTCGCCAACGCAGTCGGGATTTCTGTGGGGTTTTTGAGTGCGATCGAGCGCTCGCACATGACCGCCTCGGTCGCGACGCTGCGCAAATTGGCGAAATACTACAAGCTGAACATTCTGGATTTCTTTGAGCCTGCGCAAGCTAACCCTTATCTCGTGCGTCCCGACGACCGAAAGCGCCTGCACGCCGGCCCGGGCGTAGAAATGGAACTGCTCGCCTGGGGCAACACGGTCATGGAGCCTCACCTCTTTACGATCGCCCCTGGTGCCGGCAGCGGCGAATCATATTCGCATGAGGGAGAGGAGTTTCTTTTTATCCTGCGCGGTTCGCTCGACATCGGGCTGCAAGGTGAGACTTACCGCCTCCGCTCTGGCGACAGTTTCTACTTTCAGAGCGATACACCGCACACCTGGAGGAACTCCGGCAAGTCCGAAACGGTCGTGTTGTGGGTCAACACTCCGCCAACGTTTTAGCCGGACATCGCAATCCGAGGTGATCGATGATGAGTCGTCTCACTGGAATTGGGCTGACCCAGAAACGTACGTTCTCAAGGGCAACTTGTCTCGCGAGTCTTGTATTCGCAATTGCGGCATACTCTGCGGCCTCCCCGCAAACTGCTGCAAGCACCGCTGACGTGATCCTCATTAACGGCAAGGTGTACACAGTCAACCCGGCGCAGCCGTGGGCCCAGGCCGTGGCCGTGAAAGACGGCAAAATTGTCGCCGTCGGCGACAGCAATGACGTGCTGGAGTTCCGCGGAGCCGCAACGCAGCTAATCGACGCCCAAGGCCACCTCGTGCTGCCCGGCTTTGGCGATTCCCACGTTCACTTCATGGAAGGCTCCTTCACGCTGCTCGGCGTGAAGCTGGATGACGTGAAAACGATCCCGCGAATCCAGAAGCGCGTGAAAGACTTTGCCGCCGCTCATCCCGGCGACTCATGGATCGAAGGCATGGGCTGGTCCTACGATGCTTTTGGTGCCGACGCTCTGCCCGACAAGAAATATCTCGATGAAGTCGCTCCCGATCGCCCGGTGTTCCTCACCTGCTTCGACGGGCACACCACCTGGGCTAACAGCAAGGCGCTGCAACTCGCCGGCATCGACCGCAGCACGCCCGATCCTCCCAACGGCAAGATTGTCCGTGACGCGCAAGGCAATCCGACCGGCGCATTGACAGAGGCAGCCAGCGGGCTTGTCCGCAAGGTGGTTCCGCCTCCGACCCGCGAGGCGCGACTCAACGCCCTGCGAGCCGGCCTGCTCGAGGCGCGCCGCAACGGCGTCACGCGCATTCACAGCGCCGGCGGAGACTTCGAATACTTCGACTTGTATGACGAGTTGCGCAACCACGGTGAACTGACGGCGCGATTCTACATTTCGTACTTTCTCAATCCTCCCGGTCTCACGCCCGAAATCCGCGCCAGTCTCGATCGCGCTCGCGCCACGTATCACGACGACTGGCTTTCCGCCGGCGCGGTCAAAACCATGCTCGACGGCGTGGTGGAATCGCACACCGCCGCCATGCTCACGCCGTACGCAGACAATCCCGCCGTAAAAGGCAAAACATTCTGGCAGCCCGCTCAATATCAGGCAACTGTCACTGAGCTCGACCACAACGGCTATCAGATCTTCACCCACGCCATCGGAGACGCGGCCGTCCGCCTCGCCCTGAACTCGTACGAGTCTATGGCTGAAACAAATGGAACCAGAGACTCACGTCCCCGCATCGAGCACATCGAAACCATCACCTCGCAGGACGTTCCTCGCTTTGGCAAGCTCGGTGTGATTCCCAGCATGCAGCCGCTACACGCGTATCCGGATGCGGACACGCTCGATGTCTGGTTGAAGAACGCCGGTGTCCAACGCGAGCCGCTGGCGTTCGCATGGAACAGCATCGCCAATAGCGGCGGCAGGCTGGCATTTGGCAGCGACTGGCCGGTCGTCACCATCAGTCCCTGGCCCGGCCTGCAAACCGCACTCACTCGCCAGACAGCGGACGGCAAGCCCGCCGGCGGCTTCGTTCCAGCGCAGAGGATCACGCTGCCGCAGGCAATCGCGGCCTACACCATGGGTGTTGCCTACGCTGGAATGCGCGAGAAGGAGGAAGGCTCAATTGAAAAAGGCAAGCTCGCTGACCTGATCATCGTCGATCGGGACCTCTTTCAAATCGACCCGCACAAGATCGACAAAACGAAGGTTCTGCTGACCATGGTTGGTGGCAAAGTCGTCTATGGGGACGACGCTTGGTCGAATGATATTCCTGATAACAGGAAGTGAACCTTCGTAGTGACTCCACGGGTACGCGACAGACGTTTACTTACTTTTCATCCCCGATTCACCACCCATCTGAGCCAACCTTGTAAATTTGAATTCGTCAACGTAGCACGGGGATAGGGCGCGGCCAACCAGCCGTGCCTTTCCTGTTTTTGCGGCCCCGCCGCCTTTCCGCAACTGCAGTAAAATCGCCCTCAGCATGACTGCCGCACCCCGCACCATCTTCCACGTGGACATGGACGCTTTCTTCGTTTCCGTCGAAGAACTGTTCGATCCATCTCTGCAGGGCAAGCCCGTCGTCGTGGGTGGCAAGGCTGACGAGCGCGGCGTGGTTTCCGCGGCCTCTTATGCGGCCCGCAAGTTCGGTGTGCATTCCGCTATGCCGTTAAGGACCGCGGCGAGGTTGTGTCCGCAGGCTATCTTTGTCGAAGGACACCCGGAGCGCTATCGCGACGCTTCCGCCAAAGTCTACGAGGTTCTCAACCGCTTTTCTCCCCAGCTCGAGATGGTCTCTATCGACGAAGCCTATGTTGACATGACTGGCACGGAGCGTCTCTACGGACCGCCGTTGCGTGCCGCCCACGCGCTTCACCTTGCCATGAAAGAAGCGACTGGATTAAATTGCTCCATCGGCATCGGCGCTTCGCGCCTCATCGCAAAAGTCTGCTCCGACCAGGCCAAGCCCAACGGCATCTTATACATCGTGCCGGGCGGGGAGTTGGCCTTCCTCGCGCCACTCGATGTTCGAAAAATTCCCGGCGTCGGCAAGGTCATGGAGAAGCGCCTGAATGATCGCGGCATCCGCACCGTCGGCGATCTCGCTTCCCGCGACGAGTGCTGGCTTGAACAAAATTTCGGCGCCCTCGGTGTGGCGTTGGCCGGCAAGTCCCGTGGACTCGACGCCGGCGCGTGGTTCGACAGCGACATCGGCGACGACCTCGGCCAGCGCTCGATCAGCCACGAACATACTTTCAACCAGGACACTGCCGATGCGACAAACCTCGAAGCCACCCTCGCACGCCTGTCCGAAATGGTTTGTCGCCGCCTGCGCGAACAGAATCTTCATGCGCGAACCCTGCAACTCAAACTGCGCTATTCCGACTTCACCACTATCACGCGCGCGCGAACCTTAAGCGCGCCAACCGCGGTCGATTCTGAAGTTTTCGCCGCCATTCGCGGCCTGTTTCGCGCCAACTGGAACCGCAGCGCCGTTCGCCTCTTGGGCGTGCATGCCGCCCACTTCGACGAAGAAAGCGGACAACTGAGCCTGGACGGCCGTTCCGCGCACGATAAATGGAACCAGGCCCTCTCCGCCGCTGACCGTCTGCGCCAGAAGTTCGGCGAAGGTGCGATTTCGCTGGCCACGGGTATGAAGGCACGCTTTCGTGAGCGTACCCACGAGAATCCCGCCGCGCTGCCGGGTAAGCGGAAAGGCAAGTAGTTACCCCCGAGTTGAGCCTACCGCCCTAAGCGTAAGTGTGCTTCTCGCTTAGCGGACAGCGGAAGCGGGCTCAGCCCGACATCATGTAGTATGGTCGCGTCAACAACCTCTGCGGCCTTCGCGATAAGCTCTGCAGAATTGGAAAGGCTAACGAGATGTGCCTGGCGGTTCCAGGAAAGATCGAATCATGCAGCGGCGACGATTTCGCCCGTATGGCGCGCGTCAACTTTGGCGGCATCGTGAAGGAAGTCAGTCTCGCCTACGTGCCCGAGGCTCGCGAGGGCGACTATGTACTCGTTCATGTTGGCTTTGCCATCAGCGTCGTCGATGAGGCGGAGGCACTTCGCACCTACGAAATCTTGCGCCAGATGGGTGGACTGGAAGAGTTACGCCCTGGTGCAGACCGGCCGTAAAGCCAAGGCAGATAGGTTCTTCGCACTCCCGCCACAGCCCGGCCGCAGCGTATTGGCTAGGCGCCGACCAGTCTCTCTAGCACCGCTTTGTTGCGGATCGTCAGGGTCGATCCCTTGAGAATGGCGATCTGCTTCTTGCGAAAATCTGCCAGCACTCGCGTTACCGTCTCGCGTGAAGTGCCGATGATCTGAGCGATTTCCTCATGCGTGAGCGCCAGTTTGACCTTCGGCTCCGACTTGTCAGCACTGCTGGCAGTCCATTCCAGTAGCAGCCGCGCCAACCGTTCTGGCGCTGAGTGAGACAGTCCAAGGCTGCGAATCTGCTGGTACGCGCTCTGGCAGTCTTTGCTCAGGTGCTGCGCGGCCTTCAGGCACGCGTCACCGTGCGTCTGCAGAAACTTCAGAAAGTCTTCCCGCTTGATGAAGTTCAGTTGGCACGGTTGGCCGGTCTCCGCCGTGATTTCGTAGGGCGTGCCGGAAACCGTTGCGTGCATCCCCAACACTTCACCCGGCTGCGCAATCTTCAGAATCAACGTCTTGCCTTCGGCTGAGGTTGTCGATAGCTTTACCCGCCCTTTGCACAAAAGATAGATGCCGCGGGGTGATTGTCCCTCAACAAACAGAACTGCGCCGGCAGGATAGGAGGCGGTATATTTGATTCGGTCAAAGGCTTCGAGCGAGGCTTTCGGAAGTGAGCAGAAAAAACTATCGCTGCGCAGCTTACAGATTACGCAATTCTCCACCAGTTCAAAACCGTAAGGTGACCCCACGGGTGCCTCCGTAACGCTTACTTAACATGCTACCACCGCTGGCCGCAAAGTCCCATACCGGGAATTTTCGGCCCATGCCCCTCCTGTGCCGGCTGCCGCACAACCCTCAAAACCCGTTGCAAGATTGCGAAATTGTTGGTCCAACCGGCGAATTCCGGTCAAACTGTCAGCGAGCGGCACCCGTGAGCCAGGCGCGCTACCCCGTGATGTATATCACAGAACTCCGTATCTTGCGTCACAGACCCTCAGGCGAACGGCAAAAGAAAATGCCCCCCACAACGGCTCAATACACGGCGGGAGGCGGTCCGGTCTAATCGCTTCAAGTTGTTGGGCCCAGTCGAGGTACTTCTGCCCCGGTTGGGCGGCCGGAATTCTGGTTCCGGTTTGCATCAGGCAAGAGCAGCTTGCGGACAACGACCACTCTCCTCTACCCCAAGCGCCTCCCGCCATTGGTGATCAGCTAAGTCTGTCCCTCGGGACAGGCGGCAGTTGTGGTGGCGAATTTAGAGTCCGGAGGCCCTCGTGACATTGGCCAGTAGGCCGCGTGGCCAGCCTTGAAATCCAGCGCCGTCGCCGTCTCTTCAAATGCACGAATTCCCAGTAGTCGAATTGAAATTCCTCTGATATCGTTGCGACGCCAGATTGGCGGTACAAATCCGCATCCAGAGAGGGAGAATTCTATGGCAGAAGCTGTCAAGAGCAATACGCAGTGGGACAGGATTGCGGAAAGTCCTCAGTTCATGGACCTGATGGCGACCAAGAAGATGTTTATAGTCCCCGCCTTCGTCTTCTTCGTCGTCTATTATTTCGCGCTGCCCATTCTCGTAGGCTACGCGCCCAACCTGATGGATACCAAAGTCATCGGAAATGTGAACCTCGCATACCTGTTTGCGCTGTCGCAGTTCTTTGTGGCCTGGATCATCGCCGGTCTTTATGTCAAAGCGGCCAATGATTTTGACCGTCTGTCGAAAGACATCATTGAGAAGTCAGGCTCCGAGGGAGGAAAGTAGGCCATGTCAACTTCGCTGATCATGTTCCTGCTCTTTATCGCGATTACTCTCGCCATCACCTACTGGGCCTCGAAACGCTCGGCTGGTGCCAGCGCCTATTTTGCTGCCG
>Ga0335071_10005636_pt1 | contig 12982 bp, 11 predicted proteins | sample Lox_Sample_15_FD_206724 | JGI IMG/M metagenome (GOLD analysis project Ga0335071, IMG submission 206724) | Soil microbial communities from Loxahatchee National Wildlife Refuge, Florida, United States - Lox_Sample_1.5 | ecosystem: Environmental > Terrestrial > Soil > Wetlands | place: USA...
GCATCAAAGTCTCGTGGCTTGCGCATCGTCGCCTCCATCGGTGTTGATGGAGAAATGATAGTCGCGCATCCGGCACAATGCTGTAAGGCCGTCAGGACGCGCTGGGATGGGGTAGTCCCTCCCGAGACTTTTTCGAGGGAGGGCGCGCTTATACGTCGTTCCGACGTGTGCTCCGCTGTGCCACTGATCTGATCGCGATGGCGATCTATCATCTTCACGTCAAGGTCATTGGCCGCAAGGCCGGAAGTAGCGCGGTGGCGTCAGCCGCCTACCGCTCCGCCTCGCGGCTCCGCGACGAGCGCCTCGACCGCAGCCACGATTTTTCCGGAAAGCGCGGCGTCGTCCATTCCGAGGTATTGCTGCCGGAGAATGCTCCGGAGACATGGAGCGATCGCGAACGGCTCTGGAACGATGTCGAGGCGTTCGAAATCCGCAAAGATGCCCAACTTGCTCGTGAAGTCGAGTTCGCCCTTCCGCGAGAGTTGGATGAGGCGCAGGGGATCGAACTGGCCCGCGACTTCGTTCAGGCGGAGTTTGTCGATCGGGGCATGATCGCCGACCTCAACGTGCATTGGGACATGGCCGAGGACGGCCTGCCCAAGCCCCATGCCCATGTCATGCTGACCATGCGCGCGGTGAACGAGAAAGGCTTTGGTCAGAAGGTACGGGACTGGAACCGCACCGAGATGGTGGAGCGCTGGCGCAGACGCTGGGCCGAGCTTGCCAACGAGCGCCTGGCCGAACTCGACATCGACACGCGCATCGACCATCGCAGCCTCGGAGCCCAGGGCATCGCGCTCGAGCCGCAAAGCCAGATCGGGGCGCCCGCCAGGCGCATCGAGGATCGGGGCATCGCGGGCGACGGGACCGCCGCCGACCGCGCCGAACTGCACCGCGAGATCGCGCGCGGCAATGGGAGGCGTATCATCGCCGATCCGTCGCTTGCATTGGAGGCGATCACCCAGCAGCAATCGACCTTCACGCAGCGCGACATGGCGAAGTATGCGCATCGCAATAGCGACGGGATCGACCAGTTCAACGACGTCATGGGCGCGATGCGCAAGGCGCCCGATCTGGTGGAACTCGGCAAGGACGCGCGCGGCGAAGATCGCTTCACCACGCGCGAGATGATCGAAGCCGAACAGCGCCTGCACCGCGCCGCAGATCGGATGGCGGAACGGGAGCAACATGAGGTGCGGGACAGGGATCGGGAGGCGGCGCTGGCGCGTGCGAAAGCGCGCGATCTTGTCCTGTCAGGCGAGCAGGCCGACGCGCTGGCGCATATTACCGTCGGGCGCGATCTGGGCGTCGTGGTCGGCCATGCAGGGACGGGAAAGAGTGCGATGCTGGGGGTGGCGCGGGAGGCCTGGGAGGCAGCGGGCTACGAGGTCCGGGGCGCGGCGCTATCCGGCATTGCAGCCGAAAATCTCGAAAGTGGATCGGGCATATCCTCCCGCACCATCGCCAGCATGGAGCATGGCTGGGAACAAGGCCGTGATCCCCTCACCTCGCGCGATGTCCTGGTCATCGACGAGGCGGGCATGGTGGGTACGCGCCAGCTCGAGCGCGTGCTGTCCCATGCGGCAGAGGCCGGGACGAAAGTGGTGCTGGTCGGCGACGTCAGGCAGTTGCAATCCATCGAAGCCGGCGCGGCCTTCCGCTCGATCCATGAGCGTCACGGCGGGGCGGAACTCGGCGAGGTGCGCCGGCAGCGCGAGGACTGGCAGCGGGACGCCACGCGCGATCTGGCGAAGGGCAGGACTGGTCATGCGCTGGAGGCTTATCGCTCCCATGGCATGGTGCATGAGGCCCAAACCCGGGAGCAGGCGCGCGGCGATCTGATCGACCGCTGGGACCGCGGCCGGCGGGCAGCGCCGGAGCGCAGCCGTATCATTCTCACCCATACCAACGACGAGGTGCGGGCGCTGAACGAGGCGGCGCGCGAACGCATGCGGGCTGCCGGCGATCTCGGGGATGACGTGCGCCTGACGGTCGAACGCGGCGTGCGCCACTTCGCCGGCGGTGACCGCGTCATGTTCCTGCAGAACGAGCGCGGGCTCGGCGTGAAGAATGGCACGCTCGGGACCATAGAGCAGGTCAGCACGCAAACCATGGCAGTGCGGACCGACGATGGCCGATCCGTGCAGTTCGACTTCAAGGATTATGACCGGATCGACCATGGCTATGCCGCAACCATCCACAAGGCGCAGGGCATGACGGTGGACCGCGCCCATGTGCTGGCAACGCCGGGCGTGGACGTCCATGGCAGCTATGTCGCCCTGTCGCGGCACCGCGAGGGCGTAGATCTGCATTACGGCCGCGACGATTTTGCCGGTCGGGACCGGCTTGTCCGTACGCTGTCCCGCGACCGCGCCAAGGATATGGCCTCGGACTACGAGCTTGCCGATCCGACACAAGGCTTTGCCGAGCGGCGTGGGATCACCTTCCGCGAGCGCGTGGCCGAGATCGTGCGCAAGGTTGCGCCGGAAAAGCTGCGCGACGTGTTTGACGGCCTGCACTCTCCTTCAGATATCCCCGGCCCGGCTCGCGCGCAGAGGCTGGACCGGGAAACGCCGGAAAGGGAAAGGAGCGGTACGGGAGCCGAGCAGCGCGATACCGCAGCGCCGGAAAGGAAGGTAGCGGCAGATCCGGAAGCGGAAGCGCGTCGCCTCCGGACCCGAGCGCTGGTGCGCCATGCTCGCGCAGTGGATGCGATCTTCGAGGCGCAGGAGATGGGCGGCGAGGCAACTCCCGAGCAGGTGAAAGAACTCCAAAAGGCCCGCCGGGTCTTCGAGGAGGTGCGGCCCTATGGGTCGCACGACGCGGAAGCCGCTTACAAGAAGAACCCGGAACTGGTCCGCGAGGCGACTGGCGGCCGGCTCGACCGCGCCATCCGCGCGCTCCAGCTCGAAACCGAACTGCGCATCAATCCGGGCCGCCGCGCCGACCGCTTTGTGGAGCGCTGGCAGAGGCTTGATCACACCAGCCAGCACCAGTATCAGGCCGGCGACTTCTCCGGCTACAGGGCCACGCGCTCGGCGATGGGCGATATGGCCAGGAGCCTCGAACGCGATCCGCAACTCGAATCCATCCTCGACAATCGCAAGCGAGAGCTTGGCATCGCGTTCGACTCAGGCCGCCGGCTCGGTATCGAACTGGCCTTCACTCACGGCCTCGGCAGAGGCAGGGGCATCGAAATTTGATCCATCCTATTTGCCGCCGTCTGAACGCCAGAGCGCGGCGATCTGAAAGATGCTCTTGCGTCCGGAATGGCTCCCGTCCGGTCTCAGGAGACGTCAGAAACAGCCAGCAGGAGGCAGCGCGGCCATGCGAGAACCGGATCGTATCGTCCGTTTGAAAACCGTTCTCGCCAGGACCGGACTGTCCCGGTCCACCATCTACCGCAAGATCGCCGAGGGTACGTTCCCAGCTCAGCTCAAGATCAGCACCAACGGGACTGGCTGGCATGAATCCGACATCAACCGCTGGATCGCAGATCCAGTCGGATGGCGTCCGAAAGGCAAGTTCGACGAAGTCAGGTGATAGGAGCTCGCCGTCGTGATGAAGACCCCGCAGTCTGCTTGACGGAGCCAGGCCACCCGTCGTTGGAGAGCTGCAGCATGCTACACTGTGCTGGTCCGTCCGGCCGGCGATAAGGCTGAAACCAGGCGCTCGGACCGTCGGCTGAAGGCGTGGCGGCAGGACACAGGGCCGTAACGTTGAAGCGATCATCGTCACCCTGGCTGTTACACAGAACGTTACCCGAATGAACCCGATGTTGCCGCCTCGCTCCCTGTGACGAACACGCGGCCCGGTGAACCTTGGCGGCGGCCGCAGTCTTTACTCCGAGATTTTTGAAAACCAATTCCCTACCTTGGCCTCAATGCATCCCAACCAAACAGGAGTCGTCATTCATGATCCGCCATTACGCGCGGGAAGGACGCCGCGCATCGAAGAACCTTGTCTTTTCAGGAAGCACCCCGATCCCGCGAAGTCCCATAACCGATTCTGGAATCGCGCGGATAGACGTGTCCGATTTCCACTCCAAGCTAACCGAGTATACGACGCCCAGCCCCCTACTCTTTCGTCCGCAGCTCTCTCGGCGTTGATCAACAACAGTGCCGCCAAGATACGAACCTATTTCAAGTGACGGGAGTGGGAGCACCGAATGATCGAGCCCCGTGGCTTGCCGAAAGAACAGGCTGCGGCCTACGCCGGCTGCGAGACGCTATCGGCGTTCAACAACTGGATTCGACGCGGAATTATGCCGGGACCGATTCCCGGAACGCATAGGTGGGACAGGAAAGCTATCGATGCAGCCCTTGACCGACTATCCGGTCTCCAGTCTACAATTAAACCTCGGCTGTCACCTTATGACGAATGGAAGGCATCGCAGAATGCGAGTGCGGCTGAAGGGCATCAACAGCTTAACCACAACGCTCGCTGACGGTACAGTCAAGACTTACTGGTACGCCTGGAAGGGCGGCCCGCGTATCAACGCGGAGCCCGGTACGCCAGAGTTCGTGCGCCTCTACAGTGAGGCAGTCACAGCGAAAATGAAGAAAAGCGCCGAGACATTCAGGTCGCTCATCGACTATTTCAAGGACCAGAGCGAGTACACCAGTCTCGGCGATAAGAGCAAGCGCGCTTATGACCAGTATCTGAAGCTCATTGATGCCAGGTTCGGCTCTATGCCTATCGGCGCGCTCGAAGACAGGAGAGCGCGTGGAGACTTCAAGGCATTCCGTAATTCATTCGCCGACAAGCCGCGTAAGGCGGACTACATCTGGACTACGATCGCACGCGTCCTGTCAGTCGCGAAGGACCATGGCAAGATCTCGGTGAACGTCTGCGAGCGTGGCGGCCGGCTGTACGATCCCGACAGATCGGAGATCGTCTGGACGAGCGACGACATCCGCGAGTTCTGCAGCGTGGCATCCGTCGAGCTCCAGGCTGCCATGCTGCTCGCTCTTTGGACTGGTCAGCGCCAAGGCGATTTGCTGAGGCTGACTTGGAAGAGCTACGATGGCAAATACATCCACTTGCGCCAATCGAAAGCGCGGCGTGGCAAGGGCCGGCGCGTGACGATCCCCGTCGGTCCTCCACTCAAAACTGCCCTCGATGTGGCGCTGAGGGAGAAGCGATCCGCGGTAACCATCCTGACCAACTCGCGCGGTGCGCCGTGGACCGAGGACGGCTTCCGGACAAGCTGGGACAAGGCGTTCAGGAAGACGTCGCTGAAAGACCTGCACTTTCACGATTTGCGCGGGACAGCTGTCACACGCCTCGCATTGTCGAATTGCTCGGTACCGGAGATCGCCTCGATCACTGGACACTCGATGGCAACGGTGCAGCAGATCCTCGACGCGCACTATCTTGGTGGCCGCGTCCAGCTTGCGGAATCAGCGATCAAGAAGCTCGGCGACGTCTATGGACAGGCGCAGAAATGAGTTTTGGGATGTGGACCGATTCCAGGTGAACGCGTTCCCTGGCCGCCAAGGCTTTTGCGTGCGAGAGCGCTCCACGCCGCCGGAGGACGAAAATAGCCGCTGCGGTAACGCGCAGCCATCCCACGAGTCTTTGAGCAGCGGCGTACGTATGACGAACAAAAACTCCCAAATGACCTCCCAAATGAAAGGTCCGTTCTGGTGCGTTGCGTTGTAAGTGCTTGATTTGCTTGGTGGGCGCACCAGGGCTCGAACCTGGGACCCGCTGATTAAGAGTCAGCTGCTTTGCTCGCCAACAACATGCGAGCCGTCTTTCCAGGACCCGCTGAGTCGTAAACGAAAAGTTAAGCTTCAAATTCCGGGCACCAAATATAGCCCAAGACTCCGCGCTTGGAATCGCTCCATGCTTGCGGCATGTCGAAGAGCTTGATCATCCCGAACGGCCAGATTCTTGTGTCGCTCGCACTGGCGGCAGCCTCGTCGATCAATGCGATCGTGCTGTTGGCGATGCCTTAGGTGGCGAAAGTTCGGACCGCGGATCTGAAATAACCCGCACAAACCCCTCGAATGGCACAGAAGTAAGGACAGGCAGAGATCTTGGTTGGAGGCGCATTCGAGCAGCCCGATCTCTGAATTGCCCGTCCGATTTCCACGCCAATCTAGCCGGACGTCCGAAGGTGAGCTTGTTAATCTTTCGTTCGCGGCCTTCTCCGTCTTCCATACCTGAGGTTTCAGCTCCATCGGAGCGGGCGCCAGTCACGACCAGCGCGAAAATGTCTGATGCGGCTTTGAGGCGCGGCTCGGACGGGATGAATTTACACGGCTAGAGGAGGTGATGCCGCGGCGGCCGGCCAAGGTCACACAAGCAGAGATTGCTCGCGCAGTCCGCGCGGCCAAGGAGGCTGGCGCGAGCGCTGTCACAATCGATGGCAATGGCGTAATTCGCATACCGTCAGGCTCTCATGGAGCCGTCTCGCCAGGAGAAATGTCGGCGAGACGATTGGCTTGATGCAAAGAGATGACATTGGTGTCGCGCCCGTCCTGGCTGACATGGATTGGAGCGTGGACCTCTGGTTTGTGTTCGAGGCTGAGTCGCCGGCTCGCGGCGCTAGTCGTCGTATAGGAGCGGCGCCAGCTTCGGCGCTCGACGGCCCCCAGGAAGGTTTCGAGATGGGAGTTGAATGCTGCAGGCTCTTCGAGATTGATGGAGTGGCCGGTGTTGGGCGATATCCAGAGGCCGGCATTGGGCAGCGTCGCCTTCAGCATCAGGTTGGTCTCGAGACAGGCCGCGTCCTCATCGCCGACGATGAGCAGCACAGGCGTGGCCAGCATGGAGAGTTGGTCGCGCAGATCATGCAGCGACGGCCGCAGAGCCTGGCAACGAATGACTGTGTTCGACAGTCCCTGCCCTGACTGATGGCGGAGCTGCCTGGTAAATTCCTGCCAGCGCTTCGGATCCTTGTATTTGAGTTGGATGCGGGCTGCGCTGGTCGCGATCTTTTCGGCGATCATAGCCGGACCGCGCTCGGCGAACGCGCGCGCCAGGATCGACGTCTCTCTCAGCCAGGCATGACGGCCGGAGGGCGATGAGCCCGATCCTGCGGCCGCAGCGACAATCGCGCTGACCCGTTGGGGATAGCGCAGCCCAAACTGCAAGGCAGCATAGGCTCCCATACTCAGCCCGACAACGTGGCTGCGATCGATGCCAAGCCCGTTCATGACGGCGGCGATGTCATCGACCGAGCGGTCCCAGCCGTAAGCGGTCGGATCTTCGGGAACGTCGCTTGGCGGATAGCCACGCGCATTGTAGGCGATGCAACGATAGGCGCGCGAGAAGTAGCGAACCTGATCTTCCCATTGCCGGAGATCGGATCCAAGCTCGTGTACGAAAATGATCGGATAACCGTCGCCGTGTTCTTCAACATGCAGCCTCGCGCCTGCGGCCTCGATATATGGCATTGTCGCTTCTCTGTCCCCATGAATTGGTTCCAGGAAAAGAACAGGTAAATGATCCGGACGCAACGGCTCGCGCGCCATGCTCGCGCAATCGCGCAGGATCGCGCACAATTACTGGCGCGCCGGCAGCTGCACTGCTCACTCCGTGTATTCTGTGAGGACGCGATTCAACGCTTACGTTGGACCTCAAGCGGTGCAAGCAACTAGGCAACTTCGCCGATCGCAAGTTTCTCTGCGCGGTTCTTCGCCTGGCCCAAGTTCCTTGTTGCAGCACTTGCGATCATGCCTTTTCTATTCGTCCCCGACGTTCGGCGAGATCGCGCCGGACATCTTGGGGGACGGGAATGGTTGGGACCGAGCGCCACAAAGAGACCGCTTCGCGCGGCGCACGCATGTTGCGCACGGCACTCGGTCCCGCCATCACGTCCTTCCTCCAGGACGCTTCCGTCGTCGAGGTGATGCTCAACCCGGACGGCCGGCTCTGGATCGATCGTCTGAAAGGCGGGCTCGAGGACACCGGCGAGCGGCTGTCGCCGGCCGACGGCGAGCGCATCGTGCGGCTGGTCGCGCACCATGTCGGTGCCGAGGTCCATCCCGCTTCGCCACGCGTATCGGCCGAGCTGCCGGAGACCGGTGAACGCTTCGAGGGCCTGATCCCGCCGGTCGTCGCAGCGCCGACCTTTGCCATCCGGAAGCCGGCGGTCGCCGTGTTCACACTCGATGACTACATCGCCTCGGGCATTATGAAGCGTGGCCAGGCCGAGATGCTACGGCTTGCTGTCGAAAGGCGCCGTAACGTACTGGTCGCCGGCGGCACGTCGAGTGGCAAGACCACCCTGGTCAACGCCCTGCTCGCCGAGGTCGCAAAGACGTCCGACCGCGTGGTCCTGATCGAGGACACCCGCGAGCTGCAATGCGCCGCGCCGAACCTGGTCGCGCTCCGAACCAAAGACGGCGTGGCCTCGCTGTCGGATCTGGTGCGTTCCTCGCTGCGGCTGCGGCCGGATCGCATCCCGGTCGGCGAAGTCCGCGGGGCCGAAGCGTTAGAACTCTTGAAGGCCTGGGGCACCGGACATCCCGGCGGAATCGGCACCATCCACGCCGGCTCCGCACTCGGCGCGCTGCGGCGGCTAGAACAACTGATCCAGGAAGCGGTCATCACCGTCCCCCGCCCGCTTATCGCCGAAACCATCAACGTCATCGTCGTGCTCGCCGGCCGTGGCTCCGAACGCCGTGTGGCTGAACTGGCGACCGTGCACGAGCTCGCACCCAACGGCGACTACATCCTCGGCCCCGTCCATCCCGAAACTACGCAACTAGGTGACCATTCATGATCCGGCGTCCTTTCCGACCGTTGATTTTCGTCATCACCAGCTTCGCCACGGCGCCCGCTTTTGCCGCCGGCTCGAACATGCCGTGGGAGCAGCCGCTGCAAAAGATCCTCGATTCCGTGCAGGGGCCGGTGTCGAAGATCATCGCGGTGATCATCATCATCACCACCGGCCTGTCGCTCGCCTTTGGCGACACATCGGGTGGATTCCGCCGGCTGATTCAGATCGTGTTCGGGCTATCGATCGCATTCGCGGCGAGCTCGTTCTTCCTAAGCTTCTTCTCCTTCGGTGGCGGCGCGGTGATCGGATGAGCGAGACTTCAGACAACGTCTCCGGTTTCTATGCGCCGGTGCACCGGTCGCTGACCGATCCGATTCTGCTTGGCGGGGCGCCGCGCACCGTCGCGATCGCCAATGGCACGTTGGCGGCCGCGATCGCGCTGGGATTGAGGCTCTGGATCCCGGGTCTTCTGCTGTGGGCGGTCGGTCACGCCGCCGCGGTCTGGGCCGCCAAGCGCGATGCCCAGTTCGTCGACGTGGTGCGACGGCACCTGCGCTACCCGGCGCATCTCGGATCGTGAGGAGGCAAGCGATGATGAATCTCGCTGAATATCGCAAGCGCCCTTCCCTACTGGCCGACTATCTGCCCTGGGCCGCCCTGGTCGCCAAAGGCGTCGTGCTCAACAAGGACGGCAGCTTTCAACGGACGGCGCGCTTTCGCGGACCCGACCTTGATTCCGCCACGCCAGCCGAGCTTGTCGGCACCACGGCGCGCCTCAACAATGCGCTGCGCCGGCTTGGCTCCGGCTGGGCGATCTTCGTCGAGGCCCAGCGTGATGCCGCCAACCGCTATCCGGAGAGTCGCTTTCCCGACGCGGTCTCGGCCCTGGTCGATGCCGAGCGCAAGGCGCAATTCGAGGAGGAAGGCGCGCATTTCGAGAGCGCCTATTATCTGACGCTGTGTTGGCTGCCGCCGGCGGAGGACGCTGCCCGCGCGGAGGCCTGGCTCTATGAAGGCCGCGCCAAGGGCGGTGTCGACGACCGCGAGGTGCTGCGCGGTTTCATCGACCGCACCTCGCGGGTGCTGCAGCTCGTCGAGGGTTTTGTGCCCGATGCGGCCTGGCTCGATGACGCCGAGACCCTGACCTATCTGCACTCGTGCATCTCGACCAAGCGCCATCGCGTGCGGGTGCCCGAAGTGCCGATGCATCTCGATGCCCTGTTGGTCGACGAGCCGCTGGCCGGCGGACTCGAGCCGCGGCTAGGCGAGCGGCATCTCCGCACGCTGTCAGTGATCGGGTTTCCGACGGCGACGTTCCCCGGCGTGCTCGACGAGCTCAATCAGCTTGCCTTTCCCTACCGCTGGGCGACGCGGGCGATCATGCTCGACAAGACGGACGCTACTCGGCTGCTGACCAAGATCCGCCGGCAATGGTTCGCCAAGCGGAAGTCGATCGCATCGATAATTAAGGAGGTGATGACCAATGAAGCCTCGGTACTTCTGGACACCGACGCTGCGAACAAGGCGCTCGATGCCGACGCCGCCTTGCAGGAGCTTGGCTCGGATACGATCGGCGAAGCCTATGTCACGGCGACGCTCACGGTGTGGGATGCCGATCCGCGCACCGCCGACGAGAAGCTGCGGCTCGTGGAAAAGGTCATCCAGGGCCGCGACTTCACCTGCATCGTCGAGACCGTCAATGCGATCGAGGCCTGGCTCGGGTCCCTGCCCGGCCACACCTACGCCAATGTTCGCCAGCCGCCGATCTCGACGCTCAATCTCGCCCACATAATTCCGCTGTCCGCGGTGTGGGCGGGTCCGGAACGGGACGAGCATTTCGGTGCACCCCCCTTGTTCGTTGCCAAGACCGAGGGCTCGACCCCGTTCCGGTTCTCGCTTCACGTCGGCGACGTCGGCCACACGCTGATCATCGGGCCGACCGGCGCCGGCAAGTCGGTGCTGCTGGCATTGATGGCCTTGCAATTCCGCCGCTATGCCGAAGCTCAAGTGTTTGCCTTCGACTTCGGCGGCAGCATCCGTGCCGCGGCCGTTGCCATGGGCGGCGACTGGCACGATCTCGGCGGCGCGCTCTCGGACAACCTTGCCGGCAGTGTCGCGTTGCAACCGCTCGCTCAAATCGATGACGCGGCGGAGCGCGCCTGGGCGGCGGAATGGGTCGGCGCCATCCTGACCCGCGAAGGCCTCACGGTCACACCGGAAGCGAAAGAGCACCTGTGGACGGCGCTGAGCTCGCTCGCTTCGGCACCCCCAGGCGAGCGCACGCTGACAGGTCTCGCCGTGTTGCTGCAATCCTCGGCTCTGAAACAGGCGCTGCGCCCCTATTGCATCGGTGGGCCATTCGGGCGGCTGCTTGACGCCGAGGCCGAGCGGCTGGGCGAGGCTAGTGTTCAGGCCTTCGAAACCGAAGGCCTGATCGGCAGCGCGGCGGCGCCGGCGGTCCTCTCTTATCTCTTCCACCGCATCGAGGGCCGACTGTCGGGCGTGCCGACGCTGCTCATCATCGACGAGGGCTGGCTCGCGCTCGACGATACCGATTTTGCCGAGCAGTTGCGCGAGTGGCTGAAAACCCTGCGCAAGAAGAACGCCTCGGTGGTATTCGCGACCCAGTCGCTCGCCGATGTCGCAGGCAGCGCCATCGCAGCCGCGCTGATCGAGAGCTGCCCAACGAGATTGTTCCTGCCGAACGAGCGGGCGATCGAGCCGCAGATCACGGCGGTCTATCGCCAGTTCGGACTCAACGACCGCCAGATCGAGATCATCAGCCGCGCCACACCGAAGCGCGACTATTACTGCCAGTCGCGGCGCGGCAACCGGCTGTTCGAGCTCGGTCTCGGCGAGGCCGCGCTCGCCTTCACGGCCGCCTCGTCCAAAACCGATCAGGGCGCCATCGCGGATCTCCTTGCCGCTCACGGCGCGGGCGGATTCGCCGCGGCGTGGCTCGCCCGCAAGGACATTGCCTGGGCCGCCGAACTTCTTCCCACCCTCGCACCGGAGGCTTCCCAATGATCCATATCCGCATCATCGCGCCGATCCCGGTGGTCGCCCTTCTCCTGACCATGGGACCCAGCACCGCCCAAATCCAAGTGTTCGACCCCGCCAATTATGCGCGGAACCTGCAGACCGCAGCCAATACGTTAAAGCAGATCAACAACCAGTTGACTGCGCTGCAGAACCAGACCCAGATGCTACTTAACCAGGCGAAACATCTGGTGAGCCTGCCGACCTCGCTCGTCAGCGCCATCGACCAGACTTTTGCGCAGACCCAGAACATCCTGCGCAATGTCGACCGCATCGCCTACGACGTGCAGGCGATCGGACAGGCGTTTGCGAGCTACCAGCACTTCAATGCGTCGCAGAGCGATCAGCAGCTCATCGCGTTGGCACAGGGCCGCTGGCAGACCTCGATCGACGCGTTCCAGCATTCGCTCAGCGTCGGCGCCACCACCGTCAACAACCTTTCCGCGACCCAGACCCAGACAGGCACGCTGGTCAGCGCGAGCCAGTCGGCCGTCGGCCAATTGCAGGCGATGCAGGCCGGCAATCAGCTTCTCGGCGTGCAATCGCGGCAATTGTCGGACCTGACGGCGCTGATGGCGGCGCAAAGCCGTGCGGCGGCGCTGGAACTGGCGCGCGGGGCGGCGGCCGAGGACCAGGCACGCGAGCAGACCAGCCGCTTCCTCAACAACGGCCAAAGCTATCAGCCGCAGACCGCGCAAATGTTCCATTGAGGGTGGCGAGCATGCGTCAGTGTGCTGCGATTGGAACGCTGCTGCTGTTCGGTGCCTTGAGCGGCTGCACCATTCCCCTGTCGAGCTGGAGCAGCCATCCCGCTGTCTCGTCCGATGACGCCCCGGCGCTCGATGCGCGCCTCGCCCGCTGTGCCGCCCTCGGAGCCAACGCGTCCAATGATTCCGATTGCCAGAGCGCATGGGCTGAGGGGCGCCGCCGCATCCTGCCCGCGCCCCCGGAGAAGTAAGCCATGAGCAACCCCGGCGTCATCGACCAGTTTCTAAGTGTCTTCACGCAATATATTGATTCCGGCTTTGGTTTGGTCGGCGGCGATGTCCGCTGGCTCTCCACCACGCTGATCGCGATCGACATGACGTTGGCCACCCTGTTCTGGGCGATGGCGGGCGAGGAGGACATCCTGGCGCGGCTGATCAAGAAGACGCTCTATGTCGGGTTCTTCGCCTTCGTGATCGGCAACTTCAACAACCTGTGCAAGGT
>Ga0335071_10005637_pt1 | contig 12981 bp, 13 predicted proteins | sample Lox_Sample_15_FD_206724 | JGI IMG/M metagenome (GOLD analysis project Ga0335071, IMG submission 206724) | Soil microbial communities from Loxahatchee National Wildlife Refuge, Florida, United States - Lox_Sample_1.5 | ecosystem: Environmental > Terrestrial > Soil > Wetlands | place: USA...
GCCAATATTCTTGCGGGAAATCTTAAAGGCGTATTAGGTACGCGAATTGCAATCTCGCGGAGCAATCCAAGCCGCCCGATCAGCGAGTCGCCATCTGCGCCGCACCACATCTATCGTTTCGAGGATGAGACTTGCGAAGTGATCGTTGCGCCTGAACATCGTCAAAAGCCAGTTGATGTTCTAACGAACGCAAGCGGGTTTTCCATTTCCTAAAGCAGTCCGTGCGCCTACTTGCACTGCCGCCGGCGAAGCAGCACGAACCGGCTTCCTCGATAAAAATGTCGTTCCTCCTTGATCGGCCAAGCCGAACTGGCATTGCACCATCGTTTGCAATGTCTGATCCACGGCACGCGACTGTGCCAAGGTATTGATTGCTTGCGAAAAGCAGCGGATCGCAGAGCTCGTCCTCCATTCGCTGGGCAGGTGGTTAATGGTCTGCCATAGCCGGTCGAAATCCAACTGAGACACTTGATGCTTGAGTGCGCTTAGTGACAGATCGCTTATGCCCTCATAGATGCGCCGGTCTAGATACCGAGAAGCAGCGACGAAAGTGCATGGATCGGCCTCGGCACCGCCAAACATTGCGCCTTGATCAATGAAGATCGCGTCTATCTTGCCGCGGTCGCGCATGCGAAAAATGGCTTGCCTGCAATCGGTGTGACCGGCAAGCGCATCGATCAACCAAGCTCGCCAAAAATCGGCACGATTCTGAACCCATTTGTGAAAGCTCGAAGGCAGAATTTCAAGAATCTCAAAGCTTTTCTCGCCGAGGTATTGCGATCCAAAGCATAGAGCGCATTGCGGGCGGGCCAGTTGCTCATTAGTGTTTAGCCAACATCCCGGATTCTTATCTACAAAGGATTTGCCCAGAATTACTGCGCGCCATGGTGGAACGGGAAGGCTCGAAATCCGATAGAGCTCAGTTCCGACGCTTTCTCTGAAGAGAAGGTTTGGCCCATGTGAGCTGTTTCCAAACTTGACGACGTAGAGATTCCCGTCACTGGCTTCCGCCAGGATTGCTTGCGCTATGCCACGCATCTTGCGAATAAACCGCGTAACTGTAACCGCTGCAGTACAAGAGGCCCTGCGGATCCTCATGGATTCCTCCCTCGCGAGTGGACTTCGACGAAGATGCCCCTATAGGCAGGAAAGCGCCAAAGTTAACGTGACCTAAAATGGGACATTGGGCTTTACTATATAGCCACTGCGAATTTTCGAGTGGGGAAATGTCGTAGAGAAAACATGGAGTTTTCTAATCTGCCAAGGATTACACCACAATTCTGCCAATCGACTTCCTGCCTTCCGCAGAGGAGTTGATTGACTGCACCATCTGGGGATCGCGGACCAACTCGTCGCAGCGCGGCAAGAGCCCGGTGCTGCAAAAGAGATTCAATGAGGAGCCCCTTTCAGCCGTGCCCTGTCTTATTGACCGGTCCGAAAGAATGGTGGAATAACTCTCGAGAATGTGCTTCCGCATGGCGTTCGCCGCTAGATCCGCATTTCTGCTCGCGAGGGCATCGACAATGGCAGCGTGATGGCGCAGAATTTCCTCGCGGTTGTCCTTGACGAGATAGCCCAAACGGTTCTCGATCAATACAAATATTGATTCGACCAGCGCCTGAGACGCGATCAGGAGGAGGCAATTTCCACTGGCAGCGGCCAGAGCCTGGTGGAACTCTATGTCCAGAAGTGTGAATTCACGAGGCTCGTTAGCACCCTCCATCTTACGCAACAGTTCGGTTGCGGGCCGCACCCATTCTTTCGGCTGAGCGCAAGCCATGGCAGCAGCCGACGACTGAACCAAGGCCGACAGCTCGATCAGGTCCACATTCGAAGCGCAGCCTACTCCGATCAGACTTTCGAGCACGCGCGACACTCCAATACTCGGGGCGCACAGAACTTTCGACCCGGAAGGGGCGCCCGGACGGACGGAAATCAATCCCATGCTCTCGGCGACTCTCAGGGCTTCGCGCACCGTCGAACGGCTGACCTGGAATTCAGTCATCAGTTGCCGTTCGGAGGGAAGGCGGGAGCCTGGCTTGAGCCCTCCGGTTAGGATAACTCGTTGAAATTGTTCGACTATATTCTCGTGCGCACGCGAAAAGCGTACTTTGGCAAAGGGAGAAGGAAGAGCTGTTCCCATAGCGTTTTTAAGGTATCATGTTGAGCCAGGCAAGTCTACATATCAGTCCAGTTGACTGGTCGGACCAATGAGCATATCATCGTTTTTGGAGAAGATTCTACGCCACAGGCTTTGCCGTTCCCCTCAAGGATGCGTGGGCTACTTCGAACGGCAGGAAAGAGCCGCCGTAGGTGCATTCCTGCGGCCTTGTCTAAGGAAATGCTGCAATGAAGGAATTCCTCTCATTCCGTCTCGATGAGGAAAACGAGTGTTTACTGCGCGGGGAACAGCGGATTCAGCTACCGCCGAAGGTTTACGCTCTACTCAATTGCCTGCTCAACAAGCCAGGGAGATTAGTGACGCATAAAGAACTGACCGAGCAGCTTTGGCCGAACACACACGTTCAACCAGAAGTGCTGAAGTCTTACATCCGGGACCTGCGAGCTATCCTGGAAGATGACGCCAGAACTCCTCGCTTTATCGAGACACTGCACCGCCGCGGTTACCGGTTCATTGCTTCGGTGAGCACGCGAAGCGAGCACGCCATAGCTTGGAATCCCCAAATCCCCTCATGTAAGGGCAATGCGAACCTGGAGAGAATGCTTGAGATCTTTCACGCCGCTGTCCACGGTGAGCCGCAAATCGTGTTTGTGACCGGCGAGATCGGCGCCGGAAAGACAGAACTGTGCAATCGCTTCGAACGTGATGTTCAAGATGAGTGTGATGTGAGCATTGCCCGGTGTCAATGCACGGAGGGCTATGCATTCCACGAGCCCTATTTTCCACTTCTTGAAGCGATTGGATCCCTGCTAAAAGGCCCTGAAAAAGAAACAGTCACGAAAGTACTAGCTGAGCGGGCACCAAGCTTGTTTGTTCGTTTTCCCGCGCTTGCCAGGCATCCCCTAAGCGCTCAGGCTAGGGAAGGTGCGATTGCTGTAGGGGCAGAGAGTATGCTCCGCGAGCTTTGCGACGCTCTGGAGCAGATCGCGCTCAAGGTCCCGCTTGTGATGATTCTCGAGAATATCCACTGGGCGGATCCTCATACGGTGGACTGGATCGGGCACATGGCGAGGTTGAAGCGTCCTGCCAGACTCATGGCTATCGCCACACTCCGCGAGCCCGATTTGATTCTCTCAAGGAACGGTCTCGCTCCCCTCTTTCGCGACCTGCTCGCCCGGCGCCTCTGCACTGAAGTCTGCGTCCATCCTCTTTCCGAGGACGGCATCCGAACCATGCTTCAGGAGATGTCGCCTGGTGCTACGATTACTGTCGAACTCGTCCAGTTCCTGCACGACTATTCGGAAGGAAATCCGCTGTATGCGCAGGCAGCTTTGAAGCATCTGACCGACAGCAGTGCCCTAGTTGGTCACAATAAAGGCTGGGAGATCCTGTCTCCCCTCGAAGACTTCGCCCACGCCGTTCCAGAGACAATATGCCAAATGCTCGAAGCCCGCTTGGAATCACTTTGCACAGAAGAGGAGCGCATCGTCATGGAGACTGCGAGCGTATGTGGGTCTTCCTGGGCATCGGATCTCGTGGCCTTTTTGACAGGAATGAGCACGGAGCGCGTTGAGGAGATTAGCATCGGGCTCGCACGTCGGAAATTCGCGCTAAATTCGATTGAAACAATGAAGAAGCCAAGTGGCGCATTTGTTGCATTTAAGTTTAAGCATTCGCTTTACCGACAGGTGCTATACCGGCGCCTTAGCAAGGCCCGCAGAGCACGGCTCCACGAACGAGTTCGCCGATTTCTGGTATCGACACATATGGGAAGACTCGAAGAAGTGGCTTCTCAACTCGTTTTTCATACCGAGATGTCAAGAGATTGCGAGTTGCAGGAAAGAGGTCCGATTGTTCTTGACGAGAGCCATCTCACAAAACTGGATCCACCACAACCGACAGACGTCTAGAGCAAGAGAGGACTTTGCTTTCAAGCTCATTGAGAAGAAGCGGCGTTTGTGAATCCTCGTATCCGAGTAATATCGGAACGCATTTCGTCGCTTGAGTAGAGCTCAAGAGAGAGCTATACGACGCGCGGATTCGCGGTTTGGTAAGACCTATTCTGGCTGGTGCAAGGGATTCGTGGAGCGCAGGGAGGAGGACCCAATTCGTCATGATTTCTCTACTGAACTTCCATGCGAAATCAGGCTCGAGTCATCTTATGATAATCAATGCGGGCAGCGCGATGACGATGTGCGGGCCAGACGTCGGGTATACCTCAAACACTTCTGATTCGCGCTGCTGAGCATTCGGATAACCTTTTGTTCGAATGTCTCTTCTCTGGGCATGATGCGCTCCCTTCGCTTACGGCATTACAAACGCCCTAGGATGTCGTTCTTGTCTCTAATATATGCAAGCATAAAGATAAACCGCACAAACGCCACATCTCGAGCTTGCCTCCTATTATGCAAGTCCATTCCCGCTCTGGTGGGGAGTAAAGCGAACTTCGGTGATTCGAATACTGCCGGCGAATGCACGAAGGCCCTCGGGCGAGAAGTTCGAGTTTCCTGTCCTGCCATCACCTTACAAAATCCCTAAACAAGTCGTTCGGGCCATGCCATAACCCAATATGGGTCGGCGCCGCGGACTTCGCGAAATTGCGAACAGAACAAGGTTCCGCGAAGCGCGCGCTTTAATCTTTTCAGCTGCTTGCGGATTGGCGAATGAAATGCACCGAAGCGAGTTGTGAGACTCGACAGAGTTCTGGGATGGAGATATGCCGGAATATGAGTCGAGAACTGGAACCGGTCATGAAGAACTCTATGGAACCCGGAACGTTGCGCAAATGCGCTTTTTGGCCATGCCAGTGTGCGGTGCCAGCTTCGCTGGAGTACTGCAGCGAATCGTGCTCGAAAGCCGACAACATCGAAGAAACGCAATCGGAGTGTATGTGTGGACACACAACTTGCGATGAGAATTGGTACGTCGACGGTATCCGGGTTTCACAATCGGACGGCAAGGTCGAGTTCTCTACAACCCAACCGAGATTTGTACGGTAAGGAGAATCGAAATGAGCATTGGTACCAAGGCGACAAAACAAGCAATTCGCAAGATGAGGGAAGTCCGGATCAAGACCGTCGAAGCGAGCCTCGAAGCGTTTAAAGAAAGCAGTGGGACAAGCAGCTCAGTGAGCAGCGCCGGCAGCTTTTGCACGTTGACAGGCCGCGTCGGCAACTCCCGATCCTGTCGAGCGATCGCACCCCAATCCGGTTGCAAGGAGCCGCGCACAGCTTCGAGGAGCCTCGTGCGAAGCCCGCCGATGTAAAATCAGCGAGAAAGAGGCGCGCATGGGCGGATTGATCCCGTTAGCCGATGATTCGAGGCGGCCAGTGAAGTTCCCGGTCGCCACCACCGCAATCATCGCAATCAACTTTGGCGTCTTCCTCCTAGAGCTCATCGGCGGCGACCCGTTTGTGACGCAATGGTCGGAGATACCGGCCGAAGTGGTTGCGGGACACCATTGGATCACGCTCTTGACTTCGCAGTTTCTGCACGCGGGCTGGCTGCATATTCTGGGTAACATGGTTTTTCTGCACGCATTCGGGCCGAGAGTGGAAGATGCCATGGGGCGCCTGAAGTACACGGGATTCTATCTGCTCAGCGGTCTTGCCGCCGCGCTGGCGGAAACTGCGATGACGCCTCATACGACTCTGCCCAGCCTGGGCGCGAGCGGCGCCATCGCGGGCGTGATGGGCGCATTCATTGTGATCTCACCGGGCGACGAGATCAAGACCCTGTGGTTTTTTGGCTTTTTCGCTCGCGTGACTTTCATCCCTGCATTTCTCCTCATCGGAGTGTGGTTCATTATCCAGATCTTCGATCAGCTTGGTTCCGTGGCGGATGTGCAAGGGGGTGGTGTAGCATACGCGGCGCACGTGGGCGGCTTTCTTTTTGGCGCGATTACGGGACGGCTGTTTGCTCGATCGAGCAATTCCTCTGAATGGTAAGCGCGGCGCGCCAGCGCAATGTCGCTCCAGGCATTGCTGCATATTCGCAGTGTCCCCAGGCATAAGATGAGCGCCAGACAGAGGATTATCTGCGGTGGGAACGAGCGATTCTCCACGCCAGATACAAGCTCAGCGCAGTAGCGGTCAAAAAGCCGAGCCTTAGTAATTGACCAACCCATCGCTCCCAGCCCTGCGGATGATAAAAAGAGAGCAGAACGGCCGAGCCGACGATGAAAGCGCCAGCCAGAATGCTCATGACCAGGCGATTCGCCAGATTCTCCATGCGAAGCGCAAGCGGATCTAAGCTCTCTGACCGCAATCCGATTGCAAAGTTCCCGCGCTCGATGTCGCCCAGCACCCGCCGCATCTGCTGCGGCAAGGCAACGCTCAGTCGGGCCATCTCCATGCTTGCCGGACCCAGCTTGCCGAGCCAACGCAAGGGTGAATACTGGCGTTCAGCCATGCGCTCGGCGTAGGGCTGGATTACGGTCATCAGATCAAAAGCAGGGTCGAGGCCCGCGCCCATGCCCTCCGCCATGACTACCGCCCGCAACAATAATGTGAGGTCTGCCGGCAGGTGCAGATAGTGCTTGCGGAGTGTGTCGAATATGCCGTTCAGCAACGGAGCCAGTTTGATTTCCTTAAGCTCTTTGCCGTAAGTCGGCTTGACAAGATGTTCGAGGTCAAGCTGCAGCGCGTTCCGGTCGACGGGCTTCGTGCTCCGCCCGAGTTCGAGAAACGCTTCCGTCACTTGGTCAAACCCCCGATTGCCGATCGCAATGATCAAATCAGCGAGACAATCTCGCATGTGCTCGTCCAAGGCGCCGGCCATGCCGAAATCGATCAGCGCTACGCGGCCCCCGTGTTCAACAAAAAGATTGCCGGGATGCAGGTCGGCATGAAAGAAGCCGTCTTCGAAGATCATCTTCATTACGATCTCCGCACCGCGCAGAGCGAGCGCCGCACAGTCGATGTGCGCGCGATGGAGCTTTGCCTGATCGTTTACCTTAATCCCCGCAATTCGCTCGAGAGTTAGTACCCGCGCCGTGGAGGTGTCCCAAAATACGCGCGGAATATGCACGCTTTCATCGCTTTTGAAGTTGGCGGCAAAGCGCTCGGCATTGCGAGCCTCGTGCGAATAGTCGAGTTCCTCGCGAATCGTCCGCTCGAATTCTTCCTCCAGCCCGAGCAAGTCGTACTGTTTGCCAGCCTCCCAATGGTGGCTCGCGGCCGCCGCAAGGTCGCGCAGAATCTCCAGATCCTCCTCGACCTGTTCGGCCACTCCGGGACGCTGCACTTTGACCACAACGTGAACATGATCCTTGCGTGTCGCGAGGTGGGTTTGTCCGATGGAGGCTGCGGCGAGCGGCTTTGGGTCGAAGCTTGCAAACGCTTCATGAATGGGCTTGCCGAGCTCTTTCACAAGCAGGTGCTCAATCTGTCCGGTTGGGACCGGCGGCACCGAATCCTGCAGTTTGCTCAGCTCAGTCAAATATTCCGGTGGCAAGAGATCGGCCCGCGTCGAAAGCAATTGTCCCAATTTGACAAATGTCGCGCCTAGCTCTTCGAGCGCCATCCGCAGGTGTTCGCGAGGAGTCGCGGCGGCCGCATGCTCCGAGAGCGGCTTCGTAGTCACTGTGAAGCGCTGCAAACCCAGCGCGCTATACAGCGAACCGAGACCATGCTGAGACAATACTTCAGCGATTTGGCCCATGCGATGAAGATGCGCTTCCTTTGTCAAAGCCATTGTTTTGCCCTCCGAGATCTTTACTGCGATTCCGCATGCTTGCATCTCCTGCTCAAATGCGGCTCCGCACCGTTCTATGGTTTGCTGTTTGCCTCCAGAACGTTCCGAATGTTCGTAAGCGCGGCCTGAAGGTTGGAAGCCGAGCGGTCCACGGCAATCTTTCGCAGAATGTCTCCTTTGAATCCAACCAAGGACGATTGCTCGGTGCCCATGGCCATGATCAGATAAAAGCCGGAGCGTCTGGAGTCTTCATGATCGCGAATGCAAAAAGCCAGATCCAGAGCGGTATCGAAATAATGGCTTGAATAAAGCTGCTTCTCGGCAATGGCATAGGCCACATCGTCGACGGGGCTACCATGCATGATTACCATATGGATCATGCGCAGAGTCGGCTTGAGTCCAAATTTCACTTTCGACCAATAGAATCGATCCTCGACATTCGCCGGCCTAGCCTCGGGATAGGAGAGAAGGTAACGGTAGAAATCCGGTAACTGAGCGGGCAATGCCTTGGAATAGCTCAGCATGTAGGCAAATTCCTGGGCCACCGGCGCAGGGTTTTTCTTGTCGTTGTACGCTCCCAGAGCGCGATTGCCTTCTTTCTGGTACCCAGTCAGGAGACTCAGCGCCTTGCTCTGCAGAAACTGGCCGACTCGTTGCTCGGCATCGGGTGCTGACCAATCGATCTGCTGTTGGAGTTCGTCAATCGTGCTGCCGGGCAACTGCATGGCGCAGTCCCCGGGACGGCATCTTCCCAGGTCGCGCACGTCGTCGCTGTCCAGCGAGAAGCCCGCCAGATCGGAAAGCCGGGGCGGATAGCTGAAGACTCCGAGCTCCGCGTAGCCGGGAAGCCTGCGCAGGCGGTCGAAGTCCAGGACAAATTGCAGATAGTTTTCAGGAGCGGCCTGAATGTGAACCGCACCAAATAGAAATACCTCGGCCGGAGTGCGGGCGGGAAAGGTCTTCACAACCGGTATGCCATTGCGGATTTTATCGATCTGATCCTGGGTAAGTCCGGCATTCTGCTCGAAGAAGGTGTGCAGGCGCGGATTTGATTGGGCATGGCCGAATAAGAGAGTCGCGGCAAGCAAAATCGTCAGGCAAAGGGCCGGAAAGACGCTCTGCACAGGAACGGCTTGCTTGTTTGGCCCTTGGCAGCTTTGCGTATCCTGAATCTTTTCGGCCATCGTTTCACCATGGACTCTGTTTTAGAAATCAACGTTAAACCATTTGTTCAGACGGCTAACCCGTTACCAACGCCGGATGCTCACGCCTGAGTGCGTGGTGCTGTGTCGCATGGCGAAGGAGAGCCCTCTTGGCGACCTCCACCAGCAGAAGGTAGACGATGGTAGCAGCGGCCACAAATGCAAAATAGCTGAGCGGCAAGGGAGTAAAGCCCAACACACCCGCCACGGGAGTGAAGGGCAACAGCATGCCGACGGCCACGGCTGTAAGACAGGTTGCAATCAAAGAACCGCTGGGCCGGCTCCGCAGCGGATTCTTCGAGGTGCGGATGATGAAAATCACCAGCGTTTGCGTAGCCAGGGACTCGACGAACCATCCTGTATGAAACTGTGCTTCCGTCGCATGGAAGAAATGCAGAAGGACAAAGAAGGTCAAAAAATCAAAGGCGGAACTGATGGGCCCGACCAGGACCATGAAATTGCGAATTATGCTAATGTCCCATCGCTGCGGCTTGATCAGGTAGGTTTCGTCCACATTGTCTGTTGGAATCGTGAGCTGGGAGAGGTCGTATAGAAAGTTGTTGAGCAGGATCTGCGTGGGAAGCATGGGCAGGAAGGGCAGGAAGAGCGAGGCGCCGGCCATGCTGAAGACATTCCCGAAGTTCGAGCTGGTGCCCATGAGGATGTACTTCATCACGTTGCCGAAGGCTCTCCGGCCTTCGAGAATGCCGTCGTGGAGAACGCGCAGCCCGGGCTTGATCAGAATCACGTCGGCGGCCTCGCGGGCCACGTCGGCCGCGCTCGATACGGAAATTCCGACATCGGCCGCATGCAGCGAAGGCGCGTCGTTGATACCGTCGCCCATGAAGCCCACAGCGTGCCCATGGTGCTTCAACGCCAGCAGAATCCTGCTCTTCTGCGCGGGAGCAATACGGGCGAAGGCATGCGCCTGCTCAGCGTCATGAGCCAGCGCCGGCTCGGTCATACTGTCCAATTCGTCGCCGATTACGATGTTTTCCGTGGGCAGGCCCACCTGTGCGCACACGCGGGCGGTTACAAGGTCGTTGTCGCCGGAGATGACCTTGACTTCGACGCCATCCTGCCTGAGCGCATTCAAGACCTGGGAGGCGTCGGGCAGCGGGGGATCGGAAAAGGTCAGGAAGCCCGCCAAAATGAGGTTGCACTCGTCCTTCAAGGAATAGTCGGCACGCGTGGCAACGCCGGCATAGGCGACGGCCAGCGAGCGGTATCCCTGGCCATTTAAGCCATCGCTGACCTGGCGAATGCGCCGCATGGTCTCCTCGTTCATGGGTTTAACTTTGTCGCCGGCCAGGCAGCCAGTCAGGAGCGGAAAGATTCCTTCCGGAGCGCCCTTGGTGATGAGGACTCGCTGGGACTGCCGCTCGACGACGACGGAAAGGCGCTTTCGCTCAAAGTCGAAGGGGATCTCGTCGCACTTGGTGAATCCTTCGACGTCTTGGGGTCTTTGACTGGCGATGGCGTCATCGAGAGGACTGCGAATGCCGGTTTCGAACTTGCTGTTCAGGTATCCGAGTTCCAATGCGCGGCTGGACGGGTTTCCGAATGCATCGAGGGACCTGTCGAACGACATGGATCCGGAGGTTAGCGTGCCTGTCTTGTCGCTGCAAAGGACATCAATGCTGCCCAGATTCTGAATGGAAGAAAGGTGTTTGACGATGACCTTTTTGCGCGCCATGGCCACGGCTCCCCTGGAAAGGGTGACGGCCGTGATCATGGGCAGGAACTCCGGAGTAAGGCCGACGGCCAGAGCCACGGCAAAGAGCAGGGACTGGAGAGGATCGCGGTGGCGGACAACACCCACCACGATCAGGAAGAGAACCAGGAAGAAGACCGTCGCCGCGAGCAGGCGGCTGAAATCCCGCAGGCCTTTATCGAAGGCTGTCTCTTCGGGTCTTGCGGCCAGGCGAGCGGCGATATCGCCAAAGGCCGTCCGGGCGCCAGTGGCAACAACTTCGGCGGTCGCCGTCCCGCTGACCACCGATGTGCCGAGAAAGACCATGTTGGCCGCATCCGCTTTGGTCGAAGCAGGCTCTGCGGAGGCCGCCTTGGCGGTGGGAAGCGACTCGCCCGTCAATGCCGCCTGCTGCACATAAAGATCGCGCGCGCTCAGCAGGCGGGCATCCGCCGGTATCATGTCCCCGGCGGAGAGCCGGACAACGTCTCCGGGCACAACGTCCAGGCGCCGGATCTCTTTCCATGCTCCATCCCGCAGAACGGTTGCGGTGGGGGCCACTTGATCGTGCAGTTGCTCGACGGCCCTGTGGGACTGATATGTCTGGCTGAAATCCATCGCTGCACTCAGCAAAACAATCGCGCAGATGATGCCCGCATCGACTTTGTCGCCCAGAAACGCGGATGCCCCGGCGGCGATGAGCAAGATCAGCGTCAGGGGATTCAGGAAAATGTGCGCGAGGTCTGCAACGACGGAGTAGCGCCGTGTTGCGGCGGGCTCATTGGGCCCGAACTGGTGGAGCCGCGCCTCAGCCTCTTCCGTGCTCAAGCCGGCATTAGCTCCTGGCATTCCATCGACGACGGACATCATTGCCACTCTCCCGATTGCGAAGCTGGGTGAATGCTACGCTATAAAGCCTACCCCGATCGCGTGGCAGACACATTACAAAGGTGACTGCGTTCGGTGATTTTATCTCTGCCGTCTCACAGCTCATGCACTCAATGACTCCATTTCCCTGCGAGCCGTCAACAGGTACATCAGCGCCGTAAAGCCATGAAGGATCAGGTTGATTCCCAAGATGATTGCTGCCGCTCCAATTGGGTTGAAGGACCGTAAGAGCATGAGGAGGAAGGCCAGAAACACGGTGAAGAGAGCGTTGACCAATACCCAGCCGCAGCCCGAATCGGCGCGAAGCAGGAGGAAGGTTGCGATTTCGAAAACGCCTTCCATTGCGAAGATCACTGCCAGGGAGACGGCGGTGTATTGCAGCGCCAGCGCAGGACAGAACATAAGCAAACCGCCGCCCAGGACGTACACCACTCCCGTCAGCAGTCTCCAAAGGAACGCTCCCGCATGGCGGCCGACATATGCCGACGCTAAGTGCGTCAGACCGCTAAGAACCAGCAGCCACGCAATCAGAACGGAGACAGCTAAACCCGATGCATGGGGAGAAATCACTGCCAGCAACCCCATCACAACCATCACGATTGCCCATCCAATGGATCTTCCGGCAATTTCCTTGAATAGATTCCTTTCGTTCTTCATGATGCCTTCCCCATCTCTCTCTGTCTTCCTTGACGAGAGAATCTGAACCCGGCTCGGCTGACGATTCGTTCATGCGAGTTTGAGCCCTGCAGAAACACCCGCAATTGATCGAGTTTGCAACGCTGCGGGTAGGTATTCAACGCCTCAGAGCCTCAGGGCACTGCGGGCCGCCAGCGAATACATCAGCACTGTGAAGCCGGTAAAGATCAGATTGATACCCAGGATCAACCCAATCGCCCACGAAGAACTAGAGGGCCAGGGGCGCATAATCAGATACGCAAGCAGCAGCGTGACGAGTGCGTCGAACAGGACCCACCAGGATCCGGAAAAGCCTCGGAACTGAAAGAACATGACCAACTCGAACATACCTTCCAGTGCGAACATGACTCCCAAAACGATGGTTAAGGATGCCAGGGCAAGGCCAGGATGAAGCGCCATGTATCCGCCACAGAGGATGTACACGGCGCCGATTAGCAGTCTCCAGATGAATGCGGCTGCGTTCCGGCCGGCAAACGCCGAAACAAAATAGGCGATACCAGCGAGAACGACAAGCCATGAAACCACGATGGAGACGGCAATACCCGACTGCAGTGGAAGAACCATTGCCAGAACGCCCAGCACGATCATAACGATTGCCCATCCGATGGATGCCCCTGTAACTTCCTTGAATACCCTCCTTACGCTTTCCATGATCTCTTCTCCTTTTCAATGTTTCGCCCGGCCTT
>Ga0335071_10005638_pt1 | contig 12979 bp, 9 predicted proteins | sample Lox_Sample_15_FD_206724 | JGI IMG/M metagenome (GOLD analysis project Ga0335071, IMG submission 206724) | Soil microbial communities from Loxahatchee National Wildlife Refuge, Florida, United States - Lox_Sample_1.5 | ecosystem: Environmental > Terrestrial > Soil > Wetlands | place: USA: Florida...
CTGCCAGCATCGAACGTCCAGATCAACGTTGATCCTGGCTCCAGGAACCGACGCGCGCCGTCACCCTCAGGTCCCGCTAGGCACACCAGCGTCTTTCCGTTGGGCACGGCCCACAACTCATGATGTAGGACCGCCATGAAACGAAGCATACTCCGGTCTCACCGGTCCGGGCCGACAATGCTGCCTACTGAGACCGGCCCTGAACACGGGCAGCCAGCGAGCACAGGTTTGCTTGGCGGCGGCATGGGCGGGCCTTCGAAAGGGGTCGCGCTAGAGAGAGCGTCCCTACATTCTGGCGACCTCGGTCACGCCCGAGCGGTTCCCCCAGCGAGTTCTGCGGCGGCCCGAGGCACGCAGGACCTGCGAGGACAGCCCAGATCCTTACCTTGCTCCCTCATGCGCTCTGGACGGTGGGAACCCGGCTACCGGGCCCTGCTAGTTTCTCCTGACGTTGCGCCATCTCGCCGGCAGGCACAGGGCGGGAAGGGCCGGACCCCTTCGAACTCAGGTGTGGCCGGGCAAGGACCTGCAACCAGCACCGTTCCGCCCGCCAGCCGACCTGGCGCGGGCGACGGGGGGGATGAGTCCGAAGCCAGCCCGGGTCCGGGCGCGTCACCGGCGCACACGGCGAATGGGTGAGTACAAGGACACGCACCGGTAACTCTGCCGGCCGGACCCCTCCTCCCTCCGCGTCGATCGCTTAGTTTCTGCCGGCTGCAGCGGTGTGGGCATCGCCTCCCGGGGCGGCACTCGGCCTGGGCATGCACATCTCGCCTGCCACATCCGCGCCGCGCGGGACGGCCGTCCCGTCATACGAGCTTCTCGGCGCCGGGCATCAGCCACTCGGTCGGTTCCCCAGGAGGACCTGGGGCCGCGCCCTCACCCCGTAGAGTTCGTTGGGATGAGGCCACTCATCTCGGCGAATTGGTTGACGGTCATCGCCTCTCCGCCGATCAGCGGAGTTCCTTCACGTCAACCACGTGCGGGCCACGCCGCCACCTCCTCGCGGGATCACACGAGCTTTCGTTGGGGAAAGCGGGCTCCTGCTGCGCCGCAGACAGGCACCGGTGTCACCCCGCATCTGCTCTTCAATTGCTACTCGCCCGTCTTCCTATACCCCTCGGAACGCGGACGACCCCTTCACTTCGGCACGGTCGTTCGTCCGCCGGCGTGATTCCCGGGCTTTGCCACTCACACCCCGCTCGGAATGTCCGCGGGAGCGTCCAGTGGGTCCTCGACGTCTCTATGGCAGCCCTGACCGGGCCATCGACCCTGCGCGTTCCTCAAGCGGCGCCGAGCAACCTCACGACGTCATCGAGCGGGAGTCCATCCTTCTTCAGGACGTCGGGCCCATGCCGGAGGACGTAGATTCCGTGCCGGAGAAGCGTGATTGCGTTTGCGCAGTCACCCGACGTAACCGAGAGCAAGGCGCCGACTTCGCGCTCGACCCATAGTTCCCGGCAACGCCGGAAGAGGATCGAGTCGGCACCGTTCTCCTCGGCGATGACTCCGAGATGCCTCGCACCTTCGGCGCGCAACCTAGCGATTTCCAGGAATTCTTCCATCGGAGGCTAGCGACGCCATGCCCCTTCGCACGGAAGTGCTATCGCACCAACACGGGGAACATGCCACTTTTCGGCATGATGGCTTGAGCGCGTGACCGGGGGCTTGACGGTGTCCATGGCCTGGTTCTTCGGACAGGGCTACTGGAACGCCCAGCCTCGCGGCGCGCTCGCGCAACTTCGAGGCACCCGCATGCGGCAAAGACCGCCTGATGAGATCCCTTTCAACCCATTCTCCGCCCTAGGCGCGCCGCGAGCACGGCAAGAAGGACCGGAGAGACCCGCGCCGTCGGCCTGGCGCGGCGCGCATGCTAGGATCAGACTTCTCGATGGACACGCCGCCTGCGAGGACCCTCCTGGTCCGCGACGCTGCGGTCGTCGCCCTGATGGACGACGCGCGGACGGAACTGCGCGACGTATCGATTCTCCTGCGGGGCGGGTTCATCGAGGCGGTCGGACCGGCAGCGGCGCTCCCGCGACAGGCGGACGAGGTGATCGACGCGCGGGGCCACCTGATCGTGCCCGGGCTCGTCAACACGCACCACCACATGTACCAGTCCCTCACCCGGGCGTTGCCGTCGGTGCAGAACGCGGAGCTATTCTCCTGGCTGCGCGGGCTCTATCCGGTTTGGGCCAGGCTCACGCCAGAGATGGTGCGGGTCTCGACCCAAGTCGCCATGGCCGAGCTGCTCCTTTCCGGCTGTACCACGTCGAGCGACCACCTGTACCTGTTCCCCAACGGCTGCCGACTCGACGACAGCATCGAGGCCGCCACCGTCATGGGCATGAGGTTCGTGGCCGCGAGGGGTGCCATGAGCGTGGGCCGGAGCGCGGGCGGCCTGCCGCCCGACGCGCTGGTAGAGAGGGAGGACGCCATCCTGCTGGACGCCGAGCGACTCGTTCGACAGCACCACCAGCGCGGCCCTGGCGCCATGATCCAGGTGGCCATCGCCCCCTGCTCGCCCTTCTCGGTGAGCCCGGACCTCATGCGCGAGACGGCGCGGCTTGCCCGGTCCCTCGGAGTCCGGTTGCATACACACCTCGCCGAAAACGACCATGACGTGGCTTACGCCCGCGAGCGCTTCGCCTGCACGCCGGCCGAGTACGCCGAAGAACTCGGGTGGCTAGGCCCCGACGTGTGGCACGCACATGCCGTGAAGCTCGACTCGGCAGGTGTGGAGCGCTTCGGTGCCACCGGCACCGGCGTGGCCCACTGCCCGGCGAGCAACATGCGGCTGGCGAGTGGCATCGCCCCGATTCCCGCCCTGCTGGGCGCCGGGGTACCGGTCGGTCTCGGCGTCGATGGAAGCGCGAGCAACGACGGAGCGCATCTGGTGGCCGAGGCGCGGCTGGCGATGCTGTTGGCCCGGGTGGGTGCGTCGCTCGCGCCCCTCGGCTGCGACCGTGGCCCGAGCGCCATGACCGCCCGTGACGCACTCTGGCTGGCAACGCGCGGCGGCGCGAAAGTGCTGGGCAGGTCCGACCTGGGTCGTATCGCGCCCGGCGCCTGCGGCGATCTTGCACTCTTCGATCTGTCCGCGATTGCCTTTGCGGGCGGCGCGGTGCACGATCCGGTGGGTGCGCTACTCTTCTGCGCACCAGCCCAGGCCGCTTATACGATCGTGAATGGGAAGGTGCTCGTGGCCCGCGGGCAGCTCACCGGGTTCGATGTGGTGCCGCTGCTGAGGCGCCACGATGCCCTGGCGCACGAGTTGTCCTTCCACGGTTGATGGTCGGCCCGCGCAGCTGCGGCCGGCCCGCAGATCCGGCCCGTTGGCCATTTCCTGCGGCCGCGTCCCGGGCGTGAGTCGCCCTTCGCGGGGGCTGCGGCCGCATTGCACGTCGCCTCAGGGAGTGTGCTAGAAGGCTGCGCGGCCGCCGCGTCCAGTGCATCCTCACTTTTCCACGGCTGCGGGCATATACCCCTCGGTTTCTCTCGCGGGCGCAGAGGGGCTGGAGGTCAGGTGACCATGGCGGAGACACTGGAGCAGGAGCTGAAGCGGGTGGAGGTTGAGGAGCGGGAGCTGGTGCTGGAAGCCTTCGACGATCGGGACGCGCTCGACCTGGGGCTCGCCCTGGTGGAAAAGGCCCGTGCCCGAGCCTTACCCGTGACCATCGACATCGAGCGATGCGGGCAGCGCCTTTTCCACTTCGCCCTGCCTGGCTCCGCACCGGACAACGCCGCCTGGATCGAGCGCAAGAAGCGGCTTGTGAACCGCACATTCAAGAGCTCCTATGCCATCGGCCTGAAGCTAAAGACCCAGCAGCGAACCTTGGCCGAGAGCATGTACCTCGACGAGCGGGAGTACGCGGCGCATGGCGGCTGCGTGCCGCTAGTCGTTGGCCGGGTGGGGTTCGTAGGAACGGTGACCGTCTCCGGCCTTGCTCAGCGCGACGACCACGATCTGGTGGTCGAGGCCTTGCGAGAGCACATCGCCGGGCGACGGGCGGGATGAGCGACCTGTTCGCCCCCTCCGTCCAGCCCGGCCTGGCTCAAGACAAGCCTTCCGCTAGCGCGGACGGACCTCACGAGGCAGTGCGCTGCCAGCAGAGGTGGGTAGCACCTTCGGCGTCACGCCAGGGTGGTCAGGAGTTTGCGCGTGCCCCGATTGTCCTATTGCCCGCAAGGAAGCGATCGGCTGCCCTGCCGACGGTCTCAGTCGTAAGGCGAGTGCCTGGCCCGACGAGATGCGGGCCTTCTTTCCGGTGCGTTCGCACCTTTCAGCTGGTTCTTCCCCGGTGCGGCCCCACCTGTACATCGCTCCTGCCCCGCCGCCCCGAGTTCCGGGTCAGGGCACCCACCCCGCCCCGGGGGGCCTCGGCCAAGCTCATGGTAGACGTCTGACCAAGTGAGGATCTGCCGGCGTCGTCAAGATCCTCCATGCGGTTTGAACGTAGGTGTTCCCATACTGGAGCTTTGGAGGAACGCGATTGCCGTCCCCGATTGAGTCCTCCCCTGCAAACGGTGCCTCCGCGGGGCGCGTACGACCTCGTCATGACAGTCTTCACCGTAGGGCCGGCCGATTCCCCGCCGCCAAAGAAACGAAAGGCGGAACCTCTGCCTGCGTGCCGGTGAGCGAGGCCGGGATGGGGTCAATGGCATGCGCCTCGCGCTGATGATTCGCCTTCTCGGACGCGCTGCAGACGCTCGCCGTCTACCGCCGGTTCTAGGCGATTCACAGCGTTTCCAAGAGGGTCCGCCTTCCAGAACCGATCGAGCAACGGGAGGCGGTAGTTTGGGGTCTCACCCCGCTCGGCAGCTCTGGCCGCTCCCTCATGCTCTCCACCCGCGTGGCTACCCAAGAGGAGGGCGGCTGCCTGCTGAAGGCCGGGGCGAGCGGGCGAATGACAGCAGCGTCCCCATTCGCAAGCGCGCGGTGATCCTGGCACTGCTCTCCAGCACCGCCTTGGCCCAGGGCCAGCCCGCTGGACGGTGGAAGCCCGCGGATCCGCTCCCCTCGCTGGCCCAGGCCTACCGGGGCCAGTTCCTGGTGGGTGCGGCGGTGACGAGCGCCATGGTGGACTCTGCTCGTGCACGGAAGTTTCTCGAACAACAGTTCGACGTGGTGGTGGCCGAGAACGAGATGAAGCCCGAGGCGCTCAGCCGCGGCGAGGGGCAGTATGATTTCTCTCGGGCCGATGCGATCGTCGACTGGGCGATTCGGAATGGGTTCAAGGTTCGCGGCCATTGCCTGGTTTGGCACCACCAAGAGATGCCCTGGATGTTCAGTCAAGGCGGCAAGCCTGCCCCACGCGACGTGATCGTGAAGCGGCTGCGCACCTACATCCACGATGTGGTGGGGCACTTCAAGGGCAGGGTCTGGGCCTGGGACGTGGTGAACGAGGCGCTGGTGGCTTATGAGCCCAGCATCCCCAGCGAGAACGGGTGGCGGAAGAGCCGGCTCTATGATTCGTTGGGCCCTGAGTATGTCGCCCTGGCTTTCCGGTTCGCGCACGAGGCCGACCCGGACGCGCTTCTCTTCTACAACGACTACGATACTCAGAACCCGGGCAAGCGCGCCATGATCCTGGAACTCGTTCGATCGCTCCGGGCACAAGGCGTGGTCATTCATGGCATCGGCCACCAAACGCACGAGCAACTCGACGGCAGGTCGGTCTCCGACCTAGAAGCCACCATCCAGGCGGTAGCCGCGACCGGCCTACGCAACCACATCACCGAGATGGACGTGAGCTTGCGCCCGCGCTGGGGCGAACCCATCCCGCCGGTCACCGAAGCCCTGCGCGCGCGTCAGGCCGCCCTTTGGGCCGAGCTCTTCCGGATGTTCCGACGCAACCGGGACAGGATCGACGCGGTGCTGACCTGGGGCGTCAACGACCAAGAATCCTGGCTCCACTCGCCTGACGAGCCGTTGCTCTTCTCCGAATTCCAGCCCAAGCCAGCGTTTTGGGCGGTCCTCGACGAGGCGTCGCGCTGATCGGCAAGGCGCTATGTGCTTCCGTTGGCAGCGAACGCCTTTAGTGACCCCGCCTCCCCCGCAGCGCCGCCAACCGGGTACGGCATGTTTGCCCCGGCCGGGCCCGCGCCCCGTCCGAGGCACTCGTCGTGATGCGAGGGTCTCCGGATACAGCCTTCCCAGACAGCTCGCGAAGCGACAAGTCAAGGCACGAAGAAGCGCGCCGCACCGCCTCACCATCCGGCGGACGCGTTCTCCTAAGAGGCCGCCCGCCCTTGCCCCTTCCCGCCGCCGAGTTCCAGCACCTGGGCGCCTGCCCTTGGGCTGGCCCGCCCACCCGCTCTGCGAGAACTGCTGGGGTTCCTCAATTTCGAGGTGGGCGAACGGGCAAAGACCAGGTACCGAGGGTGGCGTTAGCAACTGGTGATCCCCGACCAGGTATCACCTTTCTCTCCCATACGGCCGCGTTGGGATGGCATCTTAGGTGGCAAGGCCCCATCGTCATTTCGAACCCAAAGCGCCGCAGGGGAGCCTCACATGCTTGAGCACGTCAGCCTCCGATGCAGCGACTCGAAGGCAAGCCGGAGCTTCTACGAGCGAGTCCTGAAGCCGCTCGGGTACGTTTGCGACATGAAGTATGGCGATTCTTTTGGGTTCAAGGACGATGCGGGACGCCACGACTTCTGGGTCACCCCCGGCAAGGTGGGAACGCCGACGCACCTCGCATTCCACGCCCGATCGAGAAAGGCCATCGACGCGTTCCACGCCGCTGCGTTGAAAGCGGGCGGCAAAGACAACGGCGAACCGGGCCAGCGAGCGGGCTACGCGGCATACGCCGCGTTCGTGATCGATCGCGACGGTAACAACGTCGAGGCCGTCGTTTGGGAAGGGGAGCCGGGAGCGTCCGACCGGAAGCGCTCCGCTTCGAATGGCCAGAAGGGGAAAAGGCCGACCTGACCGATGCGGTTCGGCGCGACGACGAGAACCGAGCGGGGCATCCGATTGCTTGGCGGAACCCGTTGCGGGATGCCCCATGTCTTTCGGGTGAGGTCCGCTGGTGGTGAACGATCGGAGCCCTTGCCGGGCGACCCCCTCCCCAGACTACCGGGAGGTCGGAGGTTCATATCCTGGCACCGAGCGGGGCGACGAAGGCATGCAACCGCTTGCCCGAGCCCGTTCCCGTTCCAGGTCGGCGCGCGCCAGCAGTATGATGCCTCCGAGAACCAGGGCCGCGCCAACGGCGCGAGCCGGCGTAACCCGCTCCTGCAGGACGGCGGCTGCTAGCAGGATGGTCGAGACGGGTTCCACCGTCGAATAGATGGTTGCGCGAACTGGTCCGAGCCGCGCTAGACCTGCGAGGAACAGTGCCACCGCTCCCACCGTGCAGACGACCGCGATGGCGATCACCGCGGCCCAGCCGCTCGCGCTCCCGGGAAGTTGAACCCCGCGAACCACCGCCACCAGTGTGAAGACGGTCGCAGCTGCCGTCACCACCACCGTGGTGGAGGCGACGGGCGACGCCCCCTTCGACAGCCTGCTCCCGGTGAGGATGTATACGGCATAGACGGTTGCAGCTGCGAGTCCGTAGGCGACTCCGCGAACGGTCCCATCCGTCGCGCTTCCGACGGTGAGCACCGAGCCCGCCACCGATAGGGCGATGGCGGCCAGGTGCACGGGTCTCAACGACTGGCCGAGAACGGCACGGGCGAGTACCGCGACGATCACTGGGTGGAGATACAGGAGGAGCGCCACCAGGCCCGCCGAGGCGTGCTCGAGGGCCGAGAAGTAGGCGAAGGCCTGCCCCGCGTACCCGAGGGCACCCATGCCCACGAGCAGCAAGAGGTCCCTCCCGCCCGGGAGCCGTTCGCGGCGGGCAAAGACGATGCCCCAGAGCAGAACGGCGGCAATCGAGAACCGGAGCAGGAGCAGCGTGCTGGTGTCCACGCCGGACCGGGCCGCGAAACGCCCCAGGATGGCCATCGCCCCGAACAGCAGGGCGGAGGCGATGCAGAAGATCTGGCCCATGAGGTAGCCGAGGGTACGCCATCGGCCCGCACGGACCAAGCCGCGCGACCCCATACCGCACGCGTGAAGCGCCTTCGCCGCGGGGCGTTGGAGTTGATCCCGTTTCGCGTCTCTTCGGCACAGGGGCCGGTCGGCGGTGGCCAGAACTCATCGGGCCCGAGCCCAAACCGCCGATTCCTGTGGCGCGACGACGCGCGTGCCGCGCGCTGGATCACCCCTCCGGCGGCTTCATCTTGGCGTAACACTCGGGGCACATCCCATGGGTGGTACGCTCGCTGACGTACTCGTGGATCTCCTTCCAGTAGCCTTCGTCCGTCCTGATCCTGTTGCACCAGGAGCAAACCGGGAGCAGGCCAGACAGCGTCTTCACGTTCTGCAGTGCCTCCTGTAGCTCCTTGACCAGCGCCCTGTCCTTCTCCAGGAGCCCTGCTTGTTCACGATGCGCCTCGCGCAGCCGGGCTGCCCGATCGTAGATGACCCAGGCCACGAGCCCTGCAACCGGAGAGAGCGCAAGCGTGCTCACGGCTGCGGTGTAGTAACCGAGGCGCGAACTCAAGGACAGGAACACCGTCACCGTTGCGAACGCGAGGGAGGCAACCACCGCCCGGACGTCGAAGAGCACAGCCGCGCAGGCAAGCGGTCCGCCCAGGAGCGCGAGAAAGGCCGCTCCTCGTTCCCCCGAGCCCAGGAAACCCAGGCCACAGCATGCCGTCGGAATGGCCACAACGATGACGAACCACTCGACGATCCCGGGGTTCCGCCGGAACGCCGTCCAAATCGCGCCGCAAAGGAGGAGCCCGACCACCTCGATGAGGAAATTCCGCTGCCGCGGCCAGCGGCCGAGGAGGAGCAGCGTCCCGGTGATGACGGGCCCCACGATGCCGTAGGCCCGATACACGAGCCGCCGCCGTTCTGCTGGCACTCCGTCGAGGTCGGTATGCATTCATCCCTCCCGTCGCCAGGGGTGCCCACTGCCAAGGACCCATCGACCAACGGCTCTTGACGACACCTCGCCTTTCACGGAACGGTCCCCCGGGCGCATTTGTTTCCTTGGGCTTCGAGAGCGGCCCGAACCCCGAGCCGGGACATCCTCGCCACGCCCCCCCGTCCGTGCGCCTCGCGGGCCATCCTGTCGTCTTCGATCCTCACGCATTGGTAGTGAGAGTAACGCGTTGAGCGCCTTCGACCGACAAGCTCGTCGGAAGCGTGACTCGGAAGGAACTACCCGCGCCCACCTTGCTGTCGAAGGTAATCTCGCCTCCAAGCGATCGCACGATCCCGTGGCAGACGGAGAGCCCGAGCCCGGTCCCACTCGGCTTGGTCGTGAAGAACGGCTCGAAGATGCGGTTGCGGACCTCGGTGGCAATGCCTTCGCCCGTGTCCTGCACCTCGAACGTCACCCGCCCATCCGGCTCGGTCCGCGTCAGGACGCGAATCTCCCCCGCTGTCTCGCGGTCGCCCTGAATGGCCTGGGCTGCGTTGACGATGAGGTTGAGTGCCACCTGCGCGAGCCGAGATTCGTCCCCGTGAACGAAGGAGACTCTCCCGTAGTCCTTCACCACCCGGGCGTCGGATCGGATCTGTGCGGATGCAATGTTGATCGCCCGGTCGAGGACCCTGTGGATGTCGACTTGCTCCGAACCGTTCCGGGGCCGGCTGAAGGCCAGCAGATCCAAGACGATGCGACGAAGCCGTTCAGCGCCCTCAACGGCCTCGCTCGCCGCCACTGCCATCTCCGGCCAGCGGCTGCCCATTTGGTCGCCCAGCGGGGTGGCGAGTCCCTCGCTGATAAACCGGATGTTGCTCAGGATGTAAGAGAGGGGGTTGTTGATCTCGTGCGCCACCCCCGCGGCAAGCGTGCCGATCGAGGCCAGCCGGCTCGTCAGCAACAGCTTCTCCTGCAGTTCCCGCTGCTCGGTGACGTCTCGCAGTACGCTTATGATCGCGGGTTCACCCTCGAAGTCCAGGCGAAGGCTGTTGATCTCGCAGGAGCGGATCCCCTCCCTCCCCATGACCCGTATCGTCGTGGGCTCAAGTCGCCGTCCATCGGCCAGCGCATCACGCCGGTGCAAGATGACCGGCATGTCCTCGGGCAGTACCCGATCCCGGATCGCCATCGTCCCCAACGGTGCATCGGGAGGGATCCCGAAGAGTTGTTCGATGCGACCGTTCACGAAAGCCACGCTCCCGTCGAAGCGCGTCACGATGACCAGGTCCGGAATGCTCACGAGTATTTGACGCAGGCTGTCGCGAGAGCGCTTCGCCTCTTCGTGCGCGACGGTGACCTGCTCGGCTCGTTGCTTCTCCGCGTCGGCCCGGGCGCGCACCGCCCGGGTCTCCGCGTAGACAAGATGAAGGAAGAGAGAGCCTGCGATGACCGTGAGCAAGCTCGCAGCCAAGCTGAGGTAGGACCAGGCTGCCACAAACCGCCAGCCATGCCCGCCGCGCAGGAGAATTGCGATCCCCCCGCTGGTCGTGCCGATGGCCGTCAGCACCGCCACCGAAGGGACATCGGGTATCACCACGATCGCGGAAAGCGGGATTGCGAGCAAATAGGAGAAGTATGGGCTAGCAAAGCCTCCCGTCAGCCAGACAATCAACGAGAACAATACGCCCGTCAATAGACCGGCGAGCCGGGCAACCAGGGCGGCGCGCCGGGGTGCGCTGGGCATCTGGAGGAATGCGGCCACCGCGAGAACGACGACCCACGCCGATTCCAGAGCGAAGGAGGCTGCGCTCGATTTGCGCAGCAATAGGTCAACGGGCGTCAACACCGCGGCGAGCCCCGAGGCGATCAGGAGGCTTCGTCTTCGGTGTCGCAGCATCCCCGTCTGAGCAACGGAGTGAGGCATCCATCTGCCCTAGTGCATGGGGGGTACCAGCACCCGGGACGGCGTATCCGGTTTAGATCCGGACCCCGTTGGTGTCGGGGTCGCGGGGTCAGTAGGGACCAGGGTGGAGGAAGACCCGGATTCGTCTTTACCGATTCCGCTCGGGGCAGTCCGGGCCATCCCGCCGAAGAGAGCTGAGCGAGAGCGGTTTTCGACCTCGATGCCGGTCAACTCATTTCGCCATGGAACCTCCGGTCGCGGCCACGGAGTAGCTATCTCTCGGGAAGCTGCGGACCTGGCTGGCCCCCTGCGCTTCGCCGACCATACGCTTGCCAGGCTCCTACCCGCGATGGCGTCCTCGGGACCGGCGCCAGGCAGGGCATGACGTCTCGTCTGGGCTTTCGTCCTCACCTCGCTGGAGCTGTTCCATCGCGCGACGCGGTCGAGGGGGTATCTTGTCGACAGGGAAGGCTCTTCCATGTGTATCGCTGACCTTCCCAGTGCGACGCCCGTGGGCGGATCTTCCTTTCGAGCTCCTTGCTTGCGCCGCCGGGCCGTTCGTGTGATCGCGGATCATGAACACCGGCTCTGGAGGGCGTCCCGTGTCGATTCCGAATCGTGGGTGGGTTCTCGCCAGCCGGCCTGACGGTCCGGTCCAGGAGTCGAACTTCCGTCTGGTCGAGGCGGATGTCCCCCCGCTCGAGGAAGGCCAGGTCCTGGCTCGGGTCCATTACCTGTCCCTCGATCCATACATGCGCAACAGGATGGGGACCGCCAAGTCCTATGCGCCGGCGCAGGCGCTCGACCAGGTGATGGTGGGCAGGACCATCGGATCAGTGCTCGAGTCTCGCGACCCTGGCTATCGACCGGGCGAGATCGTCCTTGGAGCGGGGGGATGGCAGCTCTTTCACGTAGCGGATGGCCCGGGGCTCTCCAAGGTGGACACCCGTGTGTTGCCCGAACCCGTCTTTCTCGGTGCGGTGGGAATGCCCGGGGTGACCGCCTGGTATGGCCTCCTGAAGATCGGCCGGCCCCGAAGCGGGGAGACGGTTGTGGTTTCCGCCGCGAGCGGGGCAGTGGGCAGCGTGGTGGGCCAGCTTGCCAAGCTCAACGGGTGCAGAGCCGTTGGAATCGCCGGGGGATCGCCGAAGTGCCAACATGTTGTGGAGAAGCTCGGCTTCGATGCCTGTATCGACTACAAGTCAACCACCTTCCTCGATGCGTTCCAGGCCGCCACCCCGAGCGGTATAGACGTGCTTTTCGAGAACGTTGGTGGGTGGGTACTCGAGGCAGCCCTGGACCGGATGAACCCCTTCGGACGCATCGTCGTGTGCGGCCTCATCGCTGGTTACAACGGCGAGCAGATCCCGTTGCGAAACGTCCGGGCCATCCTGGTGAACCGCCTGGCCGTCCAGGGGTTCATTGTCACTGACCACCTAGACCAATGGTCGGAGGCCATCGGCGAGCTGGGAACACTCGTAGCCCAGGGGCGGGTGAAGCACCATGAGACCATCGCGGAAGGCCTGGAGAACGCGCCACGGGCGTTCATCGGACTTCTCCGCGGCGAGAATCTCGGTAAGCAGCTCGTGAAGCTCGCCTGAATCCCTCCTCCCGTTTGCTCGCTGGATCGTCACTCGGCCACCCCCGCCCTCTGAGCGGTGCTGTGAGGGCGTTCTGCCGCACCGCGACCGCTGGCCCGGGTTCGCAAGCCCTGCTGACGCGTTCCGAGGCACGCGCCGGGCCCCCGCCGCCATTGCGCGAGCCCGCGAACCGCCCTGCGATGGCGCACCGAGAACCTCCGTCCCTCCGTGTGCCGTGAGAGCTCGGCGGTGTCAGGTAGCTGTTGACGAGCGGCCTGAGCCCGTGCGTTTCTCCGTGTGTGCCACACTCCAGGCGGGCCGACGAGCTTGATCACCACCCTTCCTCCCCACGGCGGGAAATACGCCAGGGGAATCCGAGGAGGCCTAAGCGCGCCCTGACGCTCACCGCGAGCCTCTACCTGCTCATGTTCGCGTACGCGGTGTCGTGCACGATGCTGGGCCCGTTGATACCCACCCTGCGCCGGGAGTACGCCCTGACCCTTTCCCAGGCTGGGCTCATGACCACCCTGCAAGGCATCGGCGGATCGCTCAGCGTCCTCGTGGGT
>Ga0335071_10005639_pt1 | contig 12978 bp, 10 predicted proteins | sample Lox_Sample_15_FD_206724 | JGI IMG/M metagenome (GOLD analysis project Ga0335071, IMG submission 206724) | Soil microbial communities from Loxahatchee National Wildlife Refuge, Florida, United States - Lox_Sample_1.5 | ecosystem: Environmental > Terrestrial > Soil > Wetlands | place: USA...
ATTGGGCCTGCCGTGCGGCGCCTGGTGGAGTTCCGCGCTTTGAATCTGGCCGATGTGATCTGGCCGGCCGAAGGGCCGTTCGATGTGGTCTTTTGCCGCAATGTGCTGATGTATCTGGAGGCTTGCCATCGTTACGCGGTGGTTGAGCGTCTCGCGTCGTTGCTTGCGCAGGATGGCTTGCTGATCCTGGATCCCACCGAACACCTCGGCAAGGCAGGCCACCTGTTCACGCCGGGCGCTAACGGGGTGTATTCGCGCAGGCGGTGGTCCTGCCCGCCACGCAGCGCTACGCGGGATTGTGGCATTCCGCGCCAATGAGAATGGATTTATGACGATCGCCAAACGTTTGATCATTTTGCTGGCCGTGCCACTCGTGGCGCTCCTGGGGCTCGGCGTGTTCGTGCGCTTCCAACTGGCGGAGGTTGAGTCCCGTAGCCGGTTTGTATCAGAGTCCCAGATTCCGAGCCTTGCGGTGCTCGGAAACCTCTCCCGGACGGTTGAGGGGCTCCGAGTGTCCGTGCGGAGTCACCTGCTGGCCACCAATCAAGTGGACCGGGCCAATGCCCGGGCCGCTTTTGATGCAGGCGAAGCGGAAGTCAACCGCTTGCTGAGCCAATACGGAGACTCACTCGTCACTGGTGACCGGGATCGAAGGCTGTTCAACGATTACCGGGATTCAAGCCGCGACTATATTGCCGAAGCGAAGCAGCTCTTGGCGTCGTCTGCGGAGGGGCGCCCCGAAGAAGCCATAGCAAAGCTCAATGGTTCGATGGCGGAAGTCTCCAGGCGACTCAGCAAGGTGTCGAGCGAATGGATCGAGCACAACGAAGATCTGGCGACCACCGCCGGCAAGGGGGCTGTTGACGCCATCGCTGGTTCGCGGTGGAAGATGTTGGTCGCCAACTCCGCGGCCATTGTCCTGACTGCTCTGCTGGGTTTCCTGACTTTTCGTCGGATAGTCCATCCGATCCGGGCGCTTGAAACTTCGGTGAAGACCATCGCCGCCGGTGACTACGCAAATGAGGTTCCTTTCACGAAAGCGGCGGACGAAACCGGCGGCTTGGCCCGTTCGATTGACGTCCTCAAGCAAGGCGCGGCGGCGATGGACGAGCAGCGCTGGGTCAAGTCGAACGCCTCTAAGCTCACGGGAGATTTGCAGGGCGCGGCGTCCTTCGCGGAGTTCGGGCAGCGGCTCGTCTCGGGCCTCGTTCCCCTGCTGGGCGGCGGCGTCGCGGGTTTCTATCGGTTCGAGGAGAATCCGGGGCGTCTTCTCCGGATCGCCGCCTACGGCCTCGCAGAAGCCGCCGCCGCTGCGGAGTCGTTCCGCTTGGGTGAGAGCCTGGTCGGCCAGTGCGCACAGGAGCGCAAGGCCGTCATGCTGGTTCGTCTGCCGCCGGACTATCTGCGGATTACCTCCGGTCTCGGGGCGGCGGCGCCGGTCCAGGCGGTGGCGTCGCCGCTGTTGTCCAAGGACACCCTGCTGGGGGTGCTCGAGATCGCCACCTTCCGCGCGTTCAGTTCCCGGGAGCAGGCCTTGCTCGAAGAATTGCTGCCGGTGGTGGCGATGAGTCTGGAGATCTTGCAGCGCAACATCCGCACGCAAGAGCTGCTCGCGCAAACGCAGGAACAGGCCCGCACGCTGGAGGAGCAAACGGAAGAGCTGACTCAGTCACAGGAGGAACTGCTGGCGCAGCAGCGGGAGCTGACCGCGCAGCGGGAGCAGCTCAAGGTGAGCGAAGAGCGCTCGCGGCTCATCCTCGAATCCAGCGCCGAGGGCATCTTCGGCACGGACACTGAGGGGCGGATCACTTTTGTGAACCCGGCGGCCTGCCGGATGCTGGGCTTCGACGCCAAGGAGCTGATCGGCCAGTCCTCCCACGCTGCCTTCCACCACCATCGACCCGATGGCAGCGAGTATCCGAAGGAAGAATGCCCGATGTTTGCCGCTTACAAAGATGGCAAGGCCAGCCGCATTGACGACGAGTTCCTGTGGCGCAAGGACGGCGCCGGCCTGCCGGTCGAATATGGCGCCACGCCGATCAAGAAGGACGGCACCATCGTGGGCTCGGTGGTCAGCTTTACGGACATTACGCTCCGCAAACAGCAGGAGGCCGAGGTCCTCGCGGCCAAGGAAGCGGCGGAGGACGCCACCAAGGCCAAGTCTGATTTCCTCGCCAACATGAGCCACGAGATCCGCACACCGATGAACGCCATCATCGGCCTCTCCCACCTCGCTCTCAAGACTCAGCTCACCCCCAAGCAGCGTGACTACGTCAGCAAGGTCCACAACGCCGGCACTTCCCTGCTGGGCGTCATCAACGACATCCTCGATTTCTCCAAGATCGAGGCGGGCAAGCTCGACATGGAGACGACCGACTTCCGGCTCGACGAGGTGATCAGCTCGGTCACGACGCTTACCGCCCAAAAGGCGCACGACAAGGGGTTGGAGTTCCTGGCCCATGTCTCGCCCGATATTCCCGAGAATCTGCTGGGCGACCCGCTTCGCCTCGGCCAGATCCTCACGAACTTCGTCAACAACTCCGTCAAGTTCACGGAGCGCGGCGAGATCCGGCTGAACATTGAATTGCTCGAACGCACGGGCGATAAGGTGCAGCTCAAGTTCTCGGTGCGCGACACGGGTATTGGCATGACGAAGGCGCAGGCGGCGAAACTCTTCCAGCCGTTCGTGCAAGCCGACACCTCCACCACTCGCAAGCACGGCGGCACCGGGCTGGGGCTGACCATCTGCCGGCGGTTGGTCGAGCTGATGGGTGGGCGCGTCTGGCTCGAGAGCGAGCCCGGGGTGGGCAGCACCTTCTTCTTCACCGTCTGGCTCGAAGTCGGCACCGCGAAGGGCTCGGGCAAGATTGTCCCCGAGCGGCTCGCGCACTTGCGCGTGCTGGTGGTGGACGACAACGCCGCGGCGCGCGAGATCCTCCAGGAGCCGCTCAGCTCCGTGGCTGAATTCGTCAAAGTGGTGGCCTCCGGGCCCGAAGCCATCGCGGCCGTTAAGGAGCACGACGCCACCGAGCCCTTCGACATCATCTTTATGGACTGGCGCATGCCTGGGATGGACGGCCTGCAAGCCAGCCGCCACATCAAGAGCGACGAGACGCTCAAGAAACAGCCGGCTATCGTGCTGGTCACCGCGTTCGGACGCGAAGAAGTGCGCGAGGAAGCCGAACGAGTCGGTCTCGACGGATTCCTCGTCAAGCCGGTGACCAAGTCCATGCTCGTCGATACGCTCGTGTCCGTGTTCGCCACGCCGGATGAGACCGGTGCGACCTCCGGCACTGCGGAGGAGGCCGAGGCGACCCGGCTGCTGGGCGCGCGCATCTTGCTGACGGAAGACAATGAGATAAATCAGCAGATCGCCGTCGAACTCCTCGAAGGTGCGGGGGCCACCGTGAAGATTGCCAACAACGGACGCGAGGCAGTCGAGACCCTTGTCAACGGCGCGCAGCCACCGCCCTTCGACGTGGTGTTGATGGACCTCCAGATGCCCGAGATGGATGGCCATCAGGCCACGGCGAAAATACGCTCTGACCCGCGGTTTGCCAATCTGCCGATCCTCGCCATGACCGCCCACGCAACGATTGAGGAACGGCAGCGCTGCCTGGCAGCGGGCATGAATGACCACATTTCCAAACCCATTGATCCGGCGCTGCTGTTCGAGACGGTGGGCCGCTTTTATAAACCGGCCACCGCAGCAGCGCCTTCCGGTGTGGGCGCGGGCTCGAAGCAAGAAACGCAGGGAAGCGCTAAGGAGCTGCCGCCGGGGCCGAAGTCGCAAGACCTCCCTTCCTTTGAAGGCCTCGACACCAAAGATGGCCTGAGCCGGGTTGCGGGCAACCAGAAGCTCTATCTGAAACTCCTGCGACAGTTTGCGGAGCAACAGGGACCTTCGGTCGAGCAGATCGCCGCCGCGCTGGCCCAGGGCGACACGGCTCTCGCGGAGCGCCTCGCCCACACCCTCAAGGGCGTGGCTGGGAACATCGGCGCCAAGCCGGTGCAAGCGGCCGCTGGTGCGCTGGAGAAACTTATTCGGGACCGGGCTGCCGCACCCGAAACGGAATCTGCGCTGCGCCAGGTCGACGCCGCATTGGGTCCGCTGCTGGCAAAACTGCGGAGTTCGTTGGCTTCACCTGAACCTGCAGCCCTGCCGCCGACGTCGGCGGCACCTGCGGATCCCGCGCAAGCGCGCGCTGCCGCCGCACAGTTGACGAAACTGCTGTCCGAATTCGACCCCGGCGCAGTGGAATTCATCGAGGCCAACCAGGCGGCACTGCGTCCGTTGCTCCCCGGCGATTCATGGCCGCGATTCGAAGAGTTCGTGCAGGGTTACGCCTTCGCCGACGCGCAGACGCAGTTGGAGGAAGCTCTTAAGAAACTGCCCACCGCATGAAGAACCTCTCTGAATGCCGCGTGCTGCTCGTAGACGATGCCAAGGCCAACCTCGACATTCTCGTCGAGGGCTTGAAATCGGACCATAAGCTCAGCCTCGCCCTCAACGGAGAGATGGCGCTCCAGATCGCGGCGCGCACCCCACTCGACCTGGTGTTGCTGGACATTGTGATGCCCGGCCTGGACGGCTATGAGGTATGCCGGCGCCTGCGCCAGATGCCGGAGACTGCCGAGGTACCGATCATGTTCCTTTCCTCGCTGGAAGAGGTGCAGGACAAGACGCGCGGCTTTGAGGCGGGGGCCAACGATTATCTCACCAAACCCTTCGAGATGCTCGAGGTGAAGGCGCGCGTGCGCTCGCTGCTCAAGGCGAGGGCCTACAGCGATGCGGTGAAGGAGCAAATCGCAAGCGAACTCCGCGTCGCGCGGGAAATCCAAATGGGGATGTTGCCGCACGACTTCGCGGGGGTGGAACAGGCATATGACGTTGGGTTCGGCGCCGTGCTGGAGCCGGCGCGCGAAGTGGGCGGCGATCTCTACGGCGTGTGCGCGGCTGGGCCGGAGCGGTTGGTGGTATTCCTTGGCGATGTCTCGGGCAAAGGCATCCCCGCCTCCATGTTCATGGTGCGCGCGGTCAGCCTGGCGCGGCTGCTGGCGCGGGGTATTGCCGAACCGGAGCGCATTCTCGCGCGGCTCAACGACGAACTCGCCGCCGAGAATCCATCCGGCATGTTCGTGACGTTCCTGTGCGGGGTCTTCGAGCCCGGCTCCGGCCGGCTGGTGCTGGCCAATGGCGGGCATTGCCGCCCGGTGCTGCTGCCCGCCGGCGAAGCACCTCGCTGGGCCGTCAAGAACCTCGGCACCGCCCTGGGCTTCGAGCCGGGTCTCGAGTTCGAGCGCACGGAGCTGAGGCTGCGCGAAGGGGATGCCTTGGTTTTCTACACCGACGGCGTGAGCGAGGCCTTCAATCCGCAGGATGAATGCTATGGCATCGACCGGCTGCTGGCCGACGCGGGCCTGTTCGCCGGCCAATCCCCGGCTGCCATCACCTCGGGGTTGCTCCAGAAAGTCCGGGCCTTTGCCGGCACGGCGCCGCAGTCCGACGACATCGCGATCCTGGCGCTGAGAGTCGGCGGTGGTGCTTCGGGCAAGGAGGGCCGCGCATGACGCTGGAGCTGCACGCCACCCCTCAGGAAGTGATGCGCGCGGTGGAAGCTTTGCAGGAATTCGGGCGGTCCAGGCAGATCCCGGACAAGACGCTCTTCGGCCTCGCGCTGGCGCTGGAGGAGTGCGCGAGCAATATCGTCAATCACGCGTTGCAAGGCGACCCGCAGCAGACCTTCCGCGTGATCCTCGAACACATCGGCAGCGCGATGGTCATCGAGCTGCGCGACCGTGGCCCGGCGTTTGATCCGACGCAGGCGCCGCTGATCGAGAGAGCAACGGAGGATGACGATCGGCCGCCCGGCGGCTGGGGAATTCAGCTTGTGCGCCGCTACATGGATGAGATTTGCTACGCGCGTGAAGCAGGTGAGAACGTCCTGCGTCTGACCAAGCGACTGGCGCAGCCCGCCGGTCAAGAATAGCTTTGCCAAACGGAGCCAAACCACGGAAAACTGTAACGCACATATTGATATGCCACTCGAAATACTGATCCTCAAGACCGTCGGCGACAAAACCCCTGGCGCCGTCACCGTAAAACTTACCGGCAGCCTCGACACTGCGACCGCGCCCGAACTGGAGCGCCAACTCGCGCCCGTGCTGGCGGGTCAGATCAAACACCTCGTCTTTGACCTCGCCCGGCTCAAGTTCATCAGCAGCGCCGGCCTGCGGGTGTTTTCAATGGTGCGCAAGCAATTGAAAGAACGCGGCGGCCAGGCGTCGTTCGTCAACATGCAGCCCCAGATCCAAGAGGTCTTTGAGATCATCAAGTCGCTGCCGGGCGTCGCGATCTTCAAGGATATGGCCGAGCTGGATGCGTACCTGGCGGCGCGCCAGCGGGCGCATCAGGAGAACGACTAGCCGAGCCGAACCGGCGTGCCCGTGGCTGCGGCTCATCTGTCGCCTGCGGTCCGCCCTCATCGAGCATGACCAGCCGCATCCTGGTGGTGGACGACACGCCGGCCAACATTCAGGTGCTGTCCAGCACGCTGAAAGACAAGGGCTATCAGATCAGCGTGGCGACCAATGGCCGGCAGGCGCTGGAGGTGGTGGCTCGCCTGCGGCCCGACTTGATCCTGCTCGATGTGATGATGCCGGAGATGGACGGGTTTGAAACCTGCCGGCGCCTCAAGGAATCCGCAGCCACGAATGACATCCCGGTAATCTTCCTGACGGCGCGCACGGAAACTACGGCCATTGTCCAGGGCTTTGAAGTGGGCGCGGTGGATTACGTCGCCAAGCCTTTCAATTCGCACGAGCTGCTGGCGCGCGTCAACACCCACCTGACCATGGACACGCTGCGCCGGAGTCTGGCCGGCAAGAACGCGGAGCTGGCGCGGGCCCATGAGCTGGTGCGTCGCGCCTTCGGCCGCTACGTGTCCGAGGAGGTGGCCGCGAGCATCTTGCAATCGCCCGAGGGCCTCGAACTAGGCGGCGAGGAGCGCGAAGTTGCCATCCTGATGTCTGATCTCCGGGGCTTTACCGCTTTGGCGGCGCGGCTGTCTCCGCGCGAGGTCATTGAGTTCCTGAACCTCTACCTGGAGGCGATGGTGGATGTCATCAGCCGCTACGAGGGCACCATCGACGAGATCATTGGTGACGCCATCCTGGTCATGTTTGGCGCGCCGCTGGCCTGCGAGGACCACGCCGCGAAGGCGGTGGCGTGCGGGCTGGCCATGCAGCTCGCGATGGCGGAGGTCAACCGGCGGCTGATGGCGAAAGGCGCGGCCGAGCTCGAAATGGGGATTGGCATCCATACGGGCAGGGTCATCGTCGGCAACATCGGTTCGTTGCGCCGCACGAAGTACGCCGCGGTGGGTTCGAACGTCAACCTCGCCGGACGCATTGAATCTTTCACCACTGGCGGCCAGCTTCTGATTTCCGAGAGCACCCGCGAAAGGATCAAGGCCCCGCTGCGGATCGACGGCCAGTTTAAGGTGGAGCCCAAAGGGGCGACGAGCAGCATGCAGTTGTATGAAATCGGCGGCATCGGCGAACCGTTCAACCGCTCGCTGCCCGTGCGGGTTCAGGCGCTTTCACCCCTGCCGCAGCCATGGCCGATTCGCTTCACGGTGCTGGAAGAGAAGTTTGCCGGCCACACGGTGTATCCGGGACGACTCGTGTCCGTGTCCGCCTCCGAAGCCGGTATCGAGTCTGAGTTAGCGCTGGTGCCCTTGAGCAACCTCAAGCTTGAACTCGAACCGGTGGAGGGAGCCAGCCCGGGCGGCGAAATCTACGCCAAGGTGATCGGCGCGGCGGCGGGCCTGGCCGGCCAGACGCGCATCCGGTTCACTTCCGTTTCCCCGGAACTCAAGGTTTGGGTCCGGCAAGCGGCGGCGCGGCTCGGCTCGGCGCCGGCGGCGATGTCCTGAAACTCAAGCCACAAACAGCCTCGACAGGTTTGAGCATCACGGATAAGACTGCCGTTGTGCAAGAGACCAAACCTTCGCCCACGCTGACTGATTTGCTCGGCGTGCTCATCGAGAACAAGGGATCAGATCTGCATGTCCAGTCGGGGGAGGTGCCCATCGGCCGAATCAACGGCGTGCTCGGCCGTTTTGAAATGCCTGCCTTGACGGAGAGTGACGTGCTGAGGCTGGCCCGCGAGGCCTTGGGCAGCGACGAAAAGATGCAGGAGTTCCAGGCGGCCAAGGACTTTGATGCGGCCATCGCCATCCCTGATCTTGGGCGTTTCCGCGTCAATCTCTTCTACCAGCGGAACCTGCCGGGCCTGGTGTTGCGGACGATTGGCACAAAGATTCCCACGATTGAACAGCTCGAGTTGCCCGCGGTGCTGAAGACCATCGCCGCCGCGAACGAGGGCCTCGTGCTGGTGACCGGCGCCACGGGCAGCGGCAAGTCCACCACGCTGGCCGCGCTCATTGACCACATCAACGCGACGGAGGCCTGCCACATCATGACGTTGGAGGACCCGGTCGAATTCGTTCACGAGAACAAGCTGGCCCTGATCAACCAGCGGGAGATCTCGGTGGATTCCAGCAACTTCGCCTCCGCCTTGAAACACGTGCTCCGGCAGGATCCTGATGTGATCCTGATCGGCGAAATGCGCGATTCGGAATCGGCGTCCGTGGCGCTGACGGCCGCCGAGACCGGCCACTTGGTGTTTGGCACGTTGCACACCCAGGACGCGCCGGAGTCGCTGGAACGCCTCATCAATCTCTTCCCCACGGACCGTATCGCCCAGGTGCGGATGCAGTTGTCCTTGGGCTTGCGCGCGATCATCTGTCAGAAGCTGTTGCCGCGCGCCGGAGAGGGGCGGACGGCCGCCCTGGAGATTCTGATCAACAGCCCGCGCATCAAGAAGCTCATCCTGGAAGGGGATACCACGAAGATCCCCGCCGCAATCCAGTCCTCCCGGTCCGATGGGATGCAGACGTTCAATCAAGCGCTGGTGGACCTGGTGAAAGCCGGCAAGGTGGAAGAGGCGGAGGCCTTGCGCTGCTCGCCCAAACCCGACGAGTTGAAGATGAATCTCAAAGGTATCTATTCTGGCACATCGGCGATGGCATGAACCAGACCCAGCCAGTCTTGTGACCGAAGCGCCTCCGCCGAAACCAGCATTTGACCACGACTGTTCTGTAATCAAGCAACTAACCAAACACCTACTGCTATGGACCTCGCTGAACTTCTCAAATACGCCGTCGAGCACGGCGCTTCGGATTTGCACCTGACCGCCATGCGACCACCGATGGTTCGTATCAACGGCCAGCTCCTCCCGAGTGGCTTCGACACTGAGCTTGGGCCCGACGACACCAAGGCGCTCATTTACAGCATTCTCACGGACGATCAGAAGGCCAAATTCGAGGAGGATCACGAGCTGGATTTTTCCATCGGCATCCCCGGACTCTCCCGCTTCCGCGTGAATGTGTTCATGCAACGCGGGTGCGTCTCCGGGGTATTCCGGACCATCGGGGAGAACCTTCCATCGTGTGAAGAGCTAGGACTGAACGAAACCGTCCAGCAGCTCGCAATGTTGCCGCGCGGGCTCGTGCTGGTGACGGGGCCCACCGGCTCCGGCAAGTCCACAACCCTCGCGGCGATGCTTAACCTGGTGAACCAGAACAGGGACGGACACATCATCACCATCGAGGACCCCATCGAATTCCTGCACCCACACATCCGCTCGACCATCAACCAGCGCGAGCTGGGTTCCGATACCTATTCATTTCCCCGCGCCTTGAAGGCCGTTCTGCGCGAGGACCCCAACGTGATCCTCGTCGGCGAGATGCGCGACCTGGAAACCATCGCCGCCGCGTTGACGCTCGCCGAGACTGGCCACTTGGTGCTCTCGACGCTCCACACCCAGAACGCTGCGCAGACGGTGGATCGGATTATTGACGTCTTTCCACCTTACCAGCAGGAGCAGATCCGGGTGATGCTGGCGGCGACTCTGAAAGGCGTCGTCTCACAAGTGCTGCTGCGCAAAGCGGACGGCCAAGGGCGAGTGGCCGCCCGGGAGGTCCTGGTGGTGACGGCGGCCATCTCCGCGCTGATTCGCGAAGGCAAGACGCACCAGATTTACTCCGCCATTCAGACTGGAAGCAGCTACGGCATGTGTTCGATGGAAAAGTCCCTGGCCGAACTTTTCCATGCGGGACTGGTCTTGGAGGACGATGCCATGAGCAAAGCGAATCATCCGCTCGAACTCCGGCCTTTGATCGCCCAGCGCCAGGAGTATAAAGTTCGATGACCCGCGAGACAAGGGAGGCCCAATGAACCCAGAGGAACTCAAACACATCGCGGTGCTCCGGGCGATGGACGACGATGCGCTCGCTCGTCTTGCGGCGGCGCTGGAGCAGAAGGAGTATGCCGATGGCCAGACCGTGTTTGCCGAAGGTGATCCCGGCGACAGCATGTATTTCATTGTCAAGGGCTGCGTTCGCATCGAGAAGCGCGCGCAGGCTACCGGTGCGGTCCACAAGATCCTCGCCGTGCTCGAAGCCGGGGACTATTTCGGGGAGATGGCGCTCCTGGATCAGAAACCGCGGTCAGCCGCGGCGGTGGCGGCGGGAAACGCCGCCATCCTCCGTCTTTCCAAGGCGGCGTTCGATCAGCTGCAAGCCAAGAGTAGTGTGGCCGGGATGAGCGTGCTCTTCGCCATGATCCGCACCTCTAGCGAGCGCATCCGCCGCCTGAGCACGCAAGTGGTTGTGTACGATGAGGTCGGTAAGGCGATCGGCGAAGCGCGCGAACTCCAGACCCTGCTGGATGTCATTTTGCAACAGCTCTCGTCGGCCACCTACGCCGACTGGGGTTTGCTGCTGCTCCGATCCCAGTTCTCCGACCGCCTCGAACTTCGCGGCCGGGTCAACTTGACCCTGGACACGAAGCAGTGTGAAGCGGTTAGTAATGGTCAAGGCTTCCTCGGGCCGGTGTTGCAGAATCCCGGAGACCAATTGGTGGCAAACTTCAACGACGAGGAGCCCTTCAAGTCCTGCGCGCGCCTGGGTTTCGAGACCGCCTCGCTCCTGTTGTCCCCAATCATCGTCGAGGGCCAGCTCCTGGGCCTGATCGTGCTGGGCGGCAACGAACCCGACCAGTTCGACCTGAACGCGCTCAACCTGGCGCGAGGGGTCGCCCGCCAGGCTGCACAGGCCATCCTCAATGCCCGACACCGCGAGGAAGAGCAGGCACGGTCGCGGCACTCCCGGCAATTCGTCCGGTTCTGATCCCGCCATGATCCTCACGCCATTCGAACGAGGTTTGGTGGCGCACCTGGTGGCCGACTGGATTCTGCAGAACGACTGGATGGCGCGGAACAAGATCAGCCTGCGGCATCCCGCGGCTTGGACCCATGCCGCCATCCAGGCGCTTTGCCTTGGCCTCGCTCTGGGCTGGCAGGCCGGGCTGGTGTTGGGATTCGTCCATCTTCTGATTGACACTCGCGTGCCGGTGGCCTGGTGGATTCGGGTCTTCAAGAAAAGCAGTCAGGCTCCTGAAGCTGGCTCGATTGCGCTCTGGCTCGACCAGACCCTGCACATTATCTGCATCGCCATCTGGGTGGCGCTGATCGGAAGCTGAAGCGGCGGAAGTAAGCCAGCGGCTTGAGAAGATCCCCGCTTCGGCAGGGAAAGCAGCTCCTATGCTCCGGCGGCTCCGGCTGTCCGTGAAAAGTGGATCGAGTCCTCGTAGCGTTTGGTCAACACCCGCACGCGCTGAGAAATCACTCGGGCCAGCGCGAACGTGAAGGGAGCGGCCAGCGCCGGGGCCTCCGTGAACATCTTCTTCAGCGCGCCGGCGGACACCTTGACCAGGACGGTCGGCTGATTGGCAATCACGTCAGCGGAGCGCGGCCCTTGGTCCAGAATCGCCAGTTCGCCGAAGCACTCTCCTACGCCCAGAGTGGCCAGCGTCGATTCCTGCCCATCAATCATCACCCGCGCGCGGACCTCGCCTTCCAGCACCATAAATAATGCGTCGCCATGGTCCCCTTTGTTCACAACGGTCCCAAAGGGTGGAACTTTAACCACCTCGAGGTAAGTCAGCAGCGACGCCAGCAATCGCTCGTCCACGTCAGCCAGCATCTTGATGCGGCGCAGTGAGCCCGGCTGGATCCCGAGCGCGTCGGCAGACGCCGCGGCGCTCGGCGAAAGCTTGGTCTTGAACAAGATCTTCAGTTCGGTCAGGTCTGAGGCGCGCGACCAGTTGCCATCCCGTTCCTTAAACACCCAGGTGTTGGCCGTCACTTTGCCTTGTTTGATCCAGGTCACCAAGGCGGGCAGCTCCACCGGCCCATAGGCGATATTATCCGCTCCCCAGGCCCGATAATTGACGCTCGCGTCTGTTTGCATGCAGGGGTCTGGTTACCGCAACCCAGAGTCGCTGTCAAACCTTCCGAGCGAAGACTTGCCTGGCTGAGCGGCAAAGAAAAGGATGGTGGAGCCGAGGGGGGTTCAAACCCCTGACCTCCTGAATGCCCTTCAAGAGTTCATGCTGACCTGTAGCCCGGTTTATATGTTAGAGTTTGCTGGTGGCGGCTGGTGCCAAGGCTGTCTATAGCATGCCTTGTCTGGGTCCATGCCGCGCAATTTACCCTGATTGATGTCTTTTTTTGACTTCTTTCAGTTGGCGAACGGTAATTCGATCGTGGTCGCGGTTCATGGCTTCTTTGGCACAAATAAGACCATCGATGTTTAAAATCCGGCAGTGCCCAAACGGCAACTCGACTTCCAGACTCTGCTTCAAAACGGCGTCAAAATCGCCAATGCCTAGTGTAGTGTCTCTCAAATAACTGGTGTTATGTCGGGAGTGGGGTATTTTCCCTGGATGCCGCGACAAGCACCGCTTGTAAATCTGACCGAACCGGACCGTCAAGAACTGGAATGCTGGGTGGCAGCGCACCGCACGCCGCAGCAGGTTTCGCAGCGCTGCCGGATCATTCTGGCTGCCGCT
>Ga0335071_10005640_pt1 | contig 12976 bp, 23 predicted proteins | sample Lox_Sample_15_FD_206724 | JGI IMG/M metagenome (GOLD analysis project Ga0335071, IMG submission 206724) | Soil microbial communities from Loxahatchee National Wildlife Refuge, Florida, United States - Lox_Sample_1.5 | ecosystem: Environmental > Terrestrial > Soil > Wetlands | place: USA...
GGCGGCGCCAGGGCGCCAGGGGCGGCGCCGGGCCGCCAGGGGCGTCCGCCGGGGCGCCAGGGGCGGCGCCGGGGCGCCAGGGGCGGCGCCGGGGCGCCAGGGGCGGCGCCGGGCCGCCAGGGCGCCAGGGGCGTCCGCCGGGGGCGCCGTTGAGAAAACCGCGCAGCGAAAAGCCCGCGGGAACGTTCCCGCGGGCTTTCCTGCGAACCGGGCTAGTTCGCTTGCGTCGCGCCGGTCAGCAGCATTTCGACCACTTCGTCGGCGTCGGGATGCTTTGCCGCGGCGCCCGTGGATGGCAGGGTATCGTCCAGGCGGATGGACAAGCCACAATCGGCCAAGCTGACACCCGGCGCGGGATCCGCGACGGTCTGCGCCGGCACGGCAATCGGCGTCGGCACGACGGCTTTGCAGCCTGCTTTGGTCAGCGCGGCGTTCAATTCGTCCGCGCTGCACGCGCTGCCCTTGTAGTAAGGCAGCAACGCCGCTTTGGGATACTTCGCGAGCGCGGCCGCCAGCGCGGCGCCAATCTTGTCGGCGCCGACAACCAGCTTTTGGCCGTTGGCGGCCCGCAAGCAACGGTCATTGCCCGTTGCGACCAGGTAGCCCGTCACGACTGCGGAAGCGTTGAATTCGGCGTGCATCGTCTTTCCCCTTGGTTGTGGGTCGGATCACCTTGATCCTTCCCATGATGGATAGTCGACGGGAAGGGGAGCGCCGTTAGCGCTCCCCTGGAAATCTTTTTGTACACTAGCGCGACTGTTCCTGCAGACTGGACACGCGCCCGAACATCATCGCCGTGGGCAGATGCCGAATGAACGTGGTTTTGTTGCCCAACGGATTGCGCCAGTACCACGCCGTGCGTGCGGCGCCAGTCCACAACACCAACGCCAGCAATACCACAACGCCGACCGCCTTGAAGAAATTCGCCATTGCCGTGTCCCCTTGATTTCTTGCGTGGTTTCGGTTCGCACCTTGCGATCTTTCCCCCGCTAAGGGATGTTCGACGGGCTAGGTCGGTCCGTTAGTCCAGCTGGAAAATCTTTTTGTACACCAGCGCCAGGGCAGCGCCAGGGCGGCAGCGCCAGGGCGTCAGCGCCAGGGCGTCAGCGCCAGGGCGTCAGCGCCAGGGCGTCAGCGCCAGGGCGTCAGCGCCAGGGCGTCAGCGCCAGGGCGTCAGCGCCAGGGCAGCGCCAGGGCGGCAGCGCCAGGGCGGCAGCGCCAGGGCGGCAGCGCCAGGGCGGCAGCGCCAGGGCGGCAGCGCCAGGGCGGCAGCGCCAGGGCGGCAGCGCCAGGGCGGCAGCGCCAGGGTCGAAAAGATTCTTGCAGGGCGCTAACGGATCAACTCGAGCCGTCGAGTATCTAGCATCAGGCAACGGTCCGCGTCGGACCGCACCGAACCAAGGGGAAACGCGATGAAGACGAAAGAAAAGATCATTCGGCTGCTGAACGCGGCCGAAGGCCGGCACCCGCAAACGGGCGCCGGGTTCTTCCTGGGTGCGGACCGCTTGCACGCGGTTCGCGAATACGCGGGGGTGGCGCCCGCGTGCCGATACGATGGTACGGCACAGCGGCAGCAGCGGTGCCGGATCGCGGAACGATTCCGCGTCCTGGCGCAGCGTGCGGGGATTACCCCGCGCCAATGCAAGGATGTTTTACGGATCGTCTTCCCGGCGGATGCCGCGCGGGGATTGGAACGGCAAGTATGCTACGGCCTGTATGGAATGTAAGCATTGACGCCATGGGAAGGGCACGCATTGCCCTTCCCATGGCGTTTTCTTTGCACCGGCGCTAACGGACCGGTCCGGACCGTCGAGTATCCAGCATGGGGCGAACCGATGTGGTTCGCCCCGCAATCAAGGGGAAACGCGATGACGCACGACGAATGGTTATACAGTGGCTTCGATGGGTCAGACGCCGACGACTGGCCCGATGACGATGAAATTCCGCCCGAAGCGGAATTGCTGCCGACCTACGACGACGATTGGCCGCCGGTAGACGATATGCTGCCACCATGGTAGCAAAGGCAACGGACCACGGGAAGGGTTCCCGCGGTCCGTTTCTTGCTTCGCGGCACGCGAAGCAAGCGTACCATTCTCAACGCGGGCTTGTCAAGGGGAATCCAGGTACGGCGCTAACGGCGCGGTCCAGACCGTCGATGATCCCTTGACGGGCGGACGGAAGGCAAGGCGCCTGATCCACCGACCCGCGAACCAAGGGGAATCGATCATGCTGACGCGCATTTGCAACATCCTGGGTGGTATCACCATCGCCACGGCCTACGTGACCTACGGCGAAAGCCCGCTAGCATGGGCATTCATCGTGGCGGAAAGCGCAGCCGTCGTCGCGCTGAACGTGGCTGACGACGTGCTGACGGAAAAGTGCAAGCGGCGCTAACGGACCGGTCCAGGCCGTCGAGTATCTACCATGGGGCGGACTACTTCGGTCCGCCCCGCAACCACGGACTAACCGACCCGTCCCATCTTGCTTCGCGTGCCGCGAAGCAAGCGTACCATCCTCATCGCAGCGCTGTCAAGGGAATTCCAGTCGACGCGCTAACGGCGCGGCCGATCCCGTCGAACATCCATCATGGGGCGGTCAAGGTGACCGCACCGAACCAAGGGGAAACGACGATGACTGAACAAAACCGCGATGCTACCGACTACATCGATGCCGCTGTTCGTGCGTGCCGGCGCCGCCTGGACGCGCTGGCGAGCGCCTACAACCGTGGCGTTCACACCCACGCCGAATACGTGCGACTGACCGCGCTGGTGATCGAAGAAACGGCCCGTGCGTGGGATGTGGACCCGGACGATTTGTACTATTTCGCGTGATCGGCTAACGGCGCGACCGAACCCGTCGAATATCTATCATGGGCAGGTCAAGGTGACCTGCCCACAACCAAGGGGAAAGCAATGTACGCTTACACCGTGATCGCGACCCGTCAGTTTGTGCCAGTGGAAGACAACAACGGCAAAACGAAAAAGATTCCAGTGGTCCACCGCAAACTGTACATTACCGGCGACTTCGTGGCGCCGGCCGCGACGCAATACCGCGTGTGCCAGATGCGCCGCAACGGGCGCACCGTCTTCACCGTCGCCTACCTACCGGCGCCGGCACCGTGGAATGGTCGCGGCGCTCCGCCGATCGCGACCACGGATGCGAAGTGGATCCCGCTACCGTGCCAGCTGGGAACCACGGTGGAACGCCACTACACCGCGCCGGCGCTGGTACGGTGGCTGCAGGGGCATTTCGGGGAAGACGCAACCATCACGCTGATGCTGGCGCTGGGCAACGCCGAACCGGGCGGCGACGCTAATCAGGTCTGGTGGCCCGTGCCCGTGGTTCACGCCGTACCGACAGCCGACAGCCGTGCCGGCGCCGCGTAGAAAAGATTCTGGTGGGGCGCTAACGGCGCCCCACCAGTCGTCGAACATCTACCATGGGACGAACCGAAGTGGTTCGCCCCGCACCGAACCAAGGGGAAGCGATGAACGCGAACTACACAGCAATCGAACAGCAGTTAGCAGGCAAGGTGATCGAATCGCTACCGTGGACCGATGGACGCAAGCCGTTGCTGGCCTGCTGCCTGGAATGCGCCGAAACGGTCGCGCACTTGTGGCCGAAGGAATCGGTGGGAAGCATCACCACGGCCATCGAAACGCTGCGGCAGTGGATCGGCGGCAACGCGACCACGGCACAGGCGCAACAGGCGCGGCGTGATTTGTGGACGGCCGTTGGCAAGATCGCCGACATCGCCGACACATACACCGAAGCCGATGCCGAAGCCACCGAAGCGGCCTACGCCGCCTACGCCGCTGGCGATGCCGCCTACGCTACCGCCTACGCTGCCGATGTTGCCAACACCACTGGCACCAACGCCGCCACCAACGCGCCAACCGTCGTCTACTATGTCACCAGTGTCGTCAGCACGGCCGCCTACGCTGCCGCCTACGCCGCCGGTGATCCTGTTCGCAACGCTGTTCGCAACGCTGTTCGCACCAATGCCGCCGATCCCGCCGCTGACGCCGCTAGGGCAAGCATCTACGCCCAGTGTGCGAATATCGTCCGCAAGCATTTCCCAGCGGAGCGCTAACCAACCCGCGCCGGCCGTCGAACATCTATCATGGGGCGAACCACTTCGGTTCGCCCCGCACCGAACCAAGGGGAAGCAATGAACATCACCTACAAGACCGGCGACCTGTTCGCCGACCTGCCCGCCGGCCGCAACACGATCATCGCACACGTCAACAACGACGGCGGCGCCTGGGGTGCCGGATTCGTGCTGGCCGTCAGCCACCACTACCCGCTGGCCGAACAAGCGTATTTCGAGTGGGCCGCCGTCCACCCGGTGACGGATCCGCTGGCGGGCATGCCCGCGGCCGGCGACCCCGCGATTTGCAACTATCCGGTGACGGATCGCTTTTGCCTTGGCGCCGTCCAGCTAGTGCGCGTCGCTGAGAACGTGTACGTGGCCAACATGGTCGCGCAGGGTGGCCGCACCCGCGGCAGCCGGGCGGTCAGGTACAACCACCTTTGCCGCTGCATGGACAGCTTGATTGCCCCTGCCCGCAAGCTGAAAGCAAGCATCGTGTGCCCGCTGTTCGGCGCCGGCATCGGTGGCGGCGACTGGAAAGTGATCGAACAGCTGATCGTAGACAGCTGGGTCAGCTACGCCATCCCGGTGACGGTCTATCAGCTACCGCCGCGGCCGCCCGCAAGCGTGCCGGCCGGTGCCGTGGTCCAGGTGTCGCCCGTCGTGCCCGCAGTCCTGCAAACCGACACCAGCTACCCCATCGGTGGCACGGTCCAGACGGACGCGGCTTGCCCGATCGCGACGCCCCGACCCGCCAGTGAGACCCGTGGCAAACCACCCGTGCCCGCCAAACCACCTGCCCCGAAGTTGCGCGAATGGTAAGCATCCCTTGGTGCCCGCCGGTGCCCGTGGCCGGCGGGTTTTCTCACCGGAGACCGAACCGATGACTATCGCCGATGTTCACGCCGATCCTGCGTTGCTTGCCGAATATCTCGGCATTGAGCCAGAAGACATCACACACGCAAACGGCAAGTACCACCGCTACCGCCGCCACTACCCCGAGCAACGACCCGAGACACACGACGAATTCGTCGATCGCGTTCGTCTTGCGTGGCTCGAGTACACGCTGGCAACGCGACCGAAGACGCAGCAGACCTGGGGACAGATGATCCACGAAGCACTGATTGCCAAGTTCGGCATGCGGCGGGGTTCGGTGAAGGAACGGCGCCGCAAACTTCTGGAGCGCTGTCCAGATGTCTACACGCCGTTGGAAATTCTGTCCGAGCGCTAACCGACCGACCGAAGCCGTCGAGTATCTACCATGGGGTGAAGTGGTCTACCCCACACCGAATCAAGGGGAAGCGATGAACAACGACACCGTGTATCGCGTGCGTAACTGGCCAGCGGTTGCCGTGCGGGTAGTGGGCTATCCGCAGCAGTGGGAACCGGACATGTGCCTGATGACGGACGACGACGGCAACGAATGGGAAGAAGAGACGGGTGAAGGCGAATGGGTGGACGATACCGAATGTGGGGACGTGCTGGTAGTCATGGTTGGCGACGACCGCAAACACCGCGTGGCAAAGACGGACTTGCTGCCACTGGATGAACTGGACTACTGCACCGAATGCGGGCAGATCGGTTGCTGCCACGACGGACGCGACCGCTGAAAAATCTTCGCAGTCGGCTAACCGACCGACTCGAGCCGTCGAGTATCTATCATGGGCAGGTCACAGTGACCTGCCCACCATTCAACCCAAGGGGATACGATGACCACCGACACCACCCTGCACGACATCTGCCGCAGTATCGCCGCCGACGCGACTCGAACCCTGCGCAGCGATTTCATCCGCGGCAACACGGACCTGACGCCGACTGAGCTGGAAGAAGTTCTCACTGCGGTGCGTGAAACCCTGACCACCAAACTGTACGACGTCTACAACCGTACCGACACGGATCCACGCGACCCAGCCAAGCGGCGGCTCGAACGCACAGCAGCCGACTTCACAGGTACGGTCACGGACAGTCAGGGACGAACCAAATCGGTGGGGCGCTAACGGTGCCCCACTTCCCGTCGATCATCTATCATGTATCATGGGGGCAGGTCACTGTGACCTGCCCCCATCCAACCAAGGGGAAGCAATGGACGATCCAATCTTCGAGTTCGAACTGGACATGACCATCACTGGGGACGGTTCGTCCCTGTGGAATGGCAAGGCATCGGTGGGACCGTGGCACGTTACTCGAGCACGGCTCGAAGGCATGATCAGCGGTGACTACCCCAGCGGCATATGGGAACTGCTGTTGCACGGCGACAACATCGACTGGCGGTGTTACACCGACCACCAAATTGAGAAGCAGGTCGACGCGCAGTTGAAGGCGATACTGTCCGACAAGATCGGTGCGCCGGTCGAGTGTATCGTCTGGTCTGAACAGGGGATGCAGCCCGATGACGGATGGTCCTTCGACGTGATCCTGAAATAACTGGGGCGACGGCTAACCGGACGGCTCGAGCCGTCGAACATCTACCATGGGGCAGGACGGCATGTCCTGCCCCATCCAACCCAAGGGGAATCGAACATGAGTGCCTGGATCGTATCGCGTGAACACATCGACGTGCTGGTGACGGCCCTGGAACCCGAATCGCAGGGCAAGGGCGATGAGATTGGACGCATGCTGTGGCGGGAATGCCTGACCAGCGTCGCCTATCGCTATCCCCGCGATCGGGACGGCGAGCGTCCCGGTCCCGTCGACTTCCGCGACGCCGACGTTACCACCTACACCTGGACGAAGCGCGTCGTACCCGGCTGCTGGGTGTACAAAGCAGCAGCTTGCTACAGTTACCAGTCGTGCGAGCATCCTGGCTGGGAGTCCAGCCAGGCCAAGCACCTGACGGACCATCTGCTGAGGAAGTACCACCCGCACAAGGATACCGACACCAGCTACGGCCGACCCAACGGACCGGACAACCCACCGTGGGGTATCACGGCCGACAACCTGCGTGAGCTGGCAGCTAACAGCTAACGCGATCACCACGAACCCCGTCCGACTCGAGTCGGACGGGGTTTTCTTGTCGCCAATTCGGACAGCCGGCGATTTGGACGGTTAGCTATCCTCAGATGCGGGGCAGAAGGCACCGCACACACGAACCCAAGGTGACCTACGCACACCACACGCAAGACACGCCGCCGTTCCCTAGATCAGCCGTTGCAGACGCCGCTAGAGCAGGCCGTGCGCCACCTGGCGGAACACTACTTGCAAGAGGCCGACCGCCAGCTACGGGCAGAGTACGACGACCTGGACGACGACTACACCGCTGGCATTCTGTTCACCAGGTGCGTGTCCCTGATCCACGCCGACACGACGATCGACGGTCAGCTGTTTCCCCTGATCCGCCGGGCCGTCCTGGAAGAATTCGCTGAGAATCCCGACGCCTAGCCCCGGAAACACCACAACCCGGCTTGTGACCGGGTTGTGGTGCGCTGTTTTTTCCACGGTTAGGTGGACATTGCCATCTTACGACATTTCTGCTAGACTTTCAATGGCTGTTTTTTATTTCCACGGTTCCGCAGTCCAGCTGCGGCAGGTTGCGAGTCTTCGGTGGACGTCATCCTGAACCAAAACGGAAGCCGCTACCGGAAGGTAGCAACACGCGACCGCCAGGCCGGCGCCGCTGCGGACAGCCGCGGCGCCGTGAGCAGCGAGGTTACAGCATCGTCGCGTGCCGGAAAACATTACCACCTGCGGGATAGCCAAAGCCCGCGTGCGGGAGAGTGGGAGAAGCGATCAAAGGATGCGCAGCCGGTGCGGTCAGGGCGTTGTTGCCTGCAGCCAGCTGGCGGCGTCGTGATGCTGGCGAGCAATCACGTTCCCAGGGAACGTCCGGTTCATCCGGAAGGCACCTATGTCCTGGTCCTAGTTAGTCGCCGAGGCATGATGCCTACCGAAAACATCCGTACGTATAAGATCGCTCAACCGGCCAGCTCCCTGGGTTAGTGGGAGACAACCGTGTGATCGTCACCACCGTCGTTGCTGCTGTCTATCTATAGCGGCGGCGGGGAATGGTGCCGGTATGCGCCGAAGGGCAGAAACAGAGAAACCCCGCTGAACTATCAGCGGGGTTTCTGTGTTCATCCTATCTCCAGCTAAAGCCGCTCACCGCGACGAACGATCCAGCCGCGTTGCTCGGCTTCCATCTTCGCTGCCTGGTAGTCCGGCTTGCGGGCATCGCTGACTCGGCTGGCTTCGTACTCTTGTCGCAGCACGTTCTCGAGTTGCCGGTCGGTGAGGGTACGGCAATAACCGAGAAAGTCTGCATCGTAGGTCACAAGGTCTGCCATGGTTCACCTTGATTCGGAGAAAGCAGGGGCAGGACACATCGTCCTGTCCCTATGGATATTCGACGGCTGGATGGATGCCGTTACGGCATGTCCTCCAGTTCTTTGGCCATCTGCTCGCAGAACTCGATGCGCTGCTGCCGACCCTTGTTGTCCCATGTCCAGCAGTACCCCGTACTGTCGGCACGGGGTAGCTTCTTGGTCATGGTAGCGATCAGGTTGTAGTTCAATCGCAGAATCGACCGCATCGTGCCACACAGTCCGTATGTCCTTCCTATGCACCACTCGCCGTTTTCGTCCTTCACCGGCAGTTCGCGCCATGCCCTGGCCAGGGCCAGCCAGGCGTTGCGCTCGGCCTGTCGCTTCTTGGTATCTGTCATCGCTCTACCCCTTGATCTGCTGGGTAGGACACATCATCCTGCCCCATGGATATTCGACGGAAAGGCAGGCGCCGTTAGCGCTCCACCTGGATTTCTGCCGATGTCGTTGCAGTGGGTTTCGTAAAGCGCTGGTCGTCTTTTGCGAACGGTCCAGACACAGCCGACCAGCCGCAAGCAGACCAGACTCCATTCTGAGTTGCGTGTACTACCCAGAAGTGCTGCTCCATTTCGATCGTACGCACCGCCCGTCCTGACGAGAGCAGATACCTGATACTGCGCGTCATCGTATCACCCCTTGATTTGCAGGGCAGGACGGCGTGTCCTGCCCCATGCTAGATGATCGACGGATCGCTCGAGTCGGTTAGCCCGGCGCAAAGAAAAACCACCGGGTCCGCATCCAGCAGATCCGGCGGTCGACCAAGGGAGTTCTCACGCCTGATCGGCGGCGATCAGCAGGGCACGCATGGCGTCGTCGATCACGTCGCAGGCGGCACCTTCCCAGCGATGGACCTGCCACTCGCGCCGGGCGTTCCACTTGCGGACCATGTCGGTAGCTGCGACCACCGCATCCTCTACAGCCGCCCGGGGGTCCTTGCCCTTGCCGATGCTGCGCAGGAAGACGGCCAGTGCTTCACCGCGCAGGAAGTGATCGAAGTGCTCGCCGCCGATGGCGGTGCTGTTGCCTCGTGGCAACAGGTCGCGGGCGCGGGTGTGGTGATGATCCGACTTCACCCGGATGCGTCGCATCGCTACCAGCACGTCCTCACGGCGATCACCCAGGCTGTTCAGCCAGTGCGTCGGCATCGGTTCGTAGTCGTCGTGGTGGGGGTTGCCATCGTCCTGCAACCGCATCAGTTCGTAGGCTTCGTTCATGTCGTATTCCCTGGTCAGGTGGTGGGCAGGACACCATGTCCTGCCCATGATGGATGATCGACGGGAATCACTCGTTGGTTAGGCGCGAATCGGAACTTCCGTGGGTGGCAGTAGCAGCCAGTGCTTGTCGCGCTCCGCGAGCCTGGCAGCGACATAGCCCAGCCACTTGCCGCGTTCTAGATGCTCAGCGCAGCGGTTGGGGTTCTGCCCATCGGCACGGGCAATGGCAGGTTTGCCACAGCCCTTGTAGGAGCACTTGCGATCCGATCCCGCCCATCCCGGTAGCAGACCGATAAAACAGATCGAGCACTGACCGCGACCCAGGCCGTTGCACATGCACTGAGGCGACTGGCACGCCAGACAGGTCGTAACCCGGCAAGCAGCCGGTTCACCGAGACAGATACCATAGCACGATCCGCACAGGATACACGATGAGGAATCGTATACCCGACGATCGCGACGCACGAATCGAGATTCAGCCAGGACCATCTTGAGTACCCTTGATTGGACATGGGGACGGCACTGTGCCGTCCCCATGATGGATGATCGACGGGGTTCGCCTATCGGTTAGGCGGATCGTCCAGTTCTTCCTCTTCGTCGTCGAAGATCACCATGGGCGATGCCTGGATCAGCTGATCGCGCAGGTCGGTGACCGCCTGCGGGTCGTGCGCCATCGCCTTCAGGGTCCCACGCAGGGCGTCCGCCGGCACGTGGGCCAGGAACTGCGCCAGCAGCAGCCGGTCGGCAATCGCCTTCTCACCCTTCGCCACGGCAACCAGCCGATCCCGTTCCCGCTCAGCCTCGGTCCAGGCGTCCGGCACCAGCCGGCGCAGGACCTCTACCTGATAGCGGACGACGCCGGTCGCCGACAGCGGTCCACGGTAGTCGGCTGGCGTGTCATTGGGCACGCAGTAGCACACGCCATCGGCGCCGGCACGCCAGGCCAGGGGCAGGGCTGCCCATTCCTTCGCCATCGCCTGCTCGGCAAGGTCCTTCGCCGCGGCGGCTTCCTCGGCTTTCTGGCGCTGCTCGATCAGCCAGTGGGCACACGCCCGGATGGCCTTGTCCAGCATGTCGGCCGTCACCGTGTCGGCGTCCACCTGGGGTTGCAGAAAACCCCAGCCGGAGCCGCTGAACCGGTAGTTATTGTCGTAGGACAACTGCGTGTAAAATTGCTGATAGCCCCCATTGCCGTGTACCAGCAGGATCTCACGCACGGCATGGGACAGGTCTGCAATCTCCACCGTCACCTGGATTGTCGTGGGGACGTTGTCCCCACACTCGAGCCGCCGGGCTGCCACCCAGGCGCTGCTCCGTCGTACTGTGATCGTCGTCTGCATGGTCGTCTGCCTCTGCCGGTCGTTACAGCCGTGCCGGCCTGCTGCCGGGTCCTGTGTCCCGGAAGTGGGGCGAACCACTTCGGTTCGCCCCATGATGGATGTTCGACGGGAATCGCAGGTCGGTTAGGCGTCAGCCGTTTTTTCTTGCAACCTGCCGGGCTGGAACAGGTCGATGGAGTGGTTAGCCCTTCTCCAAATAATCCTCTGGACCTGCTTCACTAACCTGTATGTTTGCACCCTGATCGACAGGAAGACCGTTAAAACGCTACTACCTGTACGTTGGTACAATACCAAAAGTCAATTTGATACCCAACATCCAAAAGCTGTGCGAACGTTCACCATGAGAATGCCACCTGAAACCTACTCCAAACTACCCTAGAAGAAGAGGATGGTCGTCGGGCTGCTGGTCGTTCCCCCAGCCGTCAGGTAGAGGGTCGCCGGGGTGCCGTTGGCTGGGAAGCGCAGCAGCGAGGGAAAGTTCGGTGGGATGGGTATGCCTGTATCGGTGTTCACAGTTGCCACCCGCAGCGCCTGCTGATTGCCTGGCGGTGGGGTAATCACGCAGCCGGCAGCGTTCGCAGGCACCTGGACCGTGTTCTGTCCTGCCTGCAATGTCAGGAAGGTCGAGAGGCTGCTCGGGGCCAGCGTGCCCACGATGGTGATGGGACCAACGGTCTCGACGCCACCGTCGGGGGTGCTGCCGTTGCCAGTGAGTGTCAGGATCATCTGTGTCTCCTTGGGGATTGTGGAAGAGGACGGGTCGGCAGGCGAGCGAACGGTTACACTCCTTGCTCCACCGACCCTGTCCTCTGTCGTCATTCTACCAGCGGTCGTGGACCCAGTCGCCGGCTTTCTCCAAGTTCAGCAGCCAGAGGATGCCTGCGACGGGGTGGGCAATCAGGTTGTGCCGGAGCATGAGTAGCTCGAGCCAGCGAGAAAGCATGTTCTGTCTCCAAATGGTCAGAGAAAAGCACCGAGAATCGTACTCCAAGGCAGATAAACTGCCCCGAGGATGCTCCAAGTGACAGAGAATCGTCCTCTGCACGATCCTCCAAGGCAGAGAAACCCTACTCTTCAACGGAGAAACTGCCCCGAGGATGGTACTCCATGACCCGAGAATCGCCTAGAGAACCCTACTCCATGATCCGAGAATCGCCTAGAGAACCGTCCTCAACGCCGGAGAATCGCGTGGAGGATCATCCTCCAAGGCAGAGAATCGGCAGAGAAACGTCCAGAGAAGGGTCGTATCTCAACCACCGATGACCCTGCTTCCTCTTCCTGCTGGATGATCGACGGGGTTCGGGGATCGGTTAGCCGATTCCTGGAAATTCTTGCATGGGTCACTGGGGCACCATTTGCTGCCATTTTGTCCAGCATGCCCGGGAATCCGTCTAAATCGCGTTCTGGCGCGTTCAGATGCCCCAGACAGGGGGTGAAGCCTGTCCAGGGCAGATCGGCTGCCTACGGTGGCATTTTTGGGGGTCTACGGGCATGTCGGTGCTGCCGGCTTGCGGAAGGTGGCGTTCGTGTACCGCTTGGCTTGCCTGAACAGGTCACCGCAGTCGGGTTCCCAGACCTGCCAACGGATGTCGCCAGCCATGTCGCAGTGGAACACGCCGACTTCGGCGCCGGCAAGATGGGCACCCATCGCCATGTCCTCACAGGTGCGGAAGTCACCCTGAGCCACCCGCTGGCGGTCGTTGTGCGTGCAGCGGAACAGGTTGGCCATCCCGCCTTGGTAGACCAGGCAGAACGTCGGCATGGTGGATGAGGGGATGGCAGTCTCTCCGACGACGACGCTGCCAACATAGCCGACGGCGGTCAGGGTGTTGCTGTGTTCGTCCTGCACCACGACACGGACGCCTTCAGGTACGGTAATCGTCACGACTTGCATGGCTTGTCCCCTTGATCGTGGGACACGGCTTGTGTCCCCATGCTAGATGATCGACGGGGTTCAGGGGTTGGTTAGCCGGGGTTTCCTTTTTTATGGGGACGCTGGGTGCGGGGCGCTGG
>Ga0335071_10005643_pt1 | contig 12974 bp, 15 predicted proteins | sample Lox_Sample_15_FD_206724 | JGI IMG/M metagenome (GOLD analysis project Ga0335071, IMG submission 206724) | Soil microbial communities from Loxahatchee National Wildlife Refuge, Florida, United States - Lox_Sample_1.5 | ecosystem: Environmental > Terrestrial > Soil > Wetlands | place: USA...
GCTGCAATTTTCCTCATAATCTCCGGCCTTTTGCCAGGCCGTATCCGTATATCATCGACTTTAATGACCATCATATTTTAAGTTTCGATGCCGTCTATTTTTTGGGTGCAATAAGATGAAGATGGATTGGTATCGAATAGCAATGACCGCCATTCTGGTCATCATAGCGTGCGCGCTCGCGTTAGCCCCCACAGCTGCTGCCAAGATGGGAGGCGGTGGTGGCATGGGCGGTGGTGGCATGGGCGGTGGTGGCATGGGCGGTGGCGGCATGGGCGGCGGCTGGAAGCCCGGCGGTGGCGGCATGGGCGGCGGCTGGAAGCCCGGCGGTGGCGGCTGGCAAGGCGGTGGCTGGCAAGGCGGTGGCTGGCACGGCGGCTGGAACCGTCCCTGGTGGAACAACTATGGCTGGGGCGGCTGGTGGGGCGGCTCCTACCCGTGGTGGGGCGGCAGCTATGGCAGCATCTGTCCCTACTGGAACTGCGTGAACATGGGCTACAGCCCACAGTACTGCTCCCAGGTCTGCGGCGTATACTGAAGTCCGCAGCGCTCTTTTTTATTTTTTCTTCCCGGCATATCTAAAGATATTTATATCCATTCGGTGAAATTTACCCTCGAAATGAGCCTGAAATACCAGCCGATCAACGCGAGGATCCAGGCGGTCATCGACGTCCTGAAGAAAGAGCATCCGGGCTCGGCCATCGAGACCCTCAGCTACGACTTCGAATCCTATGACCTCATCCTGGAGCACGACCGTGCGGTCTACATCGTCGGCATCAAGCTCACCCGGGCCACCATGCAGACGGTCTTCAAGCTGGTCCTCTACGGCAAGACCGTGGCCCAGCGGTACGCGAGCCAAAAAGTGTACCTGAAACTGTATGCGCCTTCCATGGCCGCGGACGCGAAGGCGGCCTTCGAAAAGGCCGGCGGCTCCTTCCAGAAGCTGGCCTCGACCCGGCGCGGCGCCTCGGACCCCGTGAAGGTCACGTCCCCGGGCTCATGGAAGGTGGCCTGCTACTTCTTAAAGAACGAGGCCACGGTTAACCAGGCCTCGGTGAGCACGGGCGTCTCGTACCCGTGGACCCGCTCCGTGGTGAAGAAGCTCGTGGAGCTGGGCGCGCTGATGGAGAGTGACCGGAAGGTGGCGCTCGGCGATATTGACGCACTTTTCAAGGCTGTAGCCTGGGAGCGCCCCATCAATAGCCTGAAAGGCCTGGGGTTCCAGAGCGCCTTCGAGGACGAGCCGGAGGCGCTGAAGGAGCTGTACGCCAACATCGAGGGCATCGTCCCGAAGTCCGCCTGCACGCTTTTCACCGCGGCCGACCTATACCTTGAGGGCACGGCCTCCGGCGGCTGCATCCAGTTATACGCGGACGAGAACGCCGCCAGAGTCGTGAAGAGCCTCATGGGCGAGGGTAAAGGCGTCAGCTTCCAGATCTATAACCCGGACCGGGACCTGGACGCCGATACGTACGAGATCGGCGATATCCGGGTAGTCTCCATCGAGCAGGCTATCCTGGACCTGGCCGGCCTGGGCTCCGCGGGCGCGGACGCCGCAAAGGTGCTCGTCCAGAAGTACCGCTCCACAAGCTAAGTCCCTCTAAAATTTATAAGAAGTCTCGAAGACTGTTTCAGCCACGAAGCGACTCAAAGCTGGCCTGAAGTTACACGAAGACATTAATAAATTATTTAAAATCTTTGAGCAGCTTTGAGCCGGCTTCGAGTCGCTTCGTGGCTGAAACAGTCTTCGAGACTTCTTATTTTTCTTAGCGGTGCTTGTCTCGAACCGGAAAAGCTTATATATAATTCCCGCCGGAATCCTTTTTCGATGGATAAGCAAAAGATCCTCGTCATCAACAATTACGGGCAGACCTGCCACCTCATCCACCGCTCTTTAAGGGACCTGGGCATGGACGCGAAGCTCGTGCCCAACACGTCGTCCGTGGTGGACGTGCTCAAGATGGAACCCGACGGCCTTGTCTTTAGCGGGGGGCCGACTATGGAGAGGGCGGGGAACGGCCTGAGCCTGATCAAGATCGACCTGCCGATCCTGGGGATCTGCCTGGGCCACCAGCTCATGGCCCTGGCCTACGGCGGCGAGATCCGCACAGGCAAGTACGGCGGCTTCGCCCGGGTGGACATCGAGGTCGTGGACGAGGACACGATCCTGAAGGGCATCGGGCCGACTACGAAGGTCTGGGCGTCCCACCAGGACGAGGTCTCGAAGTTGCCGCCCGGCTTCAAGCTTTTAGCCCGCTCGAACATCTGCGAAATCGAGGCCATGTGCCACGTCGATAAGCCATTGTACGGCGTGCAGTGGCACCCCGAGGTCTCCCACACGGAGAAAGGCATCGACCTGCTCAAGAACTTTTTAGAGGTGTGCGCGCGCCGGTGACCCACGACTCCATCGCCATCTTAAAAAAGGAGCTGGAGGTATTCAGGGCCATAAGCCCCCGCAGCATCGAGGGGCAGGTTTCCGCCGCGGGCTTCCGCTGCAGGCATTGTGCCAAATGCTGCAGCGGCCGCTTTGGCGATAACACCGTGACTATTTTCCCCTCCGAAATACGGGCCATAATGGCGGTCAGTGGCTCGGGATGGTTTGACGTCGCCCGCCCGCACGAGAGCGGCGACGTCGACGCCTGCGGCGTCATCCATACGTTCGAGTGGGTCCTGCGGAAGAAGGAGAACGGCGACTGCGCCTTCCTGGGGGGCGGCAGGTGCGCTATCTACGACCTCCGGCCCCTCATCTGCCGAACATATCCCATGCGGCTGGAGGGCGAGGAGCTCGAGCTCTACGAGTGTGACGGCCTGGGCACGGGAGCGACCGATAACGCGCCGGACCTGGCCTGCACCCTGGTGAAGCGGCAGATCGCCGAGACTGCCGAGATGATCTCGCTGCTGGAAAAGCTCGACGCCATGCCTGAGGGCGCCCCGGCGTCCGGCCGGCTATACGCCGTCCACGATGGCGAGGGCACTCGTATGGTCGTGGAGAAAGCTGATGGCAGCTTTTCCTTTTTATAAACGTGCTTTAAAATCGGGATATTTTTAATTCAAAATTGGTTTTTTATCTTATTGCTATGTATAACATGGAATATCGCATAGAGGTCGGCGAGATGGCCCCGGATTTCCGGCTGAAGAGCACGGATGGGCGCGAAATACGGCTCTATGACTGCAAGAATAAAAAGACGGTCCTGCTATTCTTCTTCAACCACGGATGCACGGAGCGCCTGAAAACGCTGGCCGCTGACTATGGCCGGTTCAAGGACGCGGGCGTGGCAGTCTTTCCCGTAAGCATCATGAAAGTGGACGAGGGGAAGGCGCTCGTGCAAAAACTCGGGCTGCCGTTCGGGATCCTCTGCGACGATGACCACGCGGTGGTCCGGGACTATAAGATGGGGCAGTGCAGCGACACGCCGTCACAAGTCTGCTTCGAGGTCATCCACGACGTCGAGTTCCCGACGATGCTGGTCGTCGATACCAGCGGCATCATAAGGTATAAGCAAAGCGTTGGAGCCTCCGGGACGCCGGATAACCTAACGCTGATGGAGCAGTGCCGCAAGGCCTTTAAATAGCCGGGCGTCCGGGAACCGGGCGCAGACCTCAGGCTTCGTCCCGTATATCGTGCAGCCCGCGCCGTCGTAGTATATGCAGCCATGCTCCTTCTTTGGAACGACCAGGGCGCCTTCCCGGGACGCGCCGAGCGCAAAGGCCAGGCTGGCGGTGAGCTTCTCGTCCAGCTCGAATAAGCCCGAGCACATCATTTCGAGGGACTGGGCCTCGCACGGCGTCAGCCCCGCGGGCGGCCCCCGCCTGGGCATATACTCTAAGCTCCCGATGATGTCCAGCCTCTTTTCCGAGATCCAGCGCTGGATGTCATAGACAGAGGGCTCGATGCGCCACGGCCTCCGGCAGCAGCCGCCGCACCGCTCACAGCGGAAATCCCCGTCGGACGGGAAGGCCGGGCAGATGGCATAGGCTTCGTACGCCGAATACAGCTCTTCCGTCGAGTATGGGCCTCCACGGGCGCGGGCGAAGAATTCCTGCCGGCTGAGCATATAAATGAGCATTGATAAGTCCTTTATTATAATTATTTTGGATGCCTTTTTGCCGTCCTTGAAATTCGCTGCCCATGGGACGAAACAGAATGAGGATAAACGATATTGCACGGAAATAAAGTGTTTAATGGCAAATCTACTGGTGATAAAGCGATTGTACAGTAACAAGTATTAAAAACTAATAATGTCAAATAAATGGTTGAAGTCCCCCCAATGGAGGATTGACGGCACGACGCCAATTGATAATATGCCCCCCTCAACAACGCCGTGCCGCTCATTATCATTTTTTCTCATATCATCGTGCTTATCGCCAGCATAGCGTGCACGAACGCCAGCAGGATCGTCGTCGCCGCGAGCGCCATGTGCGCTTTAAGTGACCTGACCTTTCCCTTGAATAGCAGGTACCCGTAGCTCGCCGTGGTCATCAGCAGTAAAATCGTCAGCAGCCCAAGCCAGGCGAACAGCGGCTGGAACCAGACCATCGTAATGGCAATGTCGCGGATGCTCATACGACGATCACTTTGCCCTTCATGCTCGGGTGAATGCCGCAGCTATAGTCGAACGTGCCCGTAGAGTCGAACGTCTTGCTATACGTCTTACCCTGCTGCAGCCCCGCGGACTCGGTGTCCTGGAACTTGACCGTGTGCGTCGTGCCGTCGTTGTTGGTCCACGTGACCGTGCCGCCTTTTGCGATGGTGACCTCGGCCGGCTGGAACGCGAAGCCGGAGATCGAGACCGAGGCCGTCGGCGTCGCTACCGCCGTCGCGGACGCCGCTTGCGTTGCGGTCGGGGCAGGCGTGACTGTCGCGGGCAATGGCGTCACGGTGGGCGTTATGGCGGGGCTGGACGTGGTACAGCCGGAAATGGCGGTCACCGCCAGGACTAGTATGAGCAGGTATATCCATTCGATCTTCATGTTCTCATTAAATTATTAGATTTATATATTTAAATACCTTCCAAGCGCTTATTTCACGATGACCTGGCCCTTCATGTACGGGTGGATCTCGCAGATGTAGTCGTAGGTGCCGGGCTTGTCGAAGGTCTTCGAATACTGCTCTCCCTTCTTCATCTCAGGCGACTCGGCGTCCTTGAACTTGACGTCGTGCACGATCGAGTCCATGTTCGTCCATGTGACCGTGCCGCCGCTGGCTATGGTGACCTGCGCGGGCTGGAACTTATAATCCTTGATCTGCACCTGAGCGCCTGCCGCCGCAAGCGCCGGGGACGAGAAAGAGATGACTAAAGCGGCAAGGATCAGGATACATGACAGCTTCATGATAACACCATGTAGCCGGTCTGCACGCGGAACGATAACCTTAAGTGCGGAATCCTGCGAAGGATTTCACTTGCGGTAGACGAAATACCCGGAGATCTTTTTTGCCAGGCCCGCGTCGTCCATTTTTTCCTCGAACTCGGCGGCGCTGCCGTAAGGGCGGCCCCGGAGGATGGCCATGGCGCGCTTCTTCCCCACCCCGGGGAGGCTTTCGAGCATCTTCGGCGAAGCCGCGTTCACGTCCAGCGGGTACGGGACGGCCGTGATGGAGCGGAAGCCATGGCCCACGACCTTAACGTCGCAAACCGCCCCCAGCGGCAGGGCGGCGGGGATCCCCACGAGAAGAGGGTACGTGGCTATCTGCCGCCCGAACGTGAGGCCGCCGTCGTGCAGCTCCATGCGGACGGAGGGCATAATGGTGCCGTCGGGAACTACCCTCCGGAGCATTTCCATGTCGATGTCCTTCCGTATCTTTTCCTTGTAGGCGTGGAACACGCCCTTGTGCTTCCGGGCGATTTTATCTCCCACGTCGCCCATGCAGGTACCCTCGAAGGGCATTACCTGCCGGATGTTAATGCGGCGGAGGAGGAGCCCTTCGTCCAGCAGGCGCTTTAGAAAGTCGTAGTTGAGGCGGAAGGTCTCCTTTGTCTCGCCCAGCAGGCCATGCACCAGGTTCAGGCCGGGCAGAAGCTCCGGAAGCCCTGAAGCCCCACGGGCGCCGCCCACCTCGTTCACGATGCGAATGGCCTCGAGGACCTCCTCGGGCATTGCCTTCAGGCTGTTCTGCCTTATCACGCGGGGGTCGGCGCTCTCCATTCCGAAGGCCGAGACGTCGCCCGACGTGTGGTGCTTGACGATGACCTTGAGCGCTTCCCGAGAGCGCTCTGGATGCCGGGCGATGGTGCCGGGGTTCATATTGTCCAGGTGCAGGACCTTTAGGCCGGGAGCGGCGGCCCGGATGCCCCGGTAGAGGCGCTCGATGGCCTCGACGTTGGGCGGGGGGAACTCGACGTCGCCCTTCGCCAGGTACGTGAGCAGGTCGGGCTGGCGGCCGAGGCGGAAATACCGGGCACCGGCCGCGTAAAGCGCCCCCGTCTCCCGGACGACGTCTTCCACGGGGCGGAAGTCAGGACGGCCGTAGAAACGCTCTGTGCAGAAGGAGCACGTCCCCCGGAAACAGCCCCTGTACGTCTCCATCTCCAGCATCGTGTAGGGGAAATCCGGGTGCAGGGGCACGATCCTGGCGCCCCTCACCGCCCATTCCGCGATATCCTTTACTGTCCGGCGCAGAGCCGGGTCCACCGAAAGGCCTTCCGTCAGGTACCCGTGGACGACCGCCTCGATATCCCCGGTCGCCACGATGTCGAACGCGGGGCTGGCTCCCATGTGCCGGGCCATCTTACCGCCCTCGGTGCCCGGGCCGAACATTGAGATGGGGCCGCCCAGTATCTTTTTTGCCCTCACGCCGGCCACGTACCTCTCCAGCTCCGGCAGCGTGGCGGGCGTGCCGCCGATGTACTTGCCCGGGACGGTCACGCCGGCGATAGCGACCACCAGGTCGGACTTATTCATGATCTCCAGGATCGAGGCGTCCTTTCGCAGCTGGTCGATGGTGAAATACAGGGCTTCGCCCGGAAGCGCGCCCGCGACATACCGTGGGTAGGGCGCCATGTAAGGGGGGACGCCCAGGCAGGCGGGCTCGTCCACGTAGCCGTCCAGGATGACCGTTCGCATCGCTTTAATAATGACAGCGCGGCCTAATAACGTTACCCTGCCAGACTCAAAAGTTTAATGTAAGCTCAGGTTAATTTAAAGGGTTATATGGCGAAGACTTCTCCACTTTCGAAGCCTCAATGGCTCGTTTTCAATATCCGGGCGTATGGCGAGCGTCGGTTAAAGGCGCTTGAAGATTACCTGAAGGCCCGGGACGAGGTCATCGAGGCGCGGGTCATCCCGCAGGACGGTAAGCTGCTCGTCAGGGCCATGGCCGGGACGGGCGCCCGGGAAGTGGAGGACGCGGCGCTCGAGGGCGGTTTCCCGGTCGTGGAGTCCAGGGCTCCAATGGACTCGGCCGGGGGGAGGCTGGAGCTCGTTCTGCTCGCCTTAACGGTGCTGGCCACGGTGCTGTCATTCCTTGGCACCTACTATAATGTGATCACCGGCGACACGGCCACGCTCGTCGGGGCCTTTATCGCCTTCATCTGTGGCTATCCAATACTCAAGAACGCCCTCGAGGACCTTTTCGAGCGGAAGTTCGGCCTGCAGCTCATCCTGGCCATGTCCATTCTGGCGCCGCTGTTCTACTCATACCAGTCGGGCCATCCCCTGTATTATGCGTCGGGCATCATCGTGCTCATCAGCCAGGCCTCGAACATCCTGAACCGCTACATCGAGCCAAGGTTCAGGGACATGGGCTTTTTCCTTCCCTCAATGGCCATGAACGAAAAGGGCGAGTGGGTTGAAACGGCCGATGCCCACGAACAAAAAGTCATGCCAGGATTCCACGTGCCGTCGGACGGCACGGTGGCGGAAGGCCAGGGTCTCGCCGTTCCGGCGGGCTCCTGCGTGGGCTCCCGGCTAATAGAAGGCTCGCCCGTGACTGGCGGCTCGCTCCTGATGGAAGGCACGGTGCTGGTAAAGCCCGGGGAAAAGGGCGAGCTTCGCCTCCAGAAGGCCGCCGTGGCGTTCGCGGAAGCCCGGAAGCCTATCGAGGTACTACTAAGCTATCCGAAGTCCATAGAGCGGGCCCTGCTGCTGGTCGCCATCATGGGCATCAGCTTCGTGGTCCTCTTTTACGGCAACTACACGGCGGCGACGGCCATCCTGATCGCGGCGGCCCCGGCGGCGGCGCTCCTCGCCCGGCCGCTGTCTCTCATATCCTGCGGCCTTTCGGCGTCGAGGCAGGGCGCAGGATTCATGAGCCACGGCTCCATCGAGCGCATGAGCATGACGGACGCCGTCGCCTTCGACGGCCTGGGCTCCGTGGCCGATAAGGCCTCGCTGGCGGACGTGGCGCCCTCCGAAGGCAGTTCCGCCGGCGATGTAAAGGCCGTGGTGGACGCCTATAAAGGCGATGACCCCTCGTTCATGGATGCACGAGAGATGGGCGGACATTCTCTCCTCGGCTTGGCCGACGCGTCCCGGCTGTGCCAGGTGCCGGAAGTCCTTCTCACCAGGGCCCGTGCTTTCGAGAGCCAGGGGAAGCTGACCCGCTATGCGTTCAAAGGCTCTATGCTTCTGGGCATTGCCGCCTTCGACCTGTCCGTCCCCGCCGACATGAAGGCCTCGGTGGAGAGGCTTAACAAGCTGGGCGTCAAGAACGTGATGCTCCTCTCTTCCGAGCCCGCGGCCGTTTCCGACGCCTTCGCGAAGAAAGCGGGCATCGCCATCGTAAAGCCCCGCCTGGACGACGACGAGCGCCTCGAGTTCATAAGAAAGCTCGGCGCCGATCGCAAGAACGTGCTAGCGGCCGGCCGGGGCTGCGAGATCTCCAGGTTCGCCGCGAACGCCGCCGCCGTCACGGTAAAAGAGCAGGCGCTGGGCTTCGAGGGCCTGGAGGACGCGATCTGCTCTTCCCCGGCGGAAGTTGCCGGCCTGATCTCGCTCTCGAAAAAGGAAGTAAAGCGGACCAGCGAGGGCATGTCGTTCGGCTTCTATTTTAATACGATCGCCATCATTATCGCCTCGACGACCCTGGTGGATATCGAGCTGGTGCTGCTCATGGTGGCGGCCAGCGTCGTGGCCATCGCCACCAACTCCGCCCGATTATACTTCTCCAGGCTTAAATAAAGCGTGCGGATATTTATATATTTATTATTTTATATTAATTTTCGATGAGATTATCGGCGGTCGCCGTGGCCATGCTGTTTGTGCTAGCGACGGCTCCGGCCCTCGCCCAGGAATACGGCTCCATCACCGGCATCGTGACCTCGGCCAATAACGCCGCCGTCCCGGGCGCGACCGTCACGCTATGGGCCATCGAGGATGGGACTCCCGTCTTTGCCGTCGTCCCCAATAATCCTCAATATACCTCCAACTTCTCCAGCTCGTTGCCCGGGGCGTACGCCTTCACCGGCGTCCCGCCGGGCACGTATAACGTGACGGCCGAGTGGAACGGCAGCTGGTTCTACACGCAGGTGAACCTTACCAGCGGCACCGTCACCGCGAACATTGTCATCCCCGTATATGTGGACGTCCTTTCCATCCGGCCGCCCATGGCCATTCCAGCGCCGAAGACGTACTACACCTTCGTGCCGGTGCGCGTTTCGTCGCCCATGCCGCAGCCGACGACGGCGAGGAGTCCCGGATTTGAGGCTATTATACTATTGTTTGGGATATGTATAGCCGCATACACGCGAGCTAGACGTTGATTTATATCTAAGTTACAAAGCTGACGGAGGCACTATTCTCACCACAAAGGCATGATGGCACGGAGGCTCACAAAGTTTTCCTATGAAAATGTCATGTTACAGATTTTTCATTAATCAAATGTTAAAATACGGCCTCCAAGAGCCACATTTTAATAGCTCCGGCACGTATAACTAAACGGTTCTCATGCTCAGGGTCATCTTCCTAGGCACGGGCGGGTCCGTTCCAAGCCCGAACAGAGGCATGCCGGCGCTCATGATAGTAAGAGAGGGCGAGCGGATGCTCTTCGACTGCGGCGAGGGCACCCAGCGCCAGATGATGTGCTGCCGCTCGGGGTTCATGGACGTCGGCTCCATCTTTTTAACGCACTTCCACGCGGACCACACGCTGGGCATCCCGGGGCTTATTCAGACAATGGGATTCCAGGGGAGGACGGAGCCGCTGCATATATATGGCCCGAAGTTCGTTCGGGAGTACTGCGATATTTTAAATTCTTTAGGCTACCTGAAGCCTGGCTTCGAGGTAGTGGCGCACGAGCTAAAGCACGGCGACGTCGTCGAGCGTAACGGATATAAGATCGAGGCGTTCCGCACGTTCCACAGCGTCCCCGGCCTGGGCTATGCCTTAATAGAGGACGCCCGGCTGGGCCGGTTCAATAAAGAGAAGGCGCTGGAGCTGGGCGTGCCCGAGGGGCCGTTATTTGGAAGGCTCCACCGTGGAGAGGACGTTACAGTCAATGGAAAGGTAATAAAGAGCTCGGATGTTGTCGGCGAGCCCCGGCCTGGAAGGCGCATCGTGTATACGGGCGATACGACTCCCTCCCAGGCATTCCTCTCCGTGCTCGGTGGCGCAGACCTGTGGATCTCCGAGGCGACCTTCGCCGACGAGGCCGCGGATAAGGCGGCAGAGACGCTCCACTCCTCGTCGGGCGACGTCGCGAGGATGGCAGCCATGGCGGCCGTGCAGCGCCTGATACTTACGCACATCAGCAGCCGCTACTCCGAGGACATCAAGCCTCTGCTGGAGGATGCCCGGAAGCACTTCCCGGACGTGGCGGTTGCCGAAGACTTCATGGAAGTCGAAGTGCCGCTTAAAGAATAATATGCATATCAAATATTTTTAAATCCCTGGTGCCGCCTGGTGTAGACTTGGTGCCGCCTGGTGATTATATTATATTTTGGTGCGGCTTGGTGTAGACTGGGTGCCGCCTGAGAGCAACAAAAATTTAAACCACACCAAGTTTACGCCAGGCGGCATCAATCTTTTAATTAATCACCAGGCGGCACGGAGCTTACGCCACGCGGCACTAAACTTTTTTAATATTTTAATATTGATAAGACTCCCTTGCTTGAACAAATTTTATAAGCTTATATCCCCGTCTTTGAATTATGACCGCCGAGGACCCCAACAAATACGCCCGGTTCCAGAAGTTCAACAAGCAGACGTACGAGCAGGTGAACGACACCCTCAAGCAGAGGACGCACCTGACGGCGCGGGAGTGGGTCATCGCGCGGCTCTGCGCCGACTTCAAGGCGGAGGGCGGCAAGGTGCCGATGACATGGATCGGCGAGCATCTGCCGGAGCTGGTGCCATTCATGGGCGCTCCTTACGAGCGCCAGGACGTAGCCTCGGCGGAAGCCGCGTTTAAAAGAAAGGTCGCAAGGTCGGGCACCACGTTTTTCTACGCCTATTATGCGGGCCTTATTTCTTTAGATGAGATGCTGGAGGTTATCCAGGAAGTCATAAAAAACATCGAGGCCCTCAAGCGGGTCGAGGGCAGCGAGGACACGGGCGACGTGAGCGTCGAGGTGCAGCAGATGATGGCCGAGACGCTGCGCCGCATAACGGAAAAGCTAAATCAGGTCAGCGAGCCTGAGGAACTTCAATAGCCTCGACCTTTGCTTGTAACGCTTTATCCCCGGGCACCGCCAGCGACAGGAAGGCCGCGAGGGCGGCAATTCCGATGAGCGACATCACGCCGGTGAATATCCCGAAGTGGTCGGAGATGACTCCCGTCAATAACACTAACAGGCCCCCGACTCCGTTGGCAAAACCAAGGATGAGGCCGCCAGCCATGCCCTGCGTGCGGGGGAGCATTTCCTGCGCCTGGAGCACCGTTCCCGGGTAGGCGGCGTAAATGAACCCGCCTGCGATGGCGATGAACGGCCAAACCAGGGCATCGGGGCTCGTGAAGGCCAGGTAGAAGAACGGGAGCGATGCGAAGAACGCGGTGACCAGCACCGGCTTCTTGCCGTACTTATCCGAGGCCCCGCCCCCGATGATGCCGCCGATGGCGTTGGATATTAAAAATATAAAGAGCGTGATGCCGGGGGCCACTAAAGACAGATCGTGGCCCATGAAGGTCCAGTTCTTGAAGTGCAGGGCAAAGTACAGCGGTATGAAGGTGATCATGCCCGAGCAGACCCAGGCCCGCAGGGACACGACCGTCACGAGCGTCGCCAGCGGGGCCTTTACCCTGCCCATTTCCTGTAACACCTGCCCGAGGTCGATATGGCTCTTCCTGCAGTCCTCTTCCATGTCCGGCGCATACCTGTAGAGCATATACGAGACGATGAGGCCGGGGAAGATGAGTAACGGCAGCGAGCGCAGGCCGAACCAGCCCACGATCATGACGGCGATGAGCGGCATGACCGAGTAGCCGAGGCTGCCGCCGGCCGAGAAAATGGATACGCCCACTCCCTTGTGGTCTCCGCTCACCTTGGGCACCATGGCGGCGCCCTGCGGGTGGAACATGGCCGAGCCCAGGCCGGCAAAGGCGACTATCGCCACGATGGCCGCGTAGCCTGGCGCTATCCCCAGCAAACACATGAGGACGGATATCCAGGCGACTCCCAGCGCCGCTATCCACTTCTTGCCGTAGCGGTCCGCTATATATCCGAAAATCGGCTGAATGAGCGTGGATGTAACGGCAAAGGTCGAAGTCAGGCCGGCCGCCGCGGCGTAAGAGAGGTTGTACATCTGCTTGAATAAAGGCAAAAGAGGCGGCAGCAGGTTCGCGTAGACGTCCACCGTGAAATGCCCGAGACCCAGCAGAAATACCCTGAACTTGTCGAACCCGTTATCGGCCGTTTTAACAATCCTCGCCTTGTTGATTCTCCGTTATCGGGCAGATGATATAAAAAAGTTTGCGCATTCCACCACAGGGGTCACCGTGGGTTTTTACCACAATGGGCACAGTGGCTTTTAAATTTACCACAGTGGTCACTGAGGATTGTTATTCACCACAGGGGTCACCGTGGGTTTTTACCACAATGGGCACA
>Ga0335071_10005644_pt1 | contig 12974 bp, 9 predicted proteins | sample Lox_Sample_15_FD_206724 | JGI IMG/M metagenome (GOLD analysis project Ga0335071, IMG submission 206724) | Soil microbial communities from Loxahatchee National Wildlife Refuge, Florida, United States - Lox_Sample_1.5 | ecosystem: Environmental > Terrestrial > Soil > Wetlands | place: USA: Florida...
CCCGGCGGCGGGCGGGCGCGGGCGCCCGGCGGTGGTCTTCGTGCATGGCGGTGCGTTCGTCGAAGGCGACCGCAACCGCACCGACGAGATCTACTCGAACGTGACCAATTATTTCGCGCGTCACGGCATCGTAGGCGCCAATATCGGCTACCGCCTGGCACCCGAAGCGCGCTACCCCGAGGCGAGCCGCGATGTGGGCTCGGTCGTCCACTGGATGCACGAGAACGCCGAGCAGATCGGCGTCGACCGCTCGCGCATCTTCCTCATGGGCCACTCGGCGGGCGGCGCTCATTCTGGCAGCTATGCCTACGACAAGCGGCTGCACCCGGCGGGCGGTCCGGGGCTCGCCGGCCTCATCATCGTCAGCGGCCGCGTGCGCGCCGACAACCTGCCCGAGAACCCCAACGCCAAGAAGGTCGAGGAGTACTACGGAGCCGATCCGAAGCATCTCGACGAGTGCTCGCCTGTCTCCCACGTCACCGCGGCGAGCATCCCGACCTTCGTCGCCTGGGGCGAGTACGAGAACCCGCTGCTCGATGTCTACTGCGCCGAGCTCACCTGGCGGCTTGCCGCGGCCAAGCGCAAGTCACCACCCGTCGTCTTCATGAAGGGGCACAACCACACCTCGATGATCGCCCATCTCAACACCGCCGAAGACCGGATGGGCGAGGCGATCCGGGCCTTCATCGAGCGGCCGGTCTGAACTGCGTCGAAACGAGAGCGTCAACCGATCCCGAGGGAACGCCATGCGGCGAAAAAGCCGAAATCCAGAACGGACACGCGAGAAGATCCTGCGCGAGGCCACGGCCGAATTCGCCGCACGCAGCTACGACGGCGCGCGCGTCGACAGCATCGCCCGCCGCTGCCGGCTCAGCAAAAACATGCTCTATCACTATTTCGGCAGCAAAGAGGGCCTGTTCATCGCGGTCCTCGAGCACATGTACGAGATGTTCCGCAAGCGCCAGCGCGACTTTGCGGCGCGCGGGGGCGATCCGGTGAAGGCGATGCGCCAGCTGGTGGCGCACACGTTCCAGGCGCTGCTGGATCATCCGGAGGTGATCGCGCTCCTCAACAGCGAGAACCTGCACCACGGGCGGCACATCAAGCGGTCGCGCCGCGTCCGCAATCTGTACGACCCCCTGGTCGACACCATCCGCGAGGTGCTGCGCCGCGGCGTGGCCGAGGGCGTGTTCCGCCCCAACATCGATCCGGTGACCCTCTACGTGTCGTTCTCGTCGATGGCGTATCACTACATCTCGAACCAGTACACCTTGCGCGCGATCTTGGGCGTCGATTTCGGCACGGCCGAGCGGCGGCGCGCCTGGCTCAACCACATCAGCGACATGGTGCTGGCCTATTGCGCGGCGGACCGCGCGGCCGAGGCGCCCGGTCAGCGCTCGGCCTAGGAGCTGTATTTGACTAACTGGTCAATTAGGTGATAATCAGGCCCAAGATGGTCCGCCATCCTCCTGTCTCCGCACAAAGGTGAATCCCATGGGCGTTGCCCGCCATCGCATGTCGGCCGAACTCGAGTCGATGACGCTCGAGCAGATCATGGACCGCTACATCGGTCGGTTCAGCGAAAAGAAGGGCGACTGGGCCGCCTTCGAGGACGCCAAGATCGAGGGCTACAAGCGCGCGCAGCACCGCTTCATCGGCGCCGGCGGGTCCGGCAAGCACGGCGATAGCAGCGTCATCCCGGCCGGTAACTTCACGCTCAGCATCATGTATGTCGAGCCGGGGCAGGGAAACGCGCCGCACACGCACGAGGTCGAGGAGGTCTTCTTCGTGCTGCGCGGCAAGCTCGCGGTCTTCGTCGAGGACGAGAAGGGGCGGCGGGTGACCCGCCATCTGGGCCCGTGGGAATGTATTTCCTGCCCGCCCGGCGTCATCCATGGATACCAGAACGAGGGCGTCGAGCCGGCGTTCTTCCAGGTCATGCTCGGCCGCGGTAAGCCGGAGACGATGGGCTACGCGGACGATGAGCTCTATAAGCGGCGCGACGCGCATCTGAAGGCGTAAAGCGCCGGGGCGGTCCGGCGCGGTTTGTGCATCGCCCCGCCGGTTCGTGGACGAGGATGAGGGGAGGCGATGTGGCGTGTCCTGATCGGCCGGCTGTCGACGGCGATTCCCAGCATCGCCGGCGTGATCGTCGTCACGTTCGTGCTGACGCGGGCGCTGCCGGGTGATCCGGCCGTCTATTTCGCCGGGCCGACCGCGACGCCGCAATCGGTCGAGGAGATCCGCCACCAGCTCGGTCTCGACCGCAGGTGGCCCGTGCAGTTCGCCTATTACCTGGACGATCTCGCGCATGGCGACCTCGGCAACTCGCTGAGCACCGGCCAGCCGGTCCTGACCGAGATCCTGACGCGCCTGCCCGCTTCGGCCGAGCTGACCCTGGCCGGGCTTCTCATCGCGGTGCTCATCGCGGTGCCGCTCGGTGTGCTCGCGGCGGTGCGGCCGGGCTCGTGGATCGACCATGTGTGCCGGGTCGTGTCCACCGCCGGCGTCTCGCTGCCCACCTTCTTCACGGGCCTCTTGCTGGTCTACGTCTTCTATTTCCTGCTCGGCTGGTCGCCGGCCCCGCTCGGGCGTCTCGACATCTTCTATTCGGCGCCGCCGATGCACACCGGCTTCTACCTGATCGACAGCCTGATCGCGGGCGATCTCGAGACGTTCCGCGCCACCCTGTCGCAGCTCATCCTGCCGGCGTTCACGTTGGGCATCTTTGCGCTCGCTCCCCTTGCGCGCGTCACGCGCGCCGCCATGCTGGCGGCCTTGGGCAGCGAGTTCGTGCGCACCGCGCGCGCGAGCGGCCTGTCCCGCTGGCGGATCGTCGCGGTCTACGCGTTCCGCAACGCGATCCTGCCGGTCGTCACCACGTTGGGGATGGTGTTCTCGTATCTCCTTGGCGGCAACATCCTGGTCGAGAAGGTCTTCGCGTGGCCAGGCATCGGCTCGTATGCGATCGACGCGCTGATCGCCTCTGACTACGCGCCGGTCCAAGGGTTCGTGCTGGCCATGGCCGCGCTTTACGTGACGCTGAACCTGCTGATCGACATGCTCTACGGCGTGCTCGACCCGCGGGTCGGGATCTCCGCGTGAGGGAGTTTTTCCGCCAGGCCCGCTACGTGGTCGCGGAAAATCCGGTCACCGGAGTGGCCTTCGCGCTGTTTCTGGTGTTCGTCGTGGTGGCGTTGTTCGGCCCGGCCCTGGCGCCGCACAGCCCGTTGGCCAGCAACACCGCGGAGGCGCTGCATCCGCCGGACGCGCAGCACTGGTTTGGCACCGACCAGCTGGGCCGCGACGTGTTCAGCCGGATCGTCGTGGCCACGCGCCTCGACCTCGGCATCGCCGCCGGAGCCGTGGCGCTCGCCTTCGTGTTCGGCACTGGCATGGGGCTAGCCGCGGGCTTTTTCGGCGGCTGGGCCGACCGCATCATCGGCCGCCTGACCGATACGATCATGGCGTTCCCGCTCTTCGTGCTGGCCATGGGCATCGTCGCCGCCATGGGCAACACCGTCACCAACATCATCTACGCGACCGCCATCATCAACCTGCCGCTCTATGCGCGGCTCGCGCGCGCCGAGGCCAACATCCGGCGCGACGCCGGCTACGTGGAGGCGGCACGCCTCGCCGGCAATTCGGAGATCCGCATCGTGGTGGCGCACATCCTGCCCAACATCATGCCGTTGATGGTCGTGCAGGCCTCGCTGACCCTTGGCTACGCGATTCTGAACGCGGCCGGCCTGTCCTTCATCGGCCTCGGCGTCCGCCCGCCGACCGCCGAATGGGGCATCATGGTCGCCGAAGGTGCGAGCTCGATCGTGTCGGGCGAATGGTGGGAGGCGCTGTTCCCCGGGCTCGCCCTGATGCTTGCCGTATTCTGCTTCAATCTGCTCGGCGATGGGCTGCGCGACGTCATCGATCCCCGGAACCGCACATGACGTCGCTGCTCACGGTCGAAGACCTGTCGATCGAGTTCCGCACGCGCTCCGGCACGGTGCGTGCGATCGAGCATGCCGGCTTCCAGGTGCATCCGGGCGAAACCCTCGCCATGGTCGGGGAGAGCGGGTCCGGCAAGTCGGTGACCTGCCTCGCGATCATGGGCATCCTCGATGCGGCGGGGCGGGTGACCTCGGGCCGCATTGCGTTCCGCGGGCGCGATCTGCTGCACGAGCGCGAGGCCTGTTTACGCGAAATCCGCGGCCGCGACATCGCGATGATCTTCCAGAACCCGCGCACGGCACTCAATCCCATCCGCACCGCCGGCCAGCAGATCGCGGACGTGCTGATACAGCACGCGGGCCTCACGCCCGGGGCGGCACGGCAGCGCGCGGTCGAGATGCTGGGCCAGGTGAGGATCCCCGATCCCGAGCGCCGAGCGCGCGCCTATCCCTTCGAGCTGTCGGGCGGCATGTGCCAGCGCGTGATGATCGCGATGGCGCTGTCCTGCCAGCCAGCACTCCTGATCGCCGACGAGCCGACGACCGGGCTCGACGTCACGACCCAGGCCGTCATCATGGAGCTGATCGACGAGATCGCGCGCACCGAGCGGACGGCGACACTCCTGATCACCCACGACCTGGCGCTGGCGAGCGAGCACGCGGACCGCATCGCGGTCATGCATGCCGGTCACGTGGTGGAGACGGCACCCACCCAGGAGCTGCTCGTAAAACCCCGCCATCCCTATACGCAAAGCCTTATTGCCGCCACGCCAGGTCCGGCGGCGGCACTCGCGGATCTCGCGGCGATCCCGGGCAGCCTGCCGGATCTGCGGCGTGAGGATCTGCCAAGCTGCCGCTATAGCGAGCGCTGCGGACGCCATGACAAGGCCTGCGATGCGCCGCTGTCGCCGCGGCTTCTGGCTGACAACCACTCCGTCGCCTGCCGGCATCCGCTATGACGGCGCTTCTCGAGGCGACGAAGCTCAGCAAGCGCTTCCCGCTGCGGCGCGAGGCCGACTGGCGGCCGTGGCGCCGGCGCAAGGAGCTGTTCGCGGTGGACGGGGTGGACCTGTCGGTCGCGGCCGACGAGACCGTCGGCCTGGTCGGCGAGTCCGGCTGCGGCAAGTCGACCCTGGTCCGCCTCCTGGCGCGGCTCATCGATCCGAGTTCGGGCGACATCCGCTTCGCCGGCCGGGAGATCGGAGCCGTGCCCGCGCGCCGCTTCGGCAGGGCTGCCGAGCGCGCCAGCATCCAGATGGTCTTCCAGGACCCGACCGACTCCCTCAACCCGCGCTTCACCGCGGCCGCCGCCATTGCCGATCCGATCCGCCGGCTGCGCCGCGACCGCTGGCCGGACCCGGCGCCGCGCGTGCGCGAGGTGGCGCGGCTGTGCGGCCTGCCGGAGGAGTTGCTGTCGCGCTTTCCGCACCAGCTGTCGGGCGGCCAGAAGGCGCGCGTGGGGATCGCCCGCGCGCTTGCCGTCGAGCCGCAGCTCCTCATCCTCGATGAGCCGACGTCGTCGCTCGACGTGTCGGTCCAGGTCGTGATCCTGCAGCTTCTGCAGGATCTCAAGCAGCGCCTGGGCCTGAGCTATTTGTTCGTGAGCCACGACCTGAACGTGGTGCGCCTGCTCTGCGCGCGCGTGCTCGTCATGTACGCCGGCAAGATCGTCGAGAGCGGCCGGACCGCTGACATCTTCGCAAAGCCGGCGCATCCCTACACGGCGGCCTTGCTGTCGGCTATTCCGAGCCTCAGCCTGGACGGCCGCCGCCAGCGTATCGTGCTCGACGGCGAGCCGCCCAGCCCGATCGATCCCGATCCGCGCCTCTGCCGCTTTTACGGCCGCTGCCCGAACGGTGCTGCGGTCTGCACCGAGGCCATGCCCGAGCTCGCATCGGTGGCTCCGGACCACACGGTCGCGTGCTATTTTCCGCAACGAACCAAGGAGAGCGGCGGCGCCGTCATGGCGGTCGCCGGAGGAGGAGTGACCCATGAGTGAAGCCAAGCGTCTTCTGCCGTGGATCGGCGGTGCCACCAAGCCCGTGAGCAACGCCTCGTACACGGCCCTTGTCTCGCCGGTCGACGAGCAGGTGACCGCGCAGATGATCGAGTCCGACGCGGCCGTCATCGATGCGGCGGTGAAGAACGCGCACGACGCGTACCTCGCCTACGAAGGGTCGACCACGGCTGTGCGGGTCGGCTGGCTGTCGGCGGCTGCGGCGGCGATCGACAAGATCGAAGAGCCGATCGTCAAATCACTCATCCGCGACATCGGCAAGCCGCGCAAGGCGGCCACGTTCGAGGCCAAGCGCGCCGGCCAGTTCCTGCGCGCCTGTGCGGCCCAGTTGCCGCAGCTCGGCGGCGAGGTTCTGCCGATGGACATCACCCCGCCGGGTGCTGGCCGCTTCGGGTTCACGACTCGCATCCCGTTCGGTGTCGTCGCCGCGATCACGCCCTTCAATGCCCCGGTGAACCTCCTGGTGCAGAAGCTCGGGCCGGCGCTGGCCATGGGCAACGCCATCGTCGTCAAGCCGTCTCCGCCCGCGACCGAGCCGGCGCTCCTGGTTGGTGAGGCGCTCAAAGGGGCCGGCATCCCCGACGGCCTCTACAACGTGGTCCCCGGCGGGCGGGACACCGCCAAGGCGCTCGTCGCCCATCCGCTGGTCGGCGTCGTCACCGCGACCGGCAGCCCGGCGGCGGGGAACGACCTCGTGCGCGCGGCGGGTGCGAAGAAGTTCGTGGCCGAGCTCGGCTCGAACGCGGCCAACATCGTCTGCGCCGATGCCAACCTCGAGGACGCGGCGACACGCATCGCCGGCGCCGCTTTCGAGGCGAGCGGCCAGCAATGCATCTCGGCCCAGCGCATCATTGTCGAGCGGGCGGTGTACGACCAGTTCCTCGCGGCGTTCGTGGCCGCCAGCAAGAAGCTCAAGGTCGGCGATCCGTCCGATCCCGCGACCGACGTCGGGCCGATGGTGAGCCGCGCGGCTGCCGACCGCGTGGAGAAGATGATCGCCGACGCGGTCGAGAAGGGCGGGAAGCTCGTGCTGGCGCCGGAGCGCCGCGGCTGCATCCTGGGGCCCGCCATCGTCGCCGAAGCGCCGGCGTCGGCGCGCCTGATGTCGGAGGAAGCGTTTGGCCCGGTGGTGGTCGTGCAGGCGGTGGCCGATGTCGATGCGGCGATCGCGGCGGCGAACGCCTCCGAGTTCGGCCTGCAGGGAGCCTGCTTTACCTCCAGCCTGGAGACGGCATTCAAGATGTCGCGCAGGTTCCGCACCGGCTCGCTGTGGATCAACGAGGCGAGCCGCTTCCGCCTCGACACCTATCCGTTCGGCGGCGTAGGGGCCAGCGGCTACGGGCGCGAGGGCGTGCGCTACGCCATGGAAGAAATGTCGCAGTGGAAGTTCACCGGCATCCGGCTCGAGCAGAAGTGAACGGGTAAGGCGTCGAGGCGCTCATGGACCGGACGGCCGCGCGGGCTGCGAACTCGCTCATCGGCAGCTCCGTCGAGCGGCTCGAAGACCTGCGCTTCCTGCGCGGCCGCGGGCAGTACGTCGACGACCTGGCACCCGCCGGCCTGCTGCACGCCGTCATCCTGCGCACCCCGGTGGCGCACGGCCGCATCCGCCGGCTCGACGCGAGTTCGGCGCGGGCTATTCCGGGCGTTCACGCCGTGATCACGGCCGAGGAGATCGGCCGGCCGGTGCCGATCATCCCGATGCGCCAGGAGCCGATGGCAGAGCTCAAGCGTTTCGAGCAGCCGGTCATCGCCGACGCGAAGGTGCGCTATGTCGGCGAGGCCGTCGCCGTCGTGGTGGCGGACAGCGCCGCCCTGGCCGAGGATGCGCTGGAGCAGATCGTGCTCGACATCGAGCCGCTTCCGGCCGTGGCCGATCGCGACCAGGCGCGTGCCGGCGAGGTCCTGCTGTTCGAGGAGACCGGCACCAACGTCGCGGCGGTGATCAGTGCGATCCGCGGCGACGCCGATGCCGCCTTCAGGACCGCACCCTACACGCGCAAGGAGCGCTTCCACGTGCAGCGGCACACCGCCGTGCCCATGGAGCCGCGCGGGCTTTTGGCGGAGTGGGATGCGAAGGCGGGCCGGCTGACCTTGTACGGTGCCGCCAAGGTGGCGTTTCCCAACCGCCGCATGCTGGCCAAGATGATGGACCTGCCCGAAGCAGCGGTCAGTCTGGTCGAGAACGACGTCGGCGGCGGGTTCGGCACGCGCGGCGAGTTCTATCCCGAGGATTTTCTGATCCCGTTCGTCGCCCGCCGGCTGAACCGGCCAGTCAAGTGGATCGAGGACCGCCGAGAGCACTTGCTCGCCAACAATCACGCGCGCGACGTGGCGATCGAGCTCGAGATCGCGTGTCAGTGCGACGGCACGATCCTGGCTTTGCGCGGCCAGGCCGCCTCCGATATCGGCGCCTATGTCCGCACGGCCGGCGCCACGCCGTCGCGCAACGTGGCACAGGTGCTCTCGGGCCCATACCGCATCCCGGACATCCGGATCGACGTCTCGCTCCTGGTGACGAACAAGACGCCGGTCGGCACCTACCGGGCGCCCGGCCGCTACGAGGCCGATTTTTTCCGCGAGCGGCTGCTGGACATCGTGGCCAGGGATCTCGGCCTCGACCGGGTCGAGTTCCGGCGCCGCAACCTGATCCGCCCCGAGCAGATGCCCTATGCGCTGGCCACGGTCGTGCCGCTCAACATCGCCACCTCGACCGACAGCGGCGATTATCAGGCGACCTTGGATCGCTGCCTCGCCGAGATCGGCTGGTCCGAGAAGGCGCCGCAGCAGGGCAAGCTGGCCGACGGCCGCTATCGCGGGCTCGGCCTCGGCTGCTACATCGAGGGCGGGGCTTCGGGCCCGAAAGAGAACGCGCGCCTGGTGCTGGAGGGCGACGGCAGGGTCTCGGTTTATGTCGGGTCGTCGTCGGTCGGGCAGGGGCTCGAGACCGTGTGCGCCCAGATCGCCGCCGATTCGCTCGAGGTGCCGCTGGCGCGCATCCGCGGGGTCTTCCATGGCTCGACCGCGCATGTCAGCGAAGGCTTCGGCTCCTACAGCTCGCGCTCGGTCGTCATGGGCGGCTCGGCCATCCTGGACGCGGCCGGCAAGCTGCGCGAGCTCATCCGCGAGTGTGCCGCGCGCCGACTGGGCTGCGCGCCCAAGGACATCGAGATCGGAGACGGCTTGGCGCAAGCACGCGGCAAATCGGTGACCTGGGCCGAGCTGGCGGCCGACGGCCTGTCCACCGAGGGCACGTTCGCCAGCGCGAAGCGCACCTACAGCTACGGCGCGCACGCGGCACATGTCGCGGTCGATCCGCGCACCGGCCATGTCGAGCTTCTCGACTATGTCGCGGTCGAGGACGTGGGGCGGATCATCAATCCGCAGACCTTGCACGGCCAGACCCTGGGCGCGGTCGTCCAGGGTCTCGGCGGCGCGTTCCTCGAGCATCTGGTCTACGACCGCGACGGCCAGCTCCTGACCGGCTCGCTCGCCGACTACCTGATGCCGACCGCGAGCGACTTCCCGTGCATCCGGGTGATCGCGCTCGAGGATCACCCCTCGCCCAACAACCCGCTCGGCGCCAAGGGCGCGGGCGAGGGCGGCATCATTCCGGTCGCCGGCGTCATCGCCAACGCGGTCGCCTCAGCCCTGTCCTCGCTCGGGATCGAGCCGCGCGAGATGCCGCTGTCGCCGCCGCGTGTGTGGGAGATGATCCAGGCGGCGATGGCGAGAGGTTAGCGCCCCGGCCGCGCCTCGCTGATGAGTTTGAACAGGCGCGCGGGCGACATCGGATATTCCTGGATCACGATGCCGAACGGCTCGAGCGCGTTCTCGACCGCCGAGACGATCGCTCCCGCCGCCGGCACGCAGCCGGCCTCGCCGACGCCCTTGACCCCGAGCGGATTGAGCGGCGAGGGGTACTCGAGCATCTTCACCTCGATCCGCGGCACCTCGGTGGCGCTGGGCAGCAGGTATTCGGCGAAATTCGTCGTCACCGGGTTGGCGTCGTCGTCGTAGCCCATCCACTCATACAGCGCGTTGCCGATGCCATGCGCGGCCCCGCCCACGAGCTGGCCCTCGACGATCATCGGATTGATGAGCCGCCCGCTGTCGTTGGCCACCACGTAGCGCAGGATATGGATGCGGCAGGTCTCGATGTCGATCTCGACCTCGACCGCATGACAGCCACCGCCATAGGTGAGCGATTTCGGCATGAAATTCTGCAAGGACTCGAGCCCGGGCTCGAACCCGCCGGGCATCGCATAGCCGGGAACGCCGGACACGGCCTCGGCGATCTGCTGCAGGGTGAGCCCGCGTCCGGGAACGCCGCGGATGTCGATACGGCCGTCGTGGATCTCGAGGTCCTCGACGCTGGCCTCGAGCAGATGCGCCGCCACGGCCAGGGCCTTCTCGCGCACCTGCGCGGCCGCCATGTGCACGGAAGAGCCGGCGACCACGGTCTGCCGGCTCGCGAATCCGCCCTGGCCGTGCGGGATCACCGCCGTGTCGCCCGCAATCACCGTGACCGTGTCGGGAGGGACGCCGAGCTGCTCGGCCGCGATCTGCGCGAGTGCCGTGCGGATGCCCTGGCCCATCGGCATGGCGCCCGTGTAGACCGAGACGCGTCCCGAGCGGCCGACGCGCACGTGCCCGGATTCGAACGGTCCGCGCCCCGTGCCCTTCATGCCGATACCGATCCCGATGCCGAGATAGCGGCCCTGCGCGCGCGCCTGGTGCTGGCGCTCGGGGAAGCCTGCGTAGTCGATGATGTCGAGCGCCGTCTGCTGGCTATGCGGGAAATCGCCGCTATCGATCGTGATCGCCGAGCCCGAGCGCGCCTTGAGCGGCGAGGTGTACGGCACCTTGTCGGCCGGGACGAGGTTGCGCCGGCGCACCTCGGCGCGGTCGAGCTTGAGCTCGCGCGCCACCGCATCGAGCACGCGCTCCATGGCGAACGCGCCTTCGGGATACCCGGCGCCGCGCACCGGCATGGTCGCGACCTTGTTGGTCTCGACGACCTGCACGCGCAGCTCGTAGGCCGGCAGCATGTAGGGGCCGGGGAACGCGGTCGACGCGTTGTAGGGCATGTTGATGCCCTGCGGCGTGAACGCGCCCTCGTCGTGGATCATGCGCCCGCGCACGCCCAGGAGCCGGCCTTCGGCATCGCAGGCGACGTCCAGATCCCAATACTCGTCGCGCTCCTGGATCGCAGCCAGGAAGTGCTCGCGCCGGTCCTCGATCCATTTGACCGCCCGGCGCAGCTTCAGGCACGACGCCGCGACCGTGACCTCCTCCGGGTACATCACGAATTTGGCGCCGAAGCCGCCGCCCACGTCGGGCGCCAGCACGCGCAGCCGGTTCTCGTCCAGGCGCAGCAGCGCCATCAGGAAGGCGCGCATCTCGTGCGCGAGCTGGGTCGACGACCAGATGGTGAGGCGGTCCTCGTTCGGGTCGAGGGCCGCGACGATGCCGCGGCCTTCGATGGAATGAGCACCACCGCGGTGCTGCTTGATGCTGACGGCGATGCGGTGGGCCGGGCGGGCGAACGCCGCGGCAACGTCGCCGTAGGCCTGTTTGAATTCGGTCAGGACGTTGCTCTTTCGCCCGCGGTGGGCGAGCGGCGCTCCGGGCTCGGCACCTTTGCGGCAGTCGGAGACGGCGGGCAGCGGTGTGTAATCGACGACAACTTGCGTCGCGGCGTCTTCGGCGATGTAGCGCGAGTCCGCGATCACCACCGCCACCGCCTCGCCGACGTAGGAGACCTCGTCCTTGGCCAGGACGAAGGGCGTGATGTTCGGCGGTAGATCTGCCGTGCGGAACTGCAGCGGCAGGCGCTCATTGGTGAGCAGCGGCATCAGGTCGGCCAAGGTGAACACCGCGTGCACGCCGGGCATCTGTCGCGCTGCCGTTACATCGATGCCATTGATGAGCGCATGCGCGTGCGGGCTGCGCACGAACGCCGCCTCGAGTGCGCCGGCGGCCACGATGTCGTCGACGAATTTGCCCTTGCCGACCAGCAGCGGCGGATCCTCGATCCGATGCTGGGCTTTGCCGATGTACCGGAAATCGGGCATCGGCTATCGCCGGGCGGCTCCGGCGCGTACGGCGCGCACGATCTGCTCGGGCTTGATCGGCGTCGAGTTGAACTCGGCGCCGAACTCGCGCAGCGCGTCGGAGACCGCGTTCGCGATCACCACCGGCGGCGAGATGGCGCCGCCTTCGCCGACGCCCTTGACCCCCAGCGGGTTGAGCGGCGTGGGCGAGGATTGATGGATGAGCTCGAAATTGGGGATGTCGCTCGCGGTCGGCAGCAGATAATCCATCAGCGAGCCGGTCAAAAGCTGGCCCTGGGCGTCGTAGTTGAACTCCTCGAGCAGCGCGCCGCCGAGGCCTTGGGCCGCCCCGCCGACGATCTGCCCGTCGAGGAGGAGAGGGTTCACGACCGTGCCGCAGTCATGCGCGATCGCGTATTTGTCGATCGTCACCTTACCGGTGCCGATATCGACCTCGACGATCGCGGCATGCACCGCCGATGACCAAGTGACCGTCGGCGGCTCCCAGTAATTCGTCTCCTCGAGCCCGGCCTCGACCCCCTGCGGCCGGCCGTTGTCCCAGCCGGGGCGCGCCGCGTGCGCGATCTTGGCGAGTGATATTTCCTTGCCGGGGACGCCGATGATGCCGACCCCGCCCTTGCGCAGTTCGACGTCGCCGGCCGCACACTCGAGCAGATTGGCGCCGATCGCCAGCACCTTCTTCTGCAGCCGCCGGCTTGCATCGTGCATGGCGGCCGAGCCGGTCACCGTGCTGCGGCTGGCCATGGTGCCGAAGCCGATGGCGATCGCTGAGGTATCGGCGAGCTGCACGACCACGTCCGCCGGATCGACCGACCACAGGTCGGCGACGATCTGAGCGAAGATCGTCTCCATGCCCTGTCCATGCGGACAGGCGCCCGAGGTCACGTAGATCTTCCCCGAGGGATCGACCCGCACGGTGGCACTCTCGAACGG
>Ga0335071_10005645_pt1 | contig 12970 bp, 5 predicted proteins | sample Lox_Sample_15_FD_206724 | JGI IMG/M metagenome (GOLD analysis project Ga0335071, IMG submission 206724) | Soil microbial communities from Loxahatchee National Wildlife Refuge, Florida, United States - Lox_Sample_1.5 | ecosystem: Environmental > Terrestrial > Soil > Wetlands | place: USA: Florida...
CTTGCTGTGCGCCGCAAACGCGAATGACTTTCCTCCGCCCCAGCAGAAGCCCGCAACTGCGATCTTTCCGTTCGCCGCAGGAATGTGCTTCGCATAATCCGCAGCCGAATCAAGATCGGCAAGCACAACCGCTGGGTCCAGTGCTGAGACCGCTTTCACCGCGTCATCGATGCTTGTGTATTGCGCTGAACCTCCGGGATTGGAGCCGTAACCCGACAGCAGGTCCGGGGCAACCACGATGAAGCCTTCCGCGGCCAGCTCGTCGGCCATCTCCTTGGCCCAGTCCGAAAGCCCGAAGATCTCGTGAATCAGAATCACTACCGGGGCCTTCTCTTTGATCTCCGGATACACAACGAATGCCTGCAGTGTCCGCGTATCGTGCTTCAGAGTCACGTACTCGCGATGCCTCGGCGACGCATCGAGCCGCGCCTTGGCCCAGTCCTGCGCAAAGCTGGAGGTGGCGGCGAGAAAAGCCAGCGCAAAGCAGAGGGTGGAGAAGCGGCGGATCGTCATGGGCAGGAGTCTAGCGGGTCAACGGATTCAGGAGCAAGTGGAGTTTCGGCCTTTTATTGAAATGAGCTTCAGTGAGGCATTGGACTGCCGTCCACTAATGTTCCTTTCACCCCTGCGATGTCATCCTGAGGTTCGGCACGCTCCTGGGGGTCCCCGGCGACAGGTCTTCGTCGCTGGGGTGAATTGGGGCCCCGGTCGCACTTCGTGCGATTGGGGTAAGCCGACCGAAGGACCTGCATTTCGCGAGCGGCATGCTGCTCCTGACTATCGAACCGCCTGCGACTCAATCAGCGTGACCGGCCCCAACAGCCCCGACGGCAACGGCTTCAGGTTCGCCATGCCCTGTGGCTCGAACCGAATCCCGTAGCGCGCCCACAGCAGCCGATAGTCCGGCAGCGTCTGGCCAGCCAGCTCGTTGATCGCGGTATTCCCGACAACAATGCGCAGATGGTTGGTGCCCGCGTGCACCAGGGATGTAATGTCCACTCGATACGGCGGCCGCCACACATACCCCGCCGGCTTGTCGTTCACAAAGACCTCGGCGGCCTCCCGCACCGGTGGATCGAGATAGGCGCGCATATTCGGCGGGAAAGCAGGCGAAGGAATCGGCTCAGCTTTCCCCTTCCCAAAATCGAGGAAAAACTTCGTGCCCAATGCACCGCCCTGAAGATCCATGTCCTTCTCATACGTCGCCGTGCCCGAGAAGAACTGCGTCTTGGGGTCTGCGCTCCACGACGCCAACCGATCCATCTTCGTCTTCTCGCCCGTTTCGCCGAAACGAACAGTCCATGATTCCGACAGGTCGACCACGACGCTATCACGTCTTGCCGGCTCAGGCCTGCCCACCTCTGCCTCGTCTGAGAAGAAGATCAGACGCGATTCGTACGGCGCGAGATCCAAATCGATCCGCGCGGGGTCGGCAACGCCCGTCACCTCGCCGGTAAAGCCATCCCAAATCTCCGCATGCTTCGCAACATCCCGAAAATGCGCTGTCGTATGCTGCGGCTCGTTCGACGTGTTCGCGACAAAATACAAATCCCCGTCCGCCAGCTTGCGATGGATAAACCCGATTGCCGGCGTACGCGGCGCCAACGTCATATCGGGCGCCAGATCTTTCGCCAGCTCGGCGCCGAGTTCCCCATCCGCACTCACCCGGTGCGCCGTCGAAACTCCGCCGCCAAAAAGCTCCTGCGAGATCTTCTGAACCTGCCCCGACTCCTCCGCCGCATGCAGAAATCCCGGCGCGGTTCCCGGTTCTCGCCGCGTCGCAATCACAATCCCGCCCTTTCGCGCGAACGCCAGAACCTTCTCGTAGGTCGCGACAGGAAGCCGATCGACGCTCGGTAGCACCAGCACCTTGTACGGAATCCCCACCGTATCGATCGCGTCGGCATCGATGAAGTCCACATTGAACCCGGCATCCAGGATCTGTGCGACGACCTCGTGGCCCAGGAACTTCTCCATCGACTCGTCCACGCTCACATTCGAGCCCGATTCATCAAAACCGCCCGCCGATATCGGCGATCTGTGCCCCTTGCTCAACGTCGCCTTGAACGAAGCCCACACATCGTCATTCGGCAGCAGCAGCGCCACATCGTTCGCCGGCTTGCCCTGCCGCAAAGCCCAGCTCACCCGCTCGAGATACCGCGTCAAATCCCGCATCGCAAAAAACCACGGATTGTGCGCGTCGAAAGCTCCCGCCGCATACATCCGCCAGCCCGGCTCGCCTGCCGAAGGCGGCGAATACGGCCACCCATGCCCCACCAGCTGATTGATCCCCTGCAGAAAATGCAGATCCGCCTCGGCCTTCATATCCAGGGGCGTTGCCCGAAACGCCGGCGAATGCAGCCACGTCCACGTCTCCGACGAAATCACCGGATGCTGAAACAGGTGTCCTGCCGACGCCGCCCAGCGCGTGTCCGAGAACTCCCGCCACATCGCAAACGTCGCCTTGCCCTCACCCTCCGGTAGATCCTCGTAGCGATTGCTCGACAACGTCACCGGCGGATACCCGTAGCTCTGCGACCGGAACAGGGTGTGATGCTCCGTGGCCCACGCATGAATCGGTTCCAGAAAGTTCTCGTTGGCGAGCTCCGTCAGTGTCTGCCCCCAGTCGTGGCGGATCGCCGCCGTCTCCGGCCCAGCGTCTCCAATCAGCGCCAACAGATGCGGCCGCAAATCATAGCCGCGCCTGCGCTCAAACTCCTCCAGCATCCTGGGCGTCCAGTCCGACCCGTAGTCTTCCAGGCTGTCACTGAACACCGCGTACGGCGCCTGATCTCCAAAAGCCGAGAGCAGCTTGTCCCCCACCGCCTGCAGATGATTCTCGATCGCCGCGCGATCATAGTGATCCAGCACAAATCCCTCCGCCCTTGCCGACGGCCGCTTCACAGTCATCCCCGTGCGGCTCGCGATGAAGCTGATCATTCGGCGCGGCTGGTCGGAAGACGCAAACGCATAGCGCCCCGCCACCGGCGCGGCAATCGCCTGCACATGCGTCAGATCCTCGCCCGGCCCGCCCGCTGGAACAACAAACGCCGCAATCCAAGCCTCGCCCGTGTCGATATGCGGCGCCGGCATGAACGTCGCCCCCGCCGTCACTTCATTCGCTTCTACTCGCAGCTTCCCCGCCGCCTCCGTCACCGGAATGTGCGGCCCGCCAAAAGGCCAGCCGCTCCCCAACGTCACGTCCATTCGCAGCCCCAGCCGCCGCGCCTCCTGCGCCGCGAACCGCAACGCCCCCAGATGCTCCTCGGAAAGAAACGGCGTGTTATGGAACCCGCTCGTCGGATCGTCCAGCTCCAGCGGATAGAGGTGCGCGACCTCCACCCCTCCAATCCCCGCCGACTTCATCTGCTCCAGTTCGCGCGTAATCTCCGCGTTCGTCGCCGACGGCCCAAACCACCACCAGCGCATCATGATCCGGCTCGAATCCGGCGGGTGGGCAAAACTGCGATGCAACTCCGCAACCGACGGACTCCCTCCAGCGCCCGTCTGCGCAGATACCTGTGCACCCCCCACGACCGTCAGCACCGAGACGGCAAGCGCACCAATCGCCCAATCGATCCCACGACGACCAAATTTCCTAACGAATCTCACGCGCACCCCGCACCAGCGCTCCCTTCATACCAAATGCCCAACCCCTGCGCAAGCCAATCGCCGGCTGCTATCGTTAAGGAGCCGCCGTCCGTCTGCACGCAGGAGACGAAACGCACCATGAAATCCGCCGCTCTCGCATCCGAGCCCATCCTGAACGCGACTCCCCTCACCACCAATAAACACCTGATCCGCTGGGTCGAGAAGATGGCCGACCTGTGCCGCCCGGATGCGATTCATTGGGTCGACGGCTCCAAGCGCGAATATGACGCCATCTGCGACCTCCTGGTCGACAAGGGCACATTCATTCGCCTCGACAAGAAAAAGTGGCCCGGCTGCTTCTACGCTCGCTCGGCTCCCAACGACGTAGCCCGCGTCGAAGACCGCACCTTCATCTGCTCTCTCTCCCGCGACGCGGCCGGTCCCACCAACAACTGGGAAGACCCTTACGTCATGCGGCGCCGCCTCAAGCAGCTCTTTCGCGGCTCCATGCAGGGGCGCACCATGTACGTGCTGCCCTTCAGCATGGGCCCGGTGGGTTCGCCCATGTCCGGCATCGGCGTCCAACTCACCGACTCGCCCTATGTCGTCGCCTCCATGCGCATCATGGCCCGCATCGGCCTGCCGGTTTTTCAAGAGATCGACAAGGACGAGAAGCGCGTCGTTCCCTGCATGCATTCGGTCGGCATGCCGCTCAAGAACGGCGACAAAGACGTGCCCTGGCCCTGCAACGAGACCAAGTACATCGTCCACTTCCCCGAAAGCCGCGAGATCTGGTCCTACGGCTCCGGATACGGCGGCAATGCCCTGCTCAGCAAGAAATGCTTCGCGCTCCGCATCGCCTCCAACATCGCGCGCGACGAAGGCTGGATGGCCGAGCACATGCTCATCCTCGGCGTTGAAAACCCCGAAGGCGAAAAGACCTATGTCGCCGCAGCTTTCCCCTCCGCCTGCGGAAAAACCAACTTCGCCATGCTCATCCCGCCCACGGCCATGAAGGGCTGGAAGGTCTGGACCGTCGGCGACGACATCGCCTGGCTCAAGCCCGACGCAGAAGGACGCCTGCGCGCCATCAACCCCGAAGCCGGCTTCTTCGGTGTCGCCCCCGGCACCGGTCCAAAGACAAATCCCATGGCCATGGCCACGTTGGCTAAAAACTCTATCTTCACCAACGTCGCCCTCACGCCCGACGGCGGCGTGTGGTGGGAAGGCATGAGCGACAAACCACCCGCCGAATGCCTCGACTGGCGCGGCGAACGCTGGACCCCGGAGATCGCCAAACAGACCGGCCGCACCGCGGCGCATCCCAATGGCCGCTTCACGGCGCCCGCATCGCAGTGCCCCTGCATCGATCCCGCCTGGGAATCGCCCGAGGGCGTGCCCATCAGCGCCATCGTCTTCGGGGGACGCCGCTCCGCCACACTTCCCCTCGTCTATCAGTCCTTCAACTGGTCCAGCGGCGTCTACGCCGGCGCGACCATGGGCTCGGAAACCACCGCTGCAGCCACCGGTGCCGTGGGCCAGGTGCGTCGCGACCCCATGGCCATGCTTCCCTTCTGCGGCTACCACATGGGCGACTACTTCCGGCACTGGATTCGCATGCAGCGCACACTCGATGTCACGCCGCGCATCTTTCAGGTGAACTGGTTCCGCAAGAATGCCAACGGCAAGTTCCTCTGGCCCGGCTTCAGCGACAATATGCGCGTGCTGCGTTGGATCGTCGATCGCGTCCATGGCCGCACACAGGGGCGCGAGACACCCATCGGCTGGGTCCCGCGTTACGAAGACATCGACTGGTCAGGGCTCGACTTTCCACGCGACACATTCGACGAGTTGATCGCCGTGGATCGCGCCGCCTGGCGCAAAGAAGTCATCGCCCATGAGGAGTTGTTCATCAACGTGCACGACCACCTGCCGCCCGAGATGGTCTACGAGCGAGAGCTCTTGATCTGCAGACTTTAGCCGCTGCCCACGTCGAGGATCGCGAAAACCCCCTGCGATGCAGAAAGATTTCAGTTATATTAAAGAGTTAGGCGATCCCCAAGCGCAGTGAGGTCCACCACGATGGACCTTCTTTAAATTCTCCCCGGCGATTCGATTCGCTCATCGCCCGGGTGGCTGTGTATCCAGTACGTTTGCCGGTAAAGAAGGGTTGCATGGATCAAATGGATCATTCGATCAGTCGTCGCCGTGTCCCTGATGCGCAGGGGCTCTACCATCCGCACAATGAGCACGACGCCTGCGGCATGGGATTCGTCGCCAGCATTCGCGGCGAGAAGAGCCACGACATCATCCGCAAGGGCATCGAGGTCCTCATCAACCTCACCCACCGCGGAGCCGCCGGTTGCGACCCCGAGACCGGCGACGGCGCGGGAATCCTGATCCAGATTCCTCACGTCTTCTTCGCGCGCGAATGCGGCGAACTCGGCATTCAACTTCCTGAAGCGGGCGCCTATGGCGTCGCCATGTGTTTTCTGCCCGTCGACAAGCACAGCCGCCTGCAGTGCGAAGGCGTCTTCGAGCGCATCGCCCGCGAAGAAGGCCTCGCCGTCCTTGGTTGGCGCGATACACCGGTCAACGGCGACGCCATCGGACGCGAAGCCCGCGCCTCGCAGCCTTACATCGAGCAGCTCTTCGTCGGCAGGCCGAAGGACATGGAGGAGCAGACCTTCGAGCGCCTTCTCTATCGCGTGCGGCGTCGCACCGAGAACGAGATCGCTGAATCCGAGATCGAAGACAAGGAGACCTTCTACGTTCCGTCGTTCTCCTGTCGCACCATCATCTACAAGGGCCTCATGCTGGCCCCACAGATCGAAAAGTTCTACTTCGAGCTCGCCAATCCCCTCGTCACCAGCGCTTTGGCTCTGGTCCACCAGCGCTTCTCCACCAACACCTTTCCCAGTTGGAAGCTGGCTCACCCCTACCGCTACGTCGCGCACAACGGCGAAATCAACACCGTCCGCGGCAACGTCAGCTGGATGAATGCTCGCCAGTCCGTCCTGGCCAGCGAGCTGCACGGCGAACAGATCGGCGACCTCTTCCCGGTCATCATCCCCGGCGGCAGCGACTCAGCCTCCCTCGACAACGCAGCCGAGTTCCTCTATCAGTCGGGCCGTTCCCTGCCCCACGTCATGGCCATGCTCATCCCTGAAGCCTGGGCCGGCAATCCCGACATGGATGAGGACAAGCGCGCCTTCTACGAGTACCACGCTTCGCTGATGGAACCATGGGATGGGCCCGCCGCGATCGCATTCACCGACGGTCGCGTCATCGGCGCAACCCTCGATCGCAACGGCCTTCGCCCCGGCCGCTACATCGTCACCAAAGACGATCTCGTCGTCCTGGCATCCGAAGCCGGCGTCATCGAAGTCCCCGCGGAAGAAGTGCGCAAGAAGGGCCGCCTGCAGCCGGGCCGCATGTTCCTCGTCGACACCGTCCAAAAGCGCATCATCTCCGACGCCGAGATCAAGAAGGAGCTCGCTGCTCGCCAGCCCTACGGCAAGTGGCTTGAAGAACAGCAGGTCCTCCTCGAACAGCTGCCCGAGCCTTCGCGCACCATCGCCTCCAATCCTGAAACGTTGCTCCGCCGCCAGCGCGCCTTTGGCTACAGCGAAGAGGATCTCCGCATCCTGCTCGCCCCCATGGGCGCCAAGGGCGAAGAGCCGGTCGGCTCCATGGGCACCGACGTTCCACTGGCATGTCTGTCCGATCGTCCCCAGCCGCTCTTCAACTACTTCAAGCAGCTCTTCGCGCAGGTCACCAACCCGCCCATCGATCCCATCCGTGAAGAACTGGTGATGTCGCTGATCAGCTACATCGGCACCGAGCGCAACATCCTCGATGAAGCTCCCGACAACTGCCACACCCTCAAGATCCCACACCCGCTGCTCACCAACCGCGACCTGGAAAAACTCCGTCGCGTCTCCTCGGGCGATCTGTTGGCAACCACACTGCCGACTCTGTTCCGCGCCGAAGATGGCGAAAAGGGCCTCAAGCACGCGCTCGAAGACCTCGGCAACCGCGCATCCTTTGCCGTGGCGTCGGGCTACTCGCTGCTCATTCTCTCCGACCGCGGCGTCGACCCAACCTATGCGCCCATCCCCAGCCTGCTCGCCATGGCTGCAGTCCACAACCGCCTGGTTCGCGAGAAGACCCGCACCCTGGTCGCCCTCATCATCGAGAGCGGCGAACCGCGCGAAGTCATGCACTTCGCGTTGCTCATCGGATATGGCGCCAGCGCCATCAATCCTTATCTAGCCATTGAAACGCTCCACGATCTCAAGCGCCGCGGCCTGCTGCCCCACAACATCACCGGCAATCACGCCGAGAAGAACTTTATCAAGGCCATCAACAAAGGCCTGCTCAAGACCTTCTCCAAGATGGGCATCAGCACCCTGCAGAGCTATCGCGGTGCGCAGGTCTTCGAGGCCGTCGGTCTCAATCAGGCTCTCGTCGACGCCTACTTCTCCGGCACTGCCTCCCGTATCGAAGGCGTCGGCCTCGATGTCCTCGCGCGCGAAGCGCAGATGAAGCACGGGTACGCCTTCCAGCCGCTCACCGAATCCGAAACAGAGCTCGTTGTCGGCGGCCACTATCAATACCGCGAAGGCGGCGAATACCACCTGCTCAATCCGCAGACCATCAGCAAGCTGCAGCACGCGGTCCGGCAGAACAATCCAACCACTTTCCAGGAATACACCGACCTCATCGACAGCCAGAACCGCACTCTGTGTACGCTGCGCGGTCTCTTGAAGCTGAACTACGCCGAAGAGCCGCTTCCCATCGAAGAAGTCGAGCCGGCCAAGGAAATCGTCAAGCGCTTCATGACCGGCGCCATGAGTTACGGCTCCATCAGCAAAGAAGCCCACGAAACACTCGCCATCGCCATGAACCGCCTCGGCGGCATGTCCAACACCGGCGAGGGCGGCGAAGACGAAGAGCGCTTCAAGCGCGACGCCAATGGCGATCTGCGCCGCAGCGCCGTCAAGCAGGTCGCCAGCGGCCGCTTCGGCGTCACCACCAACTACCTCACCAACGCCGACGAACTGCAAATCAAAATGGCGCAGGGCGCCAAGCCCGGCGAAGGCGGCCAGCTTCCGGGACACAAGGTCGACGAAACCATCGCCAGGACGCGGCACTCCATTCCCGGCGTCGGTCTCATCTCGCCTCCGCCGCATCACGACATCTATTCGATCGAGGACCTGGCCCAGCTGATCTACGACCTCAAGAACGTCAATCCGCAGGCCCGCATCGCCGTCAAGCTCGTCTCCGAGGTCGGCGTCGGCACCGTTGCAGCCGGCGTATCGAAAGCGCATGCCGACGTCGTCCTCATCTCCGGCGACACCGGCGGTACCGGCGCTTCGCCGCTCAGCTCCATCAAGCACGCCGGCCTGCCCTGGGAACTAGGCCTCGCCGAAACCCAGCAGGTCCTTCTGCTCAACGACCTTCGCGGACGCATTCGCGTGCAGACCGACGGCAAGCTGCAGACCGGCCGCGATGTCGTCATCGCTGCTCTGCTCGGCGCTGAAGAGTTCGGCTTCGCCACCACGCCGCTCATCACCATGGGCTGCATCATGATGCGCAAGTGCCACCTGAACACCTGCTCGGTCGGCATCGCGACCCAGGATCCGGTTTTGCGCGCGCGCTTCCAGGGCCAGCCCGAGAACGTCATCAACTTCTTCTTCTTCCTCGCCGAACAGATGCGCCACTACATGGCCAAGCTCGGCTTCCGCACCGTTGATGAGATGGTCGGCCGCGTCGACAAAATCGACGCCTCCATCGCCGACGCCCACTGGAAGGCCAAGGGCATCGACCTCTCCGCCATCCTCTATCAGCCCACTGTGCCCTCGCGTGTCGCGCGCCGCAAAGTCCAGCAGCAGGACCACGGCCTCGACCAGGCGCTCGACCACACGCTGATCGCCGCCGCCGCGCCGGCCCTCGAGTCAAAAACATCCGTTACTGGTAGCTTCGCCATCCGCAACGTTCATCGCACCGTGGGCGCCATGCTCGGTGGTCAAATCGCGCGCCGTTACGGCTCCGCCGGACTGCCCGACAACACCATCCACTTCAAATTCGAAGGATCCGCCGGCCAAAGCTTCGGCGCCTTCGTTCCCTCCGGCGTCACCCTCGAGCTCGAAGGCGACGCCAACGACTACCTCGGCAAGGGCCTCTCCGGTGGTCGCCTCATCGCCTACCCGCCCAAGGCCTCCTTCTTCCTGCCGGAAGAAAGCATCCTCGTCGGCAACGTCGTTCTCTACGGCGCCACCAGCGGCGAAGCCTTCCTCAACGGCATCGCCGGCGAGCGCTTCGCCGTGCGCAACTCCGGCGCCACCGCCGTCGTCGAAGGCGTCGGCGACCATGGCTGCGAGTACATGACCAACGGCCGCGTCGTCGTCATCGGCGCCACCGGCCGCAACTTTGCCGCCGGCATGAGTGGCGGTCGCGCCTTCGTCTACGACGATCAGGGCGACTTCTCCTCACGCCGCTGCAACAAGGCCAGCGTCGACCTCGAACCCCTCGTCCTCGACGACGACATCGCCGAAGTCCGCGGTCTCCTCGAACGCCATCGCGACCTCACCGGCAGCCCTCGCGCCGCGTGGATCCTCGAGCACTGGGCCGACGCCCAGCAGCGCTTCATCAAGGTCTTCCCGCATGAGTACAAGCGCGTGCTCGGTGTGCCGCGCGTCGAATCCATCTATGCGCCCCCCGGCGCTCCGTCCATCGTGACGGCAACCGCGGAGGTGCACCATGGGTAAGGTCACTGGCTTTCTCGAAATCGAACGCGAACAACCCGCACGGCGCGCGCCCCAGGAGCGCGTCAAGGACTGGTTCGAAATCTACGAGCCCTTCCCCGAAGAAAAGCAGCGCGAGCAAGGCGCTCGCTGCATGGACTGCGGCGTTCCCTTCTGCCACACCGGCTGCCCGGTCAACAACATCATTCCCGACTGGAACGACCTGGTCTACAACGGCCGCTGGCAAAACGCCATCCGCCGTCTGCACGCCACCAACAACTTCCCTGAGTTCACTGGCCGCATCTGCCCCGCTCCGTGCGAAGCCGCGTGCGTCCTCGGCATCACCTCGCCGCCGGTCTCCATCAAGCTCATCGAAAAATCCATCGTCGAGCGGGCCTGGGCCGAGGGCTGGATCCATCCCGAGCCGCCCGAGCACAACACCGGCAAGCGCGTCGCTGTCGTTGGCAGCGGCCCCTCCGGTCTTGCGGCAGCACAACAACTCCGTCGTGCCGGCCACTCCGTCACCGTCTTCGAAAAGAACGACCGTATCGGCGGCCTGCTCCGCTACGGCATTCCCAACTTCAAGCTCGAAAAGCACGTCATCGATCGCCGCATCGACCAGATGCGCGCCGAAGGTGTCACCTTCCTCACCAACGCCCACGTCGGCGTCAACGTCCCCATCGAGGCGCTCACCGACCACTACGATGCCATCCTCCTCTGCGGCGGCGCCGAGCAACCCCGCGACCTTCCTATCCCCGGCCGCGAGCTCAAAGGCATCCACTTCGCCATGGAGTTCCTGCCCCAGCAGAATCGCCGCAACGAGGGCGACTTCATCGATCCCGACGCCTCCATCTCCGCCAAAGACAAGCGCGTCCTCATCATCGGCGGCGGCGACACCGGCGCCGACTGCCTCGGCACCAGCCATCGCCAGGGCGCCCGCAGCGTGCATCAGTTCGAGATCATGCCCAAGCCGCCCGCCGAGCGCGCCGCCTCCACACCGTGGCCCCTCTGGCCCCTCCAGCTCCGCACCGAAAGCGCGCACGAAGAAGGCGGCATCCGCGACTGGAGCATCAACAGCATCAAGTTCACCGGCGACGAGCACGGCAACGTCAGCCAGCTCCATGCCCTGCGCGTGGGCCCGCCGCCCAAGTTCGAAGCCATGCAAGGCTCCGAGTTCACCCTTGACGTCGATCTCGTCCTGCTCGCCATGGGCTTCCTCGGGCCCGTCAAAAACGGCATGTTGGAGCAGTTGGGCGTAGCCCTCGATCCGCGCGGCAACGTCGCCACCACCGACTACATGTCCTCGGTTGACGGCATCTTCGCCGCCGGCGATATGCGTCGTGGCCAGTCCCTCGTCGTCTGGGCCATCTCCGAAGGCCGCAAAGCCGCCGCCGCCGTCGATCGCTACCTCGCCGAGAAAGCCGCCACCGCCGCACCCCAGCTCCTCCGCGCCCGCGGCTAAGCCAGGCTTCGGGCCATCACCAACACCTTGGGTGCCCCATTCTTCGCGTGTCTTTTGCGCGAAGGGTGGGACAGCACGAACCCACGCGGCCCCCGACTTCGCGCTGTCCAATTCCCCACAATCTCTGGGTGCCCCATGCTTGCCGCACCTTGCTTCTCGCGACACGAGTGGGAAGGCACGACATGTGGCCCCTGCCCGCGCCGTAGGCGCACCGGTCGTTAGCCCCCGTGCTTCAGCGATTCGGAGCGCGAGTGCCCTGCCTTCAAGTAATTGGAAAGTAGTAAATGGTTGCGGAAAAAACAGCCAGCTCAGACCACGATTAGCGCTAACATGTTGCGTGCCTGAATCGGACTTTCAAGGAAGTGAGCCTTCCATGAAAAACGCGTGCCGTCTGTCCCTTCTTTTCCTCCCCATCCTTTGCCTTTCAGCCCTCGCAGGAGCACAAACCGCTGCACCTGCCGGAACCGATGTCGCGCTGAACGCAACGTGGACCGACCCCGCCACCGCGCTGATGTGGGCCGGGATGGACAACGGCTCGGATGTGAACTGGAACCAGGCAACCGCCTATTGCTCCAATTTGCAGCTTGCCGGCTACAAAGGCTGGCGTCTGCCCACGCTTGAGGAATTGCGAGGAATCGATGATTCCAGCGTCACCGCCAAAACAACGTTTGATTTTGGTGATTCCTGGGTGCACGTGAAGGGGAATCTCAAACTCACCGGATGGCACTGGAGCAATTCTCAAGGACATGCTCCGGGATCGAACGGGCCATGGAATTTCAATTTCCAGGACGAGAAGGCCGGGGATGCCTTTCCAATAGGCTTCAGCTACAGCATGCGCGCGCTGTGTGTGCGTCGTTCCGGTTCATGATGATTTCCAGATCGGCGACGATCTGCTCCTAATTGACTTTCCTTCCGCTGGATGAGCATTCGCGAAGCCACTACCTCGTATAGACTTGCACCGTGCATGCGCAGTACAGCTATAACCGTGCTAGTTCGGGGCCGATAATACGGGCCTTCCTGCAGGGCGGCGACACTCTCAAGCCCATCCAGCGAGCTGGAGTGTTGGTGATCGCCCTAATGATCATTGGTTGGGGCCTTTACTTTGCCGTTGATGCTCTGGACGCCCTGCATAACGGCAGCGCGAGATACCTGCTTTTTGGCGCTCCCG
>Ga0335071_10005646_pt1 | contig 12970 bp, 10 predicted proteins | sample Lox_Sample_15_FD_206724 | JGI IMG/M metagenome (GOLD analysis project Ga0335071, IMG submission 206724) | Soil microbial communities from Loxahatchee National Wildlife Refuge, Florida, United States - Lox_Sample_1.5 | ecosystem: Environmental > Terrestrial > Soil > Wetlands | place: USA...
AACTTTGAAGTAGAGGATCTCCCACGGTTCCGTCTCTTTCCCCGTTAGGTGCCGTTCCACCGCGCATTTAAACCCTTCCTTTGGCAGTTCCTTTGCTTTGTGCAACCAGGTTGCACAGTCGAACTTTTCTCCGTCCCGTCTTGCTACCTTGACCAATTCTGTCGCTTTGCTCCAGCCGACCTGCTGCAGATCGTGTTTGGGGATTTTCGTGAGGTTCTCGTGTATCGCCATCAGGTAATAGGCTTTGCGGCGTGAGTCAGCAAAGCGTTTCTCCAGGAATTCATCAAACGACTTCAATTTCTCCAGGCGCCAATACTGCTTCGCACGCACCTCGCATAGGTATTCCCCCAACTCGACAAAGCGCACGTCCTTTTCCTGCTCCTTGGTCTTCTCCCAAGACAAAATCTCATCGATCCGCCCGAGGACGAATACGGCCCGCCGGCGATTGATCTCCGGAGTCACCATCAGTCCTCTGTTAATCCACAAGCTGGTCAAGCCAGGCAAGGTCACTCGCTCCTGCCGCACGGATGAGATTGGAATCGATCAACTTCCGGTCATCGAGACAAAGCCCGAGATGCGCACAGCTCACGCAGCCATTCTGGGGAAACCGGATTCCGCTGTGGGAAGGGAACTGGGCAGCCTCAATCTGATCGATCGTTGTTCCCACAAGGCGGCCAAACTCCATACGCTGCTCTTCCGAGATGGAGGTCTGGAGGTACTGGATTTCAGGGTGATGTTTCCGCACAAAGACGACGAGCGCCACGTCAGGAATGCCAGTGATCCAGGAATAGCAGATCAACTGGGGGTCAAGCGACAGCAGCCTCGCTGGTTCTTCGGGATAGCGACTGGTAGTCGTCTTCCAGTCCATAAGACATCGCTGCCCATCGAGTTCGCCGATGGCGTCAATATAGGCCACAAATTGATTGGTGTTGGGGAGTTCCCGAACTACCTTGATTTGGAGATCCTGTTGTGGCTCAGGAATCTGAATTCGATTGTCTTGGGCAAAGCGCTCGAGCAGATGCACCCCTTGGTGGACTAGCCGATCCCAGGTCTCTCCCTTTTTGTACTCGAACGGTGTGTCGCGGAAAGCACCCCACTCCCGGTGGAGCGCCGCAGCACAATCGTCACCACAAAAGTAGGACTCGAGTGCCTTTTCAAAGCAGCGGCCGAAGAGCATCGCCGCCCGAGTTTCTTTCTCGCGCCAGCCGTCCAGGTACCTGTGGCGATAGCTGCGAGGGCAGCGGAGATAGTGGGCGATCTGGGTGTAGCTATAGTTCATCCTGGCTGCACTCCTTCACCTCTGGGTTGGTCGACGTGCAGGAAAGTGCGTCCCACTCTGCCGCGGGGGCAAACGCGTCGAGGGTCTGGTAGGAATGTCCGTTGAGGCTGGTAAAACTGGTGCGGACGACACCGCGAAGGTTCAGGAGCGCCTTCTCATCCACCTGATCCCGAGTGAGCAGCTCGGTGTCGTAGCCAAAGTCGTGCAGAAACCAGCGGAGTTTCCAAAGGGCGCGTTCGGTGCAGTAGAGGCGCCCGGAGAAGGAGAGTGCTTCATGGGAAGTTGGCTCTAGGATGCCAAAGCGCAGGGCAAAGAAGGGCTTCTGGGGATGCCAGCGGTAGGAGGCCCGTTCAACCCGAACCAGAAAGAGCCCGTCGAGATTGCTAACGAGGTCCTGCTGTCCGGAATGCAGGCCGGGAATGTGCCTCCTCATGATCTTGCCTCCACAGTTGGTTGGGCGTACGAGTTGAGTTTGCAGACCAAAGCATCTCGGTTCTGCTTCGCAGCGGCAGCGAGATGGGAAATAAAGGACTCGACCAACTCCCGGCTAGCGCCGCTAAGAGTGGCGGTGCCGCAGAAGTCCGCAGCATAAGCCTTCACAAGATTGGCATCGAGGTTGTACTGGCGGATCAGCAGGCAGAGCTGATCGCGAAGTCGTGGCTGGCCGTTGCCCGAACCGTTGGAAGGATGAGACCCGTTCGACGGCGAAGGAGTTGTGGAAGGACGAGGTTGACTCGAAAACGCACCCAACTCCTCCACGGAGCAGAGCCCGATCCCGTAAGCCTTGCGCAGGGCGCGATTGACAGCCCGAGTTTCGGCAATGCGCAACTCGGCCCCTCGTACCATGGAAGAGACGTTGGAGGGATCGGCGTCACCATGGCCGACGAACCCTCTACCATTTTTGGATTTGTAAACCGTGGCTTTGAATGACCAGCGCGCAGCAATGGGATCACAGAACTCGGAAACTGCTTCAACGTCAATGCCGGCACAATGACGCCTCTTGGCTAACCTTACCAGTCCCGCATGTGTGACATACCACCCACCCTGAAGCAGAAGTATCTCGCGCATGGCAATTGAGAAGCCGAAGTGGCGGGTTATCTCGCTCAGTGAACGCACCTTTTGCAGATCAAGGACGTCGCCCCATGCTTGTTTGGCCAACTTGCGATTGCTTGCGACCAAATGCCGGTAATTAGAGTTTTTGCTCATGGCACCTTCAGTAGTGTAATGCTACCATAGAGGCACCGTTATGTCAAACGCACTTTGGGGCCCGTCGGTGGCTTGCGGAAGTCAGGTATGCAAAGGAAAATGCAGGATTACGAGAACGTGGAGCTACTTCTTGATGCCATTTTTTTTGATTGTTGTTTCGGCCGCAGTCAGCGCCGCATTAGCGACAAAACTGCTCACACTTCGACGTTCGATTTCGGCGGCTTGATCGACCAGTTTGCGTTCATCGTTGGTGAAGTAAACGAAAGTTTTTTTCCCAAGGCCTGGTTTGGATCTCCGACGAGATGCGGTGGACTGTTTCTTCGTCACAACCAGATGGTATCACCAAATTCAAGGCCGTCGTCCTACTCCACTGGCCCCATGTGGTAGAGGCCAACCGAGCGTGCGTACGCGACACGACCGGCAGGTGACCGAGTTGCCCGCTGTTCGCAGGGAAACGAGGCCGCGCTCGTCCCGAGGACGAGGATCTGATAAGTCACTGGAACTCCTGAACAACGAAGCTGATCGCCAGCCGGGCTGAAAGGCTAGATGGTCAGAACGACGGCCAGGAGATGAGCGGCCAGCCCTCAATATCCAAATTTGCAAAACGAACTGGCCTAAGTTATGCCAATTGAGCTGTTTGCATTTAAGGAGTGAGTGAAGTTGGGGCCGCTAGTGCATTCGGCCCTCCCTCTCAAATTGCTGGAAAACATCGACGGTGTCAGGCATGTGCTCCATGGTAGCCGCAAGAAAAACCTTCCATGTGGTGCTTTCTTGGTTCACTTTCGCAGAAGGACGCGTGGAGGACAGCATGACTTTCCAACCAGCAGGGAAGTTGTTCACCACGGAGAAGCTTTGCGAAGTTTGGGGGAAGATTTGTTCTGACAGTGACGGTCGCGAGGCTTGCGACGGTACACGGTCTTGCTGGCACTGCCCCAAGGCACAGAGCCAAAATTGCAAAACGAACTCAGTGAATCCGCTTAGATTCTTCAAGATGACGCCAGCAGAATATGTCGGTCTTGCGGGTTTTTCTATCAGCAAGAAGTGCATATTGGCTTATTGAAGTGGTACGACGAGGTGCGTTGCTTACTTGTTCCTGCGTCTCTTGCTATTTGCCAGATCCTCTGTCCCTTATTCGATGTGATGCTTACGACAGAGGTACTTCATGCGCTGGGGATCGATCTGGAGGAGGGCAGCAGCAGCGGATTTCTTGCCTCCGGTGCGGCGGAGGGCGGCATTGAGATAGGCAATTTCGATCTTTTCGAGTTCGGAGTCGAAAGCGACACCATTTTCGGGGATGAGGATGGCTTCCTGGCTGGCGGTGGAGGAGTAGAGAAGGTTCTGGGGCAGGTGCTCGGCGGTGATGGTGGAACTGTCGTTCATGACGACGAGGCGCTGGACGATGTTTTCGAGTTCGCGGACATTGCCGGGCCAGCGGTAGTCCTCGAGAATCTCGAGAACGTCGGGTTTCAGAGTTTTGACGGGTTTCTTGGCCGCGGCGCAGTAGATCCGGAGGAAATGGTCGACCAGGAGCGCCACATCGCCTTTGCGCTCTCGCAGTGGCGGGATGAAGATCGGGACGACGTTAATGCGGAAATAGAGGTCTTCCCGGAAACGGCCCTTGCGGACGCAGTCTTCCAGGTCGTCGTTGGTGGCGGTGATCAGCCGGAAGTCAATCTTACGGGCGGAGCGGCCGCCAAGGCGCTGGACGGAGCGCTCCTGGAGGACGCGCAGGAGCTTGCTCTGCAGATTGGGATTGAGGGTGGTGATTTCGTCGAGGAAGACCGTGCCGCCATGAGCCGACTCGATGAGGCCGGGCCTGGCGGAATCCGCGCCGGTGAAAGCCCCCTTCTCGTACCCGAAAAGTTCGGATTCCATCAACGTTTCAGGGAGCGCAGAGCAGTTGAGGGCGACGTAGGGTTGGTCGGCGCGGTCGCTGCACTGGACGATGGCCCGGGCGACCAATTCCTTGCCGACGCCACTTTCTCCGCGGAGAACGACGCTTGCGCCAGTGCGCGCCACCGCTTCAATGGCCTGGTAGATCCTCTGCATGGCCTCGCTGGCGCCAATCAGACCGGAGAACGCCGCCTTGCTTTCGGCTTGCTGGACCAGGCGACGACCTTCGAGTTCAAGGGCACGCTTTTCGATGGCGCGATTGAGGACGATCTTAAGCTCTTCGTAGTTCAACGGATAAAGAAAGAATTCGTCGGCACCCGCCTGGCTGGCTTTGAGGGGAATGGCGCGAGAATTGGTGCGGGTGACCGCGACGAGGACGACATCATCGCGAATCTTGCGGATCTCTTCCAGGACGTCGAGACCGTCGACAGGACCGTCGCCAATGCTGTCCAGATCGAAGAGCATCGCGTGGAGTCCAGGTTGTTCGAGGACGCGCTTGATCTCGTGTTCATTGCCGGCGAGCAGCGTGCGGAGTTCGCTACCGAGGTGCTTACGGATTTCGGAGAAAAGCTCCTCGTTATCGGTAATGACGGCGAGGGAGTAGCGTTCAGGGTTAGAAGGCGTTTCGGCCAAGCAGGGCTCCGTAAACAGTGGCCGATTATAGGCGAGAGGCGCGGGACGTGGAAAGACGAAAGTGTCGATAGGGCGGATTCGCTGATTCGTCTTACATGATGGCGTAGACGTAACCGTCAGTGCTGCCGAAATAGATGACGCCGTCAGCGATGACCGGAGAGGAGTAGATGCCACCGACGGTCATCATCTTTCGAACTCCAACGACCATATCGTCGTAGAAATCACCGGCGTAGGCAGCCGCGTAGTTCGGAGTGCCGTCGGCGTTGGTGTAGGCAGCGGCGTTTTTCTGATTGCCATCGGTGCTGAATTCCCAGGCCTGTTTCTGAGCGGCGAGATCGATGGCGTAAAGTTTGCCGGAGTGCGAACCGACATAGAGCATGTCTTTAGCGATGGCAGGCGAGGAGAACGTCGGCCACCCGGAGAATTTGATGGAGAAGAGTTCCTGCCCGGTCCTGGCGTCGAGGGCACGGAACATACCGGAGTCGGAGGTGGCGAAGAAGAGTTTGCCGTCAGAAAGGACGGGAGACGCGATCACCCAGGAACCCTTGTTGTTGTAGGTCCATTTCTTCTCGCCTGTGGCAGCGTCGAGAGCGTAAAGGTTGGAGTCGCGACAGCCGAAATAGACGAAACCATCCGCAACGACGGCGGAGGACTGTATGCCGACTTGATTGTAGATCTCGTGGTCTTCGCCGGTCTTGAAACGCCACTTTTCATTGCCGGTCGCAGCATCAAGTGCGTAAAAGTACGAATCCCAGCTGCCGACGTAGAGGGTGCCGTTGGCGAGAACTGGAGAGGCGTGAACGACGTCACCCGTTTGGAACTTCCAGTTGGGCTTGCCGGTGGCGGCGTCGAGGGAATAAATGTTGCCGTCACTGCTGCCGAAATAAACCGAGTCGCGGGAGACGAGTGGAGAAGAAAGATAGACGTCGAATGGATCGGGCATGGTCTCCGCAGCGGGCTGCGAGCCATGGAGATGTTTGGCCGCAAAGCGGCGCTCCCCGCCCGTAGAAAATTTCCATTTCAAGGCGCCGGTGGCGGCATCAACGGCGTAGAAGGTGCTGTCATAACTCAAGAAGTAGACGGTGCCGCCGGCAACCGCAGGGGAAGATGCGATGCCACTCCCCGCCTTGAAGGCCCACTTCTGCGCGCCCGTGGACGCGGTGAGGGCATAAAGGCGGTGATCGGCGCTGCCGATGTAGAGGGTGTCGCCGACGAGGGCAGGAGAGGAAACGACGATTCCCTTCGTTTGGAACTTCCACTTCAACTGAGTGAACTTGGCGACCGGTGCTTCCTCGTAGACGCCCGGGTGAACCGCGCTGCCGCGAAACGATGGGGAATCCTTGGCAACGGCAAGAACTGGCAGGACGAGCAAAGAGACGCAGATCCGCAGGCGAGCCATATACACCTCCGTATGCCGGGTAAGACGAAGGAGGAGGCACAAATGTTTGCGACCCGAACGCAAATTTCCGCATCCGGGCCGCTGGAAGGAACAAAATTTCGGATTGTTTAGAAGCGAAGCGTTGCCAGGTACTTGTAGCTGGCGGTGATGCTGGCAAAAGGATCCTTTGGCGCATCATGTTCGACGAAGTAGTGCTTGATGCCCGCCACGTCGGAATAGGAGAAGATTCGTTTCCAGTCGATGACGCCGGAGCCCGCGGCGGTCATCACGTTGGTCTCGAAATCGGTATTGAGGAATTCGTCGGCCTTGCCAGGGGCGACCTTAGGAATTTCCTTCACGTCCTTTACGTGAACGAGAGGGAATCGGCCAGGGTATTTCTTGAAGTAGGCGACGGGGTCGTTGCCGGTGACGGTGATCCAGCAAAGATCCATTTCCATTTTGACGAGCTTGGGATCGGTGTTCTCGAGGAGGAAGTCATAAGGGAACTTGCCGCCGAGATTCGGGTCGGGCGCGAATTCGAAGGTGTGGTTGTGGTAGCCGAACTGGATGCCAGCCTTGGCGCTGGCTTCACCGGCCTTGTTGAAGGTCTCCGCGACGGTTTTCCAGCCATCGGGGGATTTGCGGAGTTTCTCTTCGACCCAGGGGCAGATGATGTATGAGTGGCCAATGGTCTTGGCGGCGTCGATGGTTTCTGGCCAGTGTTTTTCGACAACATCATAGCTGACGTGGCAGGAAGGGGCGGTGAGGCCGTCCTTCTCGAGAATGGCGCGAATATCGGCGGGCTTGTGATCGAAATATCCGGCGAACTCGACTTCCTTGTAGCCAATCGCGGCGACTTTGCCGATGGTGCCGGTGAAATCCTTCTTCATGTCGTCGCGAACAGTGTAAAGCTGGACGCCGACTTTGCTGATTTGATGGGTCTCGGCGAGGCTTCGCGCAGGCAGAGAAGCAAGAACACCCGCAGCGATAGAAGTTTCAAGGAACGTACGTCGATTCATCATGAACTTAGTCATTCGTCGTCTCCTGAGGAAAAACGTTTGCGTTTTGATGCTGGCAGGGAGCGCCACTCGGCGGCGCTAGTATGACACAAACAAAGAAAAACGGGGCACCGGTTGGGCCAGGTGCCCCGTGGTCGAAGGCTTACTTAAAAGATGAACTTCAGTCCAAGCTGCAGAGTCCGGGCTGCATGGGCGCCGGATGGATGCAGGAACGCCGGAGAATTGAGGTCGCCGTTTACACCGTTCCATTCGGTGTGGTTGAAGATGTTGAAGGCTTCCACGCGGAACTCCAGCTTGGCCTTTTCCTTAATGGAGAAGTCCTTGAGGAGAGACATGTTGAAGTTGGTGACGCGCGGATTGCGCATGTAGTTGCGTGGCGTGGTGCCGAACGCGAGGCCGCGTGGGGCGGCGAAGGCGCAAGGATTATAGAGCTGCGGACCCAGACCGGAGACGGCACAACCTGCCCCAGGAGTGGAACCGGGGTTGCCGACGAGGTCCGGGAAAGAGCCGGGGGAAACGACGTTGGAGATACCCGGGTTATCGCCGTAGGCGCTGTCGGTGACATTAAAGGGCGATCCCGTGATAACCGACATCAGACCGGAGAATTGCCAGCCGCCGAGGAGGGTATTGGTCCAACCGGTGGCGGACTTGAAGAAGGGCAGATCGTAGATCCAGTTCGCGTTGAACATCTGGCGGTGGTCGAAGTTGGAACTGCCTCGAGCCAAGGCGAGGTTGTATGAGTCCACCGTGCTGTTGCTGTAGCGGTCGGAGGCATTATCGATGGAATGGCTGTAAGTATAGGCGAGGCCCAAGGTCAAAGGAGCAAATGTGCGGGTGAGCGCGGCTTGGAGCGCATTGTAGTTGGAATTGGCTTGGTATTGCAGGAAGGTAATATTGCCGAAACCCACGTACGGCCGGTAGGGGTTCGCGTCATTGCCACATGCAACGTTCATGTTGATGGCGGCTTGGCCAGTGATGGGGGCACCGCTGGGAGTTGTCATGTTGGTGCAGTCGTCCGGGCCAATTGCTTCGCCAGGCTTGTACGGATTTTGGGACACGGGCAAGGGCTGAAGCTGGTTGGGGGCAACCTGCTGGCCGAGATGGGTGCCTTTGCTGCCGACATACGCAACGCTGCCGACGAAGTGCTCTGGCAGTTGATGTTGGACGTTGAGGTTCCACTGCTGAACATAGGGCCATGTGCCGTGAGTGCTAATGGAATTGAAATCCAAAGGAAAAGACAGCACGGTGCCGCCTGCTGAGGAACCGATATTGGTGTAGCCGACAACGTTGGGCTGGGTAACATTGAGCACGTAGGGCGGGGTGGCTTCGAGAGACTCTACGTTCGCCTCGTTGCCGTTGCCGTGGTCAAAGAAAATGCCGTAACCGCCGCGGACGGCCCATTTACCGTCACCCCAAGGATCCCACGCAAAACCGATGCGTGGGGCCGGGTTGAACGGCTTGTTGTTGACGCAGCCCGAAGGAATGCCGGTAGCGCCGCACTGGACGATGCCGTTGTAAACGCGGGGATCGGAAAAAGTCAGAGGTGCGTGTGTGACGGGGTCGATGAGCGCCCCTTCGGTTCCCGTGTATGTGCCGTCGTCGATGGCCGGAGCGGCAGCGGGCTTGAAGACACTGGCTTCCCAGTTGTAGGCCTGTTTGTACTTCTCGCGATACGAACCGAAGAGGCTGATGCGCACACCGAGGTTCAGAGTCAAACGAGGAGTGATGCGCCAGTCGTCGTTGAAGTACGGTTCGACGATCTGGTAGCGGAAATAGTACTTGGGGGCGAGATTGACCTGGGAATAGGAGGCGATGTTGCCAATCAGCAAATCGGCAAAGGCGTTGCCGGTGCCAACAACGGAATTGCTGGCGGCGAAGTTGACGGTGCCCTGCACGGTGCCAAAGCTGCTCTGCTCATTCTTCTGAGCGATAACCCAGTAGAAACCTGTCTGGATTGTGTGCTTGCCCTTAACCCAAGTGAGGTTGTCGCGAATGGTGTAGGTGGGATTGGCATTGTTCCACGGGATATAGCCTTGGCCCTCCGAGAAATCGGCAAAAGACTTGTTCCCTGCCACGCTGATGTCCGGAAGTTTGTCGCCGAAATCGGGGAAGAGGCCCGTAGTGGTCAAATTGGAACCGGAACGAGAGAGGACGCCGGGTCCGTTGTTCGTGAGGGTAATGTGGTCGGCCGTATAACTGGCAACGAACTCATTCAATAGGGTGGGGGAGATTTCCGAGTTGAGGCGCGTGACAAAGCTGGTGCCCGGGCCCACAAAGTCGGTTTGAACGGTCGGAAAACTATAGCCCATCCACAGGGTAGTGGCGTCAGTCGTGCTCCAAGAGTCATGAATATAACGGACGGTCAAGCGTTCCTTGGAAGTGAAGTTGTGATCGACACGAATGAGCTCTTCCCGCCACTTGGTGGATTGGGAAGGAGATGAGTTGAAGCAGGCAATTCCACCGCAATTTGTGAATGCGGCCGCCGGGTCGGTGATGGTTGGCTGCGGAATCATGGCGAGCAGCGGCGCGGCGTTGGGATCGACAACGATGTTGGCAGGATTGGGTACGTTCGGACAATCGCCGGTGAAATTGGGATCGGTGCAGACGTCAGTGAAATTGCCGGCACGTTCGGCCATGGAGGGGACAGCAGCGTGAAAGACTTGCCCGGGGACGAGATCCTGGCGCCACTCCTGGGACCAGAAGAAGAACGTCTTGTCTTTCTTTTCGTTGTAAACGTGGGGAATGAAGACAGGGCCGCCGATGGTGTAGCCGTAGTCGTGCTTCTTGTACTTGGGCTTGGGCTGAGTGGGATCATCGAAGAAGTTGCGGGCATTCATCGCATCGTTGCGGCCGAAGTAGTAGACGTCGCCGTGGAAGCTGCTGGTACCGGACTTGGTTTCGACCTCGACGGTGCCGGAAGCGTTGCGACCGTATTGTGCGCCATAGTTGGAGGTGAGAACTTTGACTTCGGAAATGGAGTCGATACTCGGGTAGACGTTCAGCGTCCCGTTACTGCCGTTGTCCATGTTGTCGCCGCCGTCGATTTCCCAGTTGTTGTACTCGGTGCGGCCCCCATTAAAGCTGAAGGCGACGCTGCCGTTGACACCCACCGCGGCTTCATCCTGCCCCGTTTCATTGCTGACACCAGGAACGATGGTGGCAAGCTGAGTGAAATTTCGTCCGTTGAGCTGAAGTTGGGTAATCTGATTGCCTGTAACTGTTCCCGAGATCGACGAGGACTGAGTTTCGACCTGGGCGACACTTTCGCCGGTCACCACGACTTCTTCGGTAACGGAGCCAACCGTGAGTGTCACATCCAGGCGAGCTTTTTCGGCGACCTTCAGGATGACACCTGAAGCTGTGAATTTTTGAAAACCTTTGGCCGTGACTGACAGGTTGTAGGTATCGCCGGCCAGACCCGGAATAACATAAGCGCCGCTATCGTTGGTGACGGTCGTGCGAGTCAGCGTCTTGCCGGCGTTTGTTAAGGTAACTTCAGCACCGACGACGGCGGCACCGGACTTGTCCATAACAGTGCCGCTGATATAGCCGGTGTCCTGAGCAGCAACGAACTGGGGAAACAGGACGAGAAATGAGGCTGCGAGGACGAGAAATGCACAAAGTAGTGTCGAATGACGGCGAATGATCTGATTGACCACGGTAGAACCCCCCTCCACGCGGAAAGACGTGTCGTTGTCCAAAACAAAATGTGAGGGAAGCACAAACGAGGGGACCGGACAGTCAATGAACAACCCCGGGATCGAACCACTCGCCTGGCGACCCACCACCCTCGACTAAGAATTTCCCCGACCAAGAACCCTATTAAATCGGATTAATATTGGATTGTTCTGTCAGTGTCAAGAGTAAAGTGGAGTGCTAGTAGAGAATTTGCCATAGGCAATGGGAAGTGAGGTTGGTCACAAGCGGCGGTGAGGCATGGGCATGAGGGCAAGTCTCTTGAAACACCGAGCGGAACTGGCGGAAACTAGCGATTCCGATGAACTTACGTGATTGTCTTTGCGAGCTGATTGTGTTGGTCGCTTTGCTGTCTGTCACCGCATTTGCGGCGGACAGACTTCAGGGCAAGGGCGAGCAGCAACTACCGACCAAAGCACTGGACGCCTCGGGGTGGTTCCAGAAAGGGCAGGCGGCGTTGCAGGCCGGGGACTTGAAGGCAGCGCAATCCGCGTTTCGTCACGTACTGGCACTCGATCCGAAAGCTGCCGCGGCGTACGTGAACCTCGGCGTGATTGCAATGCGAGAAAAGGAATGGGACGAAGCGTTGAAGAACTTGCGCGCAGCCGAGAAGTTAGCGCCGAAGATGGGCGGGATCCGGCTGAATATCGGACTGGTGGAATACCGGCGACAGGACTACGAGGCTGCCATTCCGCCATTCAAAAGCGTGGTACGGGACGATCCGGGTTCCGTACAAGCGCGTTATCTGCTTGGGCTGTGTCTGACGTTTACGGAGCGATATCCAGAGGCGGCAAATGCGCTGGAACCGCTATGGGACAAGATGTCTGACAACATTTTGTATCTCTACGTCCTGGGGATGGCCGCCAATCTCTCCGGCAATGAGCAACTCGATCAACGGGCGATGCAACAGCTTGTGAAAGTGGGAGGGGATTCGCCAGAGCTGCACCTGATTCTAGGCAAGGCTCATATACAACGGCAGGAGTACGAGCAGGCCATCGACGAGTTCCAGAAAGCGATCGCTGCAAAACCAGACTTGCCCTACGCCCATTTCAATCTGGGTGTGACCTATGCGAGGCAGGGCGACTATGAGAAAAGCGAAGCAGAGTTTCGCAAGGATATTGAAGTGGAACCGGACATGGCGGAGAACTACGAGCAGCTGGCGCAGTTGTATGGCCGGTTGCAGAAGGACGACGAGGCGGAAAAAGCGAGCCAGAAAGCACTGGAGTTGAATCGTCAGTCGGCGAACGCGTGGTACGTACTCGCCAAGGTTCACGACCGCCGCAAAGAGTACGCGGAGGCCTTGGAGGCGGTCGATAAGGCGGCGAAGTTGGCGCCGGCGAATCAAAACGTGATCTATCTGCGCGCGCAGATTCTTTTGCATTTGGGACGCACTGCGGAAGCGAAAGCGGAATTCGAGAAAGCAAAGAATGTCGTCGCGGAGGGCGAGGAGAAAGAGCGGGAAGCGCTGGGAGAAAAGATGGTGCCCAGCCCCGAATTGAAGCAGCAGCCGGTCAACTGACCTCACTGAACAATTCGGTCCTAAATCTCGGGGTGCGGGAACGGGCCACGAGCTTGTTCGAGAGTTTCCGCGACGGCCAGCAGGAGTTCCTCTTGGTGCGGTGTGCCGATCAATTGCACGTTGATAGGAAGTCCCTCGGGTGACTGGCCGAAGGGAAGCGACAGACCGGGAAATCCCGCCAGATTCAACCACTGACAGAAGCGCATCGTGTCGCGGTAGCTATGAGGCTCGCCGGGGCGATAGTTGCCTTCGCCGTGGCGAAATGCGGGCTCAGTGGAAACGGGGGAGAGGAGAATTGGAATGTCCTGCAATTGACGCAGCAAGCCAGCGCGAACGGAATCGCGTTG
>Ga0335071_10005647_pt1 | contig 12969 bp, 9 predicted proteins | sample Lox_Sample_15_FD_206724 | JGI IMG/M metagenome (GOLD analysis project Ga0335071, IMG submission 206724) | Soil microbial communities from Loxahatchee National Wildlife Refuge, Florida, United States - Lox_Sample_1.5 | ecosystem: Environmental > Terrestrial > Soil > Wetlands | place: USA: Florida...
AGAGCCTTCGTCCAGCAGGACTTCGCCTCTTCGGCCTTGCCCCCGGCTTCCAGGATGCGGCCCAGGTTGAGCAGTGCTTCCGGCATTTCCGGCTGCTGCGCCAGCGCTTCGCGATAGAGACGCGCGGCCTTTTCCATCTGGCCCGACTTTTCGTACATCAGGCCGGTGTTGTACAGAACCTCGGGCGAGCGCTCTCCGAGATCGATCAGGCGCACGTGGAACTCGAGGGCCGTGTCGAAATCGTTGCCCTGAATCGCCAGGGCAGCCAAGCCACGCAGGGCGTCCATGCTCTTCGGGTCGGCATCGAGCATCTTCTCGTACAGCCGCTCGGCATGGTCGCGTTCACCCAGACCGCTGTACGCCAGCGCGAGGTTGGCGTGCGCTTCCGGCCATGCCGGGCGATATTTGAGACAACCTTCGAACGCTTCCGCCGCGCCGCGGAAGTCTTCTCGCAAGAGGCGCAGGTAGCCCATGCGGAAACGCGCTTCCTCTTCCTTGGGTGCGCGATCCAGCACCTGCTTGTAATACCGCTCGGCCTCTTCCAACTGGCCCGAGTGCTCCAGCAGGAGCGCGATGTTCCACAGCGGAGCCAGCGACTCCGGACCGGCTTTGATGGCCCGCTCGTAGGACGCGCGCGCCGTCCCCGGATCGCCGAGTTGCTCGCGGACGATGCCGAGGTTGGTGTGCGCCTCGCAGGAATTGGGACGCAGCTTGATGGCTTCCTCGTACGCCTCGGCCGCCTGCTCCCACCGGCCCGACTTCTGGTGGGCGAGCGCTAGGTTGAACCAACCCTCGAAATGGCCGGGGACGGCGTTGACCAGCAGCGTGCAGAACTTCGCAGTCAGCGCATGTTCGCCGGCGGCGCAGGCCCAGGCCGCCAGGCCTTCCAGGGCGACAGTCGATTCGGGGCGCAGTTCCAGCAGGTGCTCGGAATATTCGCGCACCATGTCGAAGTCTTCCTTACCCATGCCGATGAGCACCAGGTTGGCCAGCGATTCCTCGGAGTTCTCGTTCTTCTCGAGGATGCGCTGGTAGATTCGCGCCGCCTCGTCGGCGTGCCCCAGCAACTGCAGGGACACCGCCTTGCCGAAGAGCGCGTCTTCGTGGTTCGGCGCCAGTTCCAGGCAGCGCTCGAAGCTGAACAAGGCGCTCTTGGGATCCTCCTGCCTGAGGTGGCACACGCCGAGCCCGAGGTGCGAGTCGACGTGGTTTGTCTCGAGCGTGCACGCCTTGTGGAAGGCTTGCGCCGCCTCCTCCCAGTTGCCGGCGCGTTCGAGACACACTCCCAGATTGAACCACCCAACCGCATACTGCGGCTTCACCTGCACCAGGATCCGGTAGCTCTTGGCGGCTTCCTCGAAGCTGCCTAGCTCGAACTGGATGTGCCCCATCGCGCGGTAGATTTCCGCCGAGCCTTCGTTGGCGGTTATGGCGCGCTGCAGGTTTTTGAGCGCTTCTTCGCGCTTGCCCGCCAGATGGAGCGTAACAGCCCGTGCAAGGTGACCCTGCGGTCCGGCGGCTTTGTCCGCGCCGTCGCCTTCCGGCGTACGCAGCATTTGAACTTTGGAGGGGGATCTCATAGCGGTGCTCATTTATCTATTACTCCTTGCCGGTGCTCTGCGAAGATACCTTTACCCAATACAGGCGCGCCCGGTCATCGGGCGTGCCGACGAAGCCTACCCCCCCGGAGGGGAGGCGGTCCTCGGTCCATGAATCGATGGTGTTGCCGTCCACCTGAACGGCGAAGTTGTCTCCAGAAACGCTGGTGTGAATGGTCAGCGCGGAGCGCTTCTTTCCGGGGATGAGCGTTGCCGATACGACTGGTTCCTGCGCGGCGCCGGAGATCACGGCCTGACGGCTAAATTCGAGCTGATTGCCTTCCCGAAGCGTGATCGTGCAGTGGACATGGTTGTCCAGGTTCGTAGCGCGGACCACCCAATTGATTGTTTTGGCGTCAATCCGCCCCAAAAACTCGAGCTCGTAGTCGGTCAGGTCCAGTGTCGGCATGAAGAGCGCCATCGAGCCCGTGCGCACGCCGGCCACGTCCACCAGCCAGTCCTGCACGCCGCCGACCCAGTTGTCCCAGCCTCCCGCAAACTGTTCTTCGAAATGGACCTCGACTCGCGGCTTCTTCGGGACCGGTTTGAGCTCGGGCGCCTCGGGCAGGTTGGAGAGCGTAGGAACCGGCGCGGGTCCGGGTGCCGCGCCACCTGCGATGACCGCCTGGAAAGGCACCACCGGACAACCCTGCGGCTCTTGCGGAATGAACGGCGAAAACGCCACCTGCGGCGCCGAAACCACGCCGTTCGGCATGACCGTGAGCCGCATCAGGTGGACTCCGTTACGGCGCGCGAATCCGGCGGATTCGGTGCTTCCGGCAGCCAGATTCCACCTGGCACCCGGCGCCTTCCATCCCACTCCGGAAGAGCGAGACGATGGCAGTTCGCCCGGCATGGCCGAGCCCATCACGGTGGGCAGGGCTCCGACCGAATGGAATTGGGCGCTCTGCGACGCTGCCGGAGCCCCCGGCAAACGCAGGGCGATGGCCGTGGTCGCGGGAGGCAGCAAACGGGATGCGGCGGTGTAGTTCAGAATCTCGGGGACGATCGGAATGGCGGTCCTGGCCAACACCATCGCCGCGCGCACCTCGGGCGCCGACTGGAAACTGCGAACTTTGGCCTGGGGGACGGCAAAGTTCTTTCCGATCGATACACGAAGCGCGTTGCCCGCCGCTGCGATGAAACGAAGTGCCGGGTAGCGGACACCCTGGCGCAATCCTTCCGTGCCGGTCAGCGGAGCTCGCCGCAGCGCTGCCGGTCCATTTCCGGCGTGAATCCGGATGCCGGTTTGGCGCAGCAGCTTGAATTCCCGCGGCTGGGGACGAGCCGGCGCCCGATGATGCAGGCTGCACGGAGGAGCCTGTCCCATGCCGGTGGGGAGAGCCCATTTGCCGTCCGGCAACGCCGGCCGCGGATCGAGGTTGCGAATACGAATCTTGCTCGTATTCGGGCGGCGGATCAGCTTTTGTCCCGAATACCGCCGGATATGCGGCACCATGCACTCGTCCGCGTGCGCATCGATACGCGGCTGCGCCAGTGCGGCGCAGTTCATGGTGCGGTTGAACGGCGTTGAATGAATTGACGTGCGTTGCGCCTCGTAGAAGCCGCGAGGCGTGATCGCCGACTGACACACCAGGCTGGAGAACGCGATCTGCTTCGGACTCTCCCGGCGGCGCATCAGGTTGGCGACCTTATTTACTTCCACCAGCCGGTCCATGCCCCGCCGCAGCCGGAACTGATTGCGGTGCTCCTTGGAGCAGAATTCCGGGTCTGCGCCGACCCGAAGTCTGCTCAGGGGCTTTCCGCAAAGCTGGCACGTCTTCACGCTCATTTTCGTGCCAATTATAGGAAAATGCCTGTTGATTTGCTAGCATAAATCGCGACAGTATAGGTCTATTAACGAAGGATATGAGAAAGGTATCTGCCTTATTATCAATCGATATACACACATTGCCGATGTTCGATATTTATATTTGATAAACCGAAATAAGTGCTCAAAATTATGGAAAATTGAGTAAAATTACGATGAACCGGTTTGGGTACGAACCGGCGGAGGCATTTCGATGATTGAGTCGACGGCGCGTGCAGAACGATTTGATCTGCAGACTTCAAAATCACCCTCATATCTATGGGAAGTGCCGCAGAAACCTGTGGCAGTGCGAATCCCCTTCAACCTGATGGATCGTCTCGAGCGGGAGGCGGTCGAGGCATTTCGGTCCCTGAGTTCTCGCGGGTCGGAAATCGGGGGATTGCTGGTAGGCGACGTGGCGGCAGGCAGCCCCCTGGTGGTTTCCATTGCGGACTATGAACTGATTACTTGCGACTATGCTCGCGGACCTCTCTACCGGCTTACGGAAGCGGATATGGAGCGATTCCGCCGCGCGATGGACCAGCGCAAAGGCGGACCCGGACACACCGTGGCCGGATTTTTCCGCAGCCACACCCGCAAGGGAATCGCCCTGGACGCGGACGATCTGGCCTTCTATGAGGCGTGCTTCCGCGATCCGCATCACATCGCATTGCTCGTCAGGCCGTTCGCCACCAAAGCGAGCACCGCGGGTATTTTTATCTGGGAAGGCGGCAAAATCCACGGCGACGCGAGCTACCTCGAATTTCCGTTCCGCTCTTCCGAGCTCGGCGGACATGGCTCGGAAACCGCAGCGCCTGAGGGCAAGTCGCCGGCTCCCCAGGCTCCGCCCCCTACTTCCGCGCCACCGGCATCCAAGCCGACGGCGCGGGCGCAGATTGTGCCTATCGCTTCGCGGCGCGACATTGCGAGCGCTCCCGAGCCTCCGCCCCCGGTGATCGCGGCGCCGCCCCCGCCTCCTCCCATGGCGGCCGCGCCCGTAGCGCCTCAGCCGGCCTCAAAGGTCGAGGAAAAGCAGGCCCCGGCGGAGCAGAAGAGCAAAGCCGAAGAAAAGAGCAAGCTCGAAGACAAGGGCAAACTCGAAGACAAAGGTAGGTTCGACAAGCAGCCGGCAAAGAAAGACGCGGGCAAGCCTGCCGAGCCCGCCAAGGCCGCGAGTGCGGTCCCGGCGAAGCCGGCCACGCCTCCGGCGCCTGCCAAGGCTCCCGAAAAGATCACCGAAAAAACCGTCGACAAGGCCGCGGATACCGTGCTTGAGCCCGAGACCGCCAAGAGCGGCAAGGGCATGAAGTTGGTGCTGGCCGCCGCCGCAACCATCGCGGTGTTCGTGGCTCTCTTCGTGTATCCCGGTTTCCTGCGGCATAGCACTAAAACGCCGGCCAACAGCCAGGGCGACACCTCACCGCTGCAACTGCGCGTGGAGCGCAGCAACGGCGAGCTACTCCTGACATGGAATCGGGACTCCGATGCTATTCGCAACGCCACCAAGGCGACTCTGCTGATTATGGATGGCGAGCAGCACGAGAACGTCGACATGGACCTCTCGCAGCTCCGCAACAACGGCAGCATCGTGTATTCCCCGTCGAGCTCCGATGTCAGCTTCAAGATGGAAGTGATTGGCCGAGACCAGTCGAAGACCACCAGCGAGCAGGTTCGCATTCTGCGCACGCGCCCATCGCCCCTCGATACCCAGCAGGCCGATGTCAAGCCCGCCACGCCGGCACCCGCGGCACCGGCTACCAAGGCCCCGGTCGCCAACGACAAGCCCGCTGCTCCCGACCAGACGGCGGATCAGACCCCGGCGCCGGAGGCTCCCAAGCCGGTCACACCGCGGCGCGAGTTCAACACAGCTTCGCTTGCCCAACGCATCCGCGCGGCGCAACCCACCGATATTCCCGACGCTCCCACCGTGGGCGGCGCGGTTTCCGCGGCCCTTCCGGGCGTAAACCTGCCGGCTGCCGGTGCCGTTCCCAACGCTCCGGTTCCGCCCCCGTCCACCCGCCCGGCCGCACCCACGCCTGCCCCACCCGCGCCGTCCGCTGCCGCTCCCCAGACGCAGGCTCCGACCATTGCCAATCTCTCCAAGCAGGGCGGACAGATCCAGCAGGCGGTGCTGATCTCCCGCAAAGAGCCCGAGTATCCCAAGATTGCCAAGCAGACCGGCGCGAAGGGCGTGGTGACGCTCAACGCCACGATTGGCAAGGACGGCCACATCAAGGCCGTGAAGGTGGTCTCCGGACACCCGATGCTGCAGAATGCGGCCGTGGAAGCCGTCAAGCAGTGGATTTATAAGCCCACGCTGCTGAACGGGACCCCGGTCGAGACCGAAACCCAGATCATGCTGAATTTTGTCGGCGAGCGGTAGAACCTCTCCGGCGCCAATTTCCAGTCTCTCTCCTCAGGGCGCACTCGACCGCCGCTGGGCCGGCTTGGAGCCTGTCCGGCGGCGGTCAAAAATGGGCTTGACGTACGAAATACTTCGTAGTAGTCTCTTCGTAGATGAGCAAGCCGCAGGACCTGCCGCGACCTACCGATGCCGAGCTGGACATTCTGGCCGTCTTGTGGAGCCGGGGCGCCAGTACTGTCCGCGAGGTTCACGAAGCGCTACAGACGCGCAAGCCGGCCCAGTACACGACCATTCTCAAGCTGCTCCAGATCATGGCCGAGAAGGGCCTGGTCCGCCGCGATGAAACGCAGCGCGCGCACGTCTACCAGGCCAGCCGGCCGCGCGAGTGGACGCAGCGGCAGCTTGCAGGCGATCTTCTTCAGCGCGCATTCGGCGGGTCTGCACGCGCGTTCGTACTGGGAGCGCTGGCCGCAAAAAGGGCGACGAAAGAAGAGCTTGCCGAGCTGCGCCGTCTGCTCGATGAATACGAGGAGGGCAAATGAGTCTCGTAGTATCGAATGCGCTCGCATGGGCGCTGGTACATTTCCTATGGGAAGGCGCGGCTCTCGCGTTCTTCCTCCTCTTCTTCACCCGCGCTTCGGCGCGTGTGCGGTATTGCGCCGCATGCGCGGCGCTGTTCGCCATGCCACTCGCCTTCGCGGTGACCTTCCTGCGCCTGTGGCAGCCTCCCGTCGCCTCGGCCGCGCACCGCCTCGTTCCGCAGCTTACGGCCGTCCCGGGTCTTGGCGCCGCGACGAACGATTGGGCCTCGCCGGCCGGTCCGCTGTGGTCGTGGCTGGTCCCGCTCTGGATCACCGGCGTCATGGTTTTCTACATGCGAAGCTTCGGCGGCTGGTGCGCCGCCCGCCGCCTCCGCGTGCGTGGTGTTGCAATGCCCGCAGCCGCATGGCAGGAACGCCTTCGCGGCCTGCACGCGCAAATCGGCGTGAGACGCCCGGTGAGCATTCTCGAGTCCTGCCTCGCCGAGGTGCCGGTCGTCATCGGCTATCTCCGTCCGGTCATCCTTCTTCCCGCCGGGCTGGCCACGGGCTTGACCACAGACCAGGTCGAGGCGCTGCTGATCCACGAGCTGGCCCACATTCGCCGCCACGACTACCTGGTCAACCTGCTCCAAACCGCCGTCGAAGGCCTGCTTTTTTACCACCCCGCCGTGTGGTGGGTGAGTCACGTCATCCGCACGGAGCGTGAGCACTGCTGCGACGACGCGGTCGTGGCTCTGCGCGGCGATGCCCGCGGATACGCCGCCGCCCTGACCACTCTCGAAGCCATGCGCGCGCCTCAAGCCGTACTCGCCGCGACGGGCGGCAGCCTGGTGCATCGCGTACGCCGCCTTCTGCGCCAGCCGGAAGGCCCGCAGACATCTCTGGTACCAGCGGTTTGCGCAGCGATCCTACTGCTGGGGGCGATGAGCTTCCTTCCGGCATGGCAGCAGCAGGCCCCCCCCGAACCTGCCCTTAAGGAAGGATCCGCCGAGGCTCGTGGACCGTACCAGAAGTGGCTTACCGAAGACGTGGCCTACATCATCACCAGCGAGGAGCGCTCCGGGTTCAAACGTCTCCAGACCGATGCCGAGCGCGAGCGGTTCATCGAACAGTTCTGGCTCCGCCGCGACCCGACGCCCGGCACGCCGGAGAACGAGTTCAAAGAAGAGCACTACCGCCGGATCGCGTACGCCAACGACCGGTTCTCGGATCCCGACCTGGCCGGCTGGAAGACCGACCGCGGCCGGGTCTACATCGTCTATGGCCCGCCTGACGAGAAGGAGAGCCATCCCGCCGTGAATCCGCCCAACGAGCAGTGGCTCTACCACCACATCGAGGGCGTCGGTGAAAATGTAGTGGTCGAGTTTGTCGATGAGGGCGGCCACATGCGGATGACTTCCGACCCGCATGGCGCCCCGCCGAAGAGGTGATGATCAGGCGTGTTGTAGCGCTAGAATGGGTGCGATGCCACGCGCACTCCTGATTCTTTTTACAGCCGCCCTTTCTGCCTCAGCCCAGGTCAAAATCACCCCCGGCGATGGCAAAGTCTCGATTCAAATCGCCGGCAAGCCGTTTAGCGATTTCTACATCTCGGGCAGAGCTTTCGATGCCGAGGTCACCAAACCTTATCTTTGGCCTCTACGGGCTCCCAGCGGCACGTATATCACCCGCGCCTGGCCGATGCAGGACGTTCCCGAAGAGGCCGGCGAAAAGAAGCCGACGCGCAACGGACCACCTGCCATGGACCACCAGCACCAGCGGGGCCTCTGGTTCGCCCACGACAACGTCAACAAGCTCGATTTCTGGAACAACGAGTGGTCCTACGTCACCGACCTGCATCGCAAAAATCTCGGCCGCATCAGCCTGAAGAGTCTGGGCGAGGTGAAGAGCGGCAAAGACAAGGGCTCCATTGCCGCCACGTTCGAATGGGGCGACATCGAGCGCACCGCGCCGCCCATCCTCACCGAGTCGCGCGTCATGACCTTTTACTCCGAGGACAAGCTGCGCTACTTCGATATCGACATCACCCTTACCGCGATCCAGACGGTTGTCTTCGGCGACGGCAAGGACGGCGCTTTGGGCATCCGTCTCCGCCCCCTGCTCCAGGAAGATAAGGACAAAGACAATCCGCACATCATCAACGCCGATGGCCTGGCGGGCGAAAAGGCGCTGTGGGGCAAACCGTCCAACTGGTGCGACTACTCCGGCACGATCAACGGCGAAAAAGTGGGCGTCGCCATCCTGGACAACCCCGCCAACCCGCGCCATCCGGTGCGCTGGCACGCGCGCGCCTACGGGCTCTTCGCTGCCAACCCGTTCGGCGTCTCCGCGTTCACCAACGACAAGAGTCAGGATGGATCTCTGACGCTCGAAGCCGGCAAGAGCCTGCGCTTGCGGTATCGGGTGATCATCCACGAAGGCGATGTGAAAGACGCCAATATCGCTGCGCTGTGGACCAAGTACGCCGGGATCTGAGCTACTCCTTCAGCTTCGGGAACAATGCGCGGTCCAGAATCCGCCTCGTGAGATCTTCCATGGTGAGATACTTGTCCTGCTCGCAGTCGCGATAGTAGAGCCTGTCGTTCGGCAGCAGGCCCACCTCGACCGCCAGAGAGTACTCGCCGCGCTCGACCCGAAAACCCGGGATCTCAGGCACCGTTAAGACCTCCACCTTCGCCGCGGGCTGCCACTTGGCGTTCTGCGACTCTCGCACCGTCAGCTTGATTCGTCCGGGCAGAAGCTGCACTTCGGCCGACTCAGCGCCGAACGAAGCAGTGTAATCGGCGATGCAGTCTTTCAGCAGTGCGTGCAGTTCCTCGAGCGCCACCGGAAGCCGGCCGAGTGTGGACTCCTCCCGTTTCCGGCGGTCCAGTTCTTCCTGAATTCGCATGCGTAGCCACTCGAAGCGCATCGCTGTGAACTTCAATAGTACCGCGTAAGGGGAGTGTGGGCCGGAGATACTCGCCCGTCAAGGCTGGGTGTCGGCCGCGATCCCGATACTCTGGAGGAACTGCGCGTCTTCGGGGCTGTGCATATGCGGATCGGACCCCGGGTCCGCCGGCGGGCACATCTCCGCACACTCCGACAGAGACCTGCTGACGAACAAAACCCGGCTGCAGGACGAGCACCAGAAATGAACCACCAGGCGCCGGTCGCTGGTTACGCCCACTTCCAGAATGCGATCGGGGACCTCGCCGCAAGGACAGGCTAGCTGAATCGCGCGGTAGTTCATGAGTTAGTTATCTCATGGGGGTATTGCAGGTTAACAGGACTAATTCAGTCACGTATGTACTAGAGGTATGAATCGAAAGTACTAGTGATTTTACCTTCCCTTCAATTTTACCTGCGCATCGCTCAGGCCGTGGCGGGTCATCATGCTCTCGATGTCGGCGATCTCGACTGGAACGACTGCGGACAGGTTTTCGTACCCGGTCTCCGTAATCAGGATCATGTCTTCCAGCCGGATTCCCACGTGCTCCTCCGGGATCTGCATGGCCGGCTCGATCGTAAACACCTGCCCCGGCTCCAGCGTCGGTGTCGGATTGCGCACATCGTGCACCTCCATGCCGACGTTATGGCCGAGCGAGTTCGCCCGGCTGTTGCGATACCGTTCAACAAATTCAGCGGCTGCCTTCCTGATCCTCTCGTCGGTGAACGGGTAGTTCACCAGGATCGCGTCCATCTTTCCAACGGCGGTCCGGATCACGTCCGCTGGAAGCGCGTGCACCCGGATCGAGGTCATCAGAGCCTGGTAGAGCCGCAAGTAGATCGTGTAGAACTCGCGCTGCCTGGGAGTGAATTTTCCATTGGCCGGGAACACGCGTGTAACGTCGCTCGCGTAGTACTTGTAGTCCGGCGCATAGTCGAACTGCACCAGGTCGCCGTCGTCCAGGGCTCGCGTGTCGCGGTGGTAATGCGAATACCAGGTGTTTTCGCCGGTCGCGATCAGCGCGAAATAGGCCGGCCCATACGCTCCGTTTTTCTTGAACACGTACTCGGCGTCGGCTTGCAGCTCATACTCCTTCATCCCCGGCCGGGCGTCGCGCATGGCTTCGATGATTCCCAGCCCAGCGATCCGCGTCGCCTCGCGCAGAACGGCGATTTCGCGGGGGCTTTTGGTACCGCGCAGCTCGTCGAGAATCAGGTCGAGGTCCTTGATTTCCGATTTGGGCGACTGGTTCTTCAGGTGCGCGATGAACGCCTCCTCGCGCGACTCGCGCCCGTCCCACGGGTCGTTTTTAGTGGCGCGGGCAAGGGCGGCCGGATCGCTTGCCGAGGCGCACCCCAACACTTCCGGCCGGAACGGTGTGTAGATCGTCCGGCCCTCTTTGGCCACGCTATCGAGCAGCGCCTTGAAATCGTCGCGGGCGAGCACGGACTCGATGCCCGTGGTGCGTGCCGCCTCCTCGCCCGGGACCAAGCCCGGCCCGAACATGTTCCTCTCGCGGCGCTCATTTTTCGGGTTTAGGAATAGAGTCGAGCGCTTGGCGCTGCCGTCCATCACCAGGATTGCGCGCGGCTCGACCACGCCAGAAATATAGAAAAACTGGTTCGCCTGCCGCAGCGGCTGCTCGCCCGGGCGCTCCGTGGTGCCCTGCAGAATCGCCACCGCGTCTCCGATTTTCGCCATGACGCGTGCCCGGCGTGCCGAGAACTCCTCCGGCGGAAATATGTCGCTTCCCTGAAACACGGGTTGCGCGGCCAGAGGAAGGGTCAAGATCCACAGCAGACGATGCATCGTGTACCTGCCTGTAAGCGCTTACTGAGCTGAAATGTCGCTCAGGTATACTAGCTATAGACTATCCCGATGGCAACCACAACCCAAACTTCCACTACCGGCGCGTTCAAAAACGAGCCGCTCGCCAATTACCGCCTTGAAGAGAACGCCCGCGGCATGCGCGAGGCGATCGCCCAAGTGCGCAAGGAACTCGGCCGCGAATACGATCTCGTGATCGGCGGCAAACGGCTCAAGACCAGCGAAAAGATCCGCTCTATTAACCCGGCGAAGCCGTCCGAGGTGGTTGGCATTCACCAGAAGGCCGGGGCCGAGCACGTCGAACCCGCCATGCAGGCCGCTCTCGCCGCGTTCGAAACCTGGAAGTACGCCCCAATCGAACAGCGCACTGGCATTCTCTTCCGCACCGCCGAAATCCTGCGCAAGCGCAAGTACGAATTCAACGCCTGGCTGGTGCTCGAGGTAGGCAAGAACTACGACGAAGCCGAGGCCGACACGTGCGAAGCCATCGACTTTCTGGAGCTCTACGCGCGCCAGGCGCTAGTGCTCGATAAGGCCGAACCCGTGGTCCAACTTCCCGGCGAGCGCGATTACCTGCGCTACATCGCGCTGGGCGTGGGCGCCGTCATCTCACCGTGGAACTTCCCCAACGCCATCGCGCTCGGCATGACCGCCGCCAGCATCGTCTGCGGCAACACCGTCATCCTCAAGCCCTCGAGCGATTCCCCCACCATCGCCGCCAAATTCTTCGAGGCCCTGGAAGAAGCGGGCCTTCCTCCGGGGGTGGTGAACTTCTGCCCGGGCGCGGGCGCGACCTTCGGCAATGGAGTCGTCGCACATCCCAAGACCCGGTATATCGCCTTCACCGGCTCGCGCGACGTCGGCCTGGATATCAACACGCGTGCCGCGCAGCCTCAGAAGGGCCAGGTCTGGATCAAGCGCACGGTGCTCGAGATGGGCGGCAAGGACACCATCGTGGTCGATGCGGACGCCAATCTCGACGCCGCGGTCGCCGGCGTGACCGCCGCAGCCTTCGGATACCAAGGCCAGAAATGCTCTGCGTGCTCGCGCGCCATCGTGCACCAGGATATCTACGACGAGTTTCTTTCCAGGCTGAAAGATGCCGCCGAACAGATTCAGATCGGCTCGCCGGAGGAGAATGCGCCCATGGGCCCGGTGATCAACGAGGGCGCCATGAAGTCGATCCTGAACTACATCGCGATCGGCAAAAAAGAAGGCCGCCTGATCGCCGGAGGCGCGCGTGCCGCGGGCGAGGGCTACTTCATCCAGCCGACGGTGATCGCCGATATCGGCCCGCAGGCTCGTCTCTCGCAGGAGGAGATCTTCGGCCCGGTGCTCGCAGTCATCAGGGCTCGCGATTACGACGAGGCTCTCGCCATCGCCAACAACACCGAGTACGGTCTCACCGGCGCGGTCTACACCACCAGCCCGGATAAGATCGAGCGTGCCAAGCGCGAGTTCCACGTCGGCAACCTCTACATCAACCGCAAGTGCACCGGCGCGGTAGTGGGCGCCCACCCGTTCGGCGGCTTCAATATGTCCGGCACTGACTCCAAAGCCGGCGGCACCGACTATCTCTACCTCTTCAGCCAGGCCAAAGCCATCGGCCACAAACTGTGAGTGCCCTCCGCCTTCATGCGCTGGACGTCCCAATTCGCAGACTACCTGAAGTGGTCGGGCGAAATCTCCAATCGCCCGGCCAAGGATAAGCTCGCCGCCGAAATCGCGGGAATGGTCAAAGACGGCGACGTGATCGGCGTCGGTTCCGGTTCGACGAGTTTCCTCGCCGTACAGGCCATCGGCGAGCGGATCCAGCACGAAAAACTCCGCTGCGTCGCGATCCCCACTTCCGCGGAAGCCGAGCTCGCCTGTGTCGCCTGCGGTTTGCCCGTCACCTC
>Ga0335071_10005648_pt1 | contig 12969 bp, 10 predicted proteins | sample Lox_Sample_15_FD_206724 | JGI IMG/M metagenome (GOLD analysis project Ga0335071, IMG submission 206724) | Soil microbial communities from Loxahatchee National Wildlife Refuge, Florida, United States - Lox_Sample_1.5 | ecosystem: Environmental > Terrestrial > Soil > Wetlands | place: USA...
CCGACCGGACCCATGACGCCATCGTCTGGGGCCCACCCGGGCCGGAGCGCGCCGAGCGCATGGCCCGCAACCGGCCGCAGTGCCAGAAGGAGATCACGAGCGAGCTGGGCTGCATCTCTCCCATGCTGGTCGTCCCCGGCCCCTGGGACCGGGCACGGCTCCGGGCCCAGGCCGAGAACGTGGCCGGGTCGGTGGTGAACAACGGCTCCTACAACTGCGCCGCCGGGAGACTCCTGGTGCTGCCCCGCGGCTGGCCGCTGCGCGATGCGTTTCTCTCCGAGCTCGAGCGTTGCCTTTCCCTCTCGCCGGCCCGGGCCCCGTGGTACCCCGGCGCCCTCGAGCGCTACCGCGCCCTGACCGAAGGCCGCGCAGAGGTCCGCCGCGTCGGCCAGGGCCAGGGAGTGGTCCCCTGGACCCTGGTGGAAGGCCTCGACCCGGCCACCACCGATCCCGCCTTCACCACCGAGCCGTTCTGCCCCGTCGTCTCCCTCGTGGCGGTCGGTTCGGACGATCCGCAGGAGTACCTCGCCCGGGCGGTGGACTTCGTCAACGAGCGGGTGTGGGGAACCCTGGCCGCCCAGATCTCCGTGCACCCCTCCACCCTGGCCGACTCGACCCTCGGCCGCGCCGTGGAGGAGGCCATCCGCAGGCTTCGCTACGGAACGGTCACGGTGAACATCTTCTCCGCCTTCGGATTCGCCTTCGGGACCACGCCCTGGGGTGCCTACCCCGGCTCGAGCCTCACCGACATCCAGAGCGGCCGGGGCTTCGTCCACAACACGCTCATGGTGGAAGGGGTGGAGAAGGTGATCCTCCGCTACCCGGCTCGCGCCTTCCCAAAACCGCAGCACTTTCCCAGCCATCGCACCGTGCGCCCGCTGGCCCGGAGGATGGTCGATCTGGAGGCGGGCAGGCTGTGGGCCTTGCCGGGGGTCGTGGCCGCAGGCGTGCGGGGATAGCTGCGGCCCAGGCGCCCCGACCTTCGGCCCACCTCGGGTTTCCCCGGTCGCCTGCACGAGCGGTGAAGTAGGCCCTCCTACCTGCCCCGGGGGTCCCTCCCCTGCGCACACACCGGCGGTGTGCCGTGGCATCATGCGACTCGCACCGGGACACCGCTTCTGGTCTGCTCACGTCGAACGCGGAGTGCGCCGTGAAGAGCTATCTCGTCTCCTGGCTGGCCCGACACCACCTCTCCGGCGACCTCGAGTCGTTCGTCAATACCCACCCCGGCCCGTGGCTCGTGTGGGAAGCCGGACCGTGGCGACCGCCTGCCCCCGACCGATCCACCCTGGTCGCAAACTCCAACCGCCGCCGCGACTCCGCCGGGGACGCCCTGGCCTTGCAGGTCGCCCCTCGCCCGGGCCGTGCCCGGTTCGAGGGGGTGCGGCTCGGGCGCGGGCCGGAAAACGACCTCGTGGTCGACGACGGAACCCTCTCCCGCACCCACCTGCTCTTTCGAGAGGCGGAGGGCCGCTGGACGGTCGAGGATCTGCGCTCCTCCAACGGAACGCGGGTGGACGGGGTGGAGCTGAATGGCGGACCGGTCCCGCTCGAGCCGGGAGCCCACATCGAGGCCGGCTCGGTCCGGCTCACCTTCTACGACGCCAAGGGGCTCTACCTTCGGCTGAGGCACGGCGTTCCCTGAAGGGCCAGGGCCGGCCATCCGGCGCCGACACCCCTTCCTCGTTCACCAGAGGTCGCAGCGGGCACCCGCCGGCCGGCCCATCGGACTGCCCTGGTCGCAACGGAACGCCCGGGCGAACTCGGGCATGTCGGAGAGCGTCCCGTTCACGAGAAGGTGTGCTGGCGGATGGCCTCCCGCCACCTGGGCGCGCTCCTCTTGCTCGGTCGAGGCGGTGCACGACGCCTGGGCGTAGGAGAGGAAGAACTGCTGGTCGGGCGTGTACCCGAACAGCTTCCGGTCGGTGCCGGGATGGGCGGCGCGCTCGGCCATCATCGCCTGGTAGGCAGCCCGGACGCCCGTTGCCTCGGCGAGGACCTCGGAAAACGCCCGCTCGCCGTCGAGCCGCACCCCCGACGAGGCTCGGTAGGCGCCGAACTGGTCCACCAGGCAGGCGCCCCGGCGATCGAACTGGGCCCTGGCCGCCGGCGTCCACCAGTCGAGCTCGCCGCCGTCCGGCCCCCGGTATCGACCCTCTCCCTGGAGCGCCTCGGCGAGCGCCCGGCCGACCGCCGTCCCCAGGCTGCCGTACACCACCGGCGGGGGAGCCTCGCGATCGTACAGCGGCGGCTCGAGCGCCCCGGCCGGAACGGAGATCATGTTTCGCCCGGGCCGGTAGACGACAGCCGTCCCGAAGGGCCCATCCAGCCACTCGCCCCGGTCGAGCGGCCGGCCCGCCCGGGCAACCTCCAGCGCGATCTCGAACCTCCGCGCCGAGAGCAGGTTCCGGAAGTAGGACTCGCGCCCCACCCGCAGGGCCTGGTAGTCCGTCGACGACTCCGAGTAGCCGACCAGCCCCACCATCCGGTCGATCTTGGCGAGCGCCCCGGCCCGCGTGCCGGTGTCCATCCAGGGGGCGGCCTCGACCGCCGCTCGCAGGCCTTCCTGGAGCTCGGTCACGACGCGCGCCGCAGCCCCGCGCCCGGCCGGGCCGAGGTGCTTTCTGGCGAAGGCGTTGCCGGCGGCGAGCTCGAAGGCCCGCGCCGTCTCGGCCACGCAGTGCTTCCAGCGCGGGCGGAGCTCGCTCGCCGCCGGGCGAACTCCTCCCTTGAAGCGGAACCACGCCTGCACCATCGGTCCGGGCAGGGCCCGCGCCTCGGCCATGGTGGCGAGCACTCGGAGCCGCAGGTAGGCCTTCCAAGAGCTGAGCGGTGCCTCGGCGAAGAGCTCTCCGACACGGGCGGTGAAGGCCCGGTCGGCGATCCCCACCGCCTCGAGCCGGTCGGCCCCCAAGCCGCGGAGGACCCGGCCAAAGGGAAACGAAGGAGCGAGCCGGGAGAGGCCGGCCGCATCGAGCCGCTCCGGGGCCGGCGCAACCGGTCCGCCCTGGCGCGCCTCGGCCAACGCCCGCATGAGCGAGAGCGCATCGGCCGCGTCCGCCTCGGCCCGCTCCGGCTTCATCCCTGCGAGCCGCAGCTCCTCGGCCACGTACCGGGCATAGGCGACCGAGCGATCCTCCCTCTCGTCTGGCGCCGGGTCGGCCGGGAGGTCTTGCTCCCCGGGACGCAGCACGAGCAACATCCGCCCGCTGCTCGTCGGGTCCGGCTCGGCCCGCAACGCGAACGGCGTCGACAGCCCCATCGCTTCCAGGCGGGAGAGCTCGTCGCCGAGCCCCGGCAGGTCCGAGATGGCGTCGAAGCGAGCCCACTCCGCCTCCAGGTCGGCACGGCCCCGCGCCTCCACCGTGGCCTCGTCCATGCACGCGGCGTAGAAATCGCCCATCTTCCGCCCGAAGCGGTCCCGGGCATCCACCTTGCCCGCGACCGCGTCCTCGAGGATGCGCCGCAAGAGCCGCAGGTTCCGCTCCTCCGCCTCCCCGCCGGCCAGCGCCCAGCTCGTCCGGTCCGCCGGGAGCGGCGTCTGGGCCAGCCAGCCGCCACAGGCGTACTGGTAGAAGTCGAGGCAGGGAGAGGCGGAGGTGTCCTGCGCCTCCCGGTCGATGGGCGGGTAGCGCGCCTCGTCCCCGGCGGGCCGCTGGAGCCGCTTGTGGCAGCCCAGGGCGGCCAGCACGGCGACAAGGGCAAACAGACGGCGCACGCTCGGTCCCTCGCGGGCGGTGCTCATCGCCCGGGGCGATGATCGCCTGCACACCGGCCGCTGCTCAAGCAAAACGAGGGCTGCCGCCCTCCGCGCCCTCACCGCAGCGGGTCCCTCTGGCGCTGCGCCAACCGCTCCTGCCGCCGCGAACGCGCCTGCGCCTCCCGCCGCCGCTCCTCGTCCGTCTCACACAGAAGCGGCGGGACCCGGGTGGGTCTCAGGTCTTGCCCGAGGGCCACGAAGGTGACGAAGGCGTCGCAGCACCGCTTTCGCTCGCCCGTCCGGGGATTCTCCGACGTGACGAGAACCTCCACCTCCATCGAGCTGCCGAAGGTCGCGTTCACCTGAGCCACCAAGACCGCCATCTCCCCGACCCGGACCGGGGCCACGAAGTTGAGCTGATCGACCGCGGCCGTCACCACCGGCAATCGGGCATGCCGCATGGCCGACATGCTGGCGGTGATGTCGATCCAGGACATGACGATGCCGCCGAACGCCGAGCCATAGGTGTTGGCGTCGGGGGGCATGACGAGGTGGGCAGTCTCGATCCGGGACGCGGCTGCCGGCTTGGCGTCGCTCATGGGGATCGATTTATACGTGCGCTGGCGCCCATGGAACAGCAGAGGTGGCCTAGAATCCCCCCCCGCCACCGCCCGGAGAGAGAATGCCCCTCGAGGTCACCCTCATCGATTTCGCCCGCGACCCCCTAGAGAAGCTCTACGGCGCCTACCGCACCTGCTACACCCCGAAGACGCCGGCCGAGGTCTGGGAGGAGATCCGCAACGGGCGCATCACCCCGGAGGTGATCCGGGACTTCGTGACCGAGCGGCTCAAGACCGGCCATGCCTCCCCCCTCGAGCAGGTGGTGTTCTGGTTCGGGATCTCCGGCGTCTCCCGGGCCCTCTCCCATCAGTTCGTGCGCCACCGGGTGGGCATCTCCTTCGAGCAGCAGTCCCAGCGCTACGTGCGCTACCGGGAGGAGCGGCTCGACTACGTCATGCCGAAGAGCTGGGACAAGGCAAACATGGGCGACGCCTACGACCAGCTCATGCGCGAGATCACCCGGGTCTACGAGGAGGCGCTGGCCAAGGGGATCCCCGCCGAGGACGCCCGCTTCGTCCTGCCCAACGCCACGCCCACCAACTTCCAGGTGATGGTCAACCTCACCGAGCTGCTCCACATTGCCGATCTGCGGCTCTGCTGGCGCGCGCAATGGGAGATCCGCCACATGGTGGCGCTCATGCGGCGCGAGGTGATGCGGGCGGCCCCCGATCTCGGCAGCCATCTTCAGCCCAAGTGCGGCGACAAGCGGATGGGCTACTGCGACGAGCCGCGCAAGGAATGGGAGAAGTGCCCCCTCGGCAGGGTTCGCCCGCACAAGGAGCAGATCCTGGAGGTCTTTCGACAGCACCGGGGGAACAACCTGGTCCCCCTCGGGGAGGAAGAGATCCGCAAGGTCGAGGACGCGGAAGGGGAATAGCGGCCATGAAGCTCGCACCCGGCCTCACCGCCCTCTTCGTCCTGCTGGCCGGGCCCGCGCGCGCCCAGATCGCCGCCCTCGACCGGGACCGCGGCTTCCCGGCCGGTCTCACCCTGCCCTCGCAGGCCGCCGCCGCCGCCGAGGAGCCCGTCGCGCTCGACGTGAACCCGGCGGGCTTAGGCTTCCTGGACGGCTTCGCCCTGCAGTACTTCCACGAGGGCGTCCCCTCCGAGAAGTCGTCCGGAGACGGGATCTACCTGGGCGACCGGTTCGGACCGGTCGGGCTGGGATACGGCATCGAGTGGCTCCGACCCGGCGACGCCCCGCTCCCCCGCTACCACCGCTCCCGGTGGGCGCTTTCGCTGAGCGACGGGCGCGCCCTGTCGCTGGGCGGCGGCTTCAGCTCGGTCCGCTCCCGGGGCGGGTCGCTCGACAGGGCCGGCGGCTGGGACCTCGGCATCACCTTTCGCCCCCTTCGCACCCTCTCCCTGGGCGCCTCCGCCCTCGACAACGGCGCCCACTCAGAGGGCGGACCCCTCCCGGCCCGCTTCGACCTGGGGGCGTCCACCCGGCTCTGGCGCGACCGGCTCACCGCCTCGGCCGATCTCCTGGCCGACGATGCCGGCCAGCGCTTCCGCACCACCGCCGCCCGGCTGGGAGCCCAGGTGCAGTTCCTCCCCGGCCTCTCCCTAGCCCTGGAGCTGGACCTCCCCCTCCGCCGCAATACCGGCCTCGGCCGCCGACCGAGCGGCCTCCTCACCGTCACCTTCGACCGGGCCCACGCCGGGGCGACCGCCGGAGCCAGCCGGTTCGACGAGCGGGGCGGCTGGCTGGCCGGGTTGCGCCTGTCCGAGGAGCGCTACCGCTCCGGGGGCGAGGGGCGCAGCCTTCCCTCCCTGGACCTTCCCGGAGCGCTGGAGCCGGAGCGGCTCCTCTGGTTCACGATCGGTGATCGCGATCCCTATTCCCTGCTCCTCGAGCGGCTGGCGGCGGCACGCGACGACCCGGCGGTCGGCGGCCTGCTCCTCCGCATCGACTCCGTCCCGCTCGGCTCCGGCCGGGTCGAGGAGCTGCGCGCGCTCCTCGCCGAGATCCGACGGCGCAAGCCGGTGCTCGCCTACCTCGCCGGCGGGGGGACGCGCGAGTACTGGCTGGCCAGCGGCGCCAGCGCCGTGGCCGCCCCCCCGGGCGCACCGCTGCTCGTGAACGGCTTCTCGAGCGCCCAGCTCTACTACCGCGACCTCCTGGCACGCCTCGGGGTGGCGGTGCAGGTGGTCCGGGCCGGCGCCTACAAGAGCGCCACCGAGCCGCTGGTCCGCTCCGGGCCCTCCCCCGAGGCTCGCCAGATGACCGACGCCCTCCTCGACGACACCTACCAACAGTTCGTCGCCGACGTGGCCGTGGCCCGGCGCCTCCCGGCCGAGCGGATCCGCGCGCTCGTCGACGAGGGACTGTTCACGAGCGACGAGGCGCGCGAGGCCGGGCTGATCGACGCCACCGTCTGGCCCGACCAGGTGAGCGAGTGGGCCTCGCAGGTGGCCGGCCGCACCCTCCACCTCGGTGGACAGTACCGACCCGAGCCGGTGCGGCAGGCCGAGCGCTGGGGACGGCCGCCCATCATCGAGCTCGTACGCCTCTCGGGGATCATCGCCCGCGGCTCGGGCGGCTCCGACCTCCTCGGCCAGGATGCCGTGGCCGGCGCGGACGCGGTGGCCGCCGAGCTGCACCGGGCCGCCGACGATCGCGAGGTCCGGGCCATCGTCCTGCGGGTCGAGTCGCCGGGCGGAGACGGGCTGGCCTCCGACCTCGTCTGGCGCGAGGTGGTCCGCGCCCGGAACAAGGGCAAGCCGGTCATCGCCTCCATGGGCGACGTCGCCGCGAGCGGCGGGTATCTGGCCGCGGTCGCCGCCAACGCCATCGTGGCCGAGCCGGCCACGCTCACCGGGTCCATCGGCGTCTTCGCCGCCAAGCCCGACCTGGGCGGCCTTCTGGAGCGGCTCTCCGTCCACCGGGAGGGCTCGACCCGCGGCGACAAGGCCCAGCTCCTCTCCCTCTTGAGACCCTGGAGCGAGGGGGAGGTGGCCGCCATCCAGAGACAGATCGATGCCTTCTATGCCCTGTTCCTCGACCGGGTGGCCGAGGGCCGCCGCCTCCCCCGGGCCGAGGTGGAGGCCGTGGCGGCGGGGCGGGTGTGGACCGGCCGAGAGGCCCTGGAGCGCCACCTGGTCGACCGGATCGGCGGCCTCACCGAGGCGGTGGCCATGGCCCGCGCCGCCGCCGGCCTCGGCGAGGAGGACGGGGCCGTGCTCCGCCGGCACGGCGCTCTGCACGGGATGCTCCCCGTGCTCGGTCTGGAGGGGGTCGCGCGGGCCTCCCCCGAGCCGCCGCTCTCACGCCTCGCCCGCCAGACCCCGGAGCTCGCGGGCCTCCTCCTCCTCGGGGAGGGCGGGCTCGGGCCGGTGCTGGCCCTGCCCGACGAATGGCTAGGCCCCCCGGTTCCATGACGCCGACCCGGCCGCCCCAGGGTGGATCCCCCTCCCGGGGCAGACAAACCCTTTCGCTCCGCCCGCTTTTTTGCTACACATTGAGTTGTCTCCCGCCTTGTCCAGACGTAGGTTGGACGGGTCGAGGGGATCGACCTCGGGTCGACCGGCTCCTGGCATCACTGGGAACGAGACGCTGCGTGGGTACGCGCGGCGCGCCAGAGACGGTACCGCAGGCCAGGCGGTTCGCGGAACCGGAGAACCCCGACAGCTCCGCGACCAACGCCGTTCCAAACGAGACGAAGTGACCGGAGGTGGGCGAGAGGCCCATCCCGCGTCGGAGCAGACGACAGCATGAGCGAGCACGAAGAGACCCCTATCCCGGCGACGGGCGGCGGGGCCCCCGAGACCGCGCCGGTCGCGGCGGCTGCCGAATTGACCGAAGTGGTCCAGAACGGAAACGGCCAGGCCAGCCAGCCCGGCCAGGGCGGACAGCCGGCGGCCCCGGGCCAGGGCCCGGGGCGGCGGCGGCGCCGCCGCCGCGGCCGCCGTGGCCGCGGGAACCCGCCCCAGGCAGGCGGCGCGCCCGCACCCGGCCAGCAGAACGGACAGGCCACCTTGCCCAACGGCGCGCCGGCGCTCCAGCCCCAGGCCGGAGCCGCACCCCAGCCCGAGGTGACCGAGGAGGTCGAGGGAGTGCTCCAGTTCGAGGGGAAGGGAAACGGCTACCTGCGCGACCCCAAGCGCAGCTACCTCCCCCAGCCCTTCGACGTCGAGGTGCCGCGCTGGATGGTCGAGCGCAACCACCTCCAGCCCGGCCTACTGGTGAAGGGACTCGCCGCGGTCCGAAACATGAAGCGGGTCATGACCCGCATCGACACGCTCGAGGGGGCCGACCCCATCGCCGTGGCCCGGCGGACCCATTTCCACAACCTCACCGCCACCGACCCGACCGAGAAGCTGGTCATGGAGACCCGGCTCGACGAGATGATCGGCCGCGTCCTCGACCTCATCTCCCCCATCGGCCTGGGCGCCCGCGGACTCATCACCTCCCCCCCCAAGGCCGGCAAGACCATCATGCTCCAGCGGATCGCCCAGGCGATCACCGCCAACCGGCCGGACGTCTACCTCATGGTCCTCCTCGTGGACGAGCGTCCCGAGGAGGTCACCGACATGAAGCGCAACATCAAGGGAGACGTTTTCGGGTCGTCCAACGACCGCCCCACCGAGGAGCACATCCACGTCGCCGAGATGGTGCTCGAGCGGGCCAAGCGCCTGGTCGAGGGAGGCAAGGACGTCGTCATCCTGCTCGACTCCATCACCCGACTCTCCCGCGCCTACAACAAGGAGGTCGAGTCCTCCGGCCGGACCCTGACCGGCGGCGTGGACAGCCGTGCCCTGGAGCGTCCCAAGCGGCTGTTCGGCTCCGCCCGCAAGGCCGAGGAGGGCGGGTCGCTCACCATCCTGGCCACCGCCCTCATCGATACCGGGTCGCGCATGGACGAGGTGATCTTCGAGGAGTTCAAGGGCACCGGGAACATGGAGGTGGTGCTCTCGCGCCAGCTCGCCGAACGCCGCATCTTCCCGGCCATCGACATCGGCGCCACCGGCACCCGCAAGGAGGAAAAGCTCTTCTCCCAGAAGGAGATCGAGAAGATCCGCCGCCTGCGCGGGGCCCTCGCCTCGCTGAAGCCCGTCGAGGCCATGGAGCGGCTCCTCAAGAAGCTCTCCGAGTTCGACACCAACGACGAGTTCCTGCAGAGCTTCTAGCTCCGGGGAGCCTCCCCCACCCCGGACCTTGAACCCGCCGGGCAAAGCCCTGGCGAGGACCCGTGTCCACTGACCAGGGGGCCCATTGTGGGCGTGACCCCGGTTCCCTACCCCGGCGCCCCCTGGTGCCCAACCTTGCGCGCGCCATCCGCGCCTGCTCTACTCGAAGCATGGGTGGCGAGCGGGTGCTGATCGTCGACGACGACGAACTCATCCTCAAGGCGCTGGCCCGCATCCTCGACGCGGCCGGGTTCGAGACCAGCTGCTATCTGACGCCGGAGGAGGCACTCAACGCCCTCCCCGCCGAGGAGCCGGTGGTCATCATCTCCGACTACATGATGCCCACCATGGACGGCGTGACCTTCCTCAAGGCCACCCGCGATCGCTGCCCCGGCGCGGTCCGCATCCTCTGCACCGCGGCGGAGGACTTCCGGGTGGCCCTCCAGGCCGTCAACGCCGGCGAGGTCTTCCGCATCATCTCCAAGCCGTGGCACCAGCAGGAGCTGCTCGGGACCGTCCAGCAGGCCTTCGAGGCCGCCCGCCTGCGGCGCGAGAACGAACGGCTCACCGCCGAGGTGAAGCGCCAGAACGGACAGCTCCGCGAGGTGAACCTGCGCCTCGAGGAGATGGTCCAGCAGCGGACCCAGGCCCTGCTGGAGGGCCTCATCGCCGCCCTCGACTACCGCGATGCCGAGACCCAGTGGCACTCGCGCCGGGTCTCGCTCTATGCCCGCCGGCTGGCCGAGGCGCTCGGCATCACCGAGCCCCAGCTGACCACCATCGAGCACGGTGCCCTCCTGCACGACATCGGCAAGATCGGCGTCCGCGACCTCGTTCTGCTCAAGCCCGGGCCGCTCACCAGCGACGAGTGGAACGAGATGCGCCGCCACCCGGAGCTCGGCTGGGCCCTGCTCCAGCGGGTCGACTACCTGCGCCCCGCCTCGGCCATCGTCCTGCAGCACCAGGAGAAATGGGACGGCTCCGGCTACCCCAAGGGACTGCGGGGCGAGGACATCGTCATCGGGGCCCGCATCTTCCACGTGGTCGACACCCTCGACGCCATCACCAGCGACCGGCCGTACCGCCGCTCCCGCCCGTTCCAGGAGGCGCGGGAGGAGATCAACCGCTGCCGCGGAACCCAGTTCGACCCGGCGGTGGTCGAGGCCTTCCTGGGCGTCCCGCCCGAGGACTGGGAGCGGATCCGGCTCGACGTGGAGACCGTCGCGGTCCTCTCCGCCGACCTGGCCGAATCCCCGCCCGGCGCCGGGGACCTGGAAGACATGCTCAAGCTGGGCTCCGGATACTAGCGGTCCCCGCCGAGCCACGAGCCGGCGACCAGGCCCGGGCGGGAGAGCTCCGCCCGCAGATCGTCCGGGAAGGTGCGGGCCATGAGCCTCGCCAGCGCGTGAGGGCCCTCCCCGCCGGCGAAGGGATGAAGCTCCTCGCGCAGCTCGCTCGCCCAACGGAAGCGCTGCTCCCGCTCGCGGGAAAGGGCCCGCAAGACCAGGGCGTCGAGGCCCCGGGGGATCTCGGGACGGACGAGGGAAGGCGGCCGCACCTCGGCGTTGCGCACCTCGGCCAGGCTGGCCAGCTCCGAGCGGGCGGAGAAGAGCCGCTCCCCGGTGAGCATCTCGTGCAGCACCGCCCCGAGCGAGAAGACGTCGGCCCGCCGGTCCACCCTCTGGCCACGCACCGCCTCCGGCGACAGGTAGGCGAGCTTGCCCCGGAGGGCAGCCCCGGGCGCGGGGGTTAGGTCGGCCCGAGCCCGCACCTCCGCCCGGGCGATGCCGAAGTCGATGATCCGAACCGAGCCGTCGTAACCGAGAAGGAGGTTGGCAGGGGAAACGTCGTTGTGCACCACCCGGAGCGGCCGGCCAAGCGCCCCGCGACGGCGATGGGCGTGGTCGAGCGCGTCGGCAGCCCGGGCGGCGATGTGCGCCGCGACGGCGATGGGCAGCCGCGCACCACCGGACCTTAGCCTCTCCAGAACCACCCGCAGGTCCTTCCCCGGCAGGTAGTCGTAGGCGATGTAGCAGATACCGTCCTCGCGCCCCAGCTCCCGAAGCGGCGGGATCGAGGGATGGCAGAGCTGCGCCCAGACCCGGGCCTCGTCGAGGAAGAGCATGACGAGCTCGGGGTCGTCGGCCAGCGTGGTCAGCATCCGCTTCAGGGCGTGGAGCCGGGGCGGGCGCTCCCCCGCCCGAATGGCGAGGAACACCTCCGCCATCCCGCCCACTGCCAGGCGCTCCAGAAGTAACCAGGGACCGAAGGGGAGGGGCTTGCGCATCAGAGGAGAGGCCGGCCGAGCTATGATAGCGCGGCCATGGCCACGAGCTGCTACGCCTGCGGCGCCGAGCTGCGCATCGACGGCCCGGTGGGACGCCGTACCACCTGCCCGGAGTGCGACGCCGACCTCCACGCCTGCATCAACTGTCGCCACCACGACGAGACGAGCGCGCACGAGTGCCGCGAGCCCCATGCCGAGCACTACGTGGACAAGCAAGCCTCGAACGCCTGCGACCTCTTCCAGCTCGGCGACGGCGCCTCGCGGCGGCGAGGGAGCGCTCGGGCCGCCCGCGACCAGCTCCGCGCCCTCTTCGGCGAGGCGCCCGCGCCCGCCGAGGAGAGCCCCCGCGACGCCCTCGAGGCCCTGTTCAAGAAGAAGTAGCGAGGGCGAAGCAGCCCCCGGCCGACTAGCGAACCGCCTCCCCCATCCAGCGCAGGTAGGCCTCGCTCCCCATCTCGATCGCCAGCGCCGCCACCTCCGGAACCGCATACGGGTGGAGCGCCAGCACCCGGTCGCGCAGCGCCTCGAAGCGCGCCCTCGTCGTCTTGAGCAAGAGCAGCACCTCCGGCTCGTCGTGGATCTCCCCCTCGAAGCGGTAGATCGACCTCAGCCCGGGCAGGAGGTTGGCGCAGGCCGCGAGCCGCTCGGCGACGAGCGTCCGCCCGAGCTCGGCCGCCTTCTCCTCGGTGGGCGAAGTGACGAGGACGACGAGCCCCTCCCAGGAGGCGACGGGGGTCATGGGCATGGGCCCTTCCTACCGCCTCCCCCGCTCCCCACGCCGGGAAAGAAGGGGCATTTCGGGTCATCCTTCCCCAGCTCGTGGCTCCCGGGCCTCGCCCCTCGTGACCTCCGTCACCGACGACCATCTCCACACCGGCGACGCTCGTTGCCCCTCGCCCGCCGGGGTGGGAGAGTCCAGTGACAGTTCACCCTTCACTATCGGTTGCTTGCCGGCAAGGAGCTCGTCATGAAGCGATCTCGCCTGCAGTGGACCGCGGCTGCGGTGGCCCTGGTGACACCCCTCCTGCTCGCTGCCTGCGGCGGCGGCGGCGGTGGATCGGAGGGGCCGATCACGGTCAGCGGCACGGTCGTCAACGGCGCGGGTACTCCCGTGAGCGGTGCCGACGTCGTCCTCAACGGCGACGACGCCAGCATTCTCACCACCGGCGCCGACGGCGCCTTCAGCTACGCCCAGGTCAAGCCTCCCTACAACCTGACCGTCAAGTCGGCG
>Ga0335071_10005649_pt1 | contig 12965 bp, 10 predicted proteins | sample Lox_Sample_15_FD_206724 | JGI IMG/M metagenome (GOLD analysis project Ga0335071, IMG submission 206724) | Soil microbial communities from Loxahatchee National Wildlife Refuge, Florida, United States - Lox_Sample_1.5 | ecosystem: Environmental > Terrestrial > Soil > Wetlands | place: USA...
CCTGAACAATCTTGTCTATGCCCGGATGCGAACAACCAACTATGAGCACAATGCCGTCGGGTGTGTCGAGCGCGAGCGAGATCTCCCGCATTTCCAATGTGCCCGGCTTATCCGACACCAATGTGATTGCATGAATCCTTGGTGCGATCTCAGTATCTTTGTCAATCAATTGAATGTTGGCGTCGGGCCAGGCGGATCCAAAGTGTAGCGTCTCCGGGGGATCGCCGCCGAAATATCGCTGTTCCTGGGGAAGCGATGCATCCTTTCGGAAAAACGAGCCCGGCAGATCCGCGCCGTAGACGCCGAAACCCTCCTTGGGCGCATAGATCTTCACTTGAGGGTTTACCTTCAGCACGTACGCAAGACCTCCCATGTGATCGCCGTGCCGGTGCGACATCACGACAAAATCCAGCTTAGAAAGATCGACACACTTGGCTTTTGCATTGTGCGCCAATATGTCGGGGTTGTTGCCGGTATCGAACAGCATGCGCTTGCCACCATACTCAACCAGGGCTGCATAACCCCAGTCTTTCCGCATTGCAGGATCACTGCCAAAGGCGTCGTACAAGACCGTGATCCGCACGGCTTCGTCTACCACCGTGGAGGGCCGCGTTGCGGCGGATTTCACGGGCGGTGCAATGGAAAACAACAGCAAAAGGGAAAATGACCTGCCCCAGATCGCCATTCGTACCTCCTGGCGGACGTGATTGCGGCCTAGAGTAAATCATTCGTCGGCAACAGAGTTTCTCAAAATTCCCACGCCTTCCACACTGACCTCCATAGCGTCTCCGGCCACGACCGGCCCCACACCCGAAGGCGTCCCGCTAGGAATCAAATCGCCAGGAAACAAAGTCATCGCCTGAGCGATGTGGCGAATGACGGCATCGAGACTGAAGATGAAATCGCGCGTGTTTCCCTGCTGCTTCACATTCCCGTTCACGCGCGTTTCCACGCCAACCCCAGCCCACGGATCAATCTCATCGGTAACCACGGGGCCCACCGGACAGAACGTGTCAAAGCCCTTGGCCCGGCTCCACTGGCCGTCTTTATTCTGCAGATCCCGCGCCGTCACGTCGTTCACGCAGGTATAGCCCAGAATGTACTGCCGTATATCCACATCGGCGGGCGGTTGATAACACGCCTTCCCAATCACAACTCCAAGTTCCCCTTCATGATCCACTCGCTGTGATAGCTTGGGACGCCTCACCGTCCCTCCTGGCGCAAGCAGCGCGGATGTGGCCTTCAAAAAGATCAGAGGCTCCGCCGGAACCTCGTGGCCCAGTTCGGCCGCATGCTCCCGGTAATTCCGTCCGACGCACACGATCTTCGAAGGCCGCACCGGAGGAAGCAGGTTCGCTTCTTCGAGCGGGATCGCGTCGATCCGGCGCGTACGCAAGCTCTCCGTATCGCCATCGGCCTCCTCCGGCGGAGTGAGCAGAAGACGCACAATCGCATCCCGCCCGCCAACGGACTCCACCAGTCCGTAATGAGCTTCCCCATTCAAGCTAAATCTGCAGTATCTCATTCTCTTTTAACTCGCTATCTGACGTACGTCGTCATTTCCTTTGCGATGAGAAATGAGCGAACTCGGCTCACTGCTCATTGCTCGCTGCTCCCTGATTCTTTCGGCACTGCTTCACCAGCCTCACCCGACCGCACACTCTCGTTGCCCCGCTGATCTACAGCAGAAACTGAATAGAAATATCTCTTCCCCGACGTTACATCTGTGTCACGGTAAGCCGGAACCTTGATCAGTTCCCCATTCACCTTGACCGGAGCTGCGCCCTCTTCATGGCGATACACATTGTATCCGGCAAGATCAGCGTCACTCACCGGAGCCCACACGAGATCGATGAACGGTTTCTGCCCCGGACCGGAAAAAACTGCCTGCAGCTCCGTGGGCACCGCCGGAGGAAATACATCGTCGGCGAATACTCTAATCTCCGGCGTGTCGTCACCCTCCACGTCCGTCCGGTCATTGTCCCGGAGAATCTCCGTGACTGTCTCGGCACGGTAGTAGTACGTCTTCTCCCACTCGATATTCGAGTCGACAAGGGTGTAGGTGCTCTCCGCCCCGAGAGGAACTTCTCCCGCGAGCATTTGATCTCCATTCCCATCCGCATGGCGGTAAACGCGGTACACGTAGCGGATCCTGACGGGCGCAATGGGAACTGGAGAACCCGTCCAACTCAATATCACCCCGTTTTTCGTGACTTGTGCGTGAAAGTCTTGCGGTGGAAGCAGCGTGTGTACCGTGGACACGTGAACCTGATTCGACAAACCCGCTCCACGCTTCTCCGAATTCAAAACCTCTACGGCGTATGTGAGAGACGCTGCGGGATCATCATTCAGCAGATGCGATAGAAGAGTGTCTGTATAAGAACCCTGGGGCTTTTGCGCCGAAGCAATGCGCGTCCGTGGAAGGGAGGTCGCTGTTTCACCTACGGGCTGCTCGCATGCGGCCAGTCGCCCCTGCCCCCGGCAGATCAGTGTTGGACCTAGAGTCCTCATCATCTCGCGGTCCGTGCTCATGGTCGGGATAGTCCAGGTCAGCGTGACTCGATCCCCCTTGCGCAGCGCGCGCAGGTCCGTCGGAGGCTGCGGCAGGTTCAGGGACGGCGGCCTGGGCGGACCCACCGTCGCGCACGCCGCCAGCATCAGGGGCACACTCACGGCCAGCGCAAACCTCGGCGCCATGCGTCTCATGGAAGAGAAAGACTATCAGAATGCGCACCGCAGCTATGAATTCGTGAGTTCCTTCAATGCTTCGCGAAAGGCCTTCGTATGCCGGTCTACATGTTCCGCCTCGGTCTGCGGAGACATCAGCGCCATATTGTGAAAAGGCGTGAGCAGGATTCCCCGGTTCATGGCGTAAAGATGCATGAACCGCTCCAGTTCAAAATCCATGGCATCATGCGCCTGCCGACCATTTCTTGGCTCCGGACCGAAAATGTATTCCGCGCGGCAACCCAGGCGCGTTACATGCCACGGCAGCTCGGCATCAGAAATGGCCTTGGCCACTCCCTCCGTCCAGCGCTCCGCCATCGGGATCATTCGGTCGAAAGCTTCCTTCGTGAGGACTTTCGTGAGCGTCGCACGCATGGCAGCCAGGGAGAGCGCATTCCCCGCAAGTGTTCCGCCGATGCCGCCAACGTCGCAGTTCTCCAGTTCCTGCTTCGCCACGATGCGGTCCGCAATCTCCTGTGTGAATCCGTAGGCTGCTCCGGGAATTCCGGCCCCAATGGCCTTACCGAAGACAAGAACGTCCGGCTCCAGCTTCTCGGCCTGGGTGTAGCCGCCCGGACCCGCGCAAATGGTATGCGTTTCATCAATGATGAGCAGTGTCTCGTACTTGCGCGTGAGCTCAAGGAGCGCCTCGTGATACCCGGGTTCCGGATGCACGATCCCGACGTTCGTCATCACAGGTTCGGCAAGTACACAGGCCACATCACAGGGTTTCAGGGCCTGCTCAAGAGCACCCACGTCATTGAACTCGACCACCTTCGTTGTGACCGTAGGGTTCACCGGAGGTCCGATGTTTCCGGGCCGCGGGCCGGCGGTTCCGTCCTTGCCAATGCTGATAAAGGTCTCGTCGACTGTTCCGTGATAACACCAGTTGTAGACCAGAATCTTGGGCCGGCCGGTGATCTGCCGGGCCAAGCGAATTGAAAACCGGTTCGCGTCGGTAGCGGTGAGCGCAAATTGCCAGTACGGCAGATGGAAGCGCTTCTGCAACTCCTCGGCGACGAAAATGCCATCTTCGCTGGGCAGCATCAATGTGACACCCCGGCGCAATTGCTCTTCGGCTGCTCTTACGGTCGCCGACGGAGAGTGCCCGGTCATAGCTCCCGTGTCGCCGAGACAGAAATCGACATACCGTAGGCCGTCCACGTCGAAAAACTCTGCTCCCTGCGCCTCGCGCACGAACGGCGGAAAGGCCCCGGCCCATTTGACCATCCAGTTCATAGGCACGCCGGCAAGCAAAGACTTGCGCGCGCGCTCAGACAGCGCCTTCGACTTCGGACGCTCGTCCACAAACTTCTTCTGTTCGCGTTGCATCATGGACTGCAGGCGGGAACGATCGATCGCTTTCATCTACCCTCCAGAAACCTTAGAGCACGCTTAGAATGACTAAGCTTAGCAGTCAGCCAGAATTGTCCAAAACTCTTGCGCTCCATAAATTAATACCCGATAATTAGCGGGTATAAATGGGACGACCAAAGAACAGCTCACCTGGAGAACGCTTTGAAGTAAGATTAGCTGCCCAGTCCGTCAGTCTCTTGCGGCAGCTAGCGAAGCGGGGTATCTATGGACGTAGCCCGGCCGAGGTAGGCGGACGCTTCATAGAGAGAACTCTGGAGCAGTTTGTTGATCAGCCAAGACTAAAGGCGGGTGGAACAACCCGAGCCGGAAACAAGTAGCGTATGGCAAGAAGACGCGAACACTTGCGGAATGCCCCGATTGTTGAGGCAGTGATCGATTTCAGAGTGCTACGCAGGCAGACGGTGCCCACCGACCGATTTGCGAACCTACAGTCATTGATAGGCAAGCAGTATTCGCAGTCCGCGTTGATGCAGTCGGTTGAGGCCCAACTCACCTTCAGCCAGGAAAAGGTACCTAGCTCAAGTGCAGTAACCGCACCGATTGGCTGGCGATACCAGGCCGACTCCCTGGTCGCTCAATTCAGGGTCGATGGTTTCACCTTCAGTAAACTTGAGCCCTACACAACTTGGAACGAGGTGTTCTCAGAAGCGCTTCGACTCTGGGGGGTTTACGTCAGAGTCGCCGAGCCTGCAGAAGTTGTCCGTGTCGCGGTAAGATATATAAACCGACTGCAGATCCCAGTGCCTGCTCAGATTGGGGATTATCTGGAAGCTCCGCCGGAACTGCCGTCGCCGATTTCGCAGCAACTCCGTCAGTTCTTGTCTCGATTTGTGATTGACGATGTGCGTCGAAATGCGTCTGCGGTGATCATACAGGCGTCGGAACCCATGATCGGCCCTCCGGCGATGGCCTTGCTCATTGATATCGATGCGTTCAAAGACAACTTGGCCGTCATACCTGCAGATCCAGGTCTGCGGGACATGTTCTTGGAGCTGAGAGACCTTAAGAACGAGATTTTCTTTGCATCAATAACAGAAAGAGCGGCGGAGATGTACGAATGACTTTAACATCTGCAGTACTCAGGGGACCCGGTCTCATCACTCGGTCGCGTTCGACCGGTGCGAGCCAGTCTGCCACCCGACTTAGCGAGCTACGTGAGGAGATACGTAAGCACCTCCTTACCAGCTTCGCAGTCAGTCGAACGAGTGAACCCGCACTGTGTGAACTGGACGAAATTCGCGAGGAAGCTGCTCGCGCAGGGTGGGACGGCCACGATGCCAAGCCTGTCAACTTCGACGCTTATCTGCACGCTCGGAGATTTCTGGAGGCGTTACCAACGACTGCCCCTCCGCCCGATGTGAGCGCAGATCCGGACGGGGAGGTCTCATTGGACTGGGTGTTTGGCCCACGAAAAGCACTGACGCTGAGCATTGGAGCGAACGGAAGATGCTCCTACGCCTGGGTACGCGGCAATCGAAAATCTCGCGGTACGGAGTGGCTCGATGATGAAGTTCCTACAAACATTCTCAGCGCGCTTGCGCAGTTGGTACGCGACGCGCAAGTCAGATAAGCCTGCAGGCGGCAGCCTCGGGCCTCAGGAACTCGTATCACGTTTCATATACACTAAGAGCCACATAAAAGGTTCAGAACAGAGGCCTAAGCCAAACGCCTTTCATCCGCCGGAAGATCGGCAACTCTCAACCGTGCACTCCACGGATCTTTCTCACGATAATATTTGGGAGCTAGCCCGCAACACTCTCGGACCCAAACGGCAAAGAGTTTTCGCTCGAGCCGACCTCTTGGTCGAAGACCTGAACGAGCACAAGCTGCGCGCCTTTAGGGACGACGATCCATTCGAGCGACACACAATCGTCATTGGGTGGCCTGACTCGCCAGATCCGGATGAACGAAAATCCAAGACCAAAGAAATATGCCTTGCGCTTTGCCATGCGCGGTCGATGAAGCTGGAGATCCCGCGTCAAGAAATTTTGTGGTTGCCCTCCAAAGACACCGCGTAGGAGCAAGCCCGATCCGAAACTTCACAGGATGTACCGGCTCAGATCCTGATCCTTCACAATATCCGTCAGCATCTTGCGAACGTAGTCTGCGTCCACCGTGACCTGCTGACCTTTTTTCTCCGGCGCATCGAAGCTGAGCTCATCGAGCACGCGCTCCATGATCGTGTGCAGACGGCGTGCCCCGATATTCTCCGTGCTCTCGTTCACCCGAAACGCGAAATGCGCAATCTCCTGCAGCGCCTCATTGGTGAACTCCAGCTTCACGCCCTCGGTTTCCAGCAGCGCCGTGTACTGCTTCACCAGAGATGACTTCGGCTCCGTAAGAATTCGCACGAAGTCCTCCATGGTTAACGACTGCAACTCCACGCGGATCGGAAAACGCCCCTGCAATTCCGGGATCAGATCGCTCGGCTTCGAAACATGGAACGCTCCGGCCGCCACGAACAGGATGTGATCCGTTCGCACCATTCCATAGCGAGTATTCACCGTCGTCCCTTCGACGATCGGCAGGATGTCCCGCTGCACTCCTTCGCGCGAAACGTCAGGTCCATGGCCGCCTTCGCGCCCGGCAATCTTGTCGATCTCATCCAGGAACACTATCCCGGAATTCTCCACGCGATCGATCGCCGTACGCGTCACCTGGTCCATATCGATCAAGCGCTGCTCTTCTTCCTGGATCAGGTACTCGAAAGCCTCGTTCACCTTCATCTTCCGCTTCTTCGTGCGCTGTCCGAAGATGTTCGGCAACATGTCTTTGATGTTGACGTCCATCTCCTCGACGCCCTGGTTCGTCAGGATCTCGAACGACGGAAAATTGCGCTCGCGCACATCGATCTCGACCATGCGATCGTCCAGCTTGCCTTCCCTTAACTGCTGCCGCAGCTTTTCGCGAGTGCGGTTGGAAGATTCCGCCAGCTGAGTGGTGCCGTCAATCACAACGCCGCCAGTGCTGGAAGACGAAGCTTCCGTCCGCGGCGGCGATGGCGGCAGCAGGATATCTAGCAGACGCTCCTCCGCGTTAAGCTCGGCCTTATCGGCCACATCCTCGAGCTTCTCTTCGCGCACGTTGTCGATGGCAATCTCGACCAGATCGCGAACCATCGACTCCACATCGCGACCCACATAGCCAACTTCGGTGAACTTCGATGCCTCGACTTTTAGGAACGGCGAGTTCGCCAGCTTCGCAAGCCGCCGTGCAATCTCGGTCTTTCCCACGCCGGTCGGCCCGATCATGATGATGTTCTTGGGAATAATTTCTTCCGCAAGATCAGGCGGCAGCTTCTGGCGTCGCGTGCGGTTTCGCAGGGCAATGGCCACGGCGCGCTTGGCGTCCTTCTGGCCAATCACGTATTTGTCGAGCTCACCAACAATCTCGCGCGGCGTCAATTCATCCAGCGCAAGCTGTTCTTCTTCGGCAGTGGAGGGAAGATAAATAGCCATAAATTCAGGAATTAGCGGATAGGGATTAGGGGTTGGTGCGATGAGGTTTTACTAGCCCCCAGCCCCTATTCCCTAGCCGCTGATCACAGCTCTTCGATCGTTACCTTGTCGTTCGTATAGATGCACATCTTGCCCGCAATCTTCATCGCTTCTTCGGCGATCTGCCGGGCCGAGAGTTCCGTATGCTCCGCCAGCGCCTGCGCCGCCGCCTGCGCGTAAGGACCGCCGCTTCCAATCGCCGCGATCCCGCTGTCAGGTTCAATCACATCGCCCTGTCCGCTAAGCAAGAATGTCTGTTCCTTGTCGCTGACCAGCAGCAATGCCTCAAGATGCCGCAAAAACTTGTCGGTGCGCCAGTCCCGCGCCAGCTCGACCGCCGCCCGCCCCAGATTGCCGTGATATTGCTCCAGCTTGGCCTCAAACCGGCTGAATAAAGTGAACGCATCCGCCGTCGACCCGGCAAACCCGGCCACAATCTTGTCGTTATAAAGCCGCCGTATCTTCTTCGCCGAATGCTTGATCACCGACTCGCCCAGGGTCACCTGCCCATCTCCTGCCAAAACCACCTTGCCCCCGCGGCGAATGGATAAAACTGTCGTCGAACGTATAAGTCGTTTCGTGCTCATGAGCGCAATCTCTGATTATAGCAGTCGCAAAGCTGCCCCCCCCGCCCGTCGCTGTGGTTGGAATGGCCCGATGACTCAATCGCTCAATCACTCAATCACGAATCACTCAATGCCCGTGGGTAGATCGCCTCAGTAACCATCCCGCCGATTACCCCTGTGACATACCTTCCTCCCTGCCAGCCCCTTACCTTGTAGCTCATGCGCAAGTCCGCCGCTGTCCTTTGTGAAGAAAAGCGTTCTCTCGACATCCTGAAAGCCGCGCTCGGACAACTAGGCATGGACCTCCGAAACTGCCGCTCCAAGCAGGAAGCTTTGGAGCGCGTGATGGCCGGCGAATGCTGCACCCTCATCGTCGACTTCGACCTTGCCGGCGCCGAGGAGGCGATCCGTATGGCCTCTCTTCTCCCGCCCGAGCAGAAACCCGTGCTCCTGGCCGTCGCCAGCCGAGCCTGGCCCGGCACCGGACAGGCCTTCCAATCGGGCGCAAGCCGCATCCTTTATCGTCCGCTCGACAAGGAGATGGTGAAGGAGGCTCTCAAGCGCCACAAGACTAGCGCCCGCGCCAACCGCCGCAAGTCCGCCCGCTATGAGATGAAGACGCTCGTCTATCTGGAACTCGAGCACGGCACCGTTGCCGCCGTCAGCATCGACATCGGAGAACACGGTTTCGCCGTGCAGGCGAGCGAGCCCGTACCCATCCATCCCAATGTCCCCTTCCGCTGCGTGCTTCCCGGTACCCACATCACGCTGCATGGGCACGCCGACGTCATCTGGGCCAGCGACCAGGGACGCGCCGGACTCTTCTTCTCGAAGCTCGCTCCAGCCGCGCGCAAGCATCTGAAGCAGTGGCTCAGCAAACGCGGCAGCCACGCCGAACACGCCGTGCGCGACTTGATGCCTCCCGCCGACGCTCACGTCGAGTTCGCCGCGCAGGAAGAGGAAGTCCCGACCGGCGCACGATGACGGTGTAGCGCGGCGGCCTCCCGAAAGGAACTCGGTAGCAGATGCGGCACGGCAGAAAGACTAAGGCGTCTAAGTCAGGGGGAGTCAGCTCGATCTACCGCAGCATTACGCATCCTGTGGCGTTGATACAACTAGAAATCCGCAGGACTCACTTCGACCCTCCCACCACCAGGTATCAGCGGATGGCGATGACGATGCTGGGAAAGAGCTGGGTTTCGGAATGGCCTTTCTACGACAGTGCCACCGGCAAGTGGTTCACCATCGATTTTTTCCATCCGAAGAAGAGAATAGCCTTGGAAATCTGCGGAACCAGGACGACATCCTCCCGTTGGGACCGAATTGCTGTCCGGCGACGCGGCTGGCGGTTGGAAACTCGTTCGAACAGCCAGGTAGCACGTGCTTACTACAGGCATTAGACACCGGTTCTAGACGGTCCGCAGTGCAGCCGCGCATTCCCGCATTCCTCCCTACTCCTGCCGTACCATCGCGACACGCCTTCTCGTGTACACTGACGATCTCAGATTGCACATTTTATACGTCAGCTTGATTCAAAATTGCAGATCTCACCAAGGGCAATCTGCAATCTAAAATCTGCAATCCGCAATCCGACGGAGGATTCTTGCCCCCGACTTGCCAAACCGACCTAGCCTTCAACGGACACTCGACGGTCGCACCCCTCAAGCGAGTGCTGGTCTGCTCGCCCCGCTCCGCCGGATGGAATCAACCCGACCGCGCAGCTCAATGGCGCGATTTGGGATTTCACCGCGCCCCCGATTTCGCAAAGGCCGAATCGCAGCACGAGACTCTCTGCCGTGAACTGCAGACCGCGGGTGCGGAAATCATTGAACTGCCGCCCGCTCCCGATCTCTCCCTCGACGCCGCCTACGCGCACGATGCTTCCCTCGCGACAGACTTCGGCCTGATCCTTATGCGCCCAGGAAAGAAGAATCGCATCCCCGAAGCAAATCATCAGAGTTCGTTCTGTGAAGCGCTTGGCATTCCCACCTTTGCGGACATCGCCGCACCCGGCTCAACCGAGGCCGGAGACGTCGTGTGGCTTGATGCTAAGACTCTTTTGATCGGACACGGCTATCGCACCAATGCTGAAGGCATCCGCCAGATGCGCGCCATCCTGGCTCCCAAGGGAGTCGACGTGATCTCCGCGCCGCTCCCGCACGGCCACGGCCCCGAGACCTGCCTTCACCTGATGTCGCTCATCAGCCTGCTAGACGAACACACGGCGTTAGTCGATCTGCCATGGCTTGCGGTCGAAACCATTGAGCTTCTGAAGGAACGCGGTTACAAGTTTATCGAGATCGACTACTCCGAGCGCGACACCCTGGCGTGCAATGTCCTGAGCCTGGGCAATAATCGCCTGCTGGCGATCGAAGAGAATCGGAAAACGAACGAAAAGCTCCGCGCCGCAGGATTCGACGTCCGCACCTTCCCCGGCAGCGAAATCTGCATCAACGGCAGCGGCGGCCCCACCTGCCTGACGCGCCCGCTGCTCCGCTCGGAATAGCACTTAGGATTTTCTTCGCGACCTTAGCGGACTTCCTTAGCGCTCTTCGCAAGGCTGCGCCCGGATTCCTGCAACCCAAGCACACTTACAAGTCAGCGAGCACGCATCGACGAATTCTTGTGATTCTTACTTCTGCATTCTGCATCCATAGTTCTGCCTTCTTACTTCTGCCTTCCTGATACCATGGCCTGCCAATGCCCCCATTCCATCTCTCGAAGTGGTACCTGGACTTCGTCACCGATTCCGGCGACGTATCGATCGCCTATGTCGGCGACCTCCGCTGGGGGCCGGTGCATCTCCACTTCTCCAGCCTGCTCCGCAGCACCGGAACGGAAGTGACTCAGCAGAACTCACTTCGCAAACCAAATCTGCCGGCATGTTCAGGAGATAAGATTGAATGGATCTCCAAACAATTCGATTTCTCCGCCATCTGGCACGCCGCCTCAAGTGAGCTACGCGAAACCGTGTTCGCGAATTCAGATGGATGTGTCGAGTGGCATTGCCTGATGCCCCAAGCACACGCGCGCAAGAATAGCCACCCAGCTCTCGGCTACGTCGAACATCTCACCATGACGATCCCGCCCTGGAAAATCCCCATCCACCAACTCCGCTGGGGACGCTTCTGCAGCGCCTCGGACTACGCCGTATGGATCGACTGGCAAGGTGAATACTCAAAGAGAATTCTCTATCGCAACGGTAACTCGACCACGGTGTCTGAAATCGACGACGAACAAATCGTCTTCGCCGATGGATCGCGCCTCACCGCGGACCGCTCCCTGACCCTCCGAAGCGGCCCGCTAGGGACCACCGCCCTCTCATCAATTCCGGGACTCTCCAAGACTTTTCCGGCCCGCCTACTGCAGGTAAATGAATGCAAGTGGCGCAGCCGCGCAAGATTGGAATCTCCGGGACACGATCCCGTCGAGGGCTGGGCAATTCACGAGGTGGTGACCTGGCCCCAATGAAGTGGCAGAAACTTGCATACGGTGCATTGTTCGTAGTGGTTCTGCCTGCGATCCTGTGCCTCTGGGCCGCCAACGCGCATGTTGCCATGCCCCTATACGGAACTGTTCCTATCGGCATGGCTTTCGCAACCGCCGGTGTTGCGCTCATGTCTGCCGCCATGTTCGAACTCTGGCGCTTCGGCGGAGGTCTCCCTATGAACGCCTTCCCTCCTCCGGCCATGGTCTCTCGGGGAACGTTCGCCTACCTGCCGCATCCGATTTACACCGCCTTTGTCGCGATATGTCTCGGCATCTCGATGATGCTCAAATCTGCGGCAGGCCTCTGGCTGATCACTCCGGCGGCCGCTCTGGGTTGCACTGCTCTGGTACTGGGATACGAGCACTCCGATCTCGTCCGGCGTTTCGGGCGAACTCTGCAGGTCTTGCCCGCCGACGACGATACCCGTCCCTCGACAGCGGAGCGCCTTCGTTTCATCCTTCACGTTCTTATTCCATGGCTCGCGCTCTACGAATTCACGATTCAAATTCCTCAGCACGGGATGAACCCCGGCTTCGCTTTCGAGAGTCGCCTCCCGATCCTGCCCTGGACCGTGCCCATCTACGAAAGCACGTACGTGATGGTGGCGCTCGCGCCATGGCTCGCGCGCACGCGCCGCGACCTTCGTCAGCTCACAATTTCGGCATGGTTCGCCATGCTGATCATCTTCCCGTTCTACTGGTTCGTACCTTCCACGGCACCACGCCGAGCGTTGCAAACAGTCCTCCGGTGGCCCCACCCTTCTCGCGTTTTTGGCGAGAGGGTGGGGCTTTTCGCGAGTTGGATGACTCGTCTGCTTCTCCTGGAGCGCACAACCTATCCACCCGTGGCGGCTCTGCCCTCATTCCACGTGCTCTGGACCATCCTGGTCGCACGCCTTTTCCGCCCCAGGTGGCTGGGATGGATCTACACGCTGGCCGTTGCCGCCAGCTGCATCACGACAGGCATGCACTACATTGCCGACGTGCTCGTGGCGATCCTGATAGCTCCGGCCGTTCTCCATCCGCAACGCGTGTGGGAAGCACTACGACGCGGTGCCGAACGTTTGGCCAATTCGTGGCGCGAGTGGCGCATCGGCCGGATCCGCATCATCAACCATTCGCTGTACGCCGCGGCCGCTGCCTTTGTGCAAACGTCCATCGTGTTCGCCGCGACGCGAGAAGGCAGAGAGTGGGAGGTATTCGTCATTTCTTTTGCCGGACTGTTAGGCGCAGGATTATGGGCACAATTGGTCGAAGGCTCTTCGCGCCTGCGCCGGCCCTTCGGATTTTACGGCGGGCTTATCGGAGT
>Ga0335071_10005650_pt1 | contig 12965 bp, 6 predicted proteins | sample Lox_Sample_15_FD_206724 | JGI IMG/M metagenome (GOLD analysis project Ga0335071, IMG submission 206724) | Soil microbial communities from Loxahatchee National Wildlife Refuge, Florida, United States - Lox_Sample_1.5 | ecosystem: Environmental > Terrestrial > Soil > Wetlands | place: USA: Florida...
TTCTCCACTCTCTCCGTCTGGACGCTGTCCCTCGGATGCCTTGCCTTCTCGCTGATTGACCGCTGGCTCTCTGACCCGCTCTTCCGAGGCTACGGCGAAACCTTCAACACCTATACGGTGACCATGTCACTGGCTGCCGTGATCGTCGCCTTCCCGCTGTATCTGCTCGTCTCGCGCGTGGTTCTCCGCGAGGCGGCAGCCGACCCCGACAAGCTGGAATCGGGCATACGGAAATGGCTCACCTACATGGCCCTCGTCATCGCTGCGTCGGTGTTTATGGGCGATCTCATCACCGCGCTCGCCTTTCTTCTTCGTGGCGAGCTCACCTCGCGCTTTCTGGCCAAGAGCTTCGTTGTCCTCGCGCTCTCCAGCGGCGTCTTCTGGTATTACTTCGGCGGCTTGCGCAGAATTGAAGCAACAGCAAGCCGAATCAGCCGTGACCGATTAATGGCAGTAGCAAGCGCCGTGGTCGTAGCGATCATGATCGTCCTCGGCTTCCTGCAACTGGGTGCGCCCAGTCAACAGCGCAAGATCGTTGCAGACAGCCAACGTGTGCAGCGGCTCTTCATGCTCTCAAATTCCATCCGGAACTACTGGATGGCCCATGGATCCCAACTTCCCTCCAGCCTCGCCACGATTCCGGGAACCCACATCGACCCCGTCACGAACCAGCCCTACGAGTATGTTCCCGCTCAGGGCAGCCAATACCAGCTCTGCGCTGTCTTCGCCGCAGCGAGTTCCCGCGACGACGAGAATCAGCCACCCCGCGTCGAGGCCGATGCGTGGACTCACTCTGCCGGTCGCCACTGCTTCGTACTTGATGCTTCTGCTGATGCTCAGCCGCCAAGCTACAACTACTATGCCTACTGAAAAACCGTGATCACCGGCCAGCCAATCGATGTACCAAACGGCGCGGTGGGCCAGTACCGGTCGCGCAGATCGTCCACATCGCCTGATCGGCTATTCTCCAGGCATCCACAAAATGCCAACAGTGAGGCAAGAGATGACGACGCGAACCAGCGAGAATGATCTGCTCTTGAAAGGACTCAAGTGTGCTGCGGTTGCGATTCTCTTTGCAGCGTGTGGCGGATGGTCCGCCTTGTTTTGCCTCCCGCACTTTCCAGATGGTCCCGGCAGCCTGGTTTACCTCTTTCCCGTGCCGTTCGCTTTGTTGTGCGCGATTCTGTTTCTGCCCAATGTGCAAGCGTTGTGTGCTCTGCCAATGCCAGTCGTTTGGCTGATTGCCTACTTCACTGCCAATTTCGTGGGAATGGCCGGTGGGGACGAACTATTGCCGGGATGTGTAGGAGGATTGGTCGGCGCACTTGGATTGGTGCTGTGCGTGTCGATCGGATATCCACCCTTTTCGTTGAAGCGATTTGCTGTCGGGGGCCTTGTTGGCCTCATCTCCGCGCTGCCATTCGCGTCCTGGGTGCAGGCATACCATGCCACCGACTTCAATCGTGGACCTGCAGCTAATCCCCCTGCGCCGACTTATGCCTTCGCGATATGGCAGGCATCGGTGGGAACATATCTCTATTTACTGAGCTCTGCGAAGCCGTCTACAGAAGAGGAGGACTAAGTAGTGCCCCGGCTTGAACTCTGACTAAGTCGACCAACGCAGGCTTCGCATCTATGCATTAACAATCCTCTTCGTCACAGATCGGAGGCAACACGCCCCTGAGAATAGTCGAAGACGAGAGAGCGATACCGTTGCGGGCGAGAAGCTCCTGAGCTGCTCTCCAGTCATCGACAACTTCGCCGCTCTAGCGCACCCGCGGGAACCCCAGGTCGATCTTGCTCGTTCCCGGCGAGGGCCAGCGGCTCGTCACCACCTTGCTGCGCGTGTAGAACTGCACGCTGTCCGGCCCGTAAATGTGCAGATCGCCGAACAGCGACGACTTCCATCCGCCGAAGCTGTAATACGCCACCGGCACGGGTACGGGCACGTTCACCCCTACCATGCCCACCTCCACATCGAATTGGAACTGCCGCGCCGCGCCGCCATTCTGCGTGAAAATGGCCGTGCCGTTCCCGTACGGATTCTTGTTGATCATCTCGATCGCCTCGGCGTACGTCGGCACGCGCACCACGCTCAGCACCGGCCCGAAGATCTCCTCGTCGTAGCAGCGCATTCCCGGCGTCGCATCGTCCACCAGCGATGCGCCCAGGAAAAATCCAGCTTCCTTCGCCACCGGATCCTGGCGTCCATCCACCACCACCTTCGCTCCCTCGCGCCCCGCCTGGTCCAGGATGCCCGCAACGCGATCTCTCTGCTGCCGTGTCACCAGTGGCCCCATCGCCGACCCGGCTTCCATCCCCGAGCCGATCTTGATCGACGGAATGCGCTTCCCAATTGCCTCAATCAGCGGATCGGCCACAGCGCCTACCGCCACCACAACCGAGATCGCCATGCACCGCTGGCCGGCCGCGCCATAACCCGCCGACACTGCTGCGTCCGCCGCTGCATCCACATCCGCGTCCGGCAGCACTAGCATGTGGTTCTTCGCGCCGCCCAGCGCCTGCACGCGCTTTCCCGCCTTAGTTCCCGTCTCATAGATCGCGCGCGCCACCGGCGTCGAACCCACAAAGCTGATCGCGCGCACATCCCGATGCTGAAGCAACGCATCGACGACAACTTTGTCGCCTTGCACAACGTTCAGCACGCCCGCTGGCAGTCCTGCCTCTTTCATCAACCGTGCCAGAAACAGCCCCGCCGAGGGAACCTTCTCCGACGGCTTCAGCACAAAAGTGTTGCCGCAGGCAATCGCGCTCGGAAACATCCACAGCGGCACCATCGCCGGGAAGTTAAATGGGCAGATCCCCGCAACCACGCCCAGTGGCTGCCGTATCTGATACACATCCACGCCGCCGCTCACCTGCTCGGAGTACCCGCCCTTCAGAAGCGTCGGGATGCCGCAGGCAAATTCCACGTTCTCGAGTCCACGCGCCACTTCACCACGCGAGTCGGCCAGTGTCTTTCCGTTTTCCGTGGTGATGATCCGGGCGAGTTCCTCTGTATGACTCTCCAGCAGACTGCGCAGCCGAAAGAACACCTCGGCCCGTCGCGACAGAGGGGTCGCGCGCCACGCAGGCAGAGCAGCCTTCGCCGCGGCAACAGCGCGGTCCACATCGGCTGCACTCGCAAACGCAACCTCCGCGATCTGCTCACCCGTCGCCGGATTCCAGACCGGCCCGACCCGCTCTGGCCCGGAGCCTGTCTCCGCGCCATCAATCCAGTGGGGAATTAAAGTCATTTGTTCCGTTGCTCCCATTGCTCCCATTGATCCGACCTCCTCGTCCCTTCCTCAGGTTCCCTCAATCCAACGCAGCGTCTTCGCCGCCAGCTTGCCAAACGCCTTCACCGCCAGTCGCAGATCCTCCCGGCTCGAGTCTTCGATCTTGTTGTGACTGATCCCCTTCAACGACCGCACAAACATCATCACCGTGGGAATCCCCAACCGCGCCACCTCAGCCGCATCGTGCAGCGGCCCTGAGGGCATGCGCCGCGTCGCGCCCGCCACCTCGCGAACCGATTCCTCGCACAGCGCAAGCAGCTCCGGATGAAACGGAATCGGCTCGATGCTCCAGATCCGCGACCAATCCACCGTGCATCGTTCTTCCTCCGCAAAGCGCCGGCTCGCCTCCTGCGCCTCGCGATACATGCTCGCCAGCACCTCCGCATCCAGATCGCGCTGATCCAGCGTCGCTTCGCAACGCCCCACAACAGCCGTCACAATGCCTGGATACGTCTTCACGCTGCCCATCGTGCACACCGCATCCTCGTGCTTGCCTGCAATCTTCCGAATCTCCAGCGCCAGCTTCGCCGCCGCCGCCAGCGCATCGCGCCTGTCCCCCATCGGCGTCGAACCGGAATGCGCCTCCTGCCCATGAAACGTGATCGCGTGCCGCTCGACGCCTTTCGTTCCGGTCACCGCCCCCAGCGGCAGTCCCAGCCGCTCCAGCACCGGTCCCTGCTCGATATGCAGTTCCAGATACGCCGCAATGCCGGCCCGCTCGCACGCCGCATCTCCGATCTTCTCGACCTCGATCCCATGCGCGCGCAACGCATCCTCAAGCTTCACTCCATCTCGATCGGTCCGCCCACGGTCCGCTTCGATCGAATGCGTTCCTGCAAACGCCGAAGAACCAAACAGGCTCCGCCCAAACCGCGCGCCTTCTTCATCGGCCCAATCCACCACGCGAATCGTGAGTGGCGGCACGCCGTCGTAATCCTCGGCAAAAGCGCGCAGCACCTCAAGCCCGGCCATCACGCCCAGGCATCCGTCGAGCCACCCTCCGTTCGGTACAGAATCCAGATGACTGCCCAGCACCAGCGCCTGCGGCTTCTTCCCGCGCAGCGTATACCAGGCGTTGCCGGCCGCATCTCTGTGTCGCTCCACCGGCAACGCATCCAGCTTCGACACAAACCACGCCCGCGCCTTCTCCCACATCGGCGTGAAGGCCACACGCTGTGCGCCATTCTCATCGGCCGTCAGCGCGCGCAGCTCTTCCAGGTTCGCAATCACGTTGTCAGGATGAACCGGCATGCGCCTACGCCCTCCTCACCGGTTCCCGCCGCAGCAGAGCGCCGATCCCTTCCTTCCCTACAAATGCGCCATCGCGCGCCTGAACCGTCCCGCGCACCGTAACCACCGACGGCCGCCCCTCAATCGCAAATCCCTCAAACCCGTTGTAGTCGTTCTTCGCGTGCTGCGTCTTCGCCGAGAGCGTCCCGCGATACGAAGGATCGTAGACCACCAGATCCGCGTCCGATCCCACCGCGATCGTCCCCTTCTTCGGATACAGCCCGAAGATCTTCGCCGGGCGCGTGCTCAGTGCATCCACAAATCGATTCAGCCCGAGCCGCCCATGACACACGCCATGCGTGTACATCAGGTTCACGCGCTCCTCGATCCCCGGAATGCCATTCGGAATCCGCGTAAAGTTCCCCACCCCCAGCCGCTTCTGCTCCAGATCGAAAGGACAATGATCCGTCCCCACCGTATCGATCAGCCCCGTCCCCAGCGCACTCCACAGCGCCGCTTGGTTCCGCTTGTCCCGCAGCGGCGGCGACATCACATGCTTCATCCCCTCCACGCCCTCGCGCTCTGCATAGCTGCAGTCCAGCAGAAAATGAGGCAGCACCGACTCAATCGAAATCGGCACACCCCGCAGCTTCGCATCCACTGCGGCCCGCAGCGCCGGTACGCACGACAGATGCACCACATACCCTCTCGCACCCGTCGCTTCCAGAAACGTCGCAAAGCGCGTCGTGCCCTCCGCCTCCACACTCTCCGGCCGGCTCGGCTCATGCCATTCAGGCCCCGTCTTGCCCTCGGCAAGCAATGCCTGCTGCAGCTCGCTCACCAGTTCCGCATTCTCGCAATGCGCTGTTGTAATCACTCCCAGCTCTGCGCCTAGCTTCAGCGTCTTGTACATCTCCTCATCGGTTACGCCAAAAAAGTTCTTGTACGACAGAAAGATCTTGAACGATGCCGTGCCATCCTTCACGATCGCGCGCAATTGATCCGCGGTCCCATCGTCGAACCGCGTCACCCCCATGTGAAATGCATAATCGCAGGCGCTGTTGCCTGCAGCCTTTGCCTTCCACAACTCGTACCCCTCCAGCGTATCCTCGCCGCGCGATGGGCACACCATCTCGATAAACGTTGTGGTCCCGCCAATCAGCGCAGCCTTACTCGCCGTCGCGTGCGTATCCTTCGCAAACGTAGCCATGAACGGCAGATAGATATGCACGTGCGGATCGATAAACCCGGGAAACACAAACTTTCCCGTCGCGTCGATCACCTCGGTCCCCGCCGGAACCTCGAGATTCGCTCCGATACGCGCAATCGTCTCGTTCTCGACGTAAACATCTGCCTTTATCCGTGAGTCAGCCGTGACAATCTCGCCGCCCTTGATCAGCAACGCCATCGTGAAAAAACTCCCTTCACCAATCCAAAGCGTCTTCGCACACGCTTCTACACTTCAATCCGTGCAGATAGAAAAACACCGGGAGCCCGCAGGCCCCCGGTGGCAACTCTTACCCGTTCAGTCTAGAACACAACGTGCACGCTCATCGTGAACGCCCTCGAACCGCCGATCGTCCCCGTCACCGAACCGAAGTTCGCCGCGTTGTTCGGGCACTGGGTCGTGTTTGCCGTGAAGACGTTCGCGTTACAGTAGGATTGTCCATCATTCAGGTTCAGAGGGAGCCGAGCCGACTTCCCCGTTCCGTTGGCGAATGGAATCTGGTCCAGATTGGCCCTGGCGTCCTGCTGATCCGTTCCATTCGGTGACGTCACAATCTGGCCATAACCAAGAAAGCTACGGAATGATCCGCAGTTGTTGTCCCCGCCAAACGAAGCGATCGCCGTCGTCGAACATCCATTGTTCTGCCGAATCTGCGCTTGGTCTTGCGGAATATCGGGGCTCGTCGTGTTGGTCACGTTGAAGGCGTTCAGCTCATACTGCACCCTCACCTTCTCCGTGATCTTGAAGCCCTTGCGGATCGAGAGGTCCAGCCGCTTCTGCGCATCCTGCCGGAAAATATTGCGCTGCCCCACGTTGAAGGCCGTCTCGTAAATGTCCGACGGATCGTGCCCTGTCGAAACCGGAATGCCGTTCGTCCCCGGCGCCAGATAGTTGATCGCGACCTGGCTCGGATCGACGTACGGAATATAGTTCCCAGAGGAATCGCGGAACCGCCCTGAGTTGCCGGTCAACGCCGTCTTCGGATGCGAGGGATCCTTGATGCCCAGCACCGGGTTCATCAACGTCGGGAAGTTTCCGAAGTTGATGCTGCCCACAGCGCCGTAGAACTCGTACAGAGACCACGGCTCGCCGCTTTGCAGAATACCGATTCCCGTCAGGTGCCAGTCGTTCGTGAAGTACGACCCGAACGTGTGCTCCCGCAGTGTGTTCGGCATGTCCACTTCGAAATTCGCCGAGAACACATGCTTCCGGTCGAAATCCGAAGAGGCCCATGAATCATGCAGCTTCTTCGGGTTATCGCCGGTAAAGAACAGACCGATGTCGCTCTGTTCATCCAGCGAGTGGCTCCACGTGTAGCTGCCTCCCACTTGGAAGTGATGCGAGAGCCGCTTCTCCAAATGCGTCTGCAGGGCGTCGTAGGCTGAAACACCCACCGTCTGAAAGTCCGCTGCATTCGGACTGAATCCAACATAGGGCGTTCTGAAGTCCGTGTTGCCGGCGTCAAACGTAGCCCACGGCTCAACCGCAATCGGGAGATAGTCATAGTCGGGCGGCCCGCTATCCTCGTTCTGGTTCATCACCTCCATACCGTAGCTTGAGGTCTCTCCCCAGATCGGATTGCTCGGCGTAGCGATCCCCGGCTCATTGATCGGAATCGGAATCACCGAGTGGCGTCCGCCATTGCCCGTGAATCCAATCGAGACCGCCACGGTGCCGGTCGGCTGCCACTGCACGTTCAACGTGTAGTTGATCGTGTACGGCAACACGTTGTGCTTGTCGTATACACCGAAGTTCAGCGGCGTCGTGCACAGGAAGTATCCCTCCTGCGCCTGAAGGCCGCTGCAGTTCTTGCCATACTGCGCGTAGTACCCCGAAGCCGGCGCTCCCGTCATCTGATTCAGCTGTGCCTGCAACGCCTGCGTAATCACACCCGGGTTGGAGCTCGGCGGAACGTAGGCCCCCTGCGGAGCCGTTGCGAATGCCAGGTCTCCCATCGGATTCTCCAGCGTGAGGCCTGTCGTGGAATTGCCGTTGGCAAGGCTCACCAGTGGTGCAGACTCCGACACGCCGAACGGACCGCCGATCGAACTGCCCGCCGGTTGCGACAGATAAGTGAACAGTTCACCGCGGTCATAATAGAGGCCCGCTCCGCCGCTGATCACAAGATTTCCGTGATGTGCTTTCGGCGAGAAAGCGAAGCCGACTCGCGGTGAAATCCCCCACTGCCTTCCCGTCAGCGTCGACGCAGAAACTCCGGCCGTCGGATTCTGCTTGTTGTTGCCCGCAATCACAAATCCCGCGTTGTTCACCGTAAACCCGGTCGTCGCCGCACCGGTTACGTTGTACAGCGCCGGATCGAAGTTGAACATGTCGCCGTACTTTTCCGTCATGCCGCCGTGATAGTCGTACCGGACACCCGCGGTAATGCTCAGGTTCGTCAGCACCTGCCACTTGTCCTGCACATAGCCGTTGATCTCATTCGTCCGGTAGTAGCGATCCGCATTGTTGCGGTGCGTGTTCGGATCGATGCTCTCCACCACGCTGGAGCTGTGCACGTCACCCTTCAGGAAGCTGTCGAAACCGCTGACCACCACCTGCGCATGCCCCGTGCGGTCATTGGTAATGTTCAGTTGCCGTGAAAATCACGTTCGTCGAAGGATTCACGCGGTTCTGGTAGTAACCCATATCGACAAATGCCCCAGGCACTCCGGCAGGACCAGAGTAGAGTTTGGGCGCGTAGGTATCGTTGTAGGCAAAGTTGTTGATCTCCAGCCCGGGCATCAGGTTTGCAACCAGGTTGTCGGTTTGCCCCGCACTCAGACCTAGATTCCCTCCGGAAAATGACTGCTTGTAGTCGCTGAACGTGCCCTCGCGCACGAAACCGATGCGCTGTTCCCAATTGAACTTCGATCCGATCTGCGTCGTGTTGCCCAGCGAAAACACCTGTGAACCGTTGTGCGCCGTCACTGGGAAACCAACCGTACTCGAGAAACCAAAAGGACGCGTCACCGGCGCACTCTGATAAAAGTACTTCGCCGAAACACGGTCTTTCGAGGTCGCATCGTAGTCGAGCGAGATCGTGCCCTGATCCGTGGTCAGGCGCGAAGTCCCGATCAGGTAAGCATTCGGATAGTTCGGGTTATAGGTCGCGCTCGATTGCGCCGAAGGAATCAGATACTGTCCGTTGGGCATCTTCGCCTGCATGATCGCAACCGCAACCGGGTCCATGGTGGCGGCGGTGACGCATTTTGACGTGCAACCCCACGAAGCATCGGCACTCAATAAACCCGCCACCGAGCGATCGTCCGTCAGACCATTCGGCAAATTGAGCTCCGAAACACCCGTCGCCTGATCCTCGTTCAGACCACGCTGGTACGCAACGAAAAGAAAGAGCTTGTTCGTCTTCAGCGGACCGCCCGCCGTAATCCCCGCAGTCGCACGGCGCAGCCAGGGATTGACCAGCGATTGCGGAAATACCCCAATCCCATCCTGACGCAGTTGATACGCCTGGTTGAAGAAGAAAGGCGATGCGTTCATCAAGTTGTTCGCATACGCGCCATAAAACTGGCCGTGCCAGTTGTTCGTTCCGGTGTTCGTATTAACGTCGATCTGCGCTCCGGCTGTCGCGCCCTGTTGCGCGTCATACATCGACGCGTTCACACGCAGTTCCTGCATAAACTCCGGCGGAGGCGAAGGCAGACTGTTGCCGTTCGATCCATACACCGACGTGCCCACAGAAAACGATCCGCCCGCCGTCGGCGCGCTTCCAATATTGAAGTTGTACCGCTGCGAAGAATCGCCGCTCGAGCTCTTGCCGTTGAACAGGTTCGTCGAATCCACGCCGTTCACCTGGAACGTGTTCGACGTATCGCGCTGCCCATTCGCCCAGATCGGCTGGTTCCCCAGCCCCGCGTTCGTATCCAGATTCGACAGCAGCTCCGCGTTCACACCCGGCGCAAGCGTCGCCACCTGCGTAAAGCTCCCCGTCGCCAGCGGCGTCTCGTCGATCTGCGCGCTGTCCAGCGTATAGCCGTTCGTCGTATCCGTAGCATTCAAAAGCGGCGTCGAGGTCACCACCACCGACTCGGAAACCTGGCCCACCTTCAGCGTCACATTGGCCGTCGTCGCACGCGCTTCCTGCACCGGAACGTTCGTCAGCTCCGTGGACTGAAAGCCCTCCAGGCTCACCTTCACCACATACTTGCCGATCGGCAGGTTGAAAATCTGATAGAAGCCCGTTCCTTGCGTCTGCACCTTCGCAACATAGTTGGTCGCCGTATTCGTTGCCGTCACCGATGCGTTGGGCACTGCCGCGCCCGACGAATCCAGCACCGTGCCGTTAATCGAGCCGAGCGTCTGCTGTGCCTGCCCGGCAACAGCAAAAACAATCACGGCAAATACCACCAGCGCGTACCTTGCTGCAGCTCTCCAAAAAGAATGCTTCATGCTTGTCACCTTTCTTCGTTTGCATATGCTTTGTTGTCTGGTCTTGCGAGGCGACGATAGTGCTGCCGCAACCGTCCGAGAAGCCCGCCCTTCTCAGCAGAAAGATAAAGAAATGGATGGAGGAAGCCCTGAATAGCTATAAGGGAAGTGTGGCTGGCGCCACCTTCGAAACGCAAGGGAGAAATCTCACCGAAAAACGGGCCCAAACCCCACCCTGTGGAAAACGCCCGGCGACAGGCCCAATCACCGCGTCAATCGCCCATCGGCGGCAATCAGCCATCGCAGAAACACGGGCCCAGACCGGTTCCTCCGCCTCGCACCGACATCCTTGTTGCCCCACTATGAATTGAGTGCAAATGTTCGATGAATCTGATTCTGCGCGATCCTGAGGTGAACGCCCAACCCAACGCCCCGCTTGCCGCCACGGCTGCCGCTCGCGAGGCCGTGCTGGACCCAAGTCCGAGGCAGAACTGAAACCCGCTGGAGCCGCGGCTGCTCAAACGTCAGCTCCAGCGTTTCCCAGTCGCCGCCTCCCCTCGCTCAGAGCTGACGCCCGTCGGCCCCGAAGCCGCGACGATCCAGCCGAGCCCTATACTTCCTCCTTCGCCGCCGCCGACACCGCAATCTCCACCGTCTGCGTCCCCAACCGCGGATGCTTCGCCGTCAGCCGCACCGTCCCGGCCTCTTCGCTCGCCCGAATCCACACCGCTCCGGTCCCGCCGACCAGTGCAAACGGATTGTCCCCGATCAGCTTCGCCGGACCCTCCACCGTCAGCACAATCGGATCGTTCGCATACGTCCGCACCGCGCCTGACACATCTGTTACGCGCATCACCACCCGCGTCGTGTCCGCGCCGTCTGCCCGCAGCTCCGCATCATCCGCCAACAGCAGAAACTTCGCATCCACGCCCTTGCCCGAAAGCGTCTTCGAGATCACCTGCTTGCCCGCGATGAATCCATCCACCCGCAGATCACCCCAGCCCGCGCCCAGCTTCTTCAGGTCCAACGTGCTCAGGTCCAGCACAAACGGCGCATACTTCAGATGCTCAAACTCCGCACGATCCGGATCGAGCTCCGTCAGCAGCACCCACGGGTTCGTCTCCACGCAATCGGCTCGCCCATAGATCTGCAGATGATCGCAGTTCGAGCAGAACACCGCCTTCGTGAAGCCCACCGACTCGTCGCCGCGCGCCCAGTGAAACGCCGGCTCCAGCACTACTTCCTCACTCGGATCGCACTGCGATTTGTAGAACCCCGCCGCCGCCTTCGGCTCGCGGAAGATGTCCGTCACGCCGTGATAGCAGATCCGATCGCCCGACCCGAAGTTCGCATGCGTGTTGTAGTCGAACGCGCACCAGCCGATCCCACCCGCATACTGCGGATTCGACGCCAGCTGATTGTGAATGCGCGCGTGCCGCAGCGTGTGCTCGCGCTGCCGCTCATCGTCATCCGTCGTCTTCGTCGGGAACGTGTGCCCCACAAACTCCGTGTTCAGATACCGCGGATGGCACGGCGGCTTCAGCGGGAATCCAAAATCGTTCATCGTGAACACGTCCTCCAGGAACTCCGACTCCTGGAAGTAGCGAATCCCGCCCGTCTGCCGCGAATCGTCCAGCGCATGCGCCAGCGCATTCGTCCGCGTATAGAAGTCGTGATCGTCCAGCGACTCGTTGATGCGCACCCCCCACAACACAATCGAGGGATGGTTCCAGTCGCGCCGAATCATGCGCCCCACATTGTCAATCGCCACCTGCTTCCACTTCTCGTCCCCGATGTGCTGCCAGCCCGGAATCTCCTCCAGCACCAGCAGCCCGATCTCGTCGCAGCGATCCAGAAAATGCCGCGACTGCGGATAGTGCGACGTCCGCACGATGTTGCAGTGCAGGTTCTTGCGCAGAATGTCTGCATCCTTGCGCTGCGCCCGCGCCGGCATCGCCTGCCCCACAAACGGAAACGTCTGGTGCCGGTCCAGCCCACGCAGCTTCACGACCTTTCCGTTTAGCGAGAATCCGTGATCGGTAAACGTTGCCTCCCGGAATCCAATCCGCCGCGTGTCTTCATCGATCACCCGATCGCCCATCAGAAGCCGCACATGCACCGTATAGAGATGCGGCTCCTCCAGACTCCAAAGCTTGATGCCGCCCAGCTGCGTCAGCGAGACCTGGTGCTTCATCGGGTCCGTCAACGTCTCCGTCGTCTCATAAACCGCCGCATCCGTGTACGGATCGAGCCCTGCCGGCGCCTTCTCTCCCGCAGCCTTTCCCGTATCCAGCGCTTTCCGCGTCTTGGCAATCGTCTGGTCGCCGTCGCGCAGTTCCACCTCCAGTGCCAGCCCCTTCTTCGGCACATCGCCCGCCAAAAAGCAATTCACATCGAGCGCCGGACTGCTGCTCAACACGTCCTTGCACTGCGCATGAATATTGTCCAGATACACGCGCGGCACAACCCGCAACGACACCTCGCGGTAGATGCCGCCGAACGTCATGTAGTCGATCTCGTAACCGAACGGTGGAATGTCGTTCCGCTCCGACGAATCGAGCTGCACCAGTAAAACGTTTTCACCATCGCGCCGGACATGCTCCGTCAGCTCAAACGAGAACGGCGTAAACCCACCCCGGTACTCGCCCAGCCGCACCCCGTTGATCCACACCGTCGACGCCGTCATCGCACCCTCAAAATCGACGAACACACGCTTGCCCTCTGTCCCCTCCGGCAATTTGAACCGCCGTCTGTACGTCGAAACAAACGCATAGTCCTTCTCATCGAAGCTGTGCCACGGCAGCTCGACATTGGTGTGAGGA
>Ga0335071_10005651_pt1 | contig 12965 bp, 10 predicted proteins | sample Lox_Sample_15_FD_206724 | JGI IMG/M metagenome (GOLD analysis project Ga0335071, IMG submission 206724) | Soil microbial communities from Loxahatchee National Wildlife Refuge, Florida, United States - Lox_Sample_1.5 | ecosystem: Environmental > Terrestrial > Soil > Wetlands | place: USA...
CCCCCACCCCGCTCGGGGAGGGCAAGACCACCACGACCGTCGGCCTCTCGCAGGCCCTCGGGGCGCACCTGGGCAAGAAGGTCATCACGGTCATCCGCCAGCCCTCGCAAGGTCCGACCTTCGGGATCAAGGGCGGCGCGGCCGGCGGCGGCTACTCGCAGGTCATCCCGATGGAAGACTTCAACCTGCACCTGACCGGCGACATCCACGCCATCACCGCCGCCCACAACCTGTGTGCCGCGGCGCTCGACGCCCGCATGATGCACGAATCCATGCAGGACGACACCAAGCTGTTCGACGCCCTGTGCCCGCCCGACAAGAAGGGTCAGCGCAAGTTCTCGCCATCCATGCTGCGCCGGCTGAAGAAGCTCGGCATCGCCAAGACCGACCCGAACGAGCTGACCCCCGAGGAGCGCTCCCGCTTCGCCCGCCTGGACATCGACCCGAACGGCGTCACCTGGCGGCGCGTGATCGATGTCAACGACCGCTTCCTGCGCGAGATTGAGGTCGGCCTGGGCAAGGAAGAAAAGGGCTTCGAGCACCGCTCCGGCTACGACATCACCGTCGCCAGCGAGATCATGGCCATCCTGGCCCTGACCACCGACCTGGCCGACATGCGCGAGCGCCTGGGCAAGATGGTCGTCGCCACCGACAAGAAGGGCAACGCCGTCACCGCCGAGGACCTGGGCGTCGCCGGCGCCCTGACCGTCCTGATGAAGGACGCCATCAAGCCCAACCTGATGCAGACCCTGGAAGGCACGCCCGCCTTCGTGCATGCCGGTCCCTTCGCCAACATTGCCCACGGCCAGTCTTCGATCATCGCCGACAAGATCGCCCTCAAGCTCGGCGACTACGTGGTGACCGAGTCCGGCTTCGGCGCGGACATCGGCATGGAGAAGTTCTTCGACATCAAATGCCGCTACTCGGGCCTGATCCCGCAGGTGGTGGTGCTGGTGGCGACCGTGCGGGCGCTCAAGATGCACGGCGGCGGACCGAAGGTTGTGGCCGGCAAGCCGCTGGCGGCCGAGTACACCGACGAGAACCTGGAGTTGCTGGCCAAGGGCATCCCCAACATGGAGAAGCACATCCAGAACGCCCTCAAGTACGGCGTGAACGTGGTCGTGGCGGTCAACTCCTTCGCCAACGACACCCCGGCCGAGGTCGAGCTGATCCGCAAGGCGGCCCTCAAGGCCGGCGCCATGGAGGCCATCGTCTGCACGCACTGGATGGACGGCGGCCAGGGTGCGGTGGCACTCGCCGAGGCTGTGGTCAAGGCAGCCGAGAAGCCCTCCAACTTCAAGTTCCTCTACCCGCTGGAACTGTCGATCAAGGAAAAGATCGAGATCGTCTGCAAGGAGATCTACGGCGCCGACGGCGTGGACTACTCGCCGGAAGCCGAAGAGAAGATCAAGCTTTACACCAAGCTCGGCTTCGACAAGCTGCCGCTGTGCATGGCCAAGACCCACCTGAGCCTGTCGGCGGACCCGAGCCTCAAGGGTGTGCCGAAGGGCTTCCGCATCCCGATCCGCGACATCCGCGCCTCGGTCGGGGCGGGCTTCCTCTATCCGCTGCTGGGCGAGATGCGCACCATGCCCGGCCTGCCGACCCGCCCGGTCTTCTACGATGTGGACCTGGACCTCGAGACCGGCAAGGTGCTCGGACTGTTCTAGGACGATTCAAAGTGGGGGCACGGGCAACCGTGCTCCCACTTCCTTCCCCCGGGAAGGGTCTACCACGAAGACACGAGGGCACGCAAAAGCACGAGGCGCATTCGGCGTTGCGCGTGCCCTGGCGTCCTGGTGGTAGATTTATGAATACCGCCGCCCGGTCGACTCGCCCCGGAAGGGGCGCGGGTGCAAGCCATGATTTCCGTCACTTGCGCCCCATTGCCCCGGTGGTAGATTCAGGGAAAGAACCCCGCCCAGAGGAGTGTTGGTATGCCCATTTTCACCCCGGCCCGGCGCTGGCAGCCGGCGTACTCGCCCTTCAAAAAAGAATCCCTCGGCTCGCGACTGATGGAGAACGTCGAATACGCCATCAAGAGCCCGTTGTTCGGCTGCCGCATGTGCGGCAACTGCCTGCTGCAGGAGACCGCCTTCATCTGTCCGATGGAGTGCCCCAAGGGGCTGCGCAACGGCCCGTGCGGCGGCTCGACCCCCGAGCACTGCTACGTCGACAAGACCCGCCCATGCATCTGGTACAAGATCTACGAGCGCTCCTTCCGCATGGGGCGCGAGGCGCGTTTGATGGAAGTCCTGCCGCCGCTGGACTGGGAGAAGGTCGGCACCGAGACCTGGCGCGACGTGATGGCGCAGGTCAAGAAGACCGGCGGCGCCGGCAAGGTGGCCGCCGGGCTGCTCTCGACGGACGAGAAGAAGCGCGCCACCGCCTGGGAGGGCGTCTTTGCCCCGGTGCGCCAGCCGGAGTGGTGGCAGGGCGACGCGGTCTATCACGCCCCCAAGTCGAGCGAGCCGGTCTCCGCCCTGGAGCAGGCGCTGCGGGCGGGTAAGTTCGTGGTGGCCTGCGAAATCGCCCCGCCGCTTTCGGTCTCGACCAACAAGCTGCTGCAGAACATCGCCACGGTCAAGCCTTACGTCACCGCCATCAACTTCACCGACAACGCCTCGGCTACGCCGCGCATGACCTCCTGGGCCTGCTCGAAGATCGCCCTCGAGAACGGCGCCGAGCCGGTCATGCAGATCGCCGCGCGCGACCGGACGCGGGCCAGCCTGCAGGGCGAGATCCTGGGCGCCTCCGCCCTGGGCGTGCGCAACGTACTGTGCGTCACCGGCGACAGCCCCGTGCTGGCGCCCCAGCCGCGCGGCCGCATGGACATCAACGACATGGACGCGATCCAGATGCTGTGGATCCTGCGCCGCATGCGCGACGAGGGCCACTACCTCGACGGGCGCGAGATCAAGTTCCCGCCCAGGTTCTTCCTGGGCGCGGCCGCCTCGCCCTTCGCCTCCGAGCCGAAATTCCAGGCGCTGCGCGAGGAGAAGAAGGTCAACGCCGGGGCGCAGTTCTTCCAGACCAACGTGGTCTACGACCTGGACCGGGTGGAGGTCTGGCTGAACGAACTGGCCAAGCGCAACATCCTGGACAAGGTCTTCGTGCTGATCGGCATCACCCCCCTGAAGAGCTTCAAGATGGCCAGCCACATGAGCGACGTCCCGGGCGTGTACGTGCCCGAGGCGATCCTGAAGCGCATGCAGGCGGCCGAGGAGAAGGGCAACGCCCAGGAGGAGGGCGTGCAGATCGCCGTCGAGCTGGCGACGCGCATCAAGACCTACGCCGCCCGGGGTGTGCACGGCCTGCACATCATGCCTGTCATGTGGGAGGAGATCATCCCCCGCATCGTAACCGAGGCCGGCCTGCTGCCGGAGGGCTTCGTCGCCCCCGCGCCGGCCCCCAAGGCCGCCTGAGGAGCCAGCATGGAAGTCCGCAAAATCTTCGAGTACGCCCTGCAAAGGGAGATCGAGGGCAAGCGTTTCTTCGAGACCAACGCCGCCCGCCTGAGCCACGCCAGCGCGGTCGAGGCCTTCAAGAAGCTGGCCGCCGAGGAGCAGAAGCACATTGAATTCGTCCAGGCCCAACTGGACGCCCTCGACGCCGGCCGACCGGGTCCGGGCGTCCTGCCCCAGGACCTGGACCAGCCCGGCTTCTTCTCCAAGCGCGCCGAGAGCGAGTTCATCGACCAGACCGTCACCGAGGCAATGGTGCCCGACCTGCCGATCCTGCGCATGGCCTACCTGATCGAGCGTGACTTCACCGAATTCTACGAGCAGGCTGCCCGCGGCGCGGACGGCGCGGCCCGCCAGGCGCTCGAGACCCTGGCCTACTGGGAACGGCGCCACGCCGAACTTTTCAAACAGATGCACGACCGGGCATTCGAGGGCTACTCCCACATGCCCTGGGGCGGTTGACCCTGGCCGCAGGACTCCCCGGGAGCGGGCAGGCGACGCTCACCCTGGCGGTCCTGGCTGGCGGCAGGTCCACCCGCATGGGCCGGGACAAGGCGCTTCTGCCCTTCCTGGGCCGGCCGCTGATCCAGCGCGTGCTGGACCGCCTGGCAGGCCTGGCGGACGAGGAGCTGGTGGCGGCCAACACCGCCGAGGCTTACGCCTTCCTCGGCCGGCCGCTCGTCCCGGACCTCGAGCCGGGCTGCGGCCCGCTGGGCGGGTTGGCCTCGTCCCTGGCAGCCGCCCGCTCGTCTCTGCTGGCCGCCGTCGGCTGCGACATGCCCTTCGCTGACCGGGAGCTGCTCGCCTTCGAGCGCGACCTGCTGGTGCAGGAGGCGGTCGACGTGGTGATCCCGCAGGGAGCGCAGGGCCTGGAGCCGCTGCACGCCGTCTACCGCAAGGAAAGCTGCCTGCCGGTCGTGCGGGCCGCCCTGCAGGCCGGCGAGCGCAGGATGATCGCCTGGCTGCCGCAGGTGCGGGTCCGCACCCTGACCCTGGAGGAGATCGCCCGCTTCTCGCCCGACGGGCTGGCCTTCTGGAACCTGAACACGCCGGAGGAATTCGTCCGGGCGGAAGGGATCGCCCGGCAAGGGAATTAATCATGGCCGCCTGGCGGGGCAGGCGGAGGCAACCATCAATTTGAGAACCAAGGAGAAGAACCAATGACCGCTCAACTGATCGATGGAAAGACGATCGCCCAGAACGTGCGCGACCAGGTCGCCGCGGAGGTCGCCAAGCGGACGGCGGCCGGCAAGATGCAGCCGACCCTGGCGACGGTGCTGGTCGGCGACCGGCCGGACTCGGCCGCTTACGTGGCTTCCAAGGGCAAGGCCTGCCAGGAGCTCGGCATGGGCTCCGTCAGCCACCACCTGCCGGCGGACGCCACCCAGGAGCAGGTCGAGACGCTGGTCAAGCAGCTCCAGGCCGACAGGAAGATCAGCGGCATCCTGGTGCAGCTGCCGATGCCCGCGCACATCAACGAGGAGGCGGTCCTGTCGTTGATCGGGATCGAGAAGGACGTGGACGGCTTCTCGCCGCTCAACATCGGCCGCCTGGCGCAGAAGGGCCGCGAGCCGCTGTTCGTGCCCTGCACGCCCTACGGCTGCATCTACCTGCTTGAGCAGGCCGGGGTCAAGATCGAGGGCGCCAACGCCGTCGTGCTGGGCCGCTCCAACATCGTCGGCATGCCGGCCGCGCTGCTGCTGATCAGCAAGAACGCCACCGTGACCGTCTGCCACTCGCGCACGCGCGACCTGCCCGGCACCGTCCGAGGGGCCGACATCCTGATCGCCGCCATCGGCAAGACCGAGATGGTGCGCGGCGACTGGATCAAGCCGGGCGCGGCCATCATCGACGTCGGCATCAACTCCGTCCCGGACGCCACCAAGAAGTCCGGCCACCGGCTGGTGGGCGACGTCAAGTTCGACGAGGCCAAGGAGGTCGCCGGCTTCATCACCCCGGTCCCCGGCGGCGTCGGCCCGATGACCATCGCCATGCTGATGCGCAACACGTTGCGCGCCGCTCAGATCCAGGAGCCGTAACGCTCCGGGGAACGTTTTCCGGAGAACCACTGATACCCAGGAGGCACAGGTTCCGCCACGCGGCTTGTGCCTCTTTTTGGAACCCCGCCCATGGCCTATGTCGCCCCGCTTCCGATCGTGGTGATCGCCTGCCAGGTCTTCCAGGACCTGTTCGAGCGCTTTGCCCCGCCCAAGGTGATCCGCCAGTTCACCTTCCTGGACTTCGGCCTGCACGATTATCCGAAGAAGCTGAACGCCACGGTCCAGGCGGCGCTCGACGGCCTGGAGGCGCCCAGCCTGGTCGTGCTGGGCTACGGGCTGTGCGGCAACGGGCTGAACGGCATCCGCGCCGGGAAGCACACCCTGCTGATCCCGCGCAGCGACGACTGCATCGCCGTGCTGCTGGGTTCCTACGCCCGCTACCGCCAGGAGTTCCAGACCGAGTCCAGCACCTACTACCTGAGCAAGGGCTGGCTGGAAGCGGGCTCCAATCCGCTGCAGGAGTACCGCGGCTACGTGGCAAAGTACGGCGAATCCCGGGCCGAATTCCTGATCGACAGCCTGTACCACAACTACCGGCGCCTGGCGCTGGTGGCCCATTCCCCGGAGGACCTGGACGCCTACCGTGAGCAGGCCCACGCGGTGGCGACCTTCTGCGAGCGCTGGGGCATGCGCTACCAGGAGCTGGTCGGCTCGACCGCCTACTTCGAGCGCCTGCTGGCGCTGGCCGTCTTTCAAGAAAGGATCGACGACGATTTCATCCTGGTGCCGCCGGGGGGCGAGCTGCGCCAGGACCAGTTCCTGCGCCTCTCCGTTTAGGGCTGCTTCATCCCAGATCTCGCCTCCAGGCTGCCCGCATCGAAGGAGATCGACATGTACCGCATCCTACACAAGCAGGTGTTGAGCAACGTGGTCAAGCTGGTGGTGGTCAAGGCACCGCTGGTGGCTGCCAAGGCACGCGCCGGGCAGTTCGTCATCGTGCGCATCGACCAGGCCGGCGAGCGCATCCCGCTGACCATCGCCGACGTCACCCCCTCCGAGGGGACCATCACCCTGATCTTCCAGGAGGTCGGCAAGTCGACCCTGCAGATGGGCCAGCTCGAGGTCGGCGACGGATTCGAGAACGTGGTCGGTCCACTCGGCCGACCAACCGAAATTGAGAACTACGGCAAGGTGGTGCTGGTCGGCGGCGGGGTCGGCGTGGCGCCGCTCTACCCGATCGCGCGCGCCCTCAAGCAGGCCGGCAACCACGTGATCACGATCCTCGGCGCCCGCACCCACTCGCTGCTCTTCTGGGAGGAGCGCATGCGCGCCGTTTCGGACCGGCTGATCGTCTGCACCGACGACGGCTCGTACGGCCGCAAGGCCCTGGTCACCGAGCCGCTCAAAGAGCTGCTCGAGACGGAAAAGGACCTAGCACGCGCCTGGGCCATCGGACCGGCGGTGATGATGAAGTTCGTCGCCGAGACGACGCGCCCCGCAGGGCTCCCAACGCTGGTCAGCCTGAACACGATCATGATCGACGGGACGGGCATGTGCGGCGGCTGCCGGGTCGTGCTCACGGGCGGGGCGCAGTTCGTCTGCGTCGACGGGCCCGAGTTCGACGCCCACCAGGTCGACTGGGACAACCTGCTCGAACGGTTGAGCTTCTACCGCTCCGAGGAGAAGCTGGCGATCGAACGCTGGAAGCGGCACGAGTGCAACCTGGACCTGGCATTCGAAGAAGCGGTGAGGTGACCCATGGCTGCCAAGACCATCGTCCCGACGAAAACCCCCATGGCGGAGCAGCCGCCGGAAGTGCGCGTCTGCAACTTCAACGAGGTGCCCTACGGCTACACCGCCGAGCAGGCCATGGCCGAGGCAAAGCGCTGCCTGCTGTGCCCCAAGGCACTGTGCATCCCGGGCTGCCCGGTCAACGTCGACATTCCCGGCTTCCTCCGCCTGGTGGCCGACGGCGACTTCGGCGCGGCGGCCGCCCTGATCAAACAGACCAACGCCCTGCCGGCCATCACCGGCCGGGTCTGCCCGCAGGAGAGCCAGTGCGAGGGCGTCTGCTCGCTCTCCAGGCGCTACCAGAGCGTGGCGATCGGGCGCCTGGAGCGCTTCGTGGCGGACTGGGAGGCGGCCTCCGGCGGCTTCAACCTGCCGCCGCTGCCCGACCCGACCCACAAGAAGGTCGCCGTGGTTGGCTCCGGGCCGGCGGGCCTGACCGTCGCCGCCGACCTGGCGCGCCTGGGCCACCACGTGACCGTCTTCGAGGCGCTGCACGAGGCCGGCGGGGTGCTCTCGTACGGCATTCCCGAGTTCCGCCTGCCCAAGTCGATCGTCCAGCGCGAGGTGGACTACGTGCGCAGCCTCGGGGTGCGCCTGCGCATCGACTTCGTGGTCGGCTCGTCGGCCACAGTCGATGAACTGCTGGCGGAGTACGACGCCGTCTTCCTGGGGACCGGGGCAGGCCTGCCCTGGTTCCTGAACCTGCCCGGCGAGAACCTGGGCGGGGTCTATTCCTCCAACGAATACCTGACGCGCGCCAACCTGATGAAGGCCTACCGCTACCCGGAGTACGACACCCCCATCGCCCGGGGAAAGCGCGTGATCGTCATCGGCGGCGGCAACACCGCCATGGACGCCGCCCGCACCGCCCTGCGGCTGGGGGCCAAGGATGCGATCATCGTCTACCGGCGCTCGCGCCAGGAGCTGCCCGCCCGTCTCGAAGAAGTGGAGCACGCCGAGCAGGAGGGCGTCCAGTTCCACCTGCTGACCACGCCGGTGGCCTTCCACGGCGCGGACGGGCGTGTGCTGGAGCTGGAGTGCCTGCGCAATGAGCTGGGCGAGCCGGACGCCTCCGGGCGGCGCCGCCCCGTGGCGGTGGAGGGCTCCAACTTCCGCATCCCGGCCGACGTGATGGTGATCGCCATTGGCCAGAGCCCGAGCCCGCTGATCGCCAAGTCGACCCCGGACCTTGCGACCGGCAAGGGCGGCATCGTCCAGGCCGACCCGGACACGATGAAGACCTCCAAGAAGGGCGTCTTCGCCGGCGGTGACATCATCACCGGCGGCGCGACCGTCATCCTGGCGATGGGCCAGGCCAAGATCGCCGCCCGGGCGATCGACGAGTATCTCGAGACCGGCGCCTGGTAGCGACGGCGCCATCCGCCGCTTAAAAGGTCAGCCCGGACGCAGGGGGTCCGGGCTGAAAGTTCGATCCAGGCTGCACGGGCGTTATTTTGCCAGCGAGCGGAAGAATGTCCCCATCTTCTCCAGGGCGCCGTCGATGGTCTCGAGCGAGGTGGCGTAGCACAGGCGCAGGTAACCCTCGCCGTACGGGCCGAAGTCGGTACCCGCCAGGGTGGCCACGCCGGCCTCGTCCAACAGGCGCCGGGCAATCTCGCTGGAACTCTTGCCGAAGGACTTGACGTTCGGGAAGACGTAGAAGGCGCCCTGCGGGCTGAGACAGGACACGCCCGGGATGGCGTTCAGGCCGGCGACGATGTGGTCCCGGCGGCGCTGGTACTCGGCCACCATTTCGTCGACCTGGTCCTGCGGGCCCTCGATCGCCTCGATCCCGGCGAACTGGGTGAAGGTGGCGGTGCAGCCGACCGAATGGGTCAGAAGCAGCTCCACCCGCGTGGCGAGCGTCTCGGGCATGATGGTATAGCCCAGCCGCCAGCCGGTCATGGCGTAGGTCTTGGAGAAGCCGTCCACAATGATGCAGCGCTCCATCATGCCCGGCAGCGAGGCGATGCTGGGGACCTGGTTGCCGTCGTAGGCCAGGCGGCCGTAGATCTCGTCCGAGAGCACCCAGGCGCCGACTTCCTGCGCCTTGGCGGCGATGTGCTGCAGGTCCGCCAGCGGGATGACGCCGCCGGTCGGGTTGGCCGGCGAGTTGAGCACGATCAGCCGGGTGCGTTTGCTGACCGCCCGGTCGAAAGCCTGCAGATCGAAGGAGAAGCCGCTCGCCTCGCGCAGCGGCACCGGGACCGGCACGCCGCCGGCAATGGCGATCATGGCCTTGTAGGTCGGGAAGCCCGGGTCGGGGTAGATGACCTCGTCCCCGGCCTGGACCAGCGCCAGGGTCGGAAAGAACAGCCCCGGCTTGGCGCCCGGTCCGATCACCACCTGGGCAGGCAAGAACTCCAGCCCGTGCGCCCGCCCGGCCTCTTTGGCGATCAGCGCCCGCAGCGCCGGCACCCCCGCCGGCGGGTTGTAGCGGGTCTGGCCGGCCTGGATCGCCTGGACCGCCGCGGCGCTGACGTGCGCCGGCGTGGCAAAGTCCGGCTGGCCGATCTCCAGGTGCAGGATCTTTCGCCCCTGGGCTTCAAGCGCCTGGGAACGGGCCAGGACGGCATAGGCCCCCTCGGATTCAAGCGTGGAAACGCGTTCGGCAAATGGATACATAGACGGCTCGGTTCTGGAAGGATGGTATCGTCGTGCGGCCAATCCGGCTTATTATACTGTAATGGACATTCCGATCCCGGCGAGGACGCCCCGGCCGGGAGATCCCAACCTAATGCGGAGACAACCATGATCCTGAAGAACGCCCAATCCCCCAAGTTCCGCGTCCTGTCGGACGAGCAGTGCGAGCAGCTGTTCCAGGCTGCGCTGGCATGCCTGGAGCGCGTGGGGATGCGAGTATTCAACCCCGAGGGACGCGAGCTGCTGGCTTCGGCCGGCGCGACGGTCGAAGGCGAGCTGGTGCGCCTGCCGGCGGCGCTGGTGCGGCGCGCCCTGCGGACGGCCCCGGCGGAGTTCAGCGTCTGGCGCCGCGACGGGAGCGAGGTGCGCGTGGCCCTCGACCGGGTCCTGTTCGGCCCCGGCCCGACCTGCACCTACTTCGTCGACCCGGCGACGGGCGCACGGCGCAAGGCACGCCGCGGCGACGCCGGCCTGACCGCCAAGGTTTGCGATGCGCTGGAGAACATCGACTACGTCATGGGCCTGAGCCTGTTCGACGACGTCACCCCGGTGCTCTCGCCGGTCTACGAGTTCGCCGAATCGATGGCCAACACCAGCAAGCTGCTGGTCGCCTGGGCCAACTCGAATGCCACCCTGCAGGATATCGACGCCATGGCCGCTGCCGTGGCGGGCGGCGAGGCGGCGCTGCGCGCGAAGCCCAACTACATCTTTTTCACCACCTACGAATCGCCGCTCAAGCTGGCGCACGACCCGGTGGCCAACCTGCTCTGGTGCGCCGAGCACAACGTCCCCTCGATCTGCCTGGGCGGACCGACCGTCGGCCTGGAGAGCCCGTTCACCGGCGCCAGCGCCCTGGTGGTGCACCTGGCTAACGTGCTGTGCGCCCTGACCCTGGTCCAGCTGAAGAAACCCGGGGCGGCCTTCGTCGACGGCGGCGTGCCGTCGATGATGGACCTGCGCTCGGGCCGCCCGGCCTACGGCTCGCCGGAGATGAGCCTGCACAGCGCCGCGGCGGTCGACCTGGCCCGCCACCTCAAGCTGCCCTTCATGGGCACCGCCGGCGCCTCCGAGAGCAAGCGGCTCGACCTGCAGGCCGGGGTCGAGGCCGCGCTGCAGGTGCTGCTGTCGGCGTTGAGCGGCGCCTCGCTGGTCCACGACGTGGGCTTCCTGGACTGCGCCGACATCGGTTCGCTGCCCTACCTGGTGCTGGCGGACGAGATCGTCGCCATGGCCAAACGCGTGCTGCGGGGTGTGGCGGTCAGCCCGGAGACGATCATGCTCGACCTGATCGAGAAGGTCGGCCCGGGCGGGCTGTTCCTGGCGGAGCCGCGCTCGGCGGCGTTGTGCCGCAAAGAGGCCTGGGTGCCGACCGTCTTCGACCGCTCGGCCTTTGCCCTGTGGGACAAGGCCGGCCAGCCGCAGGCCGAGCGCCTGGTCCAGGAGAAGCTGGACAAGATCCTCAAGAGCCACGTCCCGGCGCCGCTGCCGGCGGGTGTCCCGGAGGCGTTCGAGGCGATCCTGCAGCGGGCCGAGGAACGCGAGCGCAGGAGGCTCCAGAACGCCGCCTGATCTCAGCCAGGCCGGACGAAAGGTCCGGCCTGTTTTATTATCTGGCGGCGCCAATGCGCCGTTCCGTTCCCGGCGAATTTTCTGTATAATGGGCGTCAGCCCGGGGCTTGGGGAATTTCGTCCGCCACGCCGGCCGTCCGGCCCGCAACCTTTATCCGTATCCGAACCGAACCTTTAGGAGTAGACCATGGCCAAGAGAAGCAAGTTTTCAAAAGGGGTGCGTCGTTTTGCCGCCAGGAGCCTGCACGTTCTACAACTGATCCTGGGAAGTCTGTGGGCCGGGGCGCGCTACCTGTGGGCGCACCCGTTGATCGTCAGCGCCCTGCTGCTGGTGCTGGCGGTGCTGCTGTTCAATGTGGTGATCCGCCAGACCTTCAAGCCCTACCTGAACTGCGCTTACCTGCTCGAAAACCGGCTCGCCATGCCGTCCTTCTTCTGCGACGGGTACGACGTTAAGGTGCTGGGCTCGACCGTCTTTTCGATCCCGGGGCTGGGCGGGGTGATGAACCCGCCGCTGGAGTTCGTCCGGCGGGTGATCGCCTGGAGCGTGGTGGTATTCTTCGCCCTGGTCAGCCTGTACCTGACGATCGTGATCAACAATTTCAAGACGATCGTCCGGCTGGTCACCTTCCGCAAGGAGGAGTGGCAGCAGTTGTTGGCCTCCCTGCGGACCTGGCTGCTGCTGTTCGTCTCCTTCAGCTTCCTGTTCTACTTCTTCGTCATCCGCTAGCCGCGCGGAAAGGCGCTGCGAATCCGGCCGGATTCGTGGTATACTCTCGTGCCGCTCGAAGGTTGAGCGCATGTTCCAGGGAAATTGTTTTGAGACTTCTCAATGATGGCCCGGCGAATGACCGGGCCGTTTTTTTGGGCCGGTCCGCCCGCAAGGGCGCTCCGGTTGGCAGTCCGTTCCGCGGAGTCATCAGAACATCCCGTCACCCGGTCGCTGCGGTTTCGCATCGACGTTGTTCGAGAGGATTTTGATGACCCCCCAATTCACCGATCTGACCCTGCGTCCCGAGCTGATGCAGGCCATCGCCGCGCTCGGCTACGCCGAGCCGACGCCGATCCAGGCTGCCGTCGTCCCGCTGCTGCTCTCCGGAGTGGATGTGATCGCCCAGTCCCAGACCGGCACCGGCAAGACCGCCGCCTTCGCCCTCCCCATTTTGCAAAACCTCGAACCCGCCGAGCGCCTGCCCCAGGCGCTGGTGGTCTGTCCGACGCGTGAGCTGGCCCAGCAGGTGGCCCAGGCGTTCTACGAGTTCGGCAAGCACCAGGACGTGCGCGTGCTGGCCGTATACGGCGGGCAGCCGTACGGCCCGCAGATCAGCCGCATCCACCGCGGCCTGGACGTGGTGGTCGGCACCCCGGGGCGCCTGATCGACCTGCTCGAGCGCAACGCCCTGCAGTTCGACAACGTGCGCACGGTGGTGCTGGACGAGGCCGACGAGATGCTCTCGATGGGTTTCATCGAGCCGGTCGAAACGATCCTGGCCCAGAC
>Ga0335071_10005652_pt1 | contig 12964 bp, 11 predicted proteins | sample Lox_Sample_15_FD_206724 | JGI IMG/M metagenome (GOLD analysis project Ga0335071, IMG submission 206724) | Soil microbial communities from Loxahatchee National Wildlife Refuge, Florida, United States - Lox_Sample_1.5 | ecosystem: Environmental > Terrestrial > Soil > Wetlands | place: USA...
GGCTGACAGGCGCACCATGCTGTTTTCGGCCACGCTGCCGAAGGCAATCCTGGGCTTGGCGGCCGAGTATCAGCGCGACGCAATGCGCATTGCCATGTCGTCGGAAACCGAGCCACACGCCGACATTGAGTATCGTGCGTATCTCATCGCTCCGCGGGACACCGAGCACGCCATCGTGAACACGCTTCGTTATCTCGACGCTCCGGGCGCGCTTGTCTTCTGCGGGACCAGAGAGTCCGTGCGCCATCTGCACGCGAGTCTGCAGGAACGCGGATTCTCTGTCGTTGCGCTCTCCGGCGAACTCAAGCAGAGAGAGCGCTCGCTCGCACTGCAAGCACTCAAGGATGGACGTGCGCGCGTCTGCGTTGCGACCGATGTGGCTGCGCGCGGACTCGATATGCCCGACCTTGGCCTCGTGATCCACGCTGAACTGCCGCAGAACCGGCAAGCGCTATTGCATCGCAGCGGCCGCACCGGACGCGCTGGACGCAAAGGCCTGTCAGTGATGCTCGTTCCCGTGCAGCACCGCCGAACTGTCGAGCAATTGCTCGGCTCGGCGAAGATCAGGGCTTCGTGGGCGACCGCGCCTTCTGCCGAGGAAATTCTCAGACGCGACGAGAAGAACCTGATCGGCGAGATCGTCGCCATGGCAGACTCTCCGGCCGAGGAAGATTTGGCTGTCGGGAAACTTCTTCTTGAGCGGCTGAGCGCAGAAGAAATCGCCGCAGTCCTTGTCCGCAACCGTCGTGAACTGTTGCCCGCGCCCGAGGTCTTGAAGAAAGTCTCTGCTGAAAAGCGGGACCATGCCAGGAAGCGGCCGAGTAGCCCGAACAAGAGGTTTGGTGCAGCCCCGCCGTGGGCAGAGAAGGGCGGCAAGCCTGCCAAGCACAAATGGCCGAAGGCGAGGAAGCGCCGGTAGATAGCTCAATCCGACAACATCCGTTATTCCGGACAGGCGTGAGCTTACGCCCAGTACGTGCGGTCCAGCGTTCTGTACTGAATGGCCTCTGCGATGTGCTTGGTTTCGATCTGAGGCACTCCTTCGAGGTCGGCGATGGTTCGGGCCACCTTCAGGATGCGGTCATGGGCGCGGGCGCTGAGGCCCTGCTGCGTCATGGCACGTTCCAGCAGTCGCTCGCAGTCGCCGCTCAACTCGCAGAACGCACGAATCTGTCGCGAACCCATCTGCGCGTTGGCAAAACATTTCTCGCCCGCTGCGCGGAAGCGATTGAGTTGCACTTCACGGGCTCGCATAACGCGATCGAGAATCTGCGCAGAGCTTTCCGGGGTGGCACCGCCGCCGCGCAGCTCCTTGTAGTTCACCGCCGGAACATCGATGTGGATGTCGATGCGATCGAGCAGCGGTCCGCTGATCTTGCTGATGTAGCGCTGGATCATCGGAGGTGTGCAGTGGCACTCGCGAGTACGGTCGTTGAAAAAACCACAAGGGCAGGGATTCATGGCGGCGGCCAGCATGAATCGCGCCGGGAACGTCAGCGACATCGCCGCGCGCGCAATGCAAACTGTTCCGTCTTCAAGCGGCTGCCGCATCACCTCGAGCACATTGCGTGGAAACTCCGGCAGTTCGTCGAGGAACAGCACGCCATGATGCGCGAGAGAGACCTCTCCGGGGCGCGGCATCACACCTCCGCCGATCAGTCCGGCGTCGCTGATGGTGTGGTGCGGCGAACGGAACGGACGTCTGCTGACCATGCCGGCATTGGCATCGAGCACTCCGGCCACGCTGTGAATCTTTGTTGTCTCGAGCGCTTCGTCGAAGGTCAGGGGCGGAAGGATGGTTGGCATGCGTTTGGCGAGCATCGTTTTGCCACCACCCGGTGGGCCAATCATCAGGATGTTATGTCCACCGGCGCACGCCACTTCCATCGCGCGCTTTGCGGTGATCTGTCCGCGAACATCTTTGAAATCCACCGTGTGCTGTTCCGACTTGGCGAGCAATTCTGCGGGATTCACCGCGATCGGCGCGACCCCGTTGCCGGTGTTGATCAGTTTCACAACCTGAGCCAGAGAGCGCATTGGAAAGACACGCACGCCTTCCACCATGGCGGCCTCGCGTGCGTTCGCCTCCGGGACAAGCAGGTTCGCGATTTTGCGTCCGCGAGCGGCGACCGCAATCGGCAAGATTCCTCGAACCGGGCGCAAGCTGCCGTCCAGCGACAACTCGCCCACCATCACAAAGTCTTCCAGCTGCTGCTTGTTGAGCGCGCCGTAAGCGCCCAGAATCCCCAGCGCCATCGGCAGGTCGAATCCCGACCCTTCCTTCTTCAGATCCGCCGGAGCCAGATTGATAGTGATGTGCGTGGGCGGGATGTCGTAGCCGCAGTTCTTCAGAGCCGAACGGATTCGTTCGCGACTCTCGCGAACGGCAGCGTCCGGGAGACCGACGGTGGTGAACTGGTCGCGATCGAGGCTCATGCCGGAAACGTCCACCTCTACATCAATAATGTTGGCATCGATTCCGTAGACGGCGGCGCTGAGGGTCTTGAAGAGCATTGGGCCTCGTGGAAGTCGCTCTCGTTCTAACATCTAACGCCGAAATGGTGCGGTGAATTGCGCAGTATCAAATCGGCTGCGTGTTCCATCGCGGGACCCCGGGTCTCAACCTTAGTGTTATGGACTCAAGTTTGGGATGGAAACCCTTCGCACTCCAGGCGCAACAGTGCTAAAATTGCCTTACTTCCTAATAGATCCCCGGTGCCAGAGGCCCCAGCACAACCGGAATCAAATATCTAAGCCTCTGCATCCAAAGGGGATGTAGGAGACAGCGTGGAGTCATCCATGGGCAACGTTCCCCAGATCGGACGTCGGGAGCAGGAAATTCTGACCGCCATTGTCGAGACTTACATCTCGACGGGCGAGCCCGTGGGTTCACGTACCCTGTCACGCAATAATCGCGAGGGACTTAGCGCTGCCACCATTCGCAATGTTATGGCAGATCTGGCCGAGGCCGGGTTGCTGCAGCAACCACACACCTCGGCCGGGCGCGTTCCCAGCGTCGATGGGTATCGCTACTACGTCGAGCGGCTTTCGGGCAACACGCAGCTGAAGCCGGAGGAAGAACAGTCGCTGCAAACCTTCTTCCAGGGTACGACCGACGTTCAGGATTTCATGGAGCGCACCTCACACGTGCTCTCGCTGGTGTCGCACGGAGTTGGTGTTGCCATTGCCACCGCGGGCCCGAAGAACGCGCTCGAACACGTGCACTTCCAGCGATTGACGGAGCAGCGCGTGCTTGCCGTGGTGGTGACGCGTAACGGAGTGGTTCGCGACCGCGTCTTCAGAATTCAGCAGGAACTGCAGCAGAACGACCTCGATCTGGCGGCGCGCTACATCAACGACAACTTCCGTGGCTGGACGATGGAGGACTTGCAGCGCGAACTGAGCCGCCGTCTGGAGCAGGAGCGCAGCGAGTACGACCGGCTGATGCGCTCGCTGGAACAGCTCTATCAGTCAGGCGCGCTCGCCTCCGATGTGGCTTCGCAGGATGTGTACGTGGAAGGCATCGCCAACCTGGTGAATCGCCAAGAGGACGCGGAGCGCCTTCGCCAGCTGCTGGCCACGCTGGAAGAGAAGCAGCGCGTAGTGGAATTGCTGACGGCTTACCTCGATGCACAACACGAAGCCGTGCGTGTCGTCATCGGACTGCAGCAGGCGATGCCGGATATGGGCAACTTTGTCCTGATTGGAGCTCCGGCGCGGGTTGGTCAGGAAGTCCTGGGCAAGCTCGCTGTGATTGGACCTACTCGGATGGACTATCAGTCCACCATTCACGCCGTCTCCTACATCACACGGCTGTTTGACAAGATTCTTAACGATCCAGAATAGGGACCCTATGGCGAAAGGAAATGGTAAGACCAACGTAGAAGCCGAAGCCTTCGACGTGGAGCACGAGCTTCCCGAAGCGGATGCGCAAGACGCTAACACCCCCGAGCCAGTGGCTGACAGCTCTGTTGCCGCCGAACCGCAGGACGAACTCGGCAAGCTGAAGGCGGAGAACGCCGCCTACCTCGACCGCCTTGCGCGTTTACAGGCTGAGTTTGACAACTTCCGCAAGCGAAACGCGCGTGAGCAGCAGGAGTACCGCGAATACGCGCTGGCCGATGCGCTCAAGCAGTTCCTGCCGATTCTCGACAGCCTCGATCGCGCGGCGAAAACTCCCGCGAACTCGCTTGAAGATGTGCAGAAGGGAATTGAGCTGATCGACCGCCAGTTCCACGATGTGCTCTCGCGATTGGGCGTTGAGCCGGTGCGCGCCGAAGGTGAGTTCGATCCGAACCTGCACCAGGCCATCCAGATGGTTGAAACCGATGACGTGGCCGACAATCACATTGTTGACGAGTTGCAGCGCGGTTACCGCTTGCGCGACCGTCTGCTGCGTCCCGCCATGGTGCGCGTGGCGCAGAATAACGGTAAGTAACGCTACTGAGGACCCGGCGGAGGATTCAGACACTGGCTACCAAGGCAAAACGTGATTACTACGAAGTGCTCGGTATCTCGCGCACAGCGACCGAGACGGAGATCAAGAGCGCATACCGCAAGCTCGCGATGCAACATCACCCGGACCGCAATCCGGGCGACGCCACTTCGGAAGAGAAGTTCAAGGAGTGCAGCGAGGCGTACTCGGTTCTGATCGACTCTGAGAAGCGCGCGCACTACGACCGGTTCGGCCACGACGCTCCGAACATGGGCGGCTTCAGCGGATTCGAAACCGTAGACTTCAGCGACATCTTCGGCGAGATGTTCGGCTTCAGCGATCTCTTTGGAGGTCGCGGTGGGCGTCGTTCGCGTGCGCAACGCGGACAGGACCTGCGCGAAGACATCAGCATCAGCTTTGAAGAGGCCGTGTTCGGCACCAAGCAGACGGTCAAGGTTCGTCATCGCGAGGCCTGCGATCAGTGCCGCGGAACCGGCGCTGCAGGCGGACGGGCACCCTCAAGCTGCAAGCAGTGCGGCGGTCACGGACAGGTTCGGTACCAGCAGGGATTCTTTAGCGTGGCTCGGACCTGCCCTGTTTGCCAGGGCACCGGCACCATGATCGAAGACCCGTGCAAGCAGTGCAAAGGGCAGGGCAGCGTTGTCCGCGACCACGTTCTCGAAGTGAAGGTTCCTGCGGGCGTGGAAGAAGGCACACGAATTCTCTTCACCGGTCACGGCGATGCTGGCATTAACGGCGGTCCCGCCGGAGATGTTTACGTGGTGCTGCACGTGAAGGATCACGACTTCTTCGAGCGCGAAGGTCGCGACCTGCACTGCGCCGTGCCGATCAGTTTCGTGCAGGCAGCGCTTGGCGCGGAGATCAAGATCCCGACGATGGAAGGCGAAACGACCATCAAGGTTCCCGAGGGCACGCAAACCGGCACCACGTTCCGCCTGCGAAACAAGGGTGTTCCCGTGCTGAATGGCAGCGGACGCGGCGATCTGTATGTCGAAGTGAAAGTGCAGACTCCGAGCAGACTCAACAAGCGCCAGCGCGAACTGCTTCAGGAATTGGAAGGTACGCTCAATCTCGAGAACCGTCCCGAACGCCGCTCCCTGATGAGCAAGGTGAAAGAGATCTTCTCGTAAATCCTTTCGATGTTGAGACAAGGGGCGGAGCGATCCGCCCCTTTTTCGTTTTTCACCGCTCGTTTCCTGAGGCGTCATGCTGAGCGAAGCGAAGTACCCCCAGTGGGGCTGAGAGTATGAGTGCCGCTGAAGGGAACTCCAACATGTAAGCCTCACGTAGAGAACTCCCTTGAGCCGAACCTTCGAATGACACATTACGGGGGTCCTTCGCTGCGCTCAGGATGACACCGGGGAGCGCGAATGTGTGAATGAACCAATCACTCGAAAGCAATCGCTCTCACTGCGGCCCGCCTGCCTGATAATCTCTCCCTATGACACGACGCCGGTGGATTGCCGACGAAGTATCTGAAGATCGCGCGGCGCTCACAGGCGCGAATGCCGCGCACCTTGTGCGCGTGCTGCGCGCGCGCATGGGCCAGCAGTTCGATATCGCCTGCGGAAACCAGCTTCGGCTCGGCACGATTGCAAGCATCAGCGACGACCGCGTTGAGTTCGAGCTTGGCGAAACGCTCGACGCGCCCTCGCCGCTCAACATCACTCTGCTGCTCGCGGTTTTCAAGTTCGATCGTCTGGAGTGGGCGATTGAAAAATGCACGGAGCTCGGAGTGTTACGAATCGTGCCAGTGATCGCGAGTCGGACCGAGCAGCATCTCGCGGGCGCAGCCTCAAAGAGAGTGGAACGCTGGCGGAGGATCGCGCACGAAGCCTCGCAGCAATCCCGGCGCCTATTGCCTCCCACGATCGATGATCCAATGAAGTTGAAGCAGGCTCTCGCGATTGAGGCTGCGACGAAGCTGTTGCTCGATGAAACAGAGCAGAGTGTTACGGTGCGAGATGCTCTGGAGGACAACTCCGACCCAGTGGCTCTGGCAATTGGTCCCGAAGGCGGATGGACAGGCGACGAGGTCAAGCTGTTCCGCTCCGGCGGGTGGCAAAGCGTCACTCTAGGCTCGACCATCCTGCGCGCGGAGACGGCGGCAATAGCGAGCGTCGCGGTCGTGGCAGCGCTGCTGGAATAGTACTCTTGCCCGAAAAAACTGTGGGGGACGCTTTCGCGCCCCCCGGTGTGTTTTAGGTTAGATCGTTGTTACTTCTTTTTCGCGGTCTTCTTCGCGGGCTTCTTTGCAGCCTTCTTCGCAGCCTTTTTCGTTGCCATGGTTTCTATTCTCCCTTTTTGTGTGATTGCAACGCACGCGTTGCAATTTGCTAGTTGTATATGTGGAAATAAAAATGATGTCAAGCGAAAAACAAAACCCGAAACAAACTTCTCAACGCTTCAGCGATGCGCTTTGGTAACCTGCGGAGCTCGTGCGAGCGATCAGAAAATTTCAGATGTGCGTTTCACCCGCAGTTTTACTGCATTATTTCATGAACACTCTCATGATCAATCCCGCCATCGCATCCCAAGTCCCGTGAGCGATCATTCCGGGCCTCAAACTTTTTCTTACGTGCGCAAGGATGCCGAAAGCCATTCCGAAGAACGCGATGATGATCATTCGACGGACTCCCTCGTATCCGTGACCTGCTCCAAAGACGATTCCGGAGAGCACGATTCCCATCCACGCGTTGCGAGTCCACGCACCGAACTGCCTCTGCAGGTAGCCGCGAAAGACAACCTCTTCGCACAATCCGGCGGACGCGCTTAGCGCGAAAAAGATACACATTTCAAGGTTCGTACGCGGAGCGAGGAAGCCGATCTGCCGCTTCACCTGTTCCATTTCACGCGCTTGCCCTGCCGGGGAGAAGTCGATGAAGTGAAAGTGCTTCAAAGCGACGGCAACCGAACCCACAACAAATAGCCATGCCACAAGGAATCCAGCGGCCAGCATCACGTCGATGAGAAATTCCTCAATATTCTTCCATCGGCCGCCCACCAACTCGCGGAAGCTGATTTTCCGCAGCCAAGCACCCCACACCACGTAGGCGAGCAAAACGTACTCCCAGCCTAACGTGAGCAGATAGCCTGCGATGCGTCCCTTGCTGGTTGCAGCGTGGTGTGTGGCTTGTGCGTTGCCGAAAGAAAACGCGATGAGAACAACCAGCAGCAGGATCGTGTGCCATGCAGGAGCAATTCCCCTCCGCTCCGGGGTGAGAGGTTGCTCCGCTACCGTGAGTTCACTATCCATTCGAGGGTCCTTTCGAACGAAAGGTGAGTTTACTATGCGTAAGCGAGCTCGATACTTTTGAGTGGGAAGGATGAAGAGCATGCACCGGAATTTGAACACTCAAGCGGGGGCTGAAAGAGACAGTGCCGCGAATCAAGAGATCGCGTTGGGAATAATGAAACCTCCCACAGACGAGAATCTCCCATCATTCTCCACGCTGAGCGAAGGAATACATGAACGGGCAAACCGAAAAGGACCCACTTATCTCAGGTCCAGAGGTCAACCATTTCATTGGCCGCTCATTCTGTTACCGAATTGACAATGATGATGGTCGGCCTCGTTCCGTTCAACCCATTGTTCCTCACGTTGAATGCTCCGAAAATGAGTTGATACGTGCCCGGACCCGGGGTGCAGACACTCGTTGTCTGTATTAAGCATGAGTCCGATGCTTGGCAATAACCGGGGTCATCATGTCTCCCGTATTCTGCCCCGCCAATCACGACTATTTGGCTGAGTTTCGGCTTGATTTCATTCACCGCCACTCCGGGGCCTGGTGCAACTAACACTGATCCAAGCAGCGGGCCGAAGTCGCGAATGTACTTGATTCCATCAGGTCTCGTGTTGGATAACACAGCTGCAACCTGACTATTTTTCATCAATAGGGCGAACCCAATGTCGGTGAAGGGGCTTGAGTGAGCAGTCAGCGACGTTGCAACCACCTTCAATTTTTCCCCCGCGCTTAGAGTAAAGCGGCTCGATAGCAGGTACGATCCGGTGAAATCCTTCGTCGGAAATCCGGTGACATCCTTTGTCGGATCCGTTTTGTCGTTCTGCACTGGGTTGAAGTTGGTGGATGCGGTGAACTCTTCTCCGGTTACGCCGCCAGTCGTGTCAGCCCACCAAAAGGATTCATCGCTGATCCCAGGCAGGGCAGCGGATTCCCCGCCTTTGCCTATTACGGTGAAGAGAAGCGGCGTGAGTCGACGTAAGGGAGTTGGAATGTGATCTGTTGCAGGAATACTCATAAATGCCTCCTTATCCGAATCCGATGAAGCGATTCCTCAAAACTAGGAGACGGCAGGGCTGATCGACAGGTATAAAAACTCCAGCGATACGAGTTGTTTGTGGCAGTATACGCCGAAGCGTTTCATCCGATACGAGTTTCTGATTCCTTGACGAAATGAGGCGCGGCAACCGTGGCGCGCTATGGTCAAACCCTGCCTATGTGCAAGCGCTTGCCCAATCTGCGCCACGAAACGATGAGTTCCCGTCGAGCTCAGGAACTACGGTGACGACAGCAGTCACCAAAAAATGAAGGCGCGAAATTTCCGCGCCTCTGTTCACATTTGAAGTTCTCCCACATCTATAACAACGGGCAGATATGGCACCTAATCTACACTCAGGACGTTCCCCGCGCCACTGGCGTTCGCTTCTGCCACGCGGTCCACAACCTTGTGCGCGAATGCGAAGAGAGACTTCGCGTTGTTTGCGTTCTCTCCGGCGAGCACCACCGGATTGCCGGTGTCTCCCCCTTCGCGAATTGTGGGATCCATCTCGATGCGTCCGAGAAAAGGCACGCCGAACTGCTGCGCGGTCTTCTCTCCACCGCCCTTCGAGAACACGTCGATCTCGTGGTTGCAATGTGGGCAGACGAGATAGCTCATGTTCTCCACAACGCCGAGGATGGGCACGCGAACCTGTTTGAACATCTCGATCGCCTTGCGCGCATCCTGGAGAGAGACATCGGAAGGAGTCGTCACCACAACCGCACCGGTGAGCGGCACCGACTGAGTCAGTGAAATCACAACGTCGCCCGTTCCCGGAGGCAGGTCGATGATGAGGTAGTCGAGTTTGCCCCATTCCACCTGGCCTATGAACTGGCGAATGACGGAGTGCAACATGGGGCCGCGCCAAACCAGCGGCTGGTCTCCGGGATTGAGGAACCCGACGGAGATGACGCGGATGCCGTAACGCTCAGGAGCGATGATCCGATTGTTGTCGGTGACCTGCGGCTGCGCCTGCGAGCCCAGCATAAGCGGAACATTCGGACCGTAGATGTCGGCATCGAGCAGCCCAACCTTGTAGCCGAGCCGCGCCAGCGAGAGTGAAAGATTGACGGAAAGCGTGGTTTTTCCGACGCCTCCCTTTCCGGAGCCCACAGCGACAACAGACTTAACTCCGGGGATGGATTGCGGCTCCGGCATCTGCGGGCCGTGTGGATGCATGTGCGACACAGTAACTCCTCAGTGAAGATTGCAACCCTTGATTATATAGGCCGCTCCGCGCTGGTGGCCGATTGGTGCCATACACCACGATCAAACCTTTCAGAGCTGCACGGCGTCTAACGGGACAAGCTCAGTCGTACCAAGCCCACTATGCACGAACAGACAAGCGTTAGCCGCGAACAGGCCAGCACACTACTCTCGGAGCTCAAAACTCTTTACAGCGCCATGCCCATGGAAGTCCGCGAGGTGGTGAAATCGTACATCGCCACGTCGTGCATAGCTGTTCCGCGGTCAATGGGCCAGAGCACATAGCGAAACTTTCAATCCTGAAAAGAGTGGCGCGGCCGGAGCCGCGCCATGACCAGGAGGTCGTACTTAAAGATCAGTAGCCGTGGTCTCCATCCGCCAAGTTCACCTTTCCGGCAAACCGACGGTAGATGTAGATGAAGTAGCCGGCGGCCAGGACGATGCCGATGATCCACCAACGGATCGCAATCCTCATCGCGTAGTCTGAGGTCGCACTGTTCCAGATCGTCAGGTTGCGCGAAGGATCTGTGGCCGGCAGAATGACCGGGAACAAAGCCCACACGCCCGCCACCAGCATGAATACAAGATAGAGCGATGAGGCATACCAGGTGCCCAGATCGTTGCCCTTCTTGCGCAACACGGGAATCGCAAACAGGCAGACGAACACAAGCGCCGGAGCCAGCAGCGTGATTGGATACTTCTTGTAGTTGTCCAGCAGGTTCGGGTGCAGGCTGTAGGTTGCAATTGCGCTCAGAATGGTGAGCACGAGCAGCGCCGGCCACAGTACGCTTGCGATCTTCCGCGTGCGTTCCTGCAACTCGCCATCGGTCTTCAGCGCCACCCAGTTTGCGCCATGCAATGACAGTGCCGCGAACGTGCACAAACCACTCAGCACCGTGTACCAGTCCAGAATGCCGGGGTTGGGGCCCACGTTCCAGTTGGTCCACAGTGGCAGGAAGAAATACTTGTCCGGGCCGATCGGCACTCCGCGAATGACGTTACCGAGCGCCGCGCCGAGGAAGATCGTCAGCAGCAGGCTCGAGATGGAGAACACGCCGTCGAAGAAGGCCTTCCATACCGGAGCATCGATATGCGTACGGAACTCAAGGGCGATTGCGCGACCCATGAGCATCCACAGCACCATCATCAGCGGCAGATAGAAACCGCTGAATGCCGATGCATAAAGCTGCGGGAATGAGAAGTAGAGAACGCCGCCGCCGGCCAGCAACCAGACTTCGTTGCCGTCCCACACCGGACCGATGGAGCGGATGATCTTGCGACGCTCTTCGTCGGTCCTCGCGGCGATGAGGTGAATGGCGCCCGCGCCGAGATCGAAGCCATCAAGCACCACGTACAGAGCGACCATTACGGCCGTGATCCAGAACCAAAGTATCGCCATTAGTGCACCTCCGCCATCGCCCGCACCGGCGGTTCAACATCCCCCACTTCGCCTGGTCCGTGCTCAAGCTCGCGAACAATGAGGAACACGAACAGGATTGCCAGAAGCGTGTACATGCCCATGAAGCCCAGCAGCGTGAACCACGCGTTGCCTGCCGTCACCGACTTTGAGAAGCCGTCCACCGTGCGCAGCAGTCCATAAACGAGCCACGGCTGACGCCCGATTTCCGCGGTCATCCAACCAGCGGTGTTCGCCACGTAGGGCAGTGGAGCGCTCAGCATCAGCACCCAGAGCAACCAGCGCGACTGGTAGAGCTTGTTGCGCCACAGTTGGACTCCCGAGATCAACATCACGAGCATGAAGATCGTCCCGAGTCCGACCATGATGTGGTAGCTGTAAAACAGGAGTGGGATGTTCTGCGGCCAATCGGACTGCGGGAACGCATCCAAGCCGCGGATGTGCGCGTTCCAACTGCGATAAGAGAGCATGCTGAGAAGTTTGGGAACCTGCAGCGGATTATCGATGCGGCCGGTTGCGGCGTCCGGTTGCCCCATGAGCACGAGCGGTGCGCCCTGCTGAGACTGGAACAGCGCTTCCATGCCCGCCAGCGCCGCCGGTTGATACTGCGCCAGGTTGCGTCCCTGTCCGTCGCCGGTTGGACCAACCAACAGCAGCGAGAACAAGAATCCGGAGATGACGCCGACCTTGATATAGAGCTTGCCCTGTTCGGCAAATTTGTTGCTCAACAGGTAGAAGGCTCCGACGGCCATCATCGCAAATGCGCCAGTCAATGCCGCGCCTGCCATGTTGTGTGCGTACTGCCAGATCGCCCACTGATTCAGCACGAGATCCCAGAACGAATTCAGGCTCACGCTGCCATCAGCCCCGACCGTGTAACCCGTCGGATGCTGCATCCATGCGTCGGTGGCGACGATGAAGTAACCCGACAGCCACGAGCCCACAAACACCGCGACCGCCGAAAGCCAGTGAGCTTTCGGAGTCAACCGCTTTTCGCCATACAAGAACAGGCCGAGGAACGCAGACTCGAGGAAGAACGCGAAGGTGCCTTCCATGGCCAGCGTTTGACCGATGACGCCACCGGCGTAACGGCTGAAGTGAGACCAGTTGGTACCAAACTGGAATTCCATCGGAACGCCAGTCACCACACCCATTACAAAAGAAATGCCGAAGATTTTGGCCCAGAAACGAGCAGCTCGGTTGTACTTCTCATCGTTCCGCTTCAGCGCAAGAGTCTTGAGCACCACGATTAGCGGTGCCAACCCCATTGTCAACTGAGGGAACAAGTAGTGGAACGTCGCACAGAATCCGAAATGCAACCTATGTACCAGAAGCGCGCTATCCATTGCTTGTCCTCGAAGAAGAGGTAAAGGAAGCCAGGCGACCGGACCCATCCCGCAAACATCCGGCGCAAGAACACGCTCCGAAGAATACGGAGCTGAGGTGCGCTGGCATTCCTAGCACGATTCTCAGTGGGCGCGAAGAAGAGGGGCTGTGATATGCATCACAATTTGCTGATATTTCGAAAGTAGAAAGTAAGTTTTGATCAGTATTGATGCTGGTTTGGCTCGTTTTGCCCGCTCGGCAAGATTTGCCGCATCAGG
>Ga0335071_10005653_pt1 | contig 12962 bp, 14 predicted proteins | sample Lox_Sample_15_FD_206724 | JGI IMG/M metagenome (GOLD analysis project Ga0335071, IMG submission 206724) | Soil microbial communities from Loxahatchee National Wildlife Refuge, Florida, United States - Lox_Sample_1.5 | ecosystem: Environmental > Terrestrial > Soil > Wetlands | place: USA...
GGTAGGCGAAATGGGCGTTGTGCAGCGTAACGCCGATGCGCTCTCGGTCGAGCGTGATACCGGCGCTCACGTGGGCACCCTCCATAGTCAGCTGATCAGCCCCGCGGCGCAAGGGCAGCGTCGGAAGCGCGACGTCGACATCGGCGCGTAGCGCGTCAAGTCCGTTGGCGGTCACCCGGACGTCGAGCGCCGCCGTGGCATTGCCGATCTCCAGATCGCCCAACGCGACGTAGCTGCCAAGAGCCTGCGGCCGAAAGCCCGTCAACGTGAGGTGTCCGTCACCACGCACGCTGCCTGGGTCGAGTGCGGCGTGCAGCGTTGCCTGCTGCCACAGGTTCGAGCCGACGGCCAGGTCCAGGCGGAGCTGATCCGGCGGCAGAAGGATCGTCCCATTGATGTTGGTGAACGTCGCCTTTGGTGCGTCTGCGGCCGAGACATCAACCGTGGCGTGCGACAGCCGCACGATCAATCCCGGGGCGTACGCTGCTGCCACGGACGATACCGCGGCGACCGCCGCTGCCGCCGCATCTCGCAGCCCCTTCACGGTTGTGTCAGCCTCGGGGGCGGGCTCAGCCGCCGCGCGCTCGAGATGCAACTGAACGCTGGCACCGGCAAGGTCGACTTGCGCGAGTTGCAGCTTCCCTGAGAGCAGTGCCCGCAACCGGGGATAGAGCGAGACGGACGCGATGCCCGCGTCAACAGTTGGTGCGACCGTGAGGCGCAACTGATCGAGCACCACATGCGGCAGCGGAAACAGTGTCAGCCGAACCGCACTCAGCTCGACGGGCCCACCAAGCTGTGCGGCAAGGGCGCTTGCCACCCGTTCATGCAGCCCGGCGCGCTTGATGACGGCCGGCGCGACGAGCATGCCCGTGGCGAGCACGAGGAGCAGTGCGCCGCCGATGACGAGGGCACGCACGACCGCTGGGCGCTTGAGACGCACCGCTCTGCTATAGCGTGGCGTGGCCGTCGCTGCATCACTTGGTCATGGTCAGCGAGGCGAGCGGGCTGTTACTGCTGCGGCTGAAGGAACCGCACGCGGCCGGACGCGATGTCATAGATCCCGCCCACGAGTTTCTTGCGTCCTTCGGCCAGGGCCACCTTCCCCTCAGGTGAGTCGAGGATCTGGCGCATCGTCCAGCGCACGTTGGCTTCCACGGCGCGCTCGAGCTGCAGCGACTCCGGCAACTGCAGATCGAGGTCGGCCAGCCCCGGCAGGATGTCATCGACGAGGATCTGGATGCGCGAGTGCTGCTGAGCGGCGTGCAGCTTGGTCTCCAGCGCCGCTTTGACGGCGCCACACTCCGCGTGGCCGAGCACCACAAAGAGGGACGTATTCAGATGGGAGCCGGCGTACTGAACGCTGCCGCTGACCTCCGGAGAATAGACGTTCCCGGCGACGCGCACGACGAACAGCTCGCCCAAACCTACATCGAAGATCAGTTCGGGTGGAACGCGGGAATCGCTGCAGCCAAGGATCGTCGCATACGGCTGTTGCCCGCGCGCCAGCTGCGCGAGGATTTCCTTCTGCGCCGTCGGGAAGCGGATCTCGCCGCGCCGGAACCGCTCGTTGCCGTCGATCAAACGCCGCAGCGCTTCATCTGCTGAGACGGCGCCGTCGGCCATACGAGAACTCCGTGGTCACTTCGCCACATCCACCTTCAACGGCAGCTGCCCTTGTTGGTCCGATGGTGGCGGTGCCAGGTTGGGCTGCACCCACTTCAGGTGCTCGAGCAGGATGCGCCGTACTTCCGCGACAGTGTGCGGATTGGCCTGCGTCGAGTGGCTGTCGTGCACGACCAGCTCGGATTCCACGCCGTCGATGTGCGCACTCTGATACTTCACCACGCCGTCGTCGCCGTGCTCAATGTCCTCGGTCTGCTGCACGGCGATGATCGAATTCGCCTTGATGCCGGGCGCGATCGGAATCTCGGCCAAGGTGCGGATGAACCGGTTGCTCGGGTCCATATTGTCGATGCTCGTGGGCATGCGCTCGAGCGACAGATAGCGGTCTTGCCCTGACGACAAGCCCGTCAGCTCGGCACCCACGCCGACCACATCGGCCGGCAGGCGCACCAGGCGGTACACGAGCCGCCGCACGATCTGCGGACCGGCGAGGAAGCTGCCGCGGTGCGGCGTGCAGACGAAGATCACGCGCTTGACGAACGGCAGCGGCTTCACGAACAGGGCCTGGCTGAGCAGCTCACGCGTCTGCGGGGACAGGTTCACTTCGTCGAACGGCTTGCTGCTGATGTTCTTCCAGAATCGATCGCCCGAATCGATCGCGGTCATCTTCGTCAACAGGCCGCCCTGGCTGTGTCCGATCACCACCATCTGATCGAGCGCCGGGTCGGGGGCTTCACTGGAGTAGCGCTGCACCTGCTGCGACAGCAGCGTGCGCAAGCGATAGGCAGAATACGCGATCGGATTGCCCGAGTCGTAGGTGAAGAACCAGAACTGGTACGCCGCACGAATGCGCTCGTCGTCGAGCAGGTCGTTGGCCATGTCGGCCCAGCGGAAGATGCTCGACGCGGTCCCGTGCACGAACACGACCGGAATCTTGCCGCGTTGATACGGCTGCATGGCACGCAGCAACGTCGGCCGGGTCTTGACGTTCACGGCGTTTCCCAGGAACGAGGTCAACTCCGATGTCCACGGCCGAGCGGCAGCGAGGGTCGTCGCCAGCACGGCGGTGGGATCCGCTTCAAGCGGCACGGTGCGGTCGTCAATGCGCACCGTCTCCTCATTGGTCGTGGCATGCACCTCGAGTGACCCAACTAACGAAGCGGTGACCAGCTGGCGCTCGGGGTGTTCGATCCGCAGCACGAGGGTGACCGGGACCCGAATGTTGGGGCCGACCAGGTCGTCATCTTCGTAGCGGCCTTTGAGCGGTTCGGGGCGCGCGGAGAGGGCAGCACCGATGCCGGCGGTGCGGTAGCGGTTGCGCATGCCCTCGACGCGGAGCTGGCCGACCGGCGTCAGGTCGACGAGCCGGTAGTCATGCCAGACCAGGGCGTTGGCATCGAAAGCCAGGTCAATCGCTCCGAAGGGCAGGGTGAAGGTTCCGGCCTGTGGGACCACATGGTCAGCCTTGTCTTCCAGCGCCTCTGCCAGCGACAGCTGGTAGATGTCGCAGGCAAGACGCGTGCGTGGATCGAGCGCATTGGCCGCCTGGCGGGGATCGTCGGGAAAGACAAAGGTGTATGCGTAGATCGCGGCGGCGAGGTAGTTTGGTTTGTTGTCGTCCCGCAGCGCACGGTAAAGCGACAGTTCGGCGAGCGCAAAGATCTCGTCTTGCCCGCCGCTGCCCTGAATGACCGATTCGCGCAGCGTCGCGATCGCCTGGTCGGGCTCCTCTTCGTACTTGTCGAGCAGATCGTGCTGGCGCAGCACGATCCGGGTGAACTCGCTGACATCGCCGGACGACAGCGCGTTGCTGACTTGCTCGCGATAGAAGTCACTTGGCTTGACGCGCTCGACGCGCAACGGCGCGGCGCACGCACTTGCCAGCAGCGCGATGGCAAGAAACAGAGTCGTGACTCGCATGTGCAAAATCCTTGTGGGGGGATGCGCTTCGCGCACGTTACATTCCGAGCAGACCTGTCTTCAGGTCTTCCGTGGGTGGACCCGGACCGAGCCATACCAGCACCACCCCGATGATTCGTCTTCTCATGATCCGCTTCTCCTCTTTGGGTGCAATTCCGTAGCACTCGGCGTTTTGAGAAGCCATTCTCGTTCGAGACCGCGCCGCCTCGTGCTTCACTGGTCGCCCCGTTGCATCGCTGCCGGCGGCCTTTGCTCATCCGTGGAATCGCCGGCAGATACCCAGTCGACCAGCAGCGTATACGCCACGGCCAGCGCGACGGGGCCGATGAACAGGCCGATGACGCCGAAGGCGACAAGGCCGCCGATCACACCCGTGAAGATCAGTAGCAGTGGCAGGTCCGCCCCCCGCTTGATCAGCACCGGACGCAGGACGTTGTCGAAAGTCATGCAGAAGACCGTCCAGACGAGGAAGCCTGTGCCCCACGCGGCACCACGTGCCGAGTAGACCCAGAACACCGCCGGGAGCAGCACAACGGCGGGACCCACCTGTGCGACGCACAGCATGAAGATCACGGCGGTGAGAATGGTCGCGAAGGGCGCGCCGGCGACCGCGAGTCCAAGGCCCGCAGCCGTCGACTGCAGAATCGCTGTGACGACGACCCCGAGTGCCACCCCGCGAATCGCCTGCCCTGCCAAATGTACGGCGTTCTCGCCTCGCTCTCCCGCCAGGCGCCGGGCGAAGCGGTCGGCACCGCGGGCCACCGTCTCGCCGTTTGCATAGAGAATCGCGGCAATGATCACCGTCAGCAGGAACTGGAGAAGCAACAGCCCGACACTACCCACCTGGCCCACGAACCAGAGGACGAGCTGCTGCCCATAGGGCGCGAAGCGCGCCGACAACTCCTCGGGACGAGCGGCCATCAGCCTTTGCCAACGCGCTGCGATCTTCGCGCCGACCAGCGGGAGCGACTCGACCCAGGCGGGGAGCGGCGGGATGGTGAACGTCGCCAGCGATTGCGACCAGTCCGCGATGCGTTTGGCGTTCTCTACGATCGCCGTGATGCCGAAGTACAGCGGCACCACGAGAATCAGCAGCAACGCGACCGTCATCACCGTCACGGCGAGCGAGCGCCTGCCGCCCAGCCACGCCTGCAGGTGCAGCAAGAGCGGCCAGGTGGCGACCACGATCATGGCAGCCCAGGCCAGCGCCATCAGGAATGGGCGCACGATCCAGAAGCTCGTGGCAATCAGCGCCGCCAGGGCCAGCAGTTGGAACGTCGTGCGCGCCAGGTCTTGGGATCGGTTGGCTTCCATGTCCTACCCTCCGCTCGATCAAGCATCCCGCCCCTATGAAGGATGTCTCGTATGCGCCGATTCTGCCACAAAATGGTCGACGACATCGGCGACGGAGGCGAAGCGGTTGACGCCGCCCACCTTCTCATCCGCGCCCTGCGCACGCAGCAAGTCACGCACGCTGGCGCGGGCGTCGGTCACCCGCAGGAGGACGTTCCGCTTGGCCAACTCGTCACTGAGGCTTTCCAGCATGCGCGCGCCGGCTAGGTCCACATACGGAGACGTGGAAAGATCGCACACCACCAGGCGGACGCTGCTGCCCTCGCTGCGCAACTGGTCGAGAACGGCGCGCAGCACGTTCTCAACGTTGAAATACAGCAACGACGCCTCGACGCGGAAGGCAAGCACGCCCTCGATCCGTTCGTTGTCGGAATGGCGCTGCAGGTCGGAGAACCGCCGCGTGCCCGGAATCCGGCCGAGGAAGGCAACATGCGGACCCGCTGCGCGCCGCAGCAGCATGAGAATGGACACCAACGCCGCGAAGAGGACGCCCCTGAGGACACCTTCCAGCAGCACCGCAACGAACGCCACCATCGCTACCCGAAACTCAAAACGGCTGACACGGCGGAGCCGTACCATCTCGCGCACGTCGATCAGGCCCTTCACGGCGACGAGGACGATGGCAGCAAGGACGGTCTTGGGGAGGTTCTGCACCAGGCCGGTCAGGAACACGAGGCAGAGGCCGAGCGTCACCGAAGCGAACACGAGCGCCAACGGCGTCTGCGCACCCGCCTTTTCATTCACCGCCGACTGCGACAAACCGCCCGCCGCCGGGTAGCCGCCACCGAACGCCACCAGCAGATTGGCCATGCCGAGACCCAGCAGCTCCTGGCGTGCATCGAGCGGATAGCCGTGCTTCACCGCGAAAGTCCGCGCTGCCGACACGCCTTCGATGTATGCAAGCAAGAGGCAGCCGAATGCCAACGGAATGACCCCGTCCACGTCGCGCGGTCGCAGGCGTGGAGGGCCGAGTGCGGGCAACCCGCTGGGTACGTTGCCCACCACGGCGAGACCGGCCCGACCCAGGGGCGTGAGCGACACCGCCAGGATGGACAACACCACCACCATCAGTGCCACCGGGCGTCCCGGCAGCAGTCTGTCACCGATGAGGAGGAGAGCGAGAGCAGCGACGCCGACGGCAGTCGTGGCGGGATTCAAATCGACGAGCTGCTTGCCCACCGTGAGCAATCGCACGAAGAAGTGATCGCCGCCTCCCGGCACGCCGAAGAACGCGGCCAATTGCGTCGACGCGATCGTCAGACCAGCACCCGCCTTGAAGCCCAGCAAGATGGTTTCGCTGATGAAGCTGCTGAGGGTACTGAGGCGCAGGAGCCAGGCGAGCAGGCTCATGGTTGCCAGTACCAACCCCGCCAGGGTCGCGATCTGCCCGTACAAGACCGCGTCACCGCCGGCCATCTGGCCGACCGTGCCGCCAACCATCAACGAAATCGCCGACGTTGGTCCCACAGCAAGATGCCGGGACGAGCCGAACAGCGCGTACCCCAGGCCACCGAGCAGGTAACCGTAGATGCCGACCTGCGGCGGCAATCCCGCGAGCCCCGCGTAGGCCAGCGACACCGGAATGGCGTAGGCGGCGAGCGTGATGCCCGCCACCAGGTCCGCGCCCAGCCATCGGCTTTCATAGGCCGGCAACCATTGGGCCGGAGGGAAGAAGGCTTTCCACCCGGCAGGGGCATCACTATTTCCAGAGTCCGCTGGCGCGGGGGACATGGGCATCCTCAGGGTCACGTGCCGGCCAGCAACGCGCGTTTTGCAGCGTCGAGCTCCTGCAGCTTCTCCCTTCCAACCTTGGGATAGCTGAGGTCGAGTGAGGCCAGCGCATCAATGATTCCGGAAGCGACGCCGACGCAGGTGAACCACTTGTCGCCGGCGGGCGCGACGTACCACGGTGCGTCCTTGGTCGCGGTCTGCCGAATCATATCCTCGTAGGCGTTCATGCAGTCGTTCCAGAACTCGCGCTCCTTGGCATCATTCGCCGAGAACTTCCAGTTCTTCTCCGGATTCTCGAGCGAAAAAGTCCGCCGATGCCCTGGACCGTCATTCCCGCGAACGCGCGAATCCAGATCTTCCGCATGCTTCTGGACCCCCGCTTTCGCGGGGGTGACGATGGCGACCGTTTTCAACGGGCTGTTAGGGCTTCCAACGTCGGCGTTTTTCACGGCCATCAGCGCAGCGTCGAGTTGGCTGCTCCGCTTGTGGAAATTTTCCCGCGCCTGATGACCATCTTCTTAGCACACTTGCCGATCGTCGAGGAGCAAAGAGACGTGCCAGGGAGACCGCCATTTCCGGCGTCACAGGTCGCCAGGGGCGTTCGCATTCTTGCGACGCACTTGCACCCTGCATCCGAATCTCGGGAATCAAGCTGGATTCACCGAAGGCACGCGGATGCGTTCAGCCCTCTTCTGGCAGCGAGCGCTCGATCTGCGCGCACCCGAGGGTCTCGCCGCAGCGGGCCTCGCGCGCTGCAGAATGGTCGTGCTATGGGGTCTGACTGTAGAGAGCTGGGCGACCCTGCTCTAAGTAGGTGAGAGGAGAATATGGCGACTTTGCGCGAGGTGACCATCCAGCCCCTCGATGTCATTCTCTTCCGAGGCATGGATCCGGTGAGCAAGGCGATCTCTTTCGTGCAAGCCAAGAAGCTCGGGCGCGGGGATTTCTCACACGCGGGCATGGCCGTCACGCGAGAAGCGCTCGATCTGCCCTTCCTCGAGCCGGGCAGGGTCTACGTTTGGGAATCGACACTCAGCGCGCCCGCCGGGTTCTGGGCCCGCTTCACCGACAAGATCCCCGACGTTGAGACCAAGGGGCTTCGGTTCGGGGTGCAGCTGCGCGATTTGGAAGCCGTCATCGAGGGGTACTCCTCGAACGGCGGCAAGGTTGCGTGGTGCGCCTACCGCGGACCGCGGCCGCCGCTGGAGGACGTGCGTCGACATCTTCTCGAGCTGCATGCGGAGTACGGAGATGCGGTCTACCCAGTAGGGAACCTCAAGGTGCTCAGCGTCGTGTTCCCAGCGCTGCGGCCGATCCGGGACCGCTTGGGGCGAGCGCACGACCGGCTCGCTGACTTCAGGAACGCCCTCCGCGAACGCACCGGCATGAAGAGACGCATCAAAAGTGCCGAGCACCATATGTTCTGTTCCGAATGGGTGGCAACGGTCTACAAGCGACTCGGGATGGACATCCTGACCGGCATCGAGTTCGATCCAAAGCTCGCCACGCCGGTCAACACGCTGCGACGAGGAGAGCTGTTCGCCGAACCGGTGTACCTCGAGCCGGGGGGGAATGCTTAGAAGTCCGAGACACGCGTGCGCCCGTGGCGTGCGGCACATGGCACGGAACCACGAGCTACGTGCAATGGGCCACAAGCGCGAGCGCCCGGTCTATCGTGGGGGAAAGTCGGCAAGAATCTGATCGACCGCATCATTGATGCGCTGCTCGCGTTTTTCAGCGCTTGCCTGCGGGTCGACGACGCCCGTGCCGCTCCCACGCCACAGGAGCTGCATGGTTGCCGGATCGATCACGTCGATGAGCAGCGTACCCTCGTCGTAGTCGTGCGCATAGGTTTGCGGTCCACCGTACCAGCCGCCAACACGGTATCCGTACCAGCGGTTGATCGTCTGGACGCTCGTCTTCTGCCGGACCACGGCGTGGTAGCCCACAAGAAAGTCGGCGGTGGTTCCAGGGGCGGCCGGTCGGTACCCCCTGAATGCCAGCCCCCGGTCGACTGCAGCGCGCACGCGCTTGTCGATCAGCGTGCTGTCGAAGCGCGGGTCCCCGACTCCCTGCTGCGGGCCCGGCCGCCACGCATAGGTGTGCAGCGCGCTGAAATTTGCCGAGGGGTCGTGGTCGGTCGTGACGGTGATTCGTGAGCAACCGGCGAGCCCCGAAGCGATGAGGAGGACGACCAATGCTCGCATGAACCTCATGTGTCCTCCGAAAGACTCGCCGCAAGTGACCGTGGCGCCCTCAGCGCACCCTATCGATCACCAACGAGGACTAGTAGCCTTAGCAGCCGGTTGAAAAACTGGTCGCCATCGTCACCCCCGCGAAAGCGGGGGTCCAGAAGCATGCGGAAGATCTGGATTCCCGCGTTCGCGGGAATGACGGTCCAGGGCATCGGCGGACTCTTTCAACAGGCTGTTAGCCGAGCGTCTCCTTGACCTTATCCATAACCTTCTCCACCTTTTGTTTGATCTTTCCGACAGCCTGGTCGGCCTTACCCTCTCGCTTCAGCTTCTTGTTGCCGGTCAGGGCCCCAGCAGCTTCCTTCACGCGTCCCTTCAGCTCATCCGACTTGCCGCTCGCCATGATCGATCCTCCTTTTCCTGCTTTTTACAGCAACGGCTGTGCCCAAACAGGTAATCCTCATGCGCAACGTGTTCGGATACCCTGTCAAGCCTCGCACTATCAATACAGGGAGATCGTTCCCAACGGAGCAATGCGGATCGTCACTGTCATTCCGCGTCAAGCGCTTTTCAGTAAACGGGTAATCCCAACCAAAATCACGGCGCCAACAAATGCAACAACGATGGAGCCGATCATGCCCCCGCCCGGCCAGATTCCCAAGAGGCCGAAGACCCAGCCGCCGACAACCCCGCCGACGAGCCCGAGAATGATGTCAACGACAACCCCGTAGCCACCACCCCGCATAACCTGGCCAGCAAGCCAACCTGCGATAAGACCAACCACGACCCAAGCGAGAAATCCCATGTCTTCCTCCTTTCGCCACGTTTGGTACGCAAGTCTTCATGTGATCGCGAACATATGCTCGGCCGGCTTGCCCGGCAGCAGATGGAACACGAACACGAAGACGGTGAGGCCGAGGCCCGCGACCGGACCGAGCGCCATGCCACCGAGCCGGGCTCCCACGACGATGCAGCCGAGGAGTATCGCCAGTTCGATCCAGATCATGCGCGCCGATCGGGACCGTACGTCGGGGGTCCCCGTCCGCTATCTTCGGAGAGGCTCGTTCCTATTTCACGGTATAGCCGCGACTCTCCATGCAGGCCGCGAAGGCGCGCGCCCAGTCGTTCTGCGCACCGGCTTGCGCCGCCTGTTGGCCACGCTTCGAATCCCGGCGTCCTTTGACGCCGCCGACCGTCGCGCCGATGGCAGCCCCTTTACCGGCATCGCCGGCGATGGCCCCGATGGCTGCGCCCCCCGCTGCTCCCCGGGCCGCCCCGCCCGCGGTCCCGCGCGCGTGCGTCCCCGCTCCCGTCGGCGCCTGCGACGGTGGCGCCTGTTCAGTCGCAAACTGTTTGCATTCGGCGGTGTCTTTGCTCTGCTGATCTTTGCTCTGCCCCTTGTTCGGAGCGACAAAAACCTTGGGTTGCGTTTGGGCGAACACGGCGCTCGCGACCATCACGCTCGTCAAAATGATTCCGATGGTGCTGACGTACCTCATCTCGATTCCTCCTTTGCTCGTGGCCGTTTCATGTGACCTCCGCTTCCTTTCTCAATGCTCGCTCCGCATCGCACCTCCTCAAATCTGGTCTCGATCTTGGTGCTGTTGTACCTCGCCAGAGATCGTCCTGCCATGAGCCAACGCACTAGCCCAAAACTGGGAACGAAATTTCCTCTCTCGGCCTCAGAAGATCGAATACAGGAGACCCACTTGTGTGCGCGCGACGTCGCCCTTCGCGCCACTGCGCGTCTCCTTGTGGCCGTAGAGGGCTTCCACGCCGACGCTAAGGCGTTTACGCAACTGCCAGACCAAGTTGACGCTGGCGTAGTCCGTCTGATGATAGGCACCCGGACCCATGGTCGACTCGGTGTCCAGGTCCACGAAGCCGTAGGTCGCCGTCGAGCGCCAGTCGTCCGTCCATCGGTGCGTATAGCCCGCAAATGCACCTATGTAAGGCAAGGCGACCAGATTCCCGTGGGCGTCGAATCCGGCGTCGGTGTTTTGGAAGCCGGTATCGTTTCCGAGACTGCCGATACCCGCGCCGTATGTTCCCTGCGCGAGGACACTGTCGCGGCCCAAAACGTTGAACACCGCAGCCAGGTTCGCCCCCCACCCGAACGCTGAGTGATCGCCCAGCGTCGTGCTGCGCGCGCCGATGTCGCGGAGGATGGTGGCGAACTGAACGTGGCCGACGTCGGCGTCCTGCCATCGCAGGTTGAAGCCACCGTCGGGTGCGTGATTGACGGCGGTGACCGTATCGACAAGTGTTCCGTTCGCCGAGAAGACATCGGACACTTGCGAGCTCGGTTTCTCGATCCCGAACTCCAGCAACCACTTCTCGGCAAACGGAAGCTGGTAGTGCGCCAGCGGGATGCGCGCAAAGATCATCGAGTTCGGGCCCTCATAGTCCACGGTGTCCGGCCAAATGTCCGGATCCTCGAAGACGCCGAACGTCTCGCCGACGATGACGTTGTAGATTTTTCCGTAGATGTGCTGGACGCGGAAGTTGAAGTTGGCGCTGCCGGAGCCGAAGAAGTCGTTTTGAAAATAGAAGCGCGGACTCCCGGCGATCTCGGGGGCACGCACGTCCAAGCTCAACTGCGAGCCCTTCGAGTTGGCGTTGAACACCGGGCCGCCGCCCTCATTCGGGTCGCCGGCCACCGGAATTTGCGCGGTGACGAAGCGATCGTTGTTGCCGGTGTTCTTGGGGTCATAGGTGAAATCGACACGCGGCTTGGCGTTCAGCCGCATCAGTACCTTTGTGTAGGGAATCGGGAAAAAGCCCCGCATCTTCGGGTCGACCGCAAGGTCGCCGGGACGGGGAGCCGGCACCTGTTGGTCGTTGAGAGCGGGGCGGTGCTCGATCGGACTCGCCGGCTCCGTCACCTCCGCGGCTGCCGCGGGTGCCGCAGTTGCCGGCGGCGGGGCTGCGGCCTGCTTTTTCTCGATTTCCTGAATCTTCTTGTTCTGCTCGTCGATCGTCTTCTGCATCTGCTGCAGCGTCTTCTTGAGCTGTTCGATCTCTTCTTGCTGCGAGTCGGCTCGCGCAACACCTGAAAATCCCGGGGCGCAGAGCAGTGCCAAGACGACGATCGCGGACTTGAATTCTCTGGTCATCGCATGCCCCCTTCCTCGGCAGCCCCGTACCAGCGGGCCGGTTGTCATTTCGAGAGCGTTCGGGCTCTCGGTCCCGTTTCCTTCAGAAGACAAGTCAAGGTCAGGGCAGCCACGATGCCCAAGAGCATCGGTTTGAAGGCAGCCTGATAATGCTCCAAACTCATGCTCTCGCTTCCCGCGGACACGGTGACGAGCAGACGCCCGAACACCGGCCCGAGCAGCGCGCTGAAGGTGAAGTTGATGAAGTTGACCACGCCGGTGGCCGAGCCCCCCAGCTCCGGCGGATTGACCTCCTTGATGACCGTGTAGGGCACCATCGCCGCACCCGAGGCGATGCCCATGACGATGCCGACCGCCGCACCACGGAACAAGCCGCGCACGCCGAAGAGCACCCACGCCAGCACCGCCAAAAGCACGAGGGCACCGCCGAGAATCACCGGCTTGCGCCGTCCGATCCGGTCGGAGATGAATCCCAACAGTGGGCAGCCAATCATCCAGCCAAACGGAATGCTGGCGGCGATCCGCACCGCGTCCTCGTACTCGCGCCCCCGGCCTTCCTGCAGGAAGCGGACGCCCCAGGTCATGCCGAGAATCGTTGTCGGGATGAACAACAACCCGGCGATCAGACCGCACAGGATCGATTGCGGATTCGCAAAGACGGTTTTCAACGAAACGAGGACGCTGGCAATGCCGCCGCTGCCGTTCGGCCCCGTGCGCTCTTCCTGCGGCAGAAGCAACAGCAGGGTTGCGCTGATGGCGAGTCCGACGAACCCGGCGTAGATCCAGAAGCGACCCCACGGCAGCCCACCGTTGATCAGCGGGCCGACGAGGACCTGCCCCGCCGAACCGCCCGCCATGCCGAACATCTGCGTGGCGCCGACGAGCGATGCCGCGTAGGCCGCCGGAAAATACTTGGTGGCGATGTAGATCGCACCGACGAGCGCAAACACCCCGCCGGCGCCTTGTAAGAATCGCCCGATGCTGGCCACGAAAATACTGCCGGTGCTGAAGAGCAGGGCGC
>Ga0335071_10005654_pt1 | contig 12962 bp, 10 predicted proteins | sample Lox_Sample_15_FD_206724 | JGI IMG/M metagenome (GOLD analysis project Ga0335071, IMG submission 206724) | Soil microbial communities from Loxahatchee National Wildlife Refuge, Florida, United States - Lox_Sample_1.5 | ecosystem: Environmental > Terrestrial > Soil > Wetlands | place: USA...
GGCTCCATAGTCCCCCGTTGCCGTCACGGACCCAGGCCGGGGCCGACCACTGCAAGCCATACAGCTTGATCGCGGGATTTCGCGCCAGCGCCTGGCGGGCCAGCCAGAACTCATAGCCGGCACCGCAGTCCAGCCGGCCCTTGACAGCCTCGACAGATGGCTCCGAGCCATCCGAGGAGAAACCGCCGCCGCCGATCTCCAGCTTGAGCATCTGCAGCGAGGCCCCGAAATGCGGCAAGAACAGGTAGTCGAGGATCTGCGCGCGATCCCCCGGCGGATAGTCGATGAGCAGCCGGGAGTTTCCGCCTCCGCCGCTGATCGCGCCGATGCCCTGGAAGGCGGGACCGGGGCGGGCGCCGTTGATGATGACCGCGGCCCGGTACGGCGCGGAGGCCGCCGCCGACCCGTGGCCAGCCTCAGCGGCCGGCGAGACGGCCGCCGTCGTGCCCAGCGAGGCCGCCAGCGCAGTGGTCACCGCCGCGGCGGCCACCGCTCTCGCCGTACGGCTCCACGCTGTCACGTCCACCATCCATCGTGAGCGAGAGGCCGCCGTGCGCGAGGACCCAGCCGGATAACGCCGCAGCAGGAGGGCGAGTTCCAGTGGCGGAAGGGGTCACCCCGTCGGAGTGGCCGGGGCGGCGGCCCCGTCCCGTTCCGGCGACGTGTCGGTAGCGACCAGCGTGATGGTGATCCGCCCGAGCAGCCTGCGCAACTCCGGGACCCTGTCGGGCTCCCAGTCCGTCACCAGCCGGTCGATGCCCGCCTCCCGGGCGGCGACCAGCCGCCCGGCGGCCTGTTCGCCGGCCGGGGTGAGCGTCACGCTGGCGCTGGCCCGGGTGCCGTCCCCGTCTCCGTCCGCCGGCCGGGCGGGGCCGTTCACGGTGACATAGCCGGCGGCCACGGGTTCGGCTAGACGCTGTTCCAGATCGGAGACGCCGATGCCGAGCATACGGGCCAGTTGCGTCTCGGTAGTCGGGGCGTGGTCCGCGATGCGGTACATCAGCCAGGTCCCGCGAGGGCCCAGCCGCACATCAGCATCGTGCGCGAGGCGCCGGTAGGTCTCCGCCCGGCGCTCACGCCCGAACAGCGCCATCAGCGCGCGCTCCATCTCCTGCGCGGAGTCGCGGGTGGCGGGAATGACCGTGGGAGCGGTGCTCTGGGCCCGGTCCACCGCCTTTACCGTGTCCCGCAGCGGCACCTCCTTCAGGAACAGGCTCAGAACGAAGCCCACCGCGGCTATGGGCGTCGCGAACAGGAACACCGTGTGCAGCGCCTGCGCGTACCCGGCGATGTACCCGTCCCGGATCGCCGCGGGCAGGTGCTCGAGCACGGCCGGGCTGGCTCCCGCGGACGCGCTGATTCCGCTGGGCAGCGCGACGCCGTGCAGCGCGGCGGCGATGTCGCCGGCCAGCACTCCGGAGAAGATCGCGCCGAAGACCGAGGTGCCGAACGAGCCGCCGATGGAGCGGAAGAACGTCGCGCCGGAGGTGGCGGCGCCGAGGTCCTTGTAGTCGACCGCGTTCTGCACCGCGATGATCAGCACCTGCAGCGACGCGCCGATGCCCACGCCGAGGATGAACAGGTACAGCGACACCAGCCAGAAGTTCGACTGGATGCCCAGCCGTGACAGCAGGTACAGGCCGAGGGTCATCAGTGCCGTGCCGATTACCGGGTAGATCTTGTACCGGCCAAACTTGGTGACCAGGAAGCCGGTGCCGGTCGAGGTCAGCAGCAGCCCGACCAGCAGGGGCAGCAGCCTCAGCCCGGACAGGGTGGGCGAGATCCCCCGGACGACCTGCATGTACTGCGGCAGGTAGGCCAGCGCGCCGAACATGGAGAAGCCGACCGCGAAGCCCACCACGCTGGCGGAGGTGAAGACCCCGTTCGCGAACAGGCGCGGCGGTATGACGGGCTCGGCCGCTCGCCGCTCCGCCAGGACGAAAGCAGCCGCGCAGCCGACGGCCAGGACAGCGAGCAGATAGATCGGGAACGAGTTCCAGCCGAACGTGTTGCCGCCGAGCGAAGTGAGCAGGACCAGGCAGGTTGCTGACGCGCCGATCAGCGCGGTACCGGCATAGTCGATCACATGGCGGGTCTTGCTCAGCCGGCCGGGCAGCACCGCCGCGGTCACCACCAGGGCCACGATGCCGATCGGGATATTGATGTAGAAGACCCACCGCCAGGACAGGTTGTCGACGAAGAAGCCGCCGATCAGCGGTCCGAGCACACTGGACACCCCGAACGTGGCACCGAATATTCCCTGGTAGCGGCCCCGCTGGCGGGGCGGGACGATGTCACCGACGATGGTCTGCGCGCCTACGATCAGGCCGCCGCCGCCCAGTCCCTGGACGGCGCGGAACGCGATCAGCTCGATCATCGAATGCGCCAGGCCGGACAGCGCCGAACCGATCAGGAAGATCACGATCGAGGCCTGGAAGAACACCTTCCGGCCGTACATATCGCCGAGCTTGCCCCACAGCGGCGTCGACACCGTGGAGGCGAGCAGGTAGGCCGTGACGACCCAGGACAGATGCGACAGCCCGTGAAGGTCGCCCGCGATCGTCGGCAGCGCCGTCGCGACGATCGTCTGGTCGAGCGCGGCCAGCAGCATTCCGAGCAGCAGCGCGCCGATGATCACCAGCACCCGCCGCTGCCCCATGGCCTGAGTCCCATCGGGCGCTATCGCGGTGTCGGCCTCAACGGTCATGCCACGCTCACCTCTCCCCCGGCATTGCCGGGTGCCGTATGCCTTAGAGCGCCGGTCGAGCCATCGACGGTGGCGGATCCCATCGTGACATGGCCGCCGGACAGCAGCGTTATCAGCCCATGAGGACCAGTTCCCCGTGACGTCCCCCGCTATCCCCGGATCCCGCGCGATCAAGAAACCGGCCGGTTCCTCTTTACCTGGACATATCCGATGGCTTACGGTTGCCTCGATTTCGACCGGGAGGGAAGCATGAGCGAACTGTGGCGTAAGGGCGCTGTCGAGCTCGCGGCCATGATCCGCGATCGTGAGGTCAGCAGCCGCGAGGTTGTCCAGGCCCACCTGGACCGCATCGAGACGGTCAATCCTCACCTCAACGCCATCATCCGCCTCCTGGCGGACCAGGCCCTCGCAGCCGCCGACGCGGCCGACCGGGCGGTAGCGGACGGCACCAGCCTCGGCCCGCTGCATGGCGTCCCGTGCACGGTCAAGGAGAACATCGACCTGGCGGGCACCCCCACCACGCAGGCCGTCCCGGCCCTGGCCGAGGCGGTCGCGCCGCTCGACGCCCCGCAGGTGGAACGGCTGCGTGCGGCCGGCGCGATCCCCGTGGGGCGTACCAACCTGCCGGACTTCGGCCTGCGCGTCCACACCGATTCGGCTCTGCACGGCCTGACCCGCAATCCGTGGAATCCGCAGCGCACCGCGGGCGGATCGAGCGGTGGTGAAGCCGCGGCTCTGGCCACCGGAATGAGTCCGCTCGGCCTGGGCAACGATCTCGGCGGATCGCTGCGCAATCCGGCACACTGCTGCGGCGTCGCCTCGATCAAGCCCTCCACCGGAGCGGTGCCCGCCGCCACCGTGATCCCGCCCGAGGACTACAACATCTCCTTCCAGCTCATGGCGGTCGAAGGTGTCATGGCCCGCCGGGTCGCCGACGTCCGGGCGGGCTTCACCGCGATCGCGGGCCAGCACCCGCGCGACCCGCTCAGCGTCCCAGCGGTATTCACCGACCTTGCCCCGGGCGAACGGCCGGCCGTCGCCGTGCTTCCTGAGCCACCGGGCGGCAGCACCCACCCCGAGGTGGCCGCGGCCGTGCGCCGCGCCGCCGACGCGCTCGCCGACGACGGCTTCAAGGTCACCGAGACCGTACCACCCGACTACGAGCAGGCGATCGAGCTGTGGAGCACGATCCTCACCGTCGACTTGCGGGTCCTGAAGCCGGTGCTGGACGAATTCATGGGCCCGGCAGGCCGGCAGTTCCTCGGCTACGCGCTTGACTACCTGCCCGAATTGGACGTGGCTGGCTGGGCGACAGCGCACACCGCGCGGCACGGGCTGGCCCGCCGCTGGAGCCTGTGGTACCAGGAATACCCCGTGCTGCTCAGCCCGGTCTGGTCCCAGCCCGCGTTCCCGCTGGACTTCGACGTCGCCAGCCTCGACAACGCGATCGCGACCCTGGAGCTGATGCGCCCGGTTCTTCCGGCCAACCTGCTGGGCACCCCGGCCGCGGTGGTACCCGCCGGGATGGCCGATGGCCTGCCCGTCGGCGTCCAGGTAATGGGCGGTAAGTACACCGAGCTTCGCTGCCTGGCCGTCGCCGAGGCGATCGAGCAGCGACTCGGACCGCTCACCCCGATCGACCCCGTCACCGGCTGACCTGCCGGGCTGCTACGCCGCGGCGGCGACCCGCCGCATCCTCGAGCCAGGCGAGTGGCCTTCCAGGGCAGCCACCGCGGCCCGGGCCCAGCGCATCCGGACGGCCGCCGTCTCCGGATGATCGCCGAACTCCTGCGCGACCCGTCCGGTGCAGCCCGTGACACCGTACCCGTCGAGGGCGGCGGCGATGGCGCGCCGGATCTGGCTGACGCTCGGTTCGTCGCTTCGCTGCAGTGCCGACGCGAACAAGGCGTCGGCCTGGAGAGCATGAACGCTGCGGGGGTACATCACAGGCCTCCCCTTACCGGCTCGCCGGTCCCGGCCCTGGCCGGGACCGCATGGGACAAGCCTGCTCCCTGGCGGGCGGCATTCCCATGAGGCCAGCGTGAGTCTTGGCCTTCAGGCTGGCCGGAACCGGGCCCGGGGGTTAACCGGAGCCCGCGGATCGCGCGGTCGGGGCGAGCTCCTTCAGCTGAAGGCGGGGATGCCCGTGATGGCCCGGCCCATGATCAGGGTGTGCACCTCGTCGGTGCCTTCGTAGGTGCGTACGCCCTCGAGGTTGTTGGCGTGCCGCATCGGCGAGTACTCCAGCTCGACGCCGTTGCCGCCGAGGATGGTCCGGGCCTGCCGCGCGATAGCGATCGCGGTGCGCACATTGTTGAGCTTGCCGAACGAGATCTGCTCCGGGACCAGGGTCCCGGCGTCCTTCATCCGGCCGATGTGCAGCGCGACCAGCAGGCCCTTGCCGATCTCGAGCACCATGTCGACCAGCTTCTCCTGGGTGAGCTGGAACGACGCGATCGGCTTACCGAACTGCCTGCGTTCCAGCGCGTAAGCCAGCGCCGCCTCGTAAGCGTCGCGAGCCGCGCCCATCGCGCCCCAGATGATTCCGTAACGCGCCTCGTTCAGGCAGGAGAACGGCCCGCGCAGACCCTGGGCCCCGGGCAGTATCGCGTCGGCGGGTACCCGCACGTCCGCCAGCGTGATGTCACATTGGATCGAGGCGCGCATGGCCAGTTTCGGCTCGATCGGAGTGGCACTGAAACCGGCGGTGCCGGCCGGGACGAGGAAGCCGCGGATGCCGTCGTCGGTGCGCGCCCAGATGACGGCGATGTCGGCGATCGACGCGAGACCGATCCACCGCTTGGCGCCGTTGATGACCCAGCCGTCGCCGTCCCGCCGCGCCGTCGTGGTCATGCTGGCCGGGTCGCTGCCGGCTTCCGGCTCGGTCAGGCAGAAGCAGCCGATCAGCTCGCCGGCGGCCATCGGCGGCAGCCAGCGCTGCTTCTGCGTCTCCGTGCCGAACTTGGCGATGGCGCTCATGACCAGTGATCCCTGCACGCTGACGAAGGTCCGCAGCCCGGAATCGCCCGCCTCCAGTTCCAGCGCGGCCAGGCCGTACTCCACCGCGCTGCGGCCCGGGCAGCCGTAACCGGACAAGTGCGTACCGAGCAGGCCGAGCCGGCCCATCTCCGGGACGATCTCGGCGGGAAACACCGCCTTCTCGTACCAGTCCTTGATGTTGGGCCTGATGCGGTCGCCGACGAACGCCCGGACCCTAGCGCGCCAGGCGAGTTCCTCGGCCGACAACAGGGCGTCGATGCCGAGATAGTCCATGGCCAGGGTCATGGTGATCTCCAGTAGTCGTTGGGCAACTCCGGGCCGGACTACGCACCCTGTCTCAGGGCCGCTACCGAATCTGGGTAGTCGGCAAGCTGATATGACTTGTGCCCTGGTTCAGGCGGGCCGGAATAAGACTTGATCGCCGGAGGGTTCGGCACGAGAGGCACGCTCAGGATCAGCCGGAAACCCGCGTGCAGCCATGGGGCGAGCACTGGCTGATCTACGCTCTCCGAGAACCACCGGCCGTCGGGGAGGTAAACGCCTGCGTACTGCAAGCGGCCCCCCATCAGCTGCCCCATGGCGTTGACCGCGCCGGGAGTGTTGTTCTGCGCCGATGCGCCCTGGTTGACCAGCAACGGACCGCTGGCTGTCGGAACCCGGCTGACGTGCCCGCCCGCCCAGTAGAGCCCGATAGCGTGATGCGCCTTCATCCACGCCATCATGTTCGTGATGAACATCGGGTCGTCCTTACCACCGAACGTATGGAAATCGAGTCCCCATTCGGGAATGATGATCGGTTTACCCGTGGCGTGTGAAAATGCAGCCATCCAGTTCAGGCCGCCGGGCTCGGTGGTAAGGATCTGCTGCCACTTTCCCTCGTGATCAAGTGCGCCAGATGCAGTGTGCGGGTACGTACCTTTAGGGCCACCGTACCAGTCGAAGATATCGGTTCCGATATAGTCCACGTAGGCACTTCCAGGCCACGCTTCGGCCGCCGACGTACCGGTCGGGTACACAGTCCACACGAACTTGAAATGCTGACCGGGTACTGACCGCATTGTCGTGACTACCTGCCGCCAGGCGAGGATGTAAGCATCCGGCTGGGACGACGGCGCACGCTGCTCGCTCCATTCGTACCACTTGCCGTTCATCTCGCGACCGAGGTCGATAATGGTATGGCTGAGGCCGTCCTTGACCAGCAATTTGCCAAGATCATAAAACCGGGAGTTGTAGTCGCCCGCCGCGGCCGCAACGAGACTCGAGCTGGTTTCCTCGAAGTAACCGTCCGAAGTGGGGTCTTTGCCTACACCCAGAAGGGCTTTAATTCGTGGATCTGTCGCGGCGACCTGAGGCTTGCTGGGAGTCGTGGAAGAACCCCCCGATGATGCCGTAATACCTAGCACGCCACCGAAGACCACCAGTACAACAAGGATAGGAAAGATGATCCACGGGATCTTCTTTCTCCGGGGCATCTGGTTCCTTACTGGCACCGCTAAGCTCTCGACTTCCTGATTTGGTACCCACAACCGATCATACGTAAAGTTTCCGGACATCCTGGGACCCGAGACTGCGCGGCGCCCGGGTCGCGACGGCGACGGCAGACGTCGCAGCTTCTTCTCCACGCATGGAGCCCTACCCCGATCGCCGAACTCCAGTCACTCCGGCACCGCCCGTACGACAACATACGGCGTGGATGCCCCCTTCCTACAGCTTCAACAACGTGGCTGCGGCATCCATGCCTGATCCGGCGAGGGCGTGTCACAGCCATCCCGCAGGTACCCGGCCCGTTCGGGATGATCCCGGATGAGCCGCTCGCCGCCGGCCTGGTCTCGCCCCGGTACCGACCCTGTGCTGGCTCTTATTCGTGCCGGCGGGCTACGATCCGGGTTGGGAGGGAAGATGGCCGGCAGGCGGCGTCGGCTCGATCCCGTGGGACCGTTTGGCAATCCGGACGGGTCGCGAGCCGACATCGAGGATGTGATCAGCGAGTTCGTCGACTTCGGCGGCGACCCTGCGTACGGCCACCTCGCGACCCGGGCCAACGACTCCATGGTGCGGGTCATCGTGGGGAAGCTCGGCGCAGGCAAGACGGTCTACCTGCGGCGTCTTCAGGATTTCCAGGCACATCAGGACTCGGTCTACGCCGATGTGCCGCAGCAGAGCCTGCCCAAGACCGAGGTCGTGGTGAAGGCCTGCCAGTGGTTCTCGGACCGTGTCCTGGTCGAGAAGTGGATGCAGATCTGGGAGCGAGCGATCATGCGGTCGCTGGCCTCGCACCTGCTGTGCCGTCCCGAGTTGCGTCAGCAGCTGCGCGACGAGCAGGCCGACGAGATCGAGCATTCGTACACGCGACTGCTCGACGATTTCCGCCGGCCCCGGTCGATCTACAGCGAGGTCCGCGACATCATCAATCGGCAGCAGACCGCCTATCAGCTGTCCACGTACCTCGACGATCCGCTCTGGGATGACCTCGAGGATCTGCTGGGCGAGGTCGTCGGCCAGTGCAAGCCCATCTATTTCTACCTTGACGCGCTGGACGAGGAGTTCAGCCACGCCCCGATGTACTGGCTGAAATGCCAGGAGGGATTGTTCTACCAGGTCATGCGGCTGCTCCGTGACCACAAGCTGGGCGGCCGCCTGCATGTCGTCGTCTGCATCCGCGACATCGTCATGTCCTCGGTATACCGGTCCGAACATGCGCCGCGGTACTACAACGAACCGCACATACGCGTGCTGACCTGGGACCGGAGCTCGCTGCTCTATCTGCTTCAGCGGAAGCTGCAGCGGCTGCCGTCATCACTGCTGATGCGGCGCGCCACCGACGGGCCCCCCACGATCAGCGACTGGCTCGGGGTCAACGGCCACTGGCCGGGGCCCGATGGCGACAGACCGATCGAGGACTACCTGCTCAGCCACACGAGGCTGATCCCGCGTGACATCATCTCGCTCGGTAACGATCTGAACGAGGAGGTCCTCCGACAGAAGCAGGCCGGCCACGAAGGCCTGCCGCCGGCGGCTCTGCAGAAGGTGGTGCAGCGCTGCGCCAAGCGGTTCGGCGACTCACAGCTGGCCCAGTGCGCCAACCAGATCTCGTCGGACCTGATGCCGAAGAACGCTGCCCTGCAGGATTATTCCGAATTGTTCACCAGCACCCAGGCCTACATCAGCGGCGTGCAGGAGGAGGTCCGGTCCTTCGTCCGGGTGATCGGCGTCGACCGATTCCCGCGAGCGGACCTGGTGGCACTGCAGGAAATGGCGGATCTGCACTTCGAGCAGGCGACGGACCTCGCCTCCGTCCTATGGCAGAACGGCCTGCTCGGATACGTCGACGAGTCCGGGCGGCGCCGCTTCTATTCCATGGGCGACGTCGAGCAGTTCCACTTCCCGCCAGAAGTAGACACGTACGTGCTGCATCCGTGCCTGGTCTACACCGTCGGGGGAATCCGGCACCTGCCGGCGGACTCCCCCCGAGCCGGATATGCGCGCCACGCCCGCCAGCTGCCGTCCTCAGGCGGCACCGTGGCGCTGCCGGAACCGGACCCGGCCGAGGTACGGTCCGCGGCCGCGGCCAAGGCGGCTGACTACGCTGTCGGCGACATTCTCGAAGGCCGCTTCGAGATCCTCCAGCTACTCGGGCAGGGCAGCTTTTCGAAGGTCTATCGCGTGCTCGATGACGTCGAGGGTGCGGAGCGAGCGCTCAAGCTCTTCGACAGCGCCGCCGGCGATGAGGCGGTGCGCCGCGAGATCGGCGCGTTGCGCAAGATCGATCATCCCAACGTGGTAAAGGTCTTCTGGGCTGGCAAGACCAACGCCGGCGAGTGGTATCTCGTCACCGAGTTCATCGACGGGGAGTCACTCGACGAGTTCGTCACCGGGACAAGGCGCCTTCGCGACCGGGAGGCAGTAGATGTCGCGCTCGACCTGCTAGACGCGCTCGTCGCTTTTCACCCTGACGCGAAGCGCCTTAAGCAGCTGGAGGCCAAGCGTCGCGAAGGTGACCTGGACGAAGCCGAGTCGCACGAGCTCACGGAACTGGAGAACAACGGGCTGATCCACCGCGACATCAAACCGCTCAACGTGATGCTCACCCGGACCGGTGCGAAACTACTCGACTTCAACATCGCCTCCCGGGTCGGCGACCCCGTGCATACGCACTCGGGCACGCCGCCGTATCAGCCACCTGACGCGGGCCTTACCCGCTGGGACGTCTCCACCGACCTGTTCGCCGTCGGCGTATTGCTGTACCGGCTCCTCTGCGACGGGCAACACCCGTTCCCGAATGCCAGGCCCATGATCGACGTACCGGTGACCGACCCGAGAACCATTCGCCCTGAGCTCAACTCCGGCCTGGCCGAGTTCCTCATCCAGGCATGCGCGCCCGCCAGCGCAGACCGCTTCGCCACGGCGGCCGACATGCGGCTCGCCTTGCGTAACGTCCGCGCTGACCTTTGACCAGGCCTCGGGCGATCGACCTCAGCGGCGGCCCAGCCTCCGCTCACCGCCGGCGCCGGGCTGGTATGTCAGGCCATAGTGCTTGAAGACCGTCTCTTCGTCGTCCGCCACCAGCTCGCCGTCCGTGTCGATCGACGGTGCATCCTTTACCTGCTTCTTGGTGTAGGCGACCTTCAGGTGCCCCGGGCCGACAGTGGCCCGGTCCAGGGGCACGAACACGAGCCGGTGCCGGCCGACCATCCCGACCTTGACCGTGCCGAAGGACGGCAGGTCGGTACCGGTATCAACGTAGATGGCCTCCAGCTCGCCGATCTTGTGGCCGTCGGGATCGACCACATCGTGACCGCGCCAATCCCGGATGTTTTCCGCCTCGAACATGCCATCCTCCTTCCCGGACGCAGCGCTACGCGCCGTTTGCCTACGGTCATACCCACAGAAGCGCCGCAGACCCTTGCGGCAACGGCCGCCGACGGCATTTCCTCAGCGCGGAGGCGGCGGGGTTGGGGTGAAGTCGTATGGGGCTTGCGGGCCGAGCAGGCGTAGCTCAACCCGTCCTTCCCAGTCCGAGGCCAGGTCCGACAGGGCCTGCTCCAGGTCGTCCTGGCGGGAGATCGCGACCAGCAGCGCCACGTGGACGGCGTCCAGCTCGTGGGTTGGCTCCCGGACCACGTTAGCCACGCAGTGCGGCGCCACGGCTTCCCCGAGAACCCGCGTGTCAGCCTGCCGCTTCGCGGTGATCGCGTTGTTGATGATCAGGCCCAGCCGGATCCGCGCATGCCGGGTGGCGTTGGGGTCTTTGTCCCGGATCTGCTCCTTCAGCCTAGCCGCTTCCGGTATCTGGGCCAGCACCTCGGCCAGCACGACCTGCTCGAGGTACCGGCCTTTCACTACGTACTCGGCGCGCCCTTCGACTTCCTCAGCGCGGCCGCGAACGCCTCCTGGTATACCGCGAGGAGTTCCCCGGCCACCGCGTCTCTCGTGGCCATGACCGTGCCGAACCGCAGCGGCAGCACGGGCCAGCCCCGTCGGCGACGGCCCGCCGCTTCTGCCTCCCGGCGGCATGGCACGGACCATGCGTTACCTCCTCGATCTGCGTCACCTCGGCGATCTGGCGGCGCTAACCCGCATTCGCTGAATGAGGTCATCTGGTCTCCTCGCCGACGACGCTGTCCGAGGCACACCTAACTCCCCAAGAACTCGAATACCAAAAGTACGCACGTGTCTTTCGTGTCACCACCCACCTGGGCTCCGGTTGCCAGTTGTAATGGCACGGGCCGAGGCCGGGAGTTCACCACGGCCGCCCCGCGCTGCGACTGGACTCCGACAGGGGCAGCCAGCGGCTGCGCGCCTGCTACGAGGCCCTGGGCTTCACGCGCCGGCGATATCACCGGCCTGCCGCGCAGCACACGGCCTGGAGACCGGTCGGCCAGCCGGTACCAACGGGCAATAAACGCTTTAGTACTCCGAGTTCGTGACTTTGCGGCGGAGCAGGAAGAAAGATCCTCCGGTGGCAGCCGGCCGGCGGATGAATATCTTCTCCGGTGCCGATGTAAACAACGTGAACGCAAGCTGTATGCCTGGTTATCAGGCAGCAATGATGCGGAATACAAGGCTCGTAACGGGGTGCGTTGAAAGAATGCCCGCAACAGCCGGTGAATAGCGTAGATTCCGGTGGCCATCTGCAGTGGGTGGCGGTTTCCCGCTGGGTCCGCCTGCGGGCGGAGTGATCCCGGTAGTGGCGGACGTCTGTCCTTACCCGGCAGGGAGGGTGATGCGGCAGCGCCGGCGGGCGCGACCTGCGGGCGCAGCCGGAACAGCTCGAGCGTACCGGGACGCGCGTCCGCAGCCGGTCGAGATGTACAAGGCTGGCGGGCTGGCAGCAGATTGCGCGGACAGCCTGTCCTCCCGGCGGCGCTGGGCATCCGGTGGGCTGCCTGCCTGGGGCGATCTCATCCAGGCCCGGCCAGATCCTGGCATCCGGCGTGCTGGCCGGGCGCGCAGGCGTCGGCGGGCCGGTCCGCTGCTGCCTGCCAGCACGGCACGAGGACCACCCCCGCTGACTGTGCACAAATATGTGGAAGACTTGTGCGTAACGGCGCCGAGCCTGTGTATATGCGGTGGAAATGCTGGGGATTCCACTCCCTGGCCGCGACCAGGACAGGGCATTTACCTGGGCGAACGCAAATCACATCCTGTGCATAAAGAGAAAATAGGAACTATCCACACGCCACGCCGCTATAAATCATGAATTGGCCGAACGTTTATCGCAGGTTTATTGAGTTGTGATTCGGTGTCGGAATCGTGAAACCCTGACCCCAGAGACGGTGAGTCCGGGCGCTTTGAGAGGGGGCCCACGCGCAACGACGGCAAGCGCTCCCGGGATTCACCAGGCGCTCGCTGACGGTAGGCCGGGATGTCCGGTGCCGACCCATCGCAGCAGCCGGCCAGCCCGCAGCCGGCCGCGCCGACGCGATCGGAGCCCGCCCCGTCTGGGACGCGCGGCGGCCGTCTAGGCCGTGATCCCGCTGCGTTCCTGCCCTCGGGAAGGGTCACCCCAGCTGCACGGCGCATATCCCTGGCTCAACGGGAGGCATGACATGAAAATCAGGATCCGGCAACACGACGACGCCAGCACGCCCCAGGAAGACGGCTGGTCCCAGATGGGTGACTGGCTCGCCGAACTTGGCGACGATGACCATACCAAGCCGTCCGGCGATGGCCACGCCGAACCAGACGGCACCGATGATTCCCGGCTGGAAGCCCCCGCTCAGGCCGGGACCTACGCTGAGGCGCCCGCGGAGAC
>Ga0335071_10005656_pt1 | contig 12957 bp, 13 predicted proteins | sample Lox_Sample_15_FD_206724 | JGI IMG/M metagenome (GOLD analysis project Ga0335071, IMG submission 206724) | Soil microbial communities from Loxahatchee National Wildlife Refuge, Florida, United States - Lox_Sample_1.5 | ecosystem: Environmental > Terrestrial > Soil > Wetlands | place: USA...
GCGCGGCTCAACTCCACCATCTCGGTCGCGACGTTCTCCAGAAAATAACGATCGTGGCTGACCACCACGCACGCAAACGGTGCGTCCTGCAGCACGGTTTCTAGCCACTCGATTCCGGCAAAGTCCAGGTGGTTGGTGGGCTCATCCAGAAGCAGAATGTCCGGGCCCTGCGACAGGCCTTCCGCGATCCGCAGGCGTTTGCGCCATCCGCCGGAGAGGGTGGCCGCCAGCACTTCGAAATCGGTGAATTCCGCGCGGCCAAGCGCCTCGGCGGTGCGCGCCGCGCGCTCTGCCGGGGGGACGTCCGCCGCCACGAGAGCCTTCTCGATGACGGATCGCACCGTCTCTCCCGGCCCAAATTCGGAGATTTGTGCGACGTAACTGAGCTTTGCCCGCTTGCGGATCGCTACTTCGCCACTGTCGGGTTTAATGCGGCCGCAAAGAATCTCCAGCAGTGTCGATTTACCCGAGCCGTTCGGCCCAATCAGTCCGATCCGGTCGTTTTCCGAGACCGTAAAGGAGAGGTTCTGAAACAGCGGATTGTTTCCAAACTGCTTCGAAATTCCCTGGGCATTGATGATCGGAGCCAAGTTCGGTCAGGTCCTTCTGGAGCCGGATGGGAAGGGCGCGGGTGATTTTCGTGCCCCTCAACCTTCGATAGTAAACGCTATTCCGCACCATGGCAAAACACGGCGCGTGACGCAAAGACAAAAGGCGCGGTCCGTCCTAGCCTCATAGCGCGCTCGCGGTCACCCTCGCCCTGCCTCCTTACGTTGTGAACAACCCCGGATCGAGGGATGGATTCGGCGACTGGCAATTTCTCGTGAAGTACCGGCTCGCGGCCGCGAACGACGGGCACGGGAATTACATCCTCTCGGCTTTCTACCAGATGAGCCTGCCCACCGGGCAGTACGCGCAAGGCGCCTTGAGTCCGATCATCACTCCCGCGTTGGGCTACGGTAAAGGCTTTGGGAATTTCGTAGAGGAAGGAACACTGGGCATCAGTCTTCCCACCAGCCACACGCTGGTGACGGGACGCAACCTTGTGTGGAACAATGCCTTGCAAGTCCGCATCTTCAAGAAGCTCTGGCCACAGACGGAAATCAACTTCACACGCTACTATCAGGGCCGATACGCGGGCCGCACGTCCGCCTATCTCACGCCGGGCCTCGTGGTCGGCAGGTTTCGCATCAAGGGCCGGCTCGCCTTGACCTTCGGCGCGGGCTTCCAAACCGCGGTGACCTCGTTCCATCCTACCAACCACAATCCCGTTTTCACTATTCGCTTACCCCTGCCTAGTCCTGGTGAACCGTGAACAAGTGCGGGTATCCCCACTAACGGCGTAGTCTATGGCCTTGGCCACCTCGCCAAATTGAACAGAGCCCTTCAAGTTGGCGGCAACGCTATAACCGTTCTGTAACGCTTGATGGGATGGGCCTCGAAAGCGGGGGAGCGCGACCGAAGTCAGTGGTGTGCGGTGAGGCTGGAAGTGCATCCGCCGTTTAGAGTCTTACGCCGTGCACGCTGCGCATGATCTTGACCACCTGGCTCACTTCTCGCTGGATGCGCGTCTCGGACCACTGCAGCGCGGGGGCGATAATCGCTGCCAGTTCTTCCAGCAGGCTCGCGCTCAATTGCCCTAGCAACGCCATCGCGGTCCGCCGCAGAACCACGTCGTCCAAGTGGAGAACCTTTTCGTGTTCCGCCAGAAACAGAATTTCTCGCTGGCTGTATTCGGGCAACAACGGGAGCGGCGCGTCGGAGCCAAGGCTGATGAATTCGGCCACCTCCTTGGCTCGCGTTCCATAGCGGTCCAACAACTGCTCGGCGCGTTCCGGCTCAAGCCCATAGGTCCGGCTGAAGGCTGCGACCCACTCCGATTTTCCCTCCGCACCGGCCGGGAAACCACGTCCGCCGCCGATCGGCAGGTCCCTTGAGCTGGCCTGACGCGGTTTTTGCAGATCGCGCAGGATTTGATCCGCCACTTGTTCGCTGAACGCCCGAAACGTGGTCCACTTTCCCCCCACCAGTGAGTAAACCGGGTAGCGCACCTCCTTGCCGGCGGGCAGCACCGGACAAAGGTGATCGCGCGTGATCTCTCCTGGGATCGAGGAGTGACTGCGCGCTAGGGGGCGAACGCCGCAGAAGCGGTAGACGATATGCGAAGGCTCCACCTTGATACTGGGGAACACGCGGCGGACGGAAGCGAGGATGTACTCCACCTCTTCGTCATCGCAAACGGCCATGTCCGGATCGGTAATGGGGATGTCGGTCGAGCCCGCCAGCACCTTCCCACCCACCGGATAAAACAGGCAGATGCGGCCGTCCGTGTTTTCGAAGTAGAGCATCTGCCCTTGCGTGGCGCGTACCAGTTCCGGGTGGTCAATGACGATGTGCGACCCCTTGGTGCCGCCGATAAACGCCGTCTTGTGCCCCAGCACGAAATTGGTCGCATCGATCCAGGCGCCACTGGCATTAACCACGATTTGCGGCGTAACGCTCAACTGCTGGCCGGAAAATTCATCCGCCAATAGCACACTGTCCCCATTGGAACCGACCGCGCGAACGTAGTTCAACGCGCGCGCCTGGGGACACTGCTGCTCGGCATCCAGCACCAACTCCAGAGCGAGCCGTTCCGGATAGCTGATGCTGGCGTCGAAGTACGTGGCGGTGCAGACCAGACGGCGGGGAAGTTGCGGCCGGAGCGAAAGCGCCGACTGGCGCGAGTTGAAGACGTGGCGGGGCAGCGGGTCCTGACGGCCGGCGAAGCGGTCGTACAACGACAAACCCGCTTTGAAGAGCAGCGCCCCTTTGCGATAAGGGCCCACCGGCAATCCGGCGAACTTGGCCAGGGCCGGAAATAGGCCGGCCGCCCAGTAGAAAATGGGAATCGTGGTGGCGAGTGGCTGCACGCAATGCGGCGCGTTCTGTAACAGCCGATTCCGCTCCCGCAGCGCTTCCTTGACCAGCCGGAATTCGCGATTTTCGAGGTACCGTAGTCCGCCGTGGATGATTCGTGTGGAGGCGGCACTGGCCCCGGAAGAGAAATCCGACTTCTCCACCAGCAGCGTGTCAATCCCCTGCAGCGCCAGTTCCCGCAGCAGCCCCACGCCATTAATACCGCCGCCGACAATCAGAACGGAGACATGGGGGTTTTGCCGGAGGGCCGCTATCTGTTCTGGGCGATTCATGCGGCGGCTTTCCTGACCTCGGTTTCGTGCGCGGCTGGACCCCTTTCCTCTGCCTGCTTCCGCTCGGGCCGAGTTGCAGATCGCCTTGCCGCGTAGACCGAGGCTGATTTCTAGTCGCCCTCAGGGCGCGAGAGATCGCCTGCAAGGCCCGCTCAGCTATGGGCGCTGGAACTGACCCGCACCCATTGTGCCCTGCCGGTCGTCGCCCCAAAATTAGCACAGCGCTGCCCGGAAAAGACAGACCCAAATTGGCCACAGGTCGTCTTTTTGCGTCGGGCATTGCGGCGCCATTAAGCTCGGGACGCGGCTCTTCGGTATCTTAGTGGTGGCACTGACAGAAGCTTCCGTCTACGGCCGGCAACTCTCCTGCCAAGTAGCGGACAACAGTCTCTGCCGCTGGTCCGGGCGGAGCGAAGACAATCTGAATGCCGTTTTCCCTTAGTGCGGTGGCGGCGCGCTGGCCCATCCCGGAACAGATCACCACATCACAACCCTCCAGGGATGCCAGGATTCCGGCGTGGCTATGGGGTTGATTCTCCGCAGCGTTGTGGCCGCAGGCTCCGCGGGCATGAGTGTGTTTCATTTCGTTGGATCGCGATTCACTGCTCTTGATCGCTCCATTATCAGTATCAAACATAAGAAAAGCCGCGCTGCGGCCGAAATGTTCAGAGATTAACTTCCCGTCGTTAGTTGGTACAGCGATTCTCATACTGCATTCTCCTTATAACGTCTTGTCACTCCCGCCGTTACGCGGGCCTGTGTTTTCATGACCGGGCTTCGTCCACTGTAGGAACTTGCCCCACCCATGGGCGCATTCACGGCCGTCGGCCGACCGCAAGGAAGCTTCGGCCTCGACCAGCCTCGATCGGTCCGAGACGACCCAGCCCGTGACCTGGAGTTGGTCACCGGTTCGGGCCGGCGCATGCAACCGAACCCGCAGCTCCACCGTCATCATCTGATGGCCTTTGGCCGCCACGGCCTTCGCCATCGCCTCGTCGAGCAGGGTAGCTACAATCCCCCCATGCAATGTCCCGCGGAGCCCTTCCCACCTTGCGTCCGGCACCAAACTAGCCGTGGTCGTGCCGTTAGCCTCAATCCGGAATTTCAGTTGCAGGCCGTTGGTGTTCGCCGCGCCACACCCGAAGCAGGTGTTCTGAAATTGCGGGCTGTCACCCGGGCTCCGTCCCGAAACAACAGAAGGCATCAGGCGACCTTTCTCGCGCGACCGCGCTGGGCGCCTGCTGCCCGCTTTCCGGACGGATGTCGAGGGGTGGCTCTGACGCGGTTGGTGTGGCGGGCCTCGCGCACAAACCGCGCCATGGACTGGGCGACGTGGGTGAGCACCGTGACCCACTCTGCCAAGTGCTCTTCTCCCCGCGGGGTCAGCACGTATACCCGTCTGGCAGGTCCGCCGCCTTCCACATCCCACGAGGAAGTCACGCAGTGGTTCTTCTCCAGTTGACGCAGCGTACGGTAAAGAGCAGACACCTCGATCTCGGCGTCGGTCAGCGCGTGCCGGCGCAGATCCGCCGCCAGCTCATATCCGTAAGAGCGGCCTTTGCTGTGTAATAGGTGCAACACCACGGGCTCAACAAAGCGATAGAGATTGCCCATGGCGCAGGTGCAAGGGTGCTGGCTTCCGTGCCGGGGACAGGTTCGCAAGGGCATCGTTTCTTCCTTCTTGTCGAATCATAGCAGTTGTGTGATGATATACGCAAGTTACATCTATACGGTAGCTGCGGATACTCTGAAGGACGGTCACCGAACGCGAACTGTCCAAGACACCACAGACGAGGAACGGTAATATGAGTATTCGCAGAGTGGTTTGGACGATCTGTGCCGGGTGTACGGATCTTATAATTCTCCGGAAGAGGTACTGCATGAAACCATGGTTGACGATTCGCACTTGCTTTACAGTCTGTTTACTGGCTCTTTTCGCTGGATTGGTGCCGGTGCGGGCCCAGACGGTCTCCCCGCGCCTGGTGGACACTTTGGTCCACTATAACGGCGACCCAGCCTTTCTTGACAAGCTGCTCGCCAAGTTGGATGCGGCCGACGCCCTGGCGATTCTGTCGACGACTCCCCAGGACCTGGATTTCGTGAAAGCTTTCATCAAGCAACATCCCAATCGGTTGGTGTGCCAAGGGCGCTTGAGCCTTGACGACCCCGCCGCGCTTGATCTGGTGGACCGTTTCCACGCGGCGGGATGCGTGGGGATGGGGGAGATTACCTCGCCCCTCAAGAACTACGATGACCGAAGTTACTGGCCGATATACGAGCGGGCGGAGAAATACGGCATGATCCTGCATTTCCACACCGGCATTGTGAACCGGATGACCCCGGACGTGCCCGCTGATATCAGCGTCGATCGGATGAGGGCTACGACCCTGGATGGTATCGCCCGCCGCTTTCCCAAGCTCACCATCATTGGAGCGCACCTCGGGAACCCCGATTACGCTTGGGCGGCCGAGTGTTCGCGTTGGAATCCCAATCTCTATTTTGACCTGTCCGGATCGTCTCTTATCAAGAAGCAGGACGACCTGACGTTTTGGAAATCCATCTTCTGGTGGTCCGGGGTGGTCAGCCTGCATACGCCGGCGAATGCACCGAATGCTTTCGAGCGCCTGGTCTTCGGATCGGACGTATTCGGTGGAGAGCTGGAGGAATTTGATCGCGAACTGGACCGCTATCACAAAATGCTGGACGCCTGCGCCGTACCCCAGGCCGCCCAAGAGATGATCCTCCGCGGCACGATCTTGCGGCTGCTGCAAGCCCGCAAGTAGAATCCAGTTTATCGAGAGGAAACAATGTGCCATCTTCCGCGTTCGTCGAAGGTTCAGGAAGCGAAGCGAGCGTCACTACTGCTCGCCGCGTCCATCCTGATCCTTGTCGCGTTGGGATCTGCGAGTTTGGCGCACGCCCAACTACCTCTTTCCACGGGAGCTCCCTACGTGGGACAGAAAGCGCCCAACTTCACCCTGCCAGACCAGAATGGGAAACCGGTTTCCCTGTCGGACCTCTTAGCGCCTGCTGCCCCCGGGAAGAAGCACGGCGGGGTAGTGCTGATTTTCTACCGGGGCTACTGGTGACCTTACTGTATCTCCGAGTTGCGGAGCTTCCAAAGTCAATTGAGCGAGCTGGACAAGCGCGGGATTCGAGTCGCCGCGATCAGTGTTGACGCGGTTGAGATTAGCCGGCAACTGGGGGGAAAAGCCGGACTGGCCTTCCCGCTCCTTTCGGATCCCGAAGAGAAAGTGATTCGCCCGTACGATCTGCGGCATATTCGGGGAGGTCCCAAAGGGGTCGACATCGCGCGGCCGGCCGAGTTTTTGATCGACTCCACTGGCAAGGTGCGCTGGGTGAACCTCACGGACGATGCCACCGTGCGCGTTCGTGGCGAGGAGGTGGTTAGGGTGGCAGACAGGCTGGGGTTGGGCTCGCGGCCTTGAGCAGACGGGACAAGTCCAGATCGCTGATTGTGGCCCTTGGACCCGGCTGGCGTACGACAGCGCCATGCGCACCGTTCGCAGAGTGGCCCGGTGCGCCAGCCCCTCTTGGTCAGCCACCTCCACTTGACCTGCGCCTCGATTTCCGATAGCGTTTCGTTCTTGTGCAACCATGGCCAAACCGCGAGTAGGTCTCTTTATCACCTGCCTTGCTGACCAATTTTTCCCGCAAGTCGGCGAATGCGTGGTGAATATCCTCCGGGAGCTGGATGTCGACGTGACGTTCAACCCGGAACAGACGTGTTGCGGGCAGCCGGCTTTCAACACCGGTTACCGCGATGAGGCGCGCAGCGTGGCGCGCAAGGTGCTCGACCTCTACGATGACACCGATTATGTCGTGGCGCCGTCCGGTTCCTGCACCTCGATGATCCGCGTCTTCTACCCTGAGCTCTTTGAGCACGATCCGGAGCTGTTGCGTAAGGCACAGGAGTTGGGCAAACGCTTCTTTGAGTTCTCCGAATTCCTGGTGAACGTCCTGAAGGTGGAAGATGTGGGCGCGCGCTTCCCGCACCGCATCACCTATCATGATTCCTGCCACCTGCTGCGCGAACTCGGCGTGGAGCAACCGCCGCGCCAGTTACTGCGCAAGGTGCGGGACCTCGAACTGGTGGAGATGGACGACTTCAAGCTCTGCTGCGGATTCGGCGGCACGTTCGCGGTGAAATTCCCGGAAGTCTCCGTACCCATGGGTCAGGACAAGATTCGCGCTGCCACTTCGACCGGAGCCGAGTATCTGGTGGCGGCGGACGGCGGCTGTCTGATGCATCTGGCGGGATTGGTCCATCGTCAGGGCCTGCCGCTTAAGACCATGCACTTGGCAGAACTGTTGGCGCAGCGGTAGGGTTAAGAAATCAAGGGTGAAGGCTAAAGCGTAAAGGCTAAAGGATTCGGCGCTTGCAACCCTACACCTTAGCCCTCGTTGCTTGACGTTAAAGATCATGGAAACCGTTGTTCAAATCGGTTCGATTCACGAACGCGGCTCGGAAACTGTCGCCGATCCTCGTCTGGCGGAAGCTTACCGCTCCTCCACCGTTCGCTTGTATACACACCGATTACAGGCGCTGACGGAGGTGCCGGGCTTTGAGCGGCTGCGCGAGACGGCGCGTGCCGTGAAGCGCCACACCATCGAGAATCTTGACTTCTACCTCGCCCAGTTTGCCGACAACGTCGAACGCCATGGCGCCCACGTTCACTGGGCGTCCTCGGCGGAGGAGGTTTGCCGCATCGCCGTGGAGGTGGTGAAGAAGTCCGCGGCGCGTGAAGTGGTGAAGGCCAAGAGCATGGTGGGCGAAGAGGTGGAACTGAACCATGCCATCGAGGCCGCAGGTGTCCGTCCCGTGGAGACCGACCTGGGCGAGTTCATCATTCAGTTGGCGGGGGAGCGGCCCGCCCACATCGTCGCGCCCGCCATTCATAAGACGCGCGAGGACGTCTCCAAATTGTTTGCCGACCACCTGAAGTCCGAGCGCACCACCGTTCCTGAGGAACTCACCGCCATCGCACGTCGCGCCTTGCGGGAGATGTTTCAGAAGGCCGGCGTTGGTGTGAGTGGGGCGAATTTCGCCGTGGCCGAAACCGGCAGTGTGGTTACCATCGAGAACGAGGGCAACATCCGCATGTGCACTACCGTGCCGCGCGTGCACATTGCGCTGATCGGAATCGAGAAGCTTGTACCTCGTCTCGCTGACCTTGCTGTGTTTCTGCGCCTGCTGGGCCGCTCGGGTACCGGCCAAAAACTCACCACGTACACGTCCGTGCTTACCGGACCGCGCCGCCCGGGTGAAGACGGTCCCGAAGAAATGCACGTGATCATGGTGGACAATGGGCGGGTCAAGGCACTGGCCGACCCCAAGATGCGCGAGATGCTCTATTGCATCCGCTGTGGCGCCTGCCTGAATACCTGCCCCGTCTACCGCAAGATTGGTGGGCACGCTTACGGTGGGGTTTACAGCGGTCCGATCGGCGCGTTGGTCACGCCGGAGTACATCGGCTTGAGCGCGGCCCGAGAGTTGCCCTTCGCTTCCTCGCTCTGCGGCGCTTGTCGGGACGTTTGCCCGGTGAAGATCAATATTCCCGATCTTCTGTTGCACTTGCGCCACGAAGCACAAACGCAGGCTCCCCAACCGGGAGCGGGCGCGCTGCCGGAACCCTTGATGTTTCGCCTGTGGGCCTGGGCCATGCGCCATCCGGCCCTGTACACGCACGGGAGCACCCTGGCGCGTTGGGGACAGCGGTTGGTCGCGCGCGCCGGCTGGATTCGTAAGATCCCCTTTTATCCCGCTTCGCAATGGACCGCGGGCCGCGATTTCCCCGCGCTCGCTCCAACAAGCTTCCACGAGCGCTGGAAGCAGATGCAGCGATCACAAAAGGGTAAAGGGCAAAGCGAGAGGGTGAAGAGTAAAGAAAGATAGCTATGAAGCAACACATCGACCGGCTACCCACGACCGGCCACCGGCAACCGATAACCGGCAACTGACAACCGACTGAGGAGGAGACAACATGAAACTGGTGACCTATGAAGCCGCCCGGCAGTCTCGCCTGGGAGTGGTGCAAGGCGATTTTGTAGTGGATGTGGCTGGCGCCTACGGTCTGATTGCCAAGGGAAGAATCGCTGACGCCAAGCTGCTAGCGGCGGCAACGATATTGCGCAAGTTGGGCCGCGCCCCCGCCGACATGATCGAACTGCTGGCGCTTGGCGAGCGCTACCGCCGCGCTCTCGGCGTGGTCATTCAGTTCGCCAGCACTCTCGGGAAGAAAGCGCCCAAGGGATTGCTGGTTCCTTTGCCCAGTGCCCGGCTGCGAGCACCCATTGCCCGTCCTCCTAAGATCACCTGTGTTGGTCTCAACTACGCCGACCATGCGCGCGAAAGCGGGCAGGAACCCCCTCCGGCCCCCATTTTCTTCCTCAAGTCTCACAACACCATCTGTGGTCCGGGCGATCCCATCAAGCTGCCTCCCAATTCCACTCAGGTGGACTATGAAGCGGAGTTCGCCGTGGTGCTGGGCCGGCGCGGCAGCCATATCCCGGAGAACGAGGCGCACAAGTTCATTGCCGGTTATACCGTGCTGCACGACGTAAGCGCGCGCGACATGCAGTTTGCCGATAAGCAATGGTATCGCGGCAAGAGCTGCGATACGTTTGCCCCCACCGGCCCCTGGATTGTCACGCCGGATGAAATTCCCGACCCTGATAACCTGCGCATCTCCCTGTCGCTTAACGGCGAGACGCTGCAGGACTCGAATACCAGCAACCTTATCTTCAAGGTGCCGTTCCTGATCAGTTACCTTTCGCAGTCGATCACCTGGGAAGTGGGCGATCTGATTTCCACTGGCACCCCGCCCGGCGTAGGATTCGCACGCAAACCCCAGGTGTTCCTCAAACCCGGCGACTGCGTCAGCGTGACGGTAGAGGGTATCGGCACGCTCACGAATCCTGTGGTAGGGCCATAATGATATAGCGGCTTCACTGCAAGCGTAGCGTCATCGCCCCCAAGTCGAGGGTTACCGTGTGGGCCTGGGTCAGAAGATCCAGGCCGAGGTTCCCCTCGAACCAACGGCTCTTCTCCGTCACTTCTTTCAATAGTATGGGCGCCGGGCGCAGCGCCACGTCCATGCCGCCGAGGCGCAACTTGAGTTCGGACAGCGTCACTGACTCCAACTCCTTCGTGTGCGCCACGCCTTCCACCTTTGTCTTATCTTTCTTGTCAACAGCCGCGATGAGGGCGGGGAAATTCCGGGCGAAGGGCGGCCAGAGCCGGGTGTCGGACGCGCCTGTATCCAGCACCAGGCTCACCCGGCGATCCTGAACAAAAGCCTCGGTAACCAGATCCGCGCCATCGAAGCACAGATTCGCTGAAGAGAGGTTCTTCGCTCCGCCGGCGAAGCCCAGGTCGAAGTTCCCTTGCTGATCCCAGCGCACGGTCTCCATGGCCAATAGCACGGGCAGGCCGAGAATCCCGCGCTGCTCTTGCGGCGAACCTACGAAGGGCTGCTGATCGTCGCCGATAATCAGAAACGCCACATTCGCCAGCTTCACCTCTCCGACCGTCACTTGCTCGGCCACTGCCAATCGGAACGCCACGTCTCCGCCCGTAGCATCCTGCCCCTTCGCCCCGACGTCATGAATCGTCAGTCCATGTCGTTTGGCCTCCGACTCGCTCATGGTGGAGAAATTCGCGCCGCTATCCAGCATATAGGTTGCCGCTTTGCCGCCGATAGACACCGGCAGAAACAGGTTGCCGTCGTCCAGGCGATAGCGCACCCGCGAGGAGCGCCGCTGCGTCACGGCTTGGTCGGGATAGTGACTCAGGGCCGCCAGCAGAGCGTAGGCATTGTGCGCGCTTGCATCGTCCGGGCGGGCGGCCAGCATCGCCTCATCTTGCTCCAAGGCGCGGTGGTAGCTTCCCGAGAGCATGAAGACGTAGGTCAGCAGTTCCAGCGCTTCATAAGCATCCTCGGAGTGCGGCGTTGTCGCGATCACCGCGCGCAGTTGCTTCTCCGCCTGTTCCGCATCGTTGAAGGCGGCAGCGACCGCAGCGCTCTCCAATACAGAGGTGCTATGCGATGCCGCAGCCGCACGGAGCTCGAACCATTGGTGCGCCTTATAGAGCTCGTGCCGTTGGCCGCTGGACGGCGCGGGGGAATGACAAGCGAGAGAAACGCAGATAACGCACAAGAGAACCGTCAACCGTCGCATCTTCCTCACCAGTGCTCACCTGTCTCCGCATCGTTTGCGATTGTCTGTCGCGGCCGGCTTAGGGCTGCGGTCAGCGCTATGGCGGGTGAGTTGAAGCCGGAACCTTCTGATGGAACTCAGGCATGGCATTGTCGATAGGCGGCTCGCAACTTGCCAGCATCTTACAGTGATCCGCCGTGCCGCACCAGGGGTTTGTAACGGCCTCCGCATCGCTCTGGCGTCAAGGTGATGAATCGCCTCAACTCCAGACGTACGGCGCTGGCGGTGGGGCTCCGCCATCTCGGGGACTTCCCGTTTGCGCAACGGGACGGCGGTGTTGTACTGTGTCTGGCGCCTTTAGACGGCTATTACTATAGGGGGTATAGCTCATGAGTATTGCCAGACCGTTGGCGGTTTTACTGATTCTGTTGGGTACCGTTCCCGCCGCGCCGGCCCAATCGCTTTCCGATTGGTTGGAGAACCTGGCGGTGGAGAAAACCTATCAACTGAAGCGAGTCTCCAGCTACGATCGGTCGGGCGCGAATGCTGACTATCGGTCGGTTGATCCCGGGCAGACGTTCACCCTGCTGGACGAGAAAGGTCCCGGTGAGATTTCGCACATTTGGATCACTCTTGGTTCTCCGGAGACCTACCACCTGAAGAAGTTGGTCCTGCGAATGTACTGGGACGGCGAATCTACGCCCAGTGTGGAAGCGCCCCTGGGCGATTTCTTCGGTCTGGGAAATGGCGACTACTTCCTTTACCAATCCTTGCCGCTGGCGGTGGGCTCGACCAAGGGCTTGAACAGTTTCTTCCCGATGCCCTTCAACCGCGCGGCACGTATCACGGTGACCAATGAAGGCGCACAGAAGCTGGATGAGCTTTACTACAACATCGACATGCGCGTTTATGCGAAGCCTTTTCCTGCCGACACCTTCTATTTCCACGCGCAGTATCGCCAGTGCACACCGTGCCGGGGATGGACCGATGCTTGGCAGTCCAACGGGGAGCCCAAGATTGACAACAAGCCTAATGTAGACGGGACGGGTAATTACGTTTTCCTGGAGGCCACCGGACGCGGGCATTACGTCGGAGTTACGCAAAGTATCGTGCAGAATCAGGACGACTGGTGGGGTGAGGGCGACGACATGATTTTCGTGGACGGCGAGAAGCTGCCCTCCATCAATGGCACTGGCTCGGAAGACTACTACTTGGGTGGTTATGGGTTCGACGCGGGACCCATGAGCTATCTGCTCTTCGGCAATCCGGTGAACGGTGGATTCAAAGTGGGCGCGCGATGGTCCGTCTACCGGTTCCACATGGAGGCGCCCATTCCGTTCACACGCTCCATCCGGGTGACCATCGAGCACGGTCACGCGAACCATCGCTCGGACAACTTCTTTACCGTGGCTTATTGGTATCAGACGGAGCCGCACGCGCCGTTTCCCGCCTTGCCACCGGTGGATACCCGCCTGCCCCGCATTTATCCCGTCGGCGGGCCGGGGAACGCGGGGAAGTGAGGGAAGTCGACAGTTCACAGCTAACAGCTAACAGCTAACAGTCACTAATCCAGAAGAGCCACGGA
>Ga0335071_10005657_pt1 | contig 12956 bp, 12 predicted proteins | sample Lox_Sample_15_FD_206724 | JGI IMG/M metagenome (GOLD analysis project Ga0335071, IMG submission 206724) | Soil microbial communities from Loxahatchee National Wildlife Refuge, Florida, United States - Lox_Sample_1.5 | ecosystem: Environmental > Terrestrial > Soil > Wetlands | place: USA...
GCGGCCGAGCCGCTCGACCCAGCCGAGGACCGCGTCGTGGGGGTTGGCGCTTCGGCGTACGGTGTCGATCATCGAGAGGCCGACGGCGACGACGAGGGCGTCCAGCACGCCGAAGAAGACGACGCAGGCGGTGGTCACGGCGGCGATCGCGACCTCGACCGGGTCGACCGCGGCGAGCGCCCGCCAGGCCTGCGGCTCGACGAGCCCCACTGCGGCGAAGACGATGACCGCGCCGAGCACGGCCTTCGGCAGGTACTGCACGGGCCCGGTGAGGAAGAGCAGGATCAGCGCGACGGTCGCGGCGGCAAAGAGACCGGCGAACTGGCTGCGCGCGCCCATGTCGTCGTTGACCGCGGTGCGCGAGCCGCTCGCTCCGACCGGGAAGCCCTGCGTGAACCCGGCCGCGGCGTTCGCCGCGCCCATCGCCAGCAGCTCCTGCGACCCACGCACGCTCTGGTGGTGCTTCCCCGCGAAGGATCGCGCGGTGAGGATCTCGTCGGCGAAGCCGACGAGGAAGATGCCGAGCGCCGGGGGGAAGAGCCGCACGATGTCGGCGAAGCCGGGCGTCGGGATGTCGAAGCTCGGCAGCCCTGCGGGAATCGGGCCGACGACCGCGATGCCGTGCGCGGCGAAGTCGAACGCCCACGACAGCCCGATCGCGGCGAGGACGACGAGCAGCGCCGCCGGCAGCTTCGGCACCAGCAGCCGCAGGCAGAACAGCGCCGCAAGCGACACCACACTCACCGCGACCGTCGCCCCGCTCACGCTGCCGAGCTCGTTGATCACCTCCCACAGCTGCGGCAGCGGATCCTTCGCGGCGATCGAGAGCCCGAGGAGCTTTCCGAGCTGTCCGACGATGAGCACGACCGCGACGCCGTGGATGTAGCCGACGAGCACGGGGCGCGAGAAATAGTCGGCAATCCAACCCAGACGCAGAATCCAAGCCACGGCGAAACAGACCGCGACGAGGAGGGCGAGCATGGCTGCGAGCTCGGCTGCGTCCGCGGAGCCGGCGACGGCGAGCGGGAGGACGGCCGCGGCGACGAGCGTCGCGAGCGACCCCTCGGGGCCGATCGAGAGCTGTCTCGACGACCCGAGGAACGCGTATGCCACCGCCGGGAGAAGAAGCGCGTAGAGCCCGTTCACCGGTGAGACGCCGGCGACCTCCGCGTACGCCATGGCCGCGGGGATCGCGAGCGCCGCCACGGTCACGCCGGCGACGGCGTCCCGGACGACGCTCGGCCCGCGGTAGCGCGGGATCGCGGCGGCGACCGGGATCGCGCGCGTGAGCAACGGCTCCTGCCGCGCCGGCCGAAACGGGGATCGCCGGTCGTAGTCGGCCGTTGCCGGCGGCGAACGGGCCTCGTCTGTCGACGAGCGCGTCACCGAACCGGGGCGGGCACGTGCGCAGGCGCGGCGCCGTCGACGGGCGCGGCGGCCCGTAGCGCCGCCATCCTGGCCCGGCGGTCGGCGGTGAGCTCCTGCGTGACGATCTGGATCGAGGCGGCAATCGGCACCGCGATGATCGCGCCGACGACGCCGAACAGCGCCCCGAAGAGCATCACGCTCGCGATCACCGCGAAGCCCGAGACGTCGGCCGCCTTGCCGAGGATCGTCGGTTGCAGCACGTAGTTCTCGAACTGCTGGTAGACGAGCACGATCGCCAGCATGATCAGCGCCGCGGTAAGCCCCTGCGTCAGCGCCGCGAGCACGAGGATCGCCCCGGCCACCGTCGCCCCCACCATCGGAACCATGTCGAGAAGGCCCGCGACGATGCCCATCACGATCGGGTACGGCGTTCCGAGCGCCCATGCCGACAGCCCGTAGATCGTGCCGCAGATGACCGAGATGGCGATGTTGCCGAGCATCGTGCGCGACACCGCCGTGATGATCCGCTCCGACGTGTGGTGCCACTGGACGGCCCGGTGCGGATCGCACACGCTGTCGACCGCTCCGACCAGCCGCGGCAGGTCGATCATCAGGAACAGCGTCAGGAACGTGAGCGTCACGGCGTCGAGCACCACGCCGAGCGACGACAGGCCGACGCCGATGACGCCGCCTGCCCCCTTCGCGATGCCCGAGACGATGCCACCGGCATGAGTCCGCAGCACGTCGACAACCTGGCTGTGCCTGTCGACCCACGAGCTGACCGACGACGAGGTGCGCAGCTTGGAGACGAGCGACGGCACTGCATGCGAGAAGTCGCGGAACGCGTTCACGACCGGCGCCAGCAGGACCGCCACGATCACGATCACGACGACAACGAGGCCGAGGACGAGAAACGTGGCCGCGCGGCCGCGCGAGAGCGCGAGCTTCCGCTGCATCGCGCGGACGACGGGCTCGAGCACGAGCGCACCGAAGAGCGCAAGGAAGAACGTCAGCATCACCGAGCGCACGTAGACGAACACCCACGCGAGCGCCACGAGCGCCGCGACGACGAGCATCGTCTTCACGGTGATGTTGACGTTCAGTGCGCGAGACGCAGCGGCAGAGGCCGGGGGCTCTGCAGGCGCGGGTTGGACCGTGGCCACAACCGGGTTCTAACGGCAGGCCGAGAACGGAGCATCGGCCACAGTGGCCGATGTTTGATCCGAAGGGGCCCAGTCGGATGCGTGCGCCTCGCCGAGGAGCCACCGGTAGCGGTCATGTGCCGCCGATGCCAGTCGGGCGCGTCCACGCCGGACCTCGACCAAAACGGATGAACGTCGGGGGCACGGACCCGTCGGCCGGGTCCTGCTCCGCATCGACTCACTCGTGCTGCGAATCCGGGCCGTCGATCGCGCTGTCCATCGATCCGAGACGCAGCTGCTCGATGATCTCGACCGCCTCGGATCTGCCCTGGACGCCGAGCTTGGCGTAGATCGACGCGACGTGCGTCTTGACGGTCGGGCGTGAGAGATGGAGGCGGTCGGCGATCTCCTGCAGCGAGAGATGCGTCGGCAGGAAGTGGATGAGCCGGAGCTCGGCAGCGGTGAGCTCGTAGTCCCTTCCCAGCCTGATCCGCTCGTCGATGCGCCGAAGCCGGTCCGGCAGCACTCCCGCGTCCGGATACCCCTGCAACGCGTCGCCCGCCAGCTGGGCGAACTCGACGGCGCCCGGCCGGTCTCCGATGTCGAGGCTGACGTCGGCGCAGTGGAGCGCGAGATCCGCGTCGAGCCAACGCGCCGCTCGAACCAGAGGGCGGAGGCGGCGGACGTCCTCGAGCCGCCGCGCCGCCGCGGTGTGATCCCCGCGCTCGACCTGCATCAGCGCGTCGGCGGTGGATGCGGTGGCGCTGAACAGCGTCTCCTCGAGGTTTTCCTCGGCGACCGCGAGGGTCGCCTCCGCGGCCCACCGGTGGGCGTCCCTGCGATTCCCGAGCTCCCTGGCCGCGAAGGCCAGGTACCCGAGAGCCATGATCCGCCAGGGAGCGACCTCGGGCTGCCGGTTCGCCACCAACTCGCGGAGCGGACCGATCGCCTCCTCCGGCCGGCCCAGGAGAACGTGCGCAGTCCCGACGGAGCGGGCGCCGCTGAAGTACCACCGCGTGCCCGCTCGTCTCTCCGACGCACAGACGAACTCGCCGTCACGCAGCATCTGCGACAGGCCGTCCGGAGCCACTGAGGCGCGGAGACACGCAAGCGCCGAGCGAAGCGACGTCGCCCCGTCGGGCGAAGCGCCGTCGAGCGGAGCACGCTCGGCCGCCGCGATGAACCGTCGCGCGCGGGCCTCGTCACCCTGGTAGGCAGAGGCCCATCCGGCCGAAATCGACAGCTGCGGGTCCGACGCGATCTCCTCCTCGGTGCAGCGGTCGAACCAGAGCCTCGCGGTCTCGCTCTGCCCGCGCTGCGTGTACGAGTCCCGGTTCGCGAGGGCGATCCGCCCGGCCTGGCGGAGATCGCCGCACGCGTGCGCATAGGCGAACGCCTCGTCCGGGCTTCCGTATACCTCGCACCAGCTTGCGGCCCGCACGAGGTACAGGCGCAGCAGCTCCGGGTGGCGCCGCTCGAGCTCGGCGCGCAGAAGGTCGCCGAAGAGATGGTGGTAGCGGTACCACTCCCGCCGGTCGTCGAGGGGGATGACGAACGCATTCGAGCGGACGAGCGCCTCGAGCGTGTCGGCTGCGTTGCCGACCTGCAGCACGGCGTTGCACAGCGGCGCGGTCATCCGCTCGAGGATCGACGTCCCCAGAAGAAACGCCGTCTGCTCCTCGGGCTGGCTGTTCAGCACCTCTTCGAGCAGGAAGTCGGCGATGTCCTGCTGGTTGCCGGACAGTGCGGCAGCACGCTCGGCGGCATCCTCGCGACCACGCAGGGACATCGCGGCCAAGACGACGGCGGCCGCCCAACCCTCCGTCCGCTCCCGGAGAGCCTCCGCCGACTCCGCGGTCAGCTCCAGCCCACCACTCGCCGCCACCGCTCGCGTCTCCTCCGCGTCCAGAGCAAGGAGCTCGGTCCCGATCTCGAACAGCTCCCCGCTCGCACGCAGCCGGCCGAGGGGGAGTCCGGCCTCGCCGCGCGTGACCAGCATCGCCTGAGAGCCGTGCGGGACGTGGTCGGCGAGGAACCCGAGAATGCCGAGACTCGCCTCCGCGGTGACGAGATGCGTGTCCTCGAGGACGAGGACGAACGGGCTGCACTCCTCGAGCACACCGGCAAGGCGTGGCAGGACGACCGAATCGATCCGCGGCCCGCGTCGTGCCAGCTCCTCCCACAGCGGATCGGACGACGATCCGATCTGGTCGAGCGCCGCCGCGACGTTGGCGAGCAGGACGACCGGATCGTCGTCGCCGCGGTCGAGATGGACCCAGCCCGCGGCTCTCGGATCGAGCTCGCTCCACTCCGCGACCAGGGTCGACTTCCCGTAGCCCGCAGGCGCCGAGACGAGCACGATCCGGCTTCGGGACGCCGCCGTGCGCCACCGTTTGAGGCGAGCCCGCGGCACCACCCCAGGCCGCACGACGGGAGGCCGGAGCTTCGACTCCGTGACCAGCTCCATCGGCCTCAGAACAGCAGTGCTTGCCATGGCTCCCACACGTTATTGCTCCGCCGCCGTACCAAAGGCAACCAGCTTCGGCCGCGCTCCGCGCTGGTGCTCTCCTTACCGATGGGTGCGTGCACCCCTTCGACGGCGAGATCAGCCTTTTCGGCCGATGCCCTCCCGATCGCCGGCGGCCTAGCGTCACAGCATCACCGCCATGCAGCCCAAGACCTCTCGCACGACGGTTTCCCTGACGCCGACCGAGACCCGCGTCCTGGAGCTACTGACCACGTACCGGACACTCGGCGGCATCGCCGACGAGCTCGGCATCGGCCGTCCCACCGTCAAGACGCACGTGCAGCACATCTACAAGAAGCTCGGGGTCAACACGCGAGCCGGGGCCGTTCAGCGCGCCGAGCGCACGGGCTTGATTCCGGTTGGAGAGGAGCGACCATGACCGAGTCCGAGTCGACACCGGTCACACGTTCACCGAAGCGCCCGGCGGCGGGGAGCGCGACGACACGCACACGGCGGCCCTCGAGGGCGAAAGCCCTGCCGCATCTCACGCCGGCCGAGTCGACGGCGAAGGGAAGAGTCGAACGGGCCGAGGTCGGGCGCTCGGCGCAGGGCGAGTGGAGCGCGCCGCCCGACCGGCGCGACCCCGTCGATCTGCTCGAGGAGCAGGCGGCCGCGCGGGTACCCGAGCTGATCCCGATTCGCTATGGACGCATGCTCGTCTCGCCGTTCGCGTTCTACCGCGGAGCGGCGTACATCATGGCCGCCGATCTCGCGGGCCTCCCGAGAACGGGCCTGCTCGCCCAGCTCTGCGGCGATGCGCATCTCTCGAATTTCGGGATCTACGCGGCGTCCGACCGGAGGCTCGTCTTCAGCGTCAACGACTTCGACGAGACACTGCCCGGCCCGTTCGAGTGGGATCTGAAGCGGCTCGTCGCAAGCTTCGCGGTCGCCGGCCGCGACCGCGGCTTCACCGCCGAGCAGCGGCGGAAGATCAACCAGACCGTCACCCACGCCTACCGCGCGGCGATGAAGAGCTTCGCCGGGATGGACACCCTCGACGAGTGGTACGCGCGCCTCGAGGTCGACCAGGTCGCCGACGTGTTACGCCGACAGGGCCGCAAGAAGCAGCTGAAGCAGCTCGACAGCACGACCGCGAAGGCCCATTCGAGGACCAGCCTCAAGGCGTTCTCGAAGCTGACGCATCTCGTCGACGGGGAGCCGCGGATCGCCAGCGACCCGCCGACGATCGTTCCGGTCGCCGAGCTCACGCAGCCGGGCGAGAAGAAGACGCTCGACGACTTCCTGCACAGCCTGATCCGGTCGTACCGGCAGACGCTGCCGGGCGACCGCCGGGTGCTGCTCGAGCGGTTCCGCTACACGGACGCCGCGAGGAAGGTCGTCGGCGTGGGCAGCGTCGGGACGCGCGCCTGGATCGTGCTCCTGCTCGGGAGCCGGGGTGATCCGCTCTTCCTCCAGATCAAGGAGGCGCAGGCGTCGGTGCTCGAGTCGTTCCTCGGCAAGAGCGCGTTCTCCAGCCACGGCCAGCGGGTGGTGGAGGGACAGCTGCTGACGCAGGCCACGAGCGACATCATGCTCGGCTGGCTGCGCGAGACCGGAGTCGACGGCGTCGAGCGCGACTTCTACGTCCGCCAGCTCTGGGACTCGAAGGGGTCGGCGGACGTCACGGCGATGAATCCGAAGGGGATGGAGACGTACGCGCAGGCCTGCGGCTGGGCACTCGCGAAAGCGCACGCCCGGTCCGGCGACGCGATCGCGATCGCCGGCTACCTCGGCTCCTCCGACGTTCTGGATCAGGCGCTTGCCGAGTTCGCCGAGGCGTACGCGGACCAGAACCAGAAGGACTACGAGGCGCTCGAGGCGGCAGTCGCATCCGGCCGGGTCGAGGCGGAGAAGGGCGTCTGATCCGGCCGCCGAAGAGCAACACGTGAGCAATCGCTGGGGTACCGGCCGGATCGAGTCGTTCAGCGACGGCGTGTTCGCGATCGCGCTCACGCTCCTCGTCTTCGATCTCGCCGTCCCCGCCTCGTCGTTCGACGATCTCTGGCGCGGGATCGCCCACGAATGGCCGTCCTACCTGGCGTACCTGACGAGCTTCATCACGATCGGCGGACTCTGGATGGCCCATCTCGGCATCTTCCGTCGCCTGCAGTTCGCGAACCCGACGATCATGCGGCTCAACCTGCTCGTGCTGATGGGGGTCGCGTTCCTGCCGTTCCCGACCGGTCTCATGGCAAAGGCGATCCGAGACACGAGCGCAGAGCGCGCCGCGGTCGTCTTCTACGGCCTGACGCTGCTCGTGATCTCGATCCTGCTCCGCGTTCTGTGGGATGCGATCGCCCACCATCCGGAGCTCCTGAATCAGAGCGTGAGCACGCGGGAGATCAGGCCGATCCGACGCGCGTCCCTTCCGAACATCGGCTTCTACGCGGCCGCGATCGCACTCGCGCTGGCGGTTCCGCAGGCAGCCGTGTTCGGCTATCTCGCGATCGCCGTCGCCGCCGTGTGGCGGGCCCGCGGCGACAGGTCGGCGCAGCCCGCAGGGGTCGAGGCCGCCTGACGGACGCAAGCATCCTCTGCCCCGCTTTCGGCGGGCCGGGCGGCCCGCCGAACGGGACCGGAACTCCTGCTTAGACGACCACCACGTCGGTCGGGCGCGCGATCAGGTAGCAGACGACGCCGATGATCGGCACGAAGATGATGAAGATCGTCCACATCGCCTTCGCCCAGCCGCCGTGATCCTGCCGCTCGAAGTTGTCGATGAACACGCGGATGACGACGTAGATCCAGATCACCCATACGAAGAAGATGATCATCCACCAGATCACGTCCCAGAACGTGGGATAGGTTGCGAGCATCTGAGCTCCTCCAGTTCGACGGATGACGTTCGCTCGACCGGATCGGCCGGTCGCCCAACGCTATGACCGCACGGCCGGCTCGGGCATCGGCCAAATAGGCTGAGGCTGTGATGTCCGTCTCTTCTCGGCCTTTTTGGCCGATGACGCACGCATGTCCGCTGTCGTAGCGTCGAGTGCGCTGTGGAACGCAGTAGGCGGTGCGGCCGAGGAGGTCGCAGAAAGAGAGGAACCATGGACAGCGACAACCTCGTTCTCGTCGTCGGCACGTACGCCGATGCCGGGGCGGCAACCGACGACTTCAACACGCTGAAGGCAGGCGAGAAGGACGGCGAGTACCAGGTCGTCGGCGCCGTCGTGATGAACCGGGACGCGAGCGGCAAGGTCGACGTGCACGAGCACGGCGACAAGCTCGTTGCGGGTGGCACCACGCTCGGCGCCGTCGGCGGGCTCGTCGTCGGCCTCTTCGCGCCGCCGCTGCTGGCGGCCACCGCGATCGGCGCCGGAATCGGCGCCGTGATCGGCGCGCTCACCAAGAGGCATCAGGAGAAGAAGATGGGCGTCGATGTCGAGGAGTACCTGCCGCCGGGGTCGTCCGCGGTCGTGGCGGTCGTCGACGACCAGTGGGCCGACAAGGTCGAGAACGCGCTCGTCAAGTCGGACAAGCGGATCAACCAGGCGATCGACTCGGGCGACTACGACAAGCTCAAGGACGCCCTTGAGAAGTCGGACGCCCAGGTCGCGGACGCGATCACGACGTAAGGACGACGGAGGGCGGGAGGGCGGCGCCGCGCCGGCCCTCCCGCCCTCCGAGTCTTCGGGTCAGGTTCGGTCGACCGCCGGAGCGCGTCCGCGTCCCGATCGCGTAGCAGCGATCTCCGAGAAGTGAATTCATCTAGATATGCTTTGCTCGGGCCAACGCCCCGATTCTCTGCCGTTTTAACCGCTTTGGATCGCCGATACTGAAGTCATCTCAGGTTGCCAAACCGTCTCGTCGCTGGCATGCTGTCCCCATGGCGACCGAGCAGCCTCTCTGGCTCCAGCTCGTCCTGCGGTTCGAGCGGGCGATCGGGGTGCCCGTCGAGTCGGCGGTGCGGAGCGACCGCTACTTCGACCTGGTGACCCACGCGAACCGGACCCGGGCGCGTCTGACCGAGATCGCGGAGGGCGTCACGGAGGAGTGGCTGCACGTCCTCAACATCCCGGCGAGCAGCGACGTCAGGCGCCTCCGCGAGCAGCTCGCGCGCGTCGAGCGCCAGCTCGGCCGGCTCGCGAAGGAGATCGAGGACCGCGACGGGCACGGAGAGGCCGGCTCTCGACTCGAGGACGAGTGACGCCGCGTGGCGCCGCGCGATCCCGATCTCGCCTCCCGGCTCCAGAAGGAGGTCGAGCGCTCGGTCCTGCGCGCCCGGAACGGGATCCGCGTCGTCACGGGCGCGAGCAGGCCTCGTGTCGGCGTCACCCCCAAGGACGTCGTGTGGAGTCGCGACCGCGCGGAGCTCTGGCGCTACCGCGGCGACGGCCCGATCCGCCGCGACCCGCCGATCGTCTTCGTCCACAGCCTCGTCAGCCGCAGCTACATCATGGATCTGCGGCCCGGGAACAGCACCGTCGAGTTCCTGCTGGGCGAGGGCTTCGACGTCTACATGCTCGACTGGGGCATCGCGGACGAGCGCGACGCCGAGAACACGATCGAGACGTACGTCGACGAGTACCTCGCGCGCGCGGTCGAGACGGTGCGGCACGAGAGCGGCAGCGAGGAGGTGACGCTCATCGGCTACTGCCTCGGCGGGACGTTCGCGATCCTGTACGCGGCGGGCTACGAGGACGCTCCGGTCCGCAATCTCGTGCTGCTCGCGAGCCCGATGGACTACAGCGAGATGGGTGTCATGGTCGCCGCCGTCCTCGACAGCCGCCTCGACCCGGAGGAGCTCGTCGACGAGACGGGAAACGTGCCGGCGGATGCGCTCTACCGGGCCTTCCTGATGCAGGCGCCGACGACCGAGATCGCACGCCACGCGATGCTGCTGCAGAACCTCTGGAACGACGAGTTCGTCGAGGCGTGGCAGGCGATGGCGCAGTGGTCGCGCGAGCAGGTGCCGTTTCCCGGTGCGGCGATGCGGCAGGTCGTCGCCGACCTCGTGCGGCGCAACGTGCTGATGACCGGGCGCATGCAGCTGAACGGCCGCGAGGTCGACTTCTCCCGGGTGCGCGGCGACGTCCTCGTCGCGGTGGCCGAGAAGGACAAGGTCGTCCCGCTACGGGCGGCGGAGCCGGCGACCCGACTCGTCGGCGATCCCGCCCGCCGCGACGAGCTCCGGCTGACCGGCGGGCACGTGACCTTCTTCGCCGGCCGGCATGCGCTCCAGCGCACGCTGCCCGCATTGACGACCTGGCTCGTCGACCACAGCGACGAGCTCGACCCGGCGAAGGAGCGCTGATGGAGATCCGGCAACTCGAGCTGCGCGACCACGACGCGGTGGAACGGTTCGTCGCGCGCATCCCCGAAGGAGACAGGACGTTCTTCAAGGAGGACGTCGCCGACCGGAAGGTGGTCGCCGCGTGGACGGAGCTCGGCGCGACGCGTTCGGTCGCCGTGGACGGCGGCGCCGTCGTCGGCTACGTCGCGCTCATCCCGCTGCCCGGCTGGTCGAGCCACGTCGGCGAGGTCCGCGTGATCGTCGACCCCGACCACCGTCATCGCGGGATCGGCCGGGCGCTCGCCCGGTACGCCGTCCTCGAGGCGCTCACGCTCGGCCTGCGGAAGATGGTCGTCGAGGTGGTCGCCGACCAGGAGGCGACGATCGCGATGTTCCGGTCGCTCGGCTTCGAGCCCGAGGCGCTGCTCACGGATCACGTCCGCGACCACGACGGCGGCATGCGCGACCTGATGGTGCTCGCGCACTCGGTCGACGACTCGTTCGCGTCGATGGCGGCGGTCGGTCTCGGCGACGCGATCGGCGAGCGGTGAAGCTCGGCGACGGTCTCCGCGTCGCCGACGTCGTGCGCGAGCACGCGGCCGCGCGTCCGGACCATGTCGCCGTTCGCCATGGCACGCGCGAGCTGACGTACGCCGAGCTCGACGACCGCTCGAGCCGGCTCGCGCAGGCGCTGCTCGACGCCGGCGTCCGCGCCGGCTCGCGCGTCGCGTATCTCGACCGCACCGCACCGGAGATCGTCGAGCTGCTCTTCGCGACGGCGAAGATCGGCGCGGTCACGGTGCCGCTGAACTGGAGGCTGGCGCCGGGCGAGCTCTCCGCCGTCGTCGACGACGCGCAACCACCCGTTCTGATCGTCGGCGAGACGTATGCGCCGCTTGCGGCGGAGCTCGGACGATCCGAGGCGATCGTCGTCGGGCCGCGCTACGAGGAGTGGATCGCCGCGTACGACGCGGTCGACCCGCGCGCGCCGGCGAGATCGGCCGATACCGTGCTCCAGCTCTACACGTCGGGAACGACGGGCGTGCCGAAGGGCGTGCTCACGACGCACCGGAACCTCGCAGCCGCGGCGGAGACCTCGCCGCACTGGGAGTTCGACGCGAACTCGGTGAGCCTGACGGCGCTGCCGATGTTCCACATCGGCGGCATCGGCTGGTCGTTCCTCGGGTTGTGGAACGGCGCGACGACCGTGCTCGTCAGCGAGTTCGTCCCGGAGGACGTCCTCGACACGATCGAGCGGCAGCGCGTCACGAATGCCGTGCTCGTCCCGACGATGATCCAGATGCTCCTCGACGTGCCGGGCTCCGCCGACCGCGACTATTCGGCGCTGCGGTCGATCGCGTACGGCGCGTCGCCGATCACGACGCCCGTGCTCACGGCGGCGCTGCGCACGTTCCGCTGCTCGTTCTTCGGCATCTACGGCCTGACGGAGTCCACCGGCGGCGTGATCCAGCTCGATCCGGCCGACCACGACCCCGGCGGGCCGCGCGAGCACCTGCTGCGAAGCGCCGGCCGTCCGCTCCCCTGGGTGGAGCTGCGGATCGTCGACCCGGCCACGGGCGCCGAGTGCGCGGCCGGCGAGACCGGCGAGGTCTGGGTGCGCGCGCCGAACGTCACGGCCGGCTACTTCAATCGCCCGGACGAGACCGCCGCCGCGCTGACGGACGACGGATGGCTGCGCACCGGCGACGGCGGCTTCGTCGACTCCGACGGTTACCTGTTCCTCACCGACCGGATCAAGGACATGATCGTCAGCGGCGGCGAGAACGTCTATCCGGTCGAGGTCGAGGAGGCGCTCGCGCACCATCCGGACGTCGCCGAGGCGGCCGTGATCGGCGTCCCCGACGAGCGGTGGGGAGAGACGGTGAAGGCGATCGTGGTCGCGCGTCCCGGGAGCGCGCCGACCGCGGACGAGCTGATCGCGTTCGCGCGCGGGCGGCTCGCGGGCTACAAGCTGCCGCGCTCGGTCGAGTTCGTCGAGGAGCTGCCGCGCACCCCGAGCGGCAAGGTGCTGAAGCGCGAGCTGCGGAAGCGCTACGTGAGCGATGCGGAACGACCGGGGGTCACGCCCGCTCCGAGATGAACCGCCCGGTGACCGGGCAGCGGCGCCGCACGCTCGGCGAGCGCCGGTGACCCGGCGGACGCGGCCGGAAGCCCGCCGCCGCCATCCCGGCGTTCCAGCTCCCGAAGCGGCGGATCACCGTCACGCGCGACGGGTTGTTCGGGCCCGCGCGGTCCCACTCGTCGGTGGTCGGGAGCCGCAGGTGCTGGCGGTGCCAGAGCTCGATCGCGTACACGATCAGGTCCGGCGTCCAGCGGAGGCCGCGTCGCGGTCCCGGTCTCACAGCCTCTCGATCAGCGTCGCCGTGCCGAGGCCACCGCCGCAGCACATGGTCACGAGACCGACCGACGTGTCGGTGCGCTCCAGCTCGTGCAGCAGCGTCGTGACGAGTCGGGCGCCGGTCGAGCCGAGCGGATGGCCGAGCGCGATCGCTCCGCCGTTCACGTTCACCTTGTCGACGTCCGGCTCGAGCTCGCGCTCCCACGCCGCGATCACCGACGCGAACGCCTCGTTGATCTCGACCAGGTCGACGTCGTCGAGCGTCATCCCGTTGCGGTCGAGGATCTTCCGCGTCGCCGGGATCGGCCCCGTCAGCATGAGGACCGG
>Ga0335071_10005658_pt1 | contig 12952 bp, 12 predicted proteins | sample Lox_Sample_15_FD_206724 | JGI IMG/M metagenome (GOLD analysis project Ga0335071, IMG submission 206724) | Soil microbial communities from Loxahatchee National Wildlife Refuge, Florida, United States - Lox_Sample_1.5 | ecosystem: Environmental > Terrestrial > Soil > Wetlands | place: USA...
CGCGCGGGTCGCGGGCTGCGTGTTTCTCATCGAGCTGGCGTTCCTCGGTGGCGCAGGCCGGCTGGCGCCGCACCCCGTCGCAGCGCTGCTGCGCTACGACGCCGGGTAGCGTTGCGGGTCCGATGCCCGTCGTCGTGCGCACGCGCCGGCTCGCCGCGCCGCCGGCCGCCGTCTGGAGGACGGTCGGCGACCCCCACCAGCTCGCCCGCTGGTGGCCGAAGGTCCTGCGCGTGGAAGGCGTGACCTCCGGGGCCTTCACGCAGGTCCTGCAGACGAAGCGGGGGACCAACGTGCGCGCCGACTACACCCTGCTCGAGCGGCGCGCGCCGCGCGTCTGGCACGCCGAGCAGGAGGTCGAGGGAACGCCGTTCGAGGGGGTCCTGGCCGCGTCGGACACGCACATCGCGCTCGAGCCCGCGGGCGAGCGGGGCACGCTGGTCACGATCACGCTGCGGCGGCAGATGAAGGGCGTGGGGCGCCTCGGAGCGCCGCTGATGCGCCGGGCGACCGAGCGCACGGTCGAGAGCGCGCTCGACAACCTGGAGGAGCTCCATGCCGGCACGTGAGATGCGCTGGTGGGGCTGGGGGGAGGACGGGCAGGGCGGGCCCGCGCCGGCGCACGCCGTCGCCTGGCTCGAGGCGCAGCTCGGCGGTCCCCTCGGTCCCGAGACGCCGCCCGTCGCGCTCGAGGACGTGCGCCTGCCGCGCACGCGGCTGCGCCGGCGCGCGGCCGAGGCCCTGCGCGCGATCGTCGGCGAGGACGGCGTGCGCGAGGACCGCGCGGCGCGCGTCGTCCATGCCGCCGGCAAGGGCTACCCCGATCTCGTGCGCCTGCGCGCCGGCGAGGCGCGGCCGGCGCCGGACGCCGTCGTGCTGCCCGCGAGCGCCGGCCAGGTCAGCGCGCTGCTCGGGGCCTGCGCGCTGGCCGGCGTCGCGGTCGTGCCGTTCGGAGGCGGCACGAGCGTCGTGGGCGGCGTCGAGCCGTTGCGCGGCCCCCATCACGCCGTCATCGCCCTGGACCTGGCGCGCCTCACGCGGATGAGGAGGCTGGACGAGCGCTCGCGCCTGGCGAGCTTCGAGCCCGGGCTGCGCGGCCCCGAGGTCGAGCACCTGCTGCGCGCTCGCGGGCTGACGCTCGGCCACTTCCCGCAGAGCTTCGTGTACTCGACGGTCGGCGGCTGGGTCGCGACCCGCTCGGCCGGTCAGGCGTCGACCGGCTACGGGCGGATCGACGAGCACGTGGCCGGCCTGACGCTCACCGCGCCGGCCGGCGAGGTGGCGCTCGCCCCACACCCGGCCAGCGCAGCCGGCCCGGACCTGCGCGAGCTGCTCGTCGGGTCGGAGGGGGCGCTGGGCGTGCTCACCGAGATGACGCTCGAGGTGCAGCCGCGGCCGGCGGCCGGCAGCTACGAGGGCTGGATGCTGCCGTCGTTCGAAGCGGGCACCGAGGCGCTGCGCGAGATGGCGCAGTCCGGGGCGACGGCCGACGTCGTGCGGCTCTCCGACGAGCGCGAGACCGGGATGTCGCTCGCGCTCTCGGGTCTGACCGGCGCGCGGGCCGCGCTGACGGGGTCCTACCTGCGCGCGCGCCACGTCGCCGGCGGGGCGCTGGCGATCGTCGGCTGGGAGGGCGACGCGGACGCCGTCCTGCGGCGGCGGCGCGCCACGCGGGCGGTGCTGGCACGCCATGGGGGCGCGGCGCTCGGCCCGTCAGCGGGGCGCGCCTGGGCGCGCGGGCGCTTTCACGCCCCCTACCTGCGCGACGAGCTGCTCGGCCGGGGTGTGCTCGTCGAGACGCTCGAGACCGCCGGCACGTGGAGCGGCCTCGAGCGCCTCTACCGCGCCGTGCGGGCGGCGCTGGAGGCGCATGCGCCGTTCGTCGCCTGCCACGTCTCCCACGTCTACCCGAGCGGCGCCTCGCTGTACTTCACCTTCCTGGCCCCGATGGAGCGCGAGCGGCCGCTCGCGCAGTGGACGGCGATCAAGCGGGCCGCGTGCGAGGCGATCGTCGACGCCGGCGGCACGATCACGCACCACCACGGCATCGGGCGCGACCACGCGGCCTACCTGGCCGCCGAGGACGGCGAGCAGGGCGTCGCCGCGCTGCGCGCGCTCAAGGCGCAGCTCGACCCTGCCGGGATCATGAACCCCGGCAAGCTCGTCACTTCTTCAGGACGACCGTCCCGCTGAGGTAGGCCTGCGCGGGCGTGGTCGGCTTGCGCCCGGTCTGGCGCGTCAGCAGCACGGTGCGGTACTTCGCCGGGTCGACGGTCAGGCGGCTCTGCGCCCCGACCTGGCCGGTCGACGAGACGGCCTGGAAGTAGCCCAGCCAGACCGGCTGCTGGCCGGCGGCGGTGAGCCAGATCCCGTAGCCGCTGCCCTTGGGCGCGGTGGGGAGGCCCTGCGCGATGACATTGATCAGCTTCTGCCCGTCGCGGGTCACGAACTGCGCGATGCCGAGGGCCTTCGGGGCGGGCGAGCCGGCCGGGGGCGTGAGGTTCGCCTGGCCCAGGACCGTCGTCGCGGCGGCGGTCGTGGCGGCGGGCTTGGAGCTCGTGCCGGAGCTCTTCGTCGCGCGACCGACGAAGAAGCCGATCGCGAGGGCCGCGAGCAGCCCCACCGCGGTGAGCAGGATCGCGCCCCCGGCGCGCGAGCTGCGCCGGCCGCCCGCTGCCTCGCGCCGGGTCGCGCGTGCCGCCGGCGCCGGCGTATCGTCGCTGAAGAGCTCGCGGCGCTCGTCGGCGCCCTGGGCGGTCTCGGCCGACGGTGAGGCGGCCCCGTCGGGGATGTCGGGCAGCGGGCTGGAGGCCATCTGGCCGAGCTCGCCGGCCACGACGCGCGCCCACGCCTTGGCGGCGGGGACCTCCGCGAGGTACTGGCGTGTGTCCGCGGCGTGCGCGGCGTCCTGCTGGCCGAGCAGGTAGTCGCTGATCTCGGCGCGGCGGGTGCGGCTGAGCGTCGTGTCCGCCGGCCCGAGCGAGGCGACCGCCTCGTGCGCGCGGTCGCGCACGGCGGCGGGCGCCATGCGCAGTGAGCGCGCGATCTCGTCGTACGAGCGGTCCTGGGCGAGAAGCAGCCGAAGGACGGCCTGCTGGTCGGCGGGAAGGTCGTCGATCCGGGCCACTGGGCGCGGAAGACTAGTCGAGCCTCCCGGTATCGTGCCGCACCGATGCCCGCCTGGCCGTCCGAGATCGAACCCGTGGTGCCCCTGGACGCGGGGTTCGACGCCCTGTACGGGCTCGAGGTGCTCGAGCTGAGCGAGGACCTCGCGCGCGCCCGGGTCGCCGTCAGCGATCGCGTCAAGCAGCCGCTCGGGCTGGTCCACGGCGGCGTCTACGCCTCCATCGCCGAGTCGATCGCCTCGTCGGCCACCGCCCGGGCGGTGATCGCCGACGGGAACATCGCGCAGGGGCTCTCCAACCAGACGAGCTTCCTGCGACCGATCTTCGAGGGCACGATCCACGCGGTCGCGCGCCCCCGCCACAAGGGCCGCACGACCTGGGTCTGGGAGGTCGAGATCAGCGACGACCAGGAGCGCCTGTGCGCGCTCGTGCGGATGACGATCGCCGTCCGCGCGCTGCCTCAGCGATAGCCGTTGGTGATCGGCATCCGCCGGTCGCGCCCGAACGCCTTCGTCGTGATCTTGATCCCGGGGGGCTGCTGGCGGCGCTTGTACTCGGCGAGGTCGACGAGCCGGATGACCCGCTCGACCGTCGCGCGGTCGAAGCCGCGCGCGACGAGCTGGTCGCGGCCGAGGTCCTCCTCCACGTAGCCCTCGAGGATCGGGTCGAGCACCTCGTAGGGTGGGAGCGAGTCCTGGTCGCTCTGCCCGGGCCGCAGCTCCGCCGACGGGGCGCGCGTCAGGACCGTCTCGGGCACGGGGGCGTCCGGACGCGCGTTGCGCAGCCGCGTCAGGCGGTAGACGAGCAGCTTGGGGACGTCCTTGATCACGGCGAAGCCGCCGGCGCTGTCCCCGTAGAGCGTCGAGTAGCCGACCGACATCTCCGACTTGTTGCCGGTCGTCAGGACGAGCCAGCCGAACTTGTTCGAGAGCGCCATGAGGTAGTTCCCGCGGATGCGCGCCTGGAGGTTCTCCTCGGTGACGTCGGGCGGGCGGCCCTCGAACACGGGGCCCAGCATGCGCTGGTAGGCGTCCATCACGCTGCCGATCGGCAGCTCGAGCAGCTCGACGCCGAGGCGCTCGGCGATCCGGTGGGCGTCACCGAACGTCCCCTCCGAGGTGAACTGCGAGGGCATCGTCACGCAGGTCACCCGCTCAGGGCCGAGCGCGTCGACGGCGACGCATGCCACCAGCGCCGAGTCCACGCCGCCGGAGATGCCGAGCACGACGTGGCGGAAGCCGTTCTTCTCGACGTAGTCGCGCGTGCCGAGCACGAGCGCCGCGTAAACCTCCTCGTCGGCGTCGAGCAGCGGCGCCAACTCGCCCGCCGGCGCGTCCGCCGCGTGTGCCGGCACCTCGGTCGCGAAGGAGCCGAGATCGTCGAGCTGCGGGCGCGTCTCGTGCGCCGGCAGGCGATGGCGGGTGTCGCGCAGACGCGCGGCGCCGATCGCCTCGACGTCCACCGTGCACAGCAGCAGCGCCTCCTGGAACTGCGGCGCGCGGGCGATCAGCCGCCCGGTGTGGTCGACGACGAACGAGTGGCCGTCGAAGACCAGCTCGTCCTGCCCCCCGACCTGGCCGCAGAACGCGACGGCGACGAGGTTGTCCTTCGCGCGCTGGGCGATCATCTGCTCGCGCTCGACGCCCTTGCCGACCTGGTAGGGGGAGGCGGAGATGTTGACGATCAGCTTCGCGCCGGCGAGCGCCTCGTCGCTCTCCGGCGGTCCGGGCACCCAGATGTCCTCGCAGATCGTCAGGCCGACCGCCACGCCGTCGACCTCGATCAGCGCCCCGCGACGGCCCCGCTGGAAGTAGCGGTGCTCGTCGAACACGCCGTAGTTCGGCAGCCGGTTCTTGCGGTAGATGCCGCGCACCTGGCCGTCCGCGAGCACGGCGGCGCTGTTGAAGACGTCCTCGCCGCGCTCGGGGAACCCGACGACCGCTACGAGCCCGCGCGTCCCGTGGGCGATCCGCTCGAGCGCCTCGCGCACGTCCCGCAGCACGTGCTCGCGCAGCAGGAGGTCCTCCGGCGGGTAGCCGATGAGCGACAGCTCCGGGAACAGCGCAAGCTGCGCTCCCGCGGCGCGTGCCTCGGCCAGGCGCCCTTCGATCAGCGCGGCGTTCCCGGCGACGTCCCCGACGACCGGGTCGATCTGAGCGAGCGCGACGCGCACGTCAGCCGGAGGGCGCGCCGGCGTCCGGTGTGTGCGCGGAGCTCACGGCGCGGCGCTCCTCGATGCGCCACGGGTGGCGCTCGGTCTGCGCCGCGCGGGCGAGGTCGAACATGGCCCCCTCGAAGTCGGTGACCAGGTCGCCGAGGTCGGGGATCGCGTCGTAGTCGGCCAGGAGCCCGAAGCACAGGCGCCCGCAGTAGCTCATGATCGCCACGCACAGCGCCTGGTTCTGCGCGAGCGGCGCGACCGGGTGGATCGCGGTCATCCGGCGGCCCAGCAGGTAGAGCGGGTATTGCGGCCCCGGCACGTTCGTGACGACGAGGTTGAAGAAGCGCTGGCGCGCCTGCACGCGGGCGGCCTGGCTGGCGATCGTCGGGGGCGCGAAGTCCGAGAGGCCGGCGAGGACATCCGCGCCCACGGCCTGCCCGGATGACTTGAGGTCGCCCATCGCCTCGTGCACGAACGCGAAGGTCGCAGTGGGATCCTCCTCGTACACCGGCAGGGGGGCCATCATCGCCGCCACGCGGTTGCCGAGCGCCCCGCGTTCCTCGCTCGCTCGCACCGAGACGGGCACCATGACCTTCAGCACCATGCCGTCGGTGTCGACGCCGCGGCGCCGCAGCCAGCGGCCCAGGCCGAGCGACACGGTCGCGAGCACGGCGTCGTTGAGCGTTCCGCCGAGGGCGTTCTTCGTGTCCTTGAAGAGGTCGATCGGGACGTTGACCCAGCCGTAGCGCCGGTGCGGCCCGATCGGGACGTTCAGCGGGGTGGCGGGCGAGGGTGCGATGCCGGCCCACGCCATCGCCCCGGCGGCGACCAGGCGCTCGCTGACGTCGCGCACGACCTCGCGCGGGGCTCGCACGAGCGCGCGTGCCGCGCGCAGCGCCTCGCCCGGGGTGCTCGCGCGCTCGAAGAGGGCGTCGGCCAGCAGCTGTGTCGGGCTGGGCTCCGGGCGGGGGATCCACGCGGGCGGCGCCTCGAGCGCGGGCAGCGGGTCCGGCGTCGTGGAGAAGAGCACCGAGGTGATGTCGACGCCGGAGACGCCGTCGACCAGCGCGTGGTGCGTCTTGCAGATCATGGCGAAGCGCGGCTCGCCCTCGGGGGAGGGCGCGAGGCCCTCGACGAGGTGCACCTCCCAGAGGGGCTTGCTGCGGTCCAGCGGGATCGCGAACAGGCGGCCGGCGAGCGCGGCGAGCTGCTCGTCGGAGCCCGGCTGCGGCAGCGCCGAATGGCGCACGTGGTAGCCGAGGTTGAAGTGGGGGTCGTCGACCCACACGGGGCGGCCCTGGTCGAGCGGCACGAAGGCGAGCTTCTGCCGGTAGCGCGGGACCAGGTGCATGCGCTGCTCGAAGGCCTCGAGCACCTCGTCGTAGGCGGGTGGCGTGCCCTCGAACGTGATGACGGAGGCGACGTGCATGTGCGCCCCGTTCTTCTCGAGGTGCAGGAAGGCGGCGTCGAGGCCGGTGAGGCGGTCTGGATTCGTCACGCGCCCATTCTGCCGCCTCCGCGCGGATTTCCAAACCTTCAACATAATGAGGTGATTACTTCAACAGACTGTGTAATACTGACCGCGGCACCTTCTCGCCGCCACAACCACGGAGCCCGTCATGGACCTCAGCGACCCGATCACCTTCTCCCGCATCTACGCGGACAACATCCGCGGCGTCCAAGCGGCCGCCCATCGCATCCTCGGCGACACCACGCTCGCCCAGGACGTCGCACAGGACGTCTTCCTGAAGGTCTGGCGGCGCCCGGGGGCGTTCGACGAGCGCCGCGGCGAGCTGGGGAGCTACCTGCGGCTGATGGCGCGCAGCCGCGCACTGGACCTGTGGCGCGAGCAGCAGGCGGCGGGACGCGCGACGGACCGCCTGAAGCTCGTGGTCGCCGAACAGCGTGGCCGGCCCGACGACCAGCCCGCGCAATCGGCCGAGCGCGAGGAGACGCATCGCACGGTCATCCGCGCGCTGCGCTCCCTTCCTGAGAACCAGCGCGAGCCCGTCGCCCTGGCCTACTGGGCGGGCATGACGACCGAGGAGCTCGCACGGCGCGCCGGCGTCCCGCTCGGCACCGCGAAGAGCCGTGTGCGCCTCGGGCTCGCCAAGCTGCGCGGCGAGCTCGACGCGCCGCCGCACGCCGAGGCGGCCTGAGGCCGCCGATCATCTAGGCTCGCGCTCGATGCCGGTGAACGCGAGCGAACGCGATCCGAGGCTCGCGGCGCTCTTCGCCAGCGAGCTTGAGGACAACCACGGGTTCGAGTGGTTCGACGCCCACACGCACATGGGCGAGAACGATCCCGACGGGCGCTCGGCGACGGCGCAGGAGATCGTCGAGGCGCTTGACCGCGCCGGGCAGCAGCGAGCGCTGATCTTCGCGATGCACGAGCCGGACGGCTACCCGCCCGCCAACGACGCGGTGCTCGCCGCGTGCAGCATCTCCGCCGGCCGCCTGTTCCCGCTCGCGCGGATCGACCCCAAGCGTGATCCGATCGCCGAGGCGGAGCGCTGCCTGGTGGCCGGCGCCCGCGGCTTCAAGCTCCACCCGCGCAGCGACGAGTTCCCGATGCCGCACCCCGGTGTCGAGGAGGTCGTGCGGATCGCGCACGCGCACCGGCTGCCCGTGCTGTTCCACGCCGGGCGCGGCATCCCGCACCTCGGCGAGGCGGTCGTCGACTACGCGCGCCGCTACCCGGGTGCCCGGGTGATCCTCGCGCATGCGGGGATCAGCGACCTCGGCGCGCTCGACGTGCCGGCCGCCGAGCTGCCGAACCTCTACTTCGACACCTCCTGGTGGCAGGTCTCCGACCAGCTCCAGCTGTTCGCCACGGTGCCGCCCGGGCGGATCCTGCACGCCAGCGACGCGCCGTACGGGTCGCCCGCCTTCGCGGCCTGGATGACGCTGCGCCTGGCGCGCGCGACCGGGCTCGGACGCGATGCGCGCCGCGCGATCGCGGGCGGCCAGCTCGCGCGCGTCATCTCCGGGCAGGAGCCCGCCGACCTGGGCCCGCCGCCGGGGGAGGCGGTCCTCGGCATGCGGAGCATCAGGCTCGAACGGGTGGCCGCGTACACGACCGGGGCGATCATGGCCGCGTTCCGCGGCCTGGTGCCGCTGGAGGCGCTGCAGCTCGCGGTCGCTGCGTCGCTGACGACCCGCGACGACGATGAGGCCCGGGTCCTCGCCGCGGCGCGGGAGCTGCTGCGGGTCGCGCTCGAGGAGTGCGCGGCGTGCGAGGCCGGCCAGGCGGACGTGCGCGCGATCGTCGCGCCGGCGCTCGCGGCGCTCGTGATCGCCGGCACCCCGCAGGCCGGCGCGCCGGCTGCCTGACGCCCCGGCGCGACACGCAGGAATCCCGTGCCTTCCTGCAAATGGGCCAGTTCCTGTGTGACGCACGTCACAGGGATGGGCAGTCGCGCTGCTACCGTCAGGGGCCTGCTGAGCTGCGCCCGGTCGAACGCGGGCGCGGACGGGGGACCCACTGCCGGCGCGCCTGATGCGCGCCGGATGGGGCGAATCGGCGGCTGCTGCCGCCGTAGCGACGAGACCTGAAGCCGCGCGCGGATCGTGTGGCCGGGCCGCGCGAGCCCGACAGCTAACTCCGTAGGCAGCGGACACAGGAGGACCTTCGCCGTGAGGCGACCCGACCCGCGCGCCCGCGTCACGATGGCGCTTGGCGCGCTCACCACCGCCGCGGCGCTCGCCGTGGCGCACCCCGCGCCCGCGCCGGCCGCAACCGCCGCCGCGAGCGCGTCCCCGATCACGCTGCAGCTTGCCGACCCGACCCTCGACTACGGCGACGCCGTCGTCGCCCGCGGGCACGTGCCCGGCGCGGGCGCGGGCGTCCCGGTGCTGCTCGAGGAGCGCGTGCGCGGCGGGGCCTGGAGCGCCGTCGCGCGCGGCCTGACGCGCGCGGGCGGTGCCTACCGCCTGACGGCGCACGTGCCACGCTCGGGGCTGCTGCGCGTGAGCCTCGAGCGCGCCGCCGTCGCGGCGTCCGGCGCCGGAGCCGACACCGTGGCCCCGCCGTCCCGTGCGCGCGGCCTGCGCGTCGCCGTGCACGTGACCGTCACGCGTCGGCACACGAACGTCCGCGCCGGATCGACGGCGCGCGTCGGCGGGCGCGTGCGTCCCGCGCACGCCGGGCGGCTCGTCGTCCTGCAGCGCCGTGCCCACGGGCGCTGGCGCACGCTCGCGCGCACGCGGACGCACGCGGGCGGCGGGTACGCGCTCGCCTACCGCGCCCGCGCGGCCGCCAGCGCGCGGCTGCGCGTGCGTGCTGCCGGGGCGCCGGCGCTTGCGGGCGCCAGCCACGACGCCGGCCGCCTGAACGCGTTCCGGCCCGCGCTGGCGTCGTGGTACTCCGGCGGAGGCTCGCTCGCCTGCGGCGGGTCGATGACGCCCGGCATGATGGGTGTCGCGAACAAGAGCCTGCCCTGCGGGACGATGGTGACGATCCGATACCGCGGCCGGCAGGTCCGCGTGCCGGTCGTCGACCGCGGGCCGTACGTCGGCGGGCGCGAGTTCGACCTCGGCCCGGGCGTGCGCGGCGCCCTGGGCTTCGACGGGGTCGGCACCGTCTGGGTCAGCTACTGACGGGCGCCCGGTCTCGGTCCGGGCGCCCGCGTAGCCTCGGTTCGTGGCCGGACCCATCGCGCACCTGGACCTCGACGCGTTCTACGCGACGGTCGAGCTGCGCCGCCGGCCCGAGCTGCGGGGCCTTCCCGTGATCGTCGCGGGCTCCGGGCCGCGTGCCGTGGTGACGACCGCCTCCTACGAGGCGCGCCGCTACGGCATCGGCTCGGCGATGCCCGCAGCGCGGGCGCGGCGGCTCTGCCCGGAGGCGATCGTGATCCCGCCCGACTTCGCCGCGTACCGCGAGGTCTCGCGCGCGGTCATGGCGATCCTGCGCGCCCATGTCGACCGCGTCGAGCAGCTGGGCCTCGACGAGGCCTACCTCGACCTGCGCGGCCTGGCGGCGCCGAAGGCCGCGATGCGACGGATCGTCGCCGAGATCCGCACGCGGACCGGGATGTCGGCGTCCGTCGGCATCGGGCCCAACCGGCTCGTCGCAAAGGTCGCCTCCGACGCCGAGAAGCCGGCGGGGTTCGTCGTGCTGACCCGCGAGCAGGCCTGCGCGCGCTTCGGGCAGGCCTCGCCGGGCCTGCTCCCGGGGATCGGCCCGCGCACCGCCGAGCGACTCGCCGCGCTGGGGGTCACGAGCGTCGCGCAGCTCGGGAGCGCCGACGAGGCGGCCTTGGTCGGCGCCTTCGGCGCCCGCCAGGGCCCCTGGCTGCGCGACCGCGGGCGGTTCATCGGCTCCGACGAGATCGAGCCGGTCCGCGAGGCGGTGAGCGAGTCGCGCGAGACCACCTTCGACCAGGACATCGCGGACGCCGCACAGCTCGAGGCGATTCTCGCCCGGCTCAGCGGCGAGCTCTGCGACGGGCTGCGCCGCCACGGGCGGCGCGGGCGCACCATCGCCATCAAGGTGCGCCTGGACGACTGGACGACCGTGACGCGCGCGCGCACGATCGCGCACGCCACCGACGAGCGCGGGGAGGTCGTGGCCGTGGCAACCGAGCTCCTGCGCGAGTACGCGCCGGCGCGCCCGGTCCGCCTGCTCGGCGTCAGGGTCGCCGGCCTGACGTCCGCCGAGGAGCCGCGCGCCCAGGCCCCGGCGACACAGCTCGAGCTGCCGGTCTAAGAAGGCCTCAGTACAGCGCCGCGGCGAGCCGCCGGCGTCCGTCACGGGCGACCGGATGGTCGACGCCGAGCTCGTCGAAGATCGAGACGATCAGGCGCCGCAGGTCGTCGCGGTGCTCGCCCGCGGTCGGGATCGCGTCGAGCAGCAGGCCGGCAGCGCGTTCGCGGTCGCCGGCGTCGAGTGCGGCCAGCGCCTCGTCGACGTCGATGTCCGGTGCCGCCTCGAGGCGGATGCGCGCAGCGAGACCCTCTGCCTGGAAGCCCCCGACGGTGTGCGCGAGCACCTCGAGCGCGCCGGCGGCATCGCCGCGCTCGCGCAGGATCCGCGCCAGCGCGGTCGCGGCGTCGACGCGGCCCGGCTGCAACTCCAGCGCGCGACGCAGCGACTCCTCGTCGCCGGCAGCCACGAGCAGGTCGGCGTGCGAGGGCACGAGGCCGTCGAAGAAGCGCTCGACGGCTGCTGGCGGCTGGACGCCGACGAACTCGTCGACCACCACGCCGTCCTTGAAGGCCTTCACCGCGGGGATCCCCTGGATGCCGAACGTGCGGGCGAGCCCCGGGTTGGCGTCCGTGTCGACCTTGGCGAGCACCACCGCCCCCTCGCGCTCGTCGGTCGCGCGCTCGAGCATCGGGCCAAGGGCCCGGCAGGGGCCGCACCAGGCGGCCCAGAAGTCGACGACCACCGGGGTCGTCCGCGAGCGCTCGATGACCTGCTGCTGGAAGTCCTGCTCGGTGACATCGATCACGGCCATCCGCAGAGGGTAATCGGCGGCGGCGAGCGCCGTGATACGACTCGCGTTCGTGACGCAGCCGCGCCTGCATATCGCCAGCGCCGGTGCGGGAACCCCCGTGGTCCTCCTGCACGGGCTGACTGCGACGCTGCGCTACGTCGTCATGGGCTCGCGGGCGCTCGAGCGCTCCGGTCATCACGTCGTCGCCTACGACGCGCGTGGCCACGGCTCATCCGACCCCGCGCCGCACCAGCGCGAGTACGAGTACGCGGACCTCGCCGCCGACCTGCTGCGCGTGATGGACGGGGCGGGCATCCGGCGTGCCGTACTGGCCGGCGCCTCGATGGGCGCCCATACCGCGCTGCGCGTCGCACTCGAACATCCCGACCGGGTGCTCGGCCTCGTCGTGATCACGCCGGCCTACGACCCGGACCTTCACGCCGACGCCGTGTCGCTGGCACGCTGGGACGCGCTGAGCGAGGGCCTGCGCCGCGGCGGTGTCGAGGGGTTCATCGCGGCTTATGGCGAGCCCGACGTGCCGCAGGCCTGGCGCGCGACGCTGCTGACCGTCCTGCGCCAGCGCCTCGCAGCCCACGAGCATCCCGAGGCGGTCGCCGATGCGCTGCGGGTCGTGCCGCGCTCGCGGCCGTTCGACGCGCTCGACGACCTGGCGCAGATCGACGTCCCGGTCGCGATCGTCGCCGATCGCGACGAGCCCGATCCCGGGCATCCGCTGGCAATCGGCGAGGCGTACGCGGCGCGGATCCCGGGCGCGCAGCTCGTCGTCGAGGAACCCGGGCGCTCGCCGATCGCCTGGCAGGGCGGGCAGCTCTCGAAGGTCATCGCGCAGATCGCGGCCGCGGCGGAGCGAGGGTGAGCGAATCCGTCTTCGAGCGCGTCGGCGGAGCGTGGGCGCCGACCGCGCACGCGCGCGGCCCGTGGGACCCGCACGCCCAGCACGGCGGGGCGCCGGCGGCGCTGCTCGCACGCGAGATCGAGTGGACGGAGCCGGGGACGGACATGACCGTCGCGCGAATCACGTACGAGTTCCTCGGGCCCGTGCCCCTTCGGCCGCTGACGGCCGTCGCTCGCGTCACTCGCCCGGGGCGCCGGCTGCAGCTCGTCGAAGCCGAGCTTCGCGACGGCGGGCGCGCCGTCGTCCGCGCGCGTGCGGTGCGCCTGCGGCGCGGCGCCGTCGAACTGCCGGCCGACGCGCGCACGGACGAGCC
>Ga0335071_10005659_pt1 | contig 12951 bp, 13 predicted proteins | sample Lox_Sample_15_FD_206724 | JGI IMG/M metagenome (GOLD analysis project Ga0335071, IMG submission 206724) | Soil microbial communities from Loxahatchee National Wildlife Refuge, Florida, United States - Lox_Sample_1.5 | ecosystem: Environmental > Terrestrial > Soil > Wetlands | place: USA...
GGGTTGTGGAAGCAAGGAAGAACATAGAAACCTTGTTGAGGGCCGGCGCGCCGCTTGTCCGTGATGGAATAGTGGACGGCATTGTCCTCGCGGGTCGCGACGGTAGGGGAGCGGATTCCGTGCGGAGGGTCGCTCTTGAGCTGGGCATTATTGACAGTACGCACTTTCTCGGCTATGTGCCGCAGGAAATGATGCGCGGGCTATACAACCTCGCGCAAGTGCTGGTCTTTCCGTCTTTGTTCGAAGGATTCGGCCTGCCCATCGTAGAGGCGATGGCCTGCGGGACACCCGTCGTGGCCTCAAACTCGTCGTCGCTCCCGGAGGTCGCCGGCGGCGCCGCCTTGCTGTTTCCCGCAAACGATGTCGCGGCACTGGAGAGAGCCCTGCGGCGCATCCTTCAAAACGCTGAACTGCGTGCCGAGTTCCGACGACGAGGACTGGCACGCTCGGCCGACTTCTCATGGTCCAAGTCTGCTGTTCAGCATCTCGAGGTATATCGCCACGTCCTAGCCCAAGGCGGCATCCGCGATGCGGCACCGAGAAGGTGGCTTTGCTAGGCGTTCTCGTGACCAGCCTGACTGCCATCCTGTTGATCTGGGTTCCGATTGGTGTCATGATATACAACTGGGTGTTGTTCCCGATACTGTTGGTTCTGTTGGTCGTACTGAAACGGTCAAAGCCAGCGGCCGCCCAGGCCGTGGAGCTACCGCGTGTGTCGGTGGTCATCGCGGCTTGGAATGAGGAACTGTGCATCGCCGACAAGATCAGGAACTGCCTGGCCTTTGACTACCCGGCAGACCGACTCGAGATTGTCGTCGGTACGGACGCGGTCACGGACCACACGAATGAAATCGTCAGATCATTTAAGCGTGAGAATGTGCACCTTTGGACAACAGACGAGAGACTGGGTAAGTCTGAGGTGCTCAATCAGCTCGTCCCCCTTACCACCGGCGACCTTGTGCTCTTCACGGATGCCGATGTGCTGATGTCGTCTGACGCACTGCGCCTCGCTGCCAGCCGATTCCACGACGAGAAAGTCGGCGTGCTGCTATTCCATTATGAGCGGAGAAACGAGGATGGTCACGTGGCCGAGGGAGCTTGGGACCGATATGAGAACTGGCTCAAACGACTCGAAGGTGAACTCGGCGCGGCTGTTGGGGTCTATGGATGGGCAATGATGTTGCGCCGGTCGCTATGTCAGCCGATTCCTCCCGAGACCATAAACGACGACTGGATAATGGGAACTCGGCCGTTTCTGTGGGGCTATTCTGCCGTCTATGAACCCCGGGCAAAGTCGTGGACAAAGGCGGAGACCGCGAGAGTCGAGTTCACGCGCAAGACCCGCATAAGCCGCGGAAACATACAGGCCTTTTTCATGATGCCGGACGTGTTTCTGCCGAGTCACGGAGTCAAGTCTTGGGTGTTGATTTCCCACAAGTTCCTGCGCTGGGTGACGCCGTTCCTGCTGTTGGCAATACTCGTAGGCAGCGCGGTTTGCTGGCACATTCCATTTTTCCGCGTCGCGCTGATGCTCCAGCTTCTCGCATACCTGACGACCCCCCTCGTGCTAGTTGCACGCGGCCATCTACGAAAGCTCCTGTTTCCGCAATACTACGTATGGACGAACCTGGCCCTGCTTGTCGGTTACTGGCAGTACTTTTTTGGTAGGAGGCTGGCATACAACTGGCTACGGACAGCCAGACGCTGATCGTCCATGACCGATCATCCTGCTGTGCTTCACACTGCAGGGATGCGGATAGACGCTCGCGATTGAAAAGGAGGACCAAATGGCTGGGATGCGCAACGTATTGTTACGGTTTCTGCTACTACTCGCCGTTGTAGGTGTTGCCCGGGCCGAACTGAGCCTGATCAGTGACAAGTTGACGATGGACGCGCTAGTCGCGAGCAGCGCGCAATGGTGGCAGGCACAGACGGGAGGACTCGCTCACAGCGAGTTTGTCCTCGATCGAGTCTCTGCGCCGATCGGAATGACCGGACAACTGAGCCGCGCCGTTTCCTTCCGAGCAAGTGGCGATGTCAGCATGCTCCAGCCGCAGGACTTGTACGTCGACCTGCAATGGCGTGATAGTTTCCGGCTGCGCGCGGGCCAGTTCCTGCTTCCACTAGGGATGGACGCCATGACACCGCCCGACAGTCAGAAACTGCCAAGTAGTTCATTCCTGGCCAGCTACGCCAAGCCAACGGGAACGCGAGATGTCGGGATTCTCGGAAGCTGGGCGCCTGGCCGCTTCTCGGTGTCGGCCGCAGTCATTAACGGCGGTGGCGCGAATCTCAAGGACGACAATACCAGTAAGGACCTATGCGGGAGAGTGACCTTCAAACCGCTATCGGCGGTGGATGGGATTCTCGCCCTACGCGCCTACTACGGGCGGCCCGATACGGCAGACACGGCCTGGCGGACTCTCGCAGCCGAGGCCCGCCTCGTCCACGGTCCGCTTGAAATCCAAGCCGAATTCCAGAACCTTAGTGCTCAGCACATTCGGAACAACATGGCGTATCTCCAGGCGGCATCGGATAGGGGTGTACTGAAGCCAGTTGGACGGCTGGATCTGACCTTGTCCAACGGGGGGGTCTCAGAGTGGATGATAGCCGGGGGACTCAACTTGCAGCCTGTCTCAGATCACTTCAGGGCCACGCTTGACTGCACCTACCATAAGAGCTATCAGGGCAACTGGAGTGTCTTCGGTTTCGACATCCGGCTGCAGGCATGGCTGTAGCCTCGGACAAATAGTCGACCTGATGAGCGAGATGCCTTGAACGGACACGGAGTCCGACCGCGCCCATTGCCTCACATAGGAACAGAGACCACAGCCTCGACCAGTTCCGTCCGCAGTGCGGGATCTCACGCCCGTTCCAGGGCTGCTGGGTTCTTCACTCTCTGGGCTCCGGTTTTGTTGTTCATCTTGGTGCTGCTGGTTCACGGCCTCAGTCGTGTCTCACAGTCGTGCGATTCCATATGGTCGGTCAACGAGGCTCTCACTATTGCCAAGGAAGGCAAGACCGACCTCGACGAATATCGCGACTCGATTCTACCGGGGCCGCACTACCTTTACGTGATGATCAATGGACACATATATAGCAGCTACCCGATCGGTACACCGCTGCTCGCCGCGCCTTTTGTGTATCTGATAGACGTGGGGCTGCGTGCCTTGGTTGCGACCCCGCTATTGCCCGAGCGGTTTCTGGGCAGGACGCGAGCGAACGGCAACCAGATGGCGGGCGCAGTTTCCCACCACGGGCGAGTGGAGATACTCGTGGCATCGCTCTTTGTCGCATTGACTGCAGTGCTTTTGTACTTCGTGGGGCGGCAGTTTCTCAACGGGTGGCTTTCACTAATCCTGGCCTGCATCTTTGCGTTTTGCACGCCAGCGTGGTCATCGGCAAGCCGGGCCCTGTGGCAACACGGTCCATCAATGCTGATGCTGGCCGCCGCCCTTCTAATTCTATTGAAGGCCCGCGAAAAGCCCTTCCTGGCGCAATTCGCCAGCCTCCCGTTGGCCTACTCCTTTGTTGTTCGTCCGACAAACGCACTGTCCATCGTCGGCCTCACCCTGTTCGTTGCCATTCGCCACCGCAGGTACCTCCTGCGCTACCTTGCATGGAGTCTGGTCGTCGTCGTGCCGTATCTGTGGTACGACCTATGGCTCTACCATTCGATTTTGTCGCCTTACTACGCACTCGGCCAGCAGAGTACGACTGCACACTTGTTTGAAGGTCTGGCCGGGACTCTGGCCAGTCCATCCCGCGGTCTCTTCGTATACTCGCCAGTGTTTCTTTTCGCCCTCGGCGGCATGGTCCTGAAACTGAAGAAGGGCCAGGACAGGGTGCTTGACTTGCTTCTGGTGGCGGTAGTAGCGGCGCATTGGCTCTTCATATCGAGCTTTCCAGATTGGTGGTACGGCGGCCATTCGTACGGCCCTCGCCTCTTCGCCGACATGGTACCCTATCTTGTGTACTTCTTGATCCCCGTTTTGATTTGGTTCGCTGAGAACCGCGGCGCGCTCCATGGTCTGCTCATGGCGGTTTTTGTGTTGCTTGTGTTCGCGAGTTTCCTCATCAATCTCAACGGGGGCGTGAACAATGCGACGTTCCTCTGGAACGTAGATCCAGTCAACGTGGACACGAAGAAGAGTCGGCTCTGGGACTGGAGCGATCCGCAATTCCTAAGGGGGATTCTCAGGCAGTAGTCTGGTATCGGCTCGACATGCGCAACCGTTGGGAGTCACTCGTCGGCGTGCCGTCAGTCGGCGAGTCTCGCTACCTGCAATTGGCCGTGGCGTTTCTGCCGGACCGGAGAACATGCTTGCCTCCCCGGGGAAAGTACTTCCTTCCTGAGTCAAGGGAGGGTCTTGCTGCCGTATCTTCTTACGCCTTGCTCTCCTGCGAAGCGCGGTTGGCTTGTTTGAGGTGCGACCGGAGCCAGCCAGCGATTCGCGCCGTTGCGCTCAGGCAAGACGGTAACTGGGAACCGAGCACATTGCTTCGTCGGGAGAGCCGTAGGGGAATCCGCGTTCTCTGACATGAACACACAAGCGGACAGGTCGTGGCATACGTCCTACGTGCTCATACTTGGTCTGGTTTTTGCTGCCTCGGTCGCACTGACTCTCGTATCCCTGAAGTACGGTGACAACAAGGTGCTAATCCTGAGTGACGGAAAGGGGTACTACGTCTGGGCCAGGTCCATCATTCTCGACCACGACATCGACTTTCGCAATGACAACCGGCTAGTACATGAATCGGACGGATTCCAGCTCGACTCTGTCACGCTGACCCCCGCGGGACACCCTGCCAACAAGCTCCCGATCGGCGTCGCAATACTGGAGGTGCCCGGAGTCCTGATAGGCCACGTCATGGCTCGCTACGTGACGCATTCCCCGACAAATGGCTGGTCAACACCCTATCAAGTCGCCGTCGCTTGGTCACTGATGGTGTTCTATTTCGTATCTTTCCTGCTTCTGTACCGCGCTATGCTGAGTCTCGGCGTGGCTGAAGTGTGGGCATTCGGCTTCTGCCTGACGGCGTTGGTTGGTACCAACCTGATTCATTACGTCTCGAAAGAGATGACGATGGCCCACGGGGCGGGAGTCGCGGTGTTCAACATCCTGCTGTTCCTCATAGTCAGGTGGGTTCGCGCCAGCGAACGTACTCGTGCGGTCCGCGGAGTGCTGTTAGGGGGGCTTGTCGGGCTGCTGTTCTTGATACGGAACACGAACGCGCTCTTGCTGCCGGTGTTGGTGGCAATTGTCTGGCATCGGAAACGAGTCTCACTTCGTGAGTCGGTGCCGATGCTCGCCGGCGCCGCGGCAACCGTCTCCCTCCAGCCCGTGAGTCTATGGTTTCTTTGGGGGCAAATTCGCTTCTCCACCTACTACAATGAGTACTTCACGGCAGGGATTGCCGGAATCCTGAACGCTCTTATATCTGTCCGGAACGGTCTGTTTGTCTACAGCCCGTGGTACGCAATCCTGATTCTCCTCGCGGCCTACAGTGCGATCTGCATGCCCCGGACTAGATACATCTGTGCAGCAGCGGTCGCATCCTTCTTGCTGACGGCTGTGGTCAACGGCACGTGGTGGTGTTGGTGGTTTGGTCAGAGCTACGGGAACCGAGCCTTCGTCGAGCTGCTGCCAGCGCTCTCTCTGGCCGCGGCTTTGACAGTTTCGCATCAGAATGTCGGCCGGAGGGCTAAAGCCGCACTAGTTGTCGCCATGCTGGCTGTCACGGCCATGAATCTCTATCTCTGGATGGGATGTCTTCTTCAGGCGCTCCCATCGGACGGCAACCACACTATCGGACAGGTCTACCTATGGCCACTGTCACATAGCGTGCGGTCGTTGATAGACCGCCTGGCTCACTGACCCAGTCCGGCTTCGAGCTGAGCCTTGATCGCCAGGAGTTCTCGCTTGAGCCAGAGAAGGGTCTGGCGCTGGTCGCTGGAGGCCGCGGGTTCGGTCGCCTGGGCCGACATCTTGGCAAGCTGACGGCGGGCGCCGGACACAGTCAGTTTCTCGGTACGGATCAGGTGTTTGATGAGCTGCAGACGCTCAAGCTGGGCCTCGTTGTACATGCGGCGGCCGGCGGAGTTACGGTCGGGTTTGATGCCGAATTCGTGTTCCCAGTAACGGAGGATGTGGGGCTTGATGCCAAGCCTCCGGCAGACCTCAGTGACCAAGTAGTGCTTGCCCCGAGTCATTTCCAAATTTCCTGACGCGGGCTCCTTCGCAGCAGCCGCGCCATGCTGTCGTGCGGGGAGGCGCCTTCATACAGCATCCTGTAGACCTCTTCGGTGATCGGCATCTCGATTCGCTGGCTGCCGGCCAGGCTTCGGGCCGAGCGGGCGGTGGTCGCGCCCTCGGCAACTCCCGACAGACCGGACAGTGCTCCGGCTATCGTTTCGCCACGGCCGATTGCGACTCCCAGAACGTGGTTGCGGGAGTGGTCGGAGAAGGCAGTTACTATCAGGTCGCCCATGCCCGATAGCCCGGCAAAGGTCAGAGGGTTGGCATTGAATGCGAGGCCGAGACGGGTGATCTCGGCAAGTCCTCGGGTCAGTAGAGCCGCTTTGGCGTTGATACCCAGGCCGATGCCGTCGGCCACGCCGGCGGCGATGGCAATGACGTTCTTCAGAGCCGCACCAAGCTCGACACCCACTACGTCTCCATGTGAGTAGACCCGCAGGTTGCCGCCGGTGAACGCGTCCCGCACCATCGCGGCTGCGGTTTCGCTGACTGATGCCGCGACCAGCGAGGTCGGGTCGCCAAGAGCGAGGTCGTAGGGGATGCCCGGACCGGCCAGCACGACGACCGGAAGCGCGGGCAGGGCGTCGGTAATCGTGACCGACAGCCGTTTGAGAGTTCTGGGGTCAATGCCCTTGGTGACGGTTACCAGCGCTTGAGGTTTCGGATTCAAAGCCTTGACCTGTTGGACTGCACCGGCCAGCGTCTCTGAAGGCACGGCGAGCACAATCACCTGCGCGGCCGAGACGGTGCCTGCCAAGTCGTCGGTTACAGAAATCGTCGCCGGGACGTCTTCGGGCAGGTCAGGGTGACGCCTAGTCGTCGTGAGACGTTCCAGGTTTGCACGGCTGAACTCCCATAGTGAGATCTCATGTCCGTTTGCCGCCAGTCTGACTCCGAGCGCGAGTGCCCAGCGGCCGGATCCGACGAAAGCGATTCTCATCTTCTCCTGAACAACTTGAGCCAGAGCCCTAGGCGTGGCTCGGTTCCCGCAACGAGGCGACGCATGTTGGAAGAGTGTCTGGCGACGATGATTAGCGCCGTGCAGACGGCAAAGACCAGCAGGAGGATGCTGTGCCGGTAGAACACGGCGGTCAGAATAGGCAGAACAACTGCAAGCGCCAACGAGGATAGGGATATGAAACCGGTTGCGGCGAGTACCGCGATGTAGACGCCCAGTCCCGCGAGCAGGCTACGCGGGCAAAGATAGACGGCAACGCCGACCGTTGTCGCTACGCCTTTGCCTCCTTTGAATCCGAGCCAGGGGCAGAAGACGTGGCCGATAATAGCGCCAATTCCCACGAGTGCAGGTACCAGGCCAACACCATGGGCAATCGCGGTCGGGAACAGGCCCTTTGCAGCGTCAAGCAACAGAACCGGCACCGCCCAGGCCCAGCCGATTGTACGCTGGACGTTGGTGAACCCGATGTTCCCGGAGCCGTGCCGACGAATGTCAATGTGATTCAGCCTGCCCGCAAAGTAGCCGAACGGGATGGAGCCGAAGGCGGCACCGGCCAGGAGTGACCAGACGCCTACCGGCATCGAACCGGACGTCCAAGGGGTAGCAGTACAGCCTGCGCGGCCTGAGTCAGTGCCATTGAGTCCAAGATAGCTGACCACCGGTTGATGTCAAGCAACTGCGGTTGTTGCGCCGCCAGCGCAGGATGGCTCGCGGATTACGGCCTACGACCCGCGGAGGATTTATCCCACGGACGTGAGAAGATTCCGGGGACATCGAGCCGGTCTGATGGCTCTGAAGCTGTCGCGGCGGCACCGCTTGTGCGGATCTGTCATTTGAATCGCCGCCGCTGTCGAATATGGCATAACACGCGCGGCCAGAGGGCTTGGGACAAGCTCCGGTTCGCCGCCGATCTCGACTCGACCCTTCGCGGCCAGCGCTTCAAGGCAGAAAACCGACGCGGCCTCTATGACCGTTCAGACTTCCGCGCCACAGCGAAAAGTGACATTCCGAACGGCGGCTTGAACCGCCGCTCGACCGCGGCAATCAACGGCACGAGTTTGTCGAAGAGAATTGTCGGCCAGCTCTCAAGCGCGGTCTTGCGCAGGACGCGGGAGTTCCAGAACCAGCCGAGCGCGGCGATCGGATTGCAGTAGTTGAGCTGCTCGATCTCAAAGCCAATCTCATTGAGAAGGGACAGGAGTCCTTTCCGGCTGTAACGCCGATAGTGGTCGAGGTTGCGGTCGAGCGTGCCGTAGAGCGCGGAGAGCGCCGGTACGTGCAGCAGCAGCCGGCCACCCGGCTCAAGGATCTCGAACAGGTTGGCGAGTGCTTTACGGTCATCCTCGATGTGTTCAAGCACGTTCACGCAGACGACGGTGTCGAAACGCTCCGGCTTCAACTCGCGCAGTGCGTCGCTGCCGAGGTCGCACTTCAGCAATTTGAGGTCCGGAAAGTCAACCTGCATATGCGCGAGGTAGAGGTCCGAGATGTCGATGCAGACGAGATCGGACAGGTCCTGCAAGTAGAAGGTCAGATTGCCGATGCCGCAGCCGACCTCGAGCGTCTTGTGTCCGACATGGGGCGAAATCATGTCCATCACCCATATGTTGTAGTTGTGGGTGAGCGAGAACGTTCTCAGCGTCTCGTGCGCCACGTCCGCAGCGCGCAGACTGGTTGGCTGGTGAGGCACGGCCATCTTCCGCGTTGGCGACTTCACTCGGTAAGTCTATGACCGTCCTGCTGCGTGTCAACCTCGATGGCCGCGAATGCGGTTGTTGACAGCGACCGTGCCCGAACCTATGTTAATTGCGAGGCATGAATTGAGCGGCCTAGAACCGCCGGGCGAAGCAAAGCAGCCTGACGAGAAGCCTAAGCTGCCGCCGTCGACACCGGGACTTGTCTTTAAGCCGGACGCGAGGCGGACCGCGCTAGTCGCTCGCGTCCGAATGCTCACCATCGCAGCGGCCGTAATCCTGATGTCAGTTGCCTTGGGCATGCTGATGTTCTACCGTCCTCCGGTGGTTCTTCGATCTAGTCCAGCGGTCGAGCCAAAGACATTCAGCACGACTGAGAGCCTTGCCGCGTTCACGCCGCCGCCGGCAGCCGTCCAGCCTCCCGCCGCTCCGCGCAAGCTCAGTACCGTCGATGTCGCTCAGTCTGCTGTTGCGGCTATCGACACACTCGTGACCCAGGCGACCGACGAGTGGCTGCGCGCAAGCGAGCTTTCACCGCAGAGCGTCGTGACGAGCGACAATGCGGATAGCGCAGCCGCAAAGCTGCAGAGAGCCGCTATTCTCGCGGACAGCGCGCGACGGGAAATAACACTGGCGCGTCAGCAGGCCGAGTTCGTACTCGAGGCATCACGCCAAGCCGAATCAGACGCGGCTTTCCGTCTGAGCATTCTCTACACAGCCTCCGACCGCTACCTGAGGTCAATGGCGGAAGATGCCGGAGATCGGTTCCAGTACTACTCCAAGTCAGAGGCCTCGGTGAAAGCCGTCACGCTCGGGGACAAGGACGAGTCTGAGATTCAGCAGAATGCCGCCAACGGCTATATGCGCAGCTCCGAGGAACTGCAGCCGAGCATTCGGCGTCTCGCGACTGACATGCACGAATCCCTTCGTAACATACAAGATGCCGGCCGATAGCGCGCCTTCTCGCCGATGGCCGGTGGTCGGATTCGCGGTTGCGATGGCCGGGCTGTGTCTGTTGGCAGGATGCAAGTTTCCGACGACGGTCTACGGCCGACTGGCGCTGACGCCGGGGTCGCAGGGCGATGTGCGGCTGGCGCGGATTGAGTTGCACGACAGCGTCGCGTGGGATTCAGCCCCGGCCTATTCCATTGCGCCGGAGTCGGGAGGCTCCTTCAGTCTGGCCTCGTTCGAGTTCCCGGCCGTCGCGCCCGGGCCGTACTACATCCTCGCGTGGGTGGACAAAAACGGCGACGGCAAAGTCAGCGATGGCGACCTGACCGGAGTTTATGGCGGTCAGAATAGGCCCGGGTGGCCGGGCAAGCCGGTGGATGTCTATCAGGGATGGACAGTTGATGCAGGAAACATAGAGATGGCGACCTACGAGGTGCTCGCGGCCAGCGCGACCGGTTTCAGGTCACCGACCGGTGACACCACCACCTTCAGATACAGCTTTAATCATGACTTCCAACTCAACTCGCTGGCGGTTACGTTCCCGGGTCAGCCGGCGCTACCGGACCCCGCTGCTCCGGGGGAGAAGGTTGCCGATTCGACCTACTATTCCGGCGGCTGGAGCATGGGCGGACAGATGCCGACCGGAATGCACGAACTGGAGTTCCGCGGCATCTTCCGGGATTCGAGCTTCGTGCTCCGGGTCGCGGTCTCAGTCAACTAGTCTTCTCCCGGCGGTGCTGACAGCTTGACTCTCCCGCAGCAGCTCATATGATTTGAGTGATGGACCTTCTCGAGAATCTCGCGATCAAGAGCAACAAGAAGATACTGCTTGTGGTTCTTGACGGATTGGGCGGCCTGCCGCGTGAGGGGAAGACGGAACTGGAATCGGCTTCGATCCCCAATCTCAACGAACTCTCGGGCAAATCCGACCTGGGACTTCTAACTCCCGTCGATGTCGGCATCACTCCCGGTTCGGGTCCTGCCCACCTTGCGCTGTTCGGATACGATCCGGTAAGGTACGACGTCGGTCGAGGCGTGCTCGAGGCGCTAGGCATCGGACTTCATCCCGCGCCTTCCGACCTCTGCGCCCGTGCCAATTTCGCTACTCTCGCCAAGGACGGTACTCTTGGCGACCGCAGGGCCGGCAGGATTGCGACTGAGATCTGTGTAGAGTTATGTGCAAAGCTGCAGGCTGCGATTCCGACGATAGAAGACACGAGCGTAGTTGTCAGACCGGGCATCGGCCACCGGTTCGTGGTGGTGTTTCAGGGACCGGGCCTGGTCGGCGGACTGACCGACTCGGACCCGCAGCAGGATGGGCTGAAACCAATCCCTGTTGCCTCGGACGACCCGCACGCGGCCAAGTCGGCGCGTCTTGCCAACCGTTTCATCGAGCTTGCGGCCGCAGTTGTCAAGGACCAGAACAAGGCCAACTTCGTTCTGCTGCGCGGCCTGGCCCTGCCGCCGTCCATCCCATCGATGCGCGACCGGTTCAAGCTCACGCCGGCCTGCGTTGCTGCCTATCCCATGTACCGGGGACTGGCCAAATTGGTGGGGATGGAGGTGCTTGAGACCGGAAGCACCTGGGATACGGAATTGGAGACCCTGCGCAAGCACTGGGACAGCGGTTACGACTTCTTCTTTCTTCACCTCAAAGAGACTGACAAGGCAGGGGAAGACGGCGACTTCGATCTCAAACAGGAACTGATCGAGCAGTTCGATGATGAAGTCCTGCCGCAACTGCTGAAGCTCAAGCCGGACGTGCTCTGCATCACCGGTGACCACTCCACGCCCGCGCGCAAAGCCGGGCACTCCTGGCACGAAGTACCGGTGCTGCTTGCCTCGCCCTACGTCCGACCAAGTGATACCCACGAGGGCTTCGGCGAGCGGGCCTGTGCCCACGGCACCTTGGGCCGGATAGAATCGGTCAAACTGATGAATCTGCTGCTGGCTAACACATGGAAGCTAAAGAAGTTTGGGGCATAAGTGGCACAACGTCGCGCGATAATCTCAGTCTGGGACAAGGCCGGTGTGGTCGAACTGGGGAGAGCCTTGGCCGCTGCCGGGTACGAAATCCTTTCCACCTCTAAGACCGCAGCGATGATTCGTGAAGCCGGCATCCCGGTGACCGAAATCGCGGACTACACCGGTTCGCCTGAAATCCTGGGTGGACGAGTCAAGACGCTGCACCCGAAGATTGCGGGCGGCATCCTGACTACGCGCAAAGACAACACGGTCGAACCGATTGACATCGTGGTCTGCAACCTGTACGCGTTTGAAGACGGCCTTGCGCGCGGGGCCACCCACGACGAACTTGTGGAATTGATAGATATCGGCGGCGTCACCTTGTTACGGGCAGCGGCCAAGAATCATGCTTTCGTCGCGGTGGTGCCCGACCCCAAGTACTACCCGGAGATTATCGCCGAACTCGGCCGGACCGGCGGAGTCAGCGCTGAGATACGGATGAAGCTCGCCGCCGAAGCGTTCTCCATCACAAGTCGTTACGACACGGCCATAGCTAAGTACTTCCAGTCCGTAACGAACTAGGTCACGGATTCCGGTCCAAGCCGGATCGTGGCGCGCGCCGGAACCATCCTCGTTACTCTCCAAGAAGCTCGGCAAGTTGGTTGAGAAGTTCCCTGCAGAGTAATCCGGGAAGGAACTTGGATCCGAATGCGGACTGCAACTCGGCGGGGACCTCGGGACGGAACCTGGCTCGTTACTCGGCAAAGTACCGGACAAGAAGCTCTCGTCGTTGCTCGTGAGGTAGCGGACGAAGCAGTCCTGGAAACAGCCGAGCAAGTAACCCTCGTCGTTCCCCGGGATATTCCTCGGGTCGTGACTTCGGAAGTCATGCAGATAGCTACGGGGGGAGCATAGGAGGGGTTCGGGCGGAAAGTGCGAATAGTGAATTGAGAATAGAGAAGTTAGGACAAGGAGCCGCGGTTGTGGGAAAATGTCGTATACTGCAAGCGTGGCGGAAATGCCGTTGAAAGTGAGCGCGGCTAGTGGTTGCGGATGAGTGAGTTAAGTCTGTTTTCTCTGCTGTATTCTCGTGCATGGCTACCTTGCATGAGAAGTCGACCTG
>Ga0335071_10005662_pt1 | contig 12948 bp, 11 predicted proteins | sample Lox_Sample_15_FD_206724 | JGI IMG/M metagenome (GOLD analysis project Ga0335071, IMG submission 206724) | Soil microbial communities from Loxahatchee National Wildlife Refuge, Florida, United States - Lox_Sample_1.5 | ecosystem: Environmental > Terrestrial > Soil > Wetlands | place: USA...
GGACATCACCACCATCCCCCAGGCCGATCCCGCCAAGGCAGCGTCTATCGCCGACGGTGTGAGCTCCTGGCGCGGAAACTCTCATCGCGAGCTCGAAGCGGTCCAGAACAAGGTCAAAGGATTGATTGCCAGCGGCCAGCTTGGCATTTTCTCTCACGGCTACTGGGGCCATCCGGCCATGCACTTGAGCCCTGAGATGAACCTGATTCTATTTGCCCACTATTTGCAGGCCCTCGAGGCCCAGCGCAAGGCCTGCCAGGTGGTGGGGATTCTCGGCGGGAAAACGCCGCACATCCAGAACCTAGCTGTCGGCGGCGTGATGAACGCGATCAACCTGAACAGCCTGGCGACCATGAATATGGACCGCCTTGGCACGCTGCAATCCCTGCTCCAAGAGTTGATCCCCTTCGTTCAACAAGCCTATTTCGTGGATGCCTGCCTGCTCGCCGCCTCCTATCCCGAATGGTTCCACTATGGCCGCGGCGTGGCAAATTATCTTGCCGTCCCGGACCTTCCGCGGGACGCGAAGGCCACGAAGTTCGATCTCCCCGGCGGCGTGATCATGGAAGGGAATCTGGGCTCGGTCCGGCCGATCAAAGATTGGCGTGACGAGCCCATTCGCGCCGCGGTTGCCGAGGATGTTACCCACGCGTGGTACCAGGGCGAAGGCGCCCTGCCTCCGTGGAAAGGCAAAACCGACCCCGACTACACAGACTTCCGGGACGAGGGGAAGTACACGTGGGTAAAGGCTCCGCGTTACGACGGCCATCCCATGCAGGTCGGTCCGCTTTCAAATATTCTCGTCGGCTACGCCTCCGGTCATTCGCTCACGCGCAAGTGGGCGGACGCCGCATTCAAGAGGATCTCCTCCGTCCATGGGTTGAATGTGACGCCCGAAGCTCTGCAATCCACCATGGGTCGCTACGTGGCCCGCGCCATCCGCTCGGCGATGCTCTCCGAACTGGCGCTCCAGCACTGGCAGTTGCTCAGCTCCAACATTCTCAAAGGCGACGACACCACCTACAATCCACCCCAGTTTCCGGCGCATGAGGTCGAAGGCGTGGGGCTGCATGAGGCACCCCGCGGCACGCTTTCGCACTGGGTGGTGATCGATAAGGCGGCTTTCTCCAACTACCAGGCGGTTGTGCCCACCACCTGGAACGCCAGCCCTCGCGACCAGAAAGGCGCGCCTGGACCGTACGAAAGCTCACTCCTGGCCAACCCGGTAGCCGATGCGGAGAAGCCGCTGGAAGTCCTTCGCACGGTGCACTCCTTCGACCCTTGCATGGCGTGCGCGTGTCACACCCTCGATGCCAGCGGTCGCGAAATTGCTCAGGTGAAGGTCCTATGAAAGCCATCGCAGTCACCCGCGAATCTCTTCCGCCGGCCCCCGCAACGCCGGAGCGCGCCTGCGTCATCGGACTGGGAAACGTGCTCCTTGGCGATGACGGCTTTGGCCCGTGGGCGGTCGAGATGTTTCGTTGCCGGTACGAATGCGGCCCAAACGTTGAAATCCTCGACCTCGGCACGCCGGGGTTGGACCTTGCCCCGTATTTGTACGGCAGGGACCTCGTCGTAATCGCTGATGCGGTTCAGGCGCGGGAGCAGCCGGGAACGCTGCGCATCTATTTTGAAGCTGCCCTATTAGCGCGCCCGGGCCTGATTCGTACCTCGGCCCACGATCCCGGAGTTCAAGAGTCTCTCGCCCAGTTGAGGCTTGCGGGCCACGCCCCGTCCGAACTGATCATCCTCGGCGTCGTTCCCGAATCGTCCGGCCTCGGCACCGGCTTGAGCCTTCCCGTGTTGAGAAATTCCGGGGTTGCCGTGGATAATCTTGCGCGCCTGCTTCGAGAGCGCGGAATCGATTGCCGGAGCCGCCCCACCCCAATCCAGCCGAATTTTTGGTGGTTGTCCGGTGATCGCCCTGAGCTTGCGCATCATGAGAGAGACCACAATCAAATGCGCCGAATCCCACTGGGCTCGGAGAGAAGTTGTCATGCCGCGGCCTCTCGATAGCGGTTGAGCATCGGCCGGGGGTTGCTCTTCGTTTATGCACGAAATATCAATCGCGAACAGCATCATCGAAATCGCCGAGGCCAAGGCTCGCGAGCAGAACTCTGGGCGCATTCAGGTCATCCGGATACGACTGGGAGAGTTCACCACCGTCGTGCGGGAAGCGCTGGAGTTCGCATTCGAGGTCGCCCGCCGGGAAACTCTGGCCGAAAGTGCCCAGTTGGAAATTGAAATCGTACCCATGACCGTGCGCTGCGTAACGTGTGGCTGCGTGAAGGATCCGGTGCGGTCCGTGTGCTTAATCTGTCCGCGATGCGGGCTGCCGCTGGAGGTCGTTTCCGGCGAAGAACTCCAGGTGGATTACATCGAGGTCGAATCCGCCAGTTGAGAGGGTGCGATGGAGCGAGTATCTGTTCAAACGAACGTCTTGAAGGCCAACCAGGAAGCCGCCGCTGAGAATCGCCGCTTGTTTGAGCGAGCGGGAACGCTGGTCATCAACATCATGTCGGCGCCGGGCGCAGGCAAGACCACACTGCTCGAGTCCACCATTCGCGGCCTGCGCGATGGTTACCGGCTCGGAGTCATCGAGGGTGACCTCCAGACGGACCTCGACGCGCAGCGGATTCGAGCCCTGGGCGTTCCTTCCCATCAGATCACTACCGGGACCGTCTGCCATTTGGACGCTCGCATGGTGGCCCGCGCCCTGGCCGAATTCCCAGTGCAGGGATTGGACCTGCTGGTCATCGAAAATGTGGGAAATCTGATCTGCCCCGCTTCCTACGATCTGGGCGAGAGCCTGCGAGTTGTGATTTGCAGCGTGGCCGAAGGAGCGGAGAAGCCGAAGAAGTATCCCGTGATGTTCCACAAGGCGGATGTCGTTCTCCTGAACAAGACGGACCTAGCCGCGGCGTCGGGAGTGGACTTGAGAGAGCTGGAGACGAACGTCCGAGAAGTGAATCCGAAGGCCACAGTGTTCGCAGTCTCCTGCAAGTCGGGCGCGGGCCTGGACAATTGGCTCGCATGGCTGCGAGGTGCGATCGAATCCTGCACCACCGCGGACGTGGCGAGGAGATGAAGCTGGCGACCACAACCCCAATTCGCATCGAGCGGCTGCGCGTCGTGTTGCGCGGAGCTGTTCAGGGAGTTGGATTTCGCCCCGCGGTCTATCGGCTCGCGGAGAAACTGCGTCTTGCAGGTTGGGTAAGGAATTCAGGGGAAGGGCTCGAGATTGAAGTCGAAGGCGGCACGGAGCAACTCGATCGGTTTCTCGACCAGCTCAAGTCGGCCCGGCCACCTGCGGCAGTCGTGACCACGGAAGAGGTTTCTCGAGTCGCTCCTGCCGGAGGCGTTTGGTTCGAGATCCTTCCAAGTGATCAGAACGTGTCCCGAACGGCTGCGGTCCTGCCGGACCTGGCCACCTGTCCGGAATGCTTGCGCGAGTTGTTCGATCCGGCGAACCGGCGGTCCGGCTATGCTTTCACAAACTGCACTTTCTGCGGCCCGCGCTACACGATCCTTCTCGATATCCCGTATGACCGTCCGAACACCACCTTGCGGTCTTTTGTACTGTGTCCAGCCTGCCGCCGAGAATACGAATCGGCGCACGATCGCCGGTTCCATGCCCAGCCAAATGCCTGTCCCGCCTGCGGCCCGCATCTCTGGTCGGTGCCGGAGCCGGAGAAAGGTGTTGAAGTGGTTGCCCACGCTGCCGAAGCCCTTGCGCGAGGAGAAATCGTCGCGCTCAAAGGAGTCGGTGGATTCCAGCTCTTGGTGGACGCTCGCAACTCTCCGGCCGTGATGCGTTTGCGTGCGCGGAAACATCGCGAAGAGAAACCGTTCGCGCTCCTCATGCCGTCGCTCGCGGTTGTTCGCCAGTCCTGCGTGGTGAGCGCAGCCGAAGAGGAACTGTTGGCTTCGCCGGCGGCACCGATTGTTCTTCTCCGGCCCAACGAGGGCTACGATCTGGCGCCGGAGGTGGCGAAATCTTCACCCTACCTGGGCGTAATGCTCCCTTATTCGCCGCTGCACCACGTGCTGATGGCGCGGTATCCCTTCCCTGTAGTCGCCACCAGCGGGAATCGTGCCGAAGAACCCATCGCGATCGACAACGAAGAGGCCTGCAAGCACCTGAAGGATATCGCCGACATTTTCGTTTTGCACAACCGGCCGATTGTGCGTCCCTGCGACGATTCCGTCGCCCGCGTCTCCTGCGGCCGTCCGCAGGTTCTCCGCCGCGCGCGAGGATATGCTCCACTTCCAGTACTTGCGCCCCGCGACCTGCCGCCCGTATTGGCGGTCGGCGGACATCTGAAGAACACGGTGGCCATCGCCCTGGGCCGCCAGGTTTTCTTAAGCCAGCACGTAGGCGATCTCGATTCGATTGATTCGCGCCTGGCCTTTGAGCGCGCAATCGAAGACCTCTGCCGCTTGTATCGCTTCGAGCCAAAATTGGTCGCCTGCGATCTTCATCCCGACTATGCATCCACACAATGGGCCATGGACTCCGGTCTGCCGGTCGTCCAGGTGCAGCATCATCACGCGCACGTAGCCTCCTGCGCTGCCGAAAATGGATTAGAGACGGAATATCTCGGCGTGGCCTGGGATGGCACAGGCTTCGGTCTGGATGGAACCATCTGGGGAGGCGAGTTTTTTCTCGCGCGTCCCGAAGGTTTCGAGCGCATCGCGCATCTTCGCCCGTTTCGGCTTCCGGGCGGCGAAGCAGCGATTCGCGAGTGTTCGCGCTCGGCAGCCAGCCTTGTTTCGGAAACGTGCGGCCTTGGCCATGCCGAGCGCATCGCTGGCGCCGGCGTTCGCACCCTGCTCGAGCGCGGAATAAATGCTCCATTCACATCCAGCGTCGGCCGCCTGTTTGACGCAATGGCCTTTCTGAGCGGAGTGGCCGACCAGAACCGCTTCGAAGGGCAGGCGGCCATGTGCCTCGAGCGCGCCATCGGGGGCCTCCGCACCGCGGAAAGTTACGAGGTCGAATGTCGCAACGGCATCGGCGATTGGGCCCCGCTCACCGATTCGCTCTTGGCGGATCAGCGTGCAGGTCTCGATGTGCCCCGCATCGCTGCCAGGTTCCACAACGCGCTGGCCAACTGGATTGTCGCCGTCGCGCAAACGGCCGATGTGCGCGATGTTGTCCTAAGCGGAGGCGTTTTTCAGAACGCCTATCTGACCGAGCGGACCAGCGCGCTGCTCGAAGCGAACGGCTTCCGCGTGTTCACGCACCACCAGGTGCCCGCGAACGATGGCGGAATCTCGCTCGGCCAGGCGGTTCTCGCTGGACGATTCGAAAGCTGAGGTGGCGTCATGTGCCTGGCTGTACCTGGAAAGATCGTGACCATCTTCGAGGAGAAGAACCTCGGCCTGCGCCGCGGCAAGGTGGATTTCGGCGGCATCCGCAAGGAAGTCTGCCTGGACTACACGCCCGAGGCTCGCGTCGGTGATTACGTTCTGGTTCACGTCGGCTTCGCACTGTCCGTCGTGGACGAACAGGAGGCCCAGCGCGTGTTCGAAGCGCTGCGTCAGCTCGATCAGCTCGAAGAGCTGAAAGAAGGCGCGCCATGAAGTTCCTCGACGAATACCGCGAATGCACCTCGGTCCAGCGGATGGCCCATGCCATCCGCCGCACCACCACGCGCCCGTGGACGCTCATGGAAGTCTGCGGCGGCCAGACGCACACCATCGTCAAGACCGGCCTTCAGGACCTGCTCCCCGAGCAAATCACTCTCGTCCACGGGCCCGGCTGCCCGGTTTGCGTCACGCCACTCGAGATGATTGACCGCGCCGTTGCCATTGCCCAGCGTTCCGAAGTCATTCTCTGCTCCTTCGGCGACATGCTGCGCGTTCCCGGCTCGGCGCAGAGCCTCCTCGATGCCAAGTCACTAGGCGCGGACGTTCGCATCGTGTACTCGCCCCTGGATGCTTTGCAGCTCGCCCGTGCAAACCCGAAGCGCGAGGTGGTGTTCTTCGCGGTCGGGTTCGAAACCACGGCCCCGGCCAATGCTATGGCCGTATGGGAAGCAAAGCGCGAGAGCATCCCAAATTTCTCGATGCTCGTCTCGCACGTGCTGGTCCCCCCGGCCATGGAAGCGATCCTCGGTTCTCCGGATTGCCGGGTGCAGGCGTTTCTGGCTGCGGGCCACGTCTGCATGGTGATGGGGTTCGAAGAATACTTCCCCATTAGCCGGAGATACAGAGTCCCGATCGTGGTCACCGGATTCGAGCCACTCGACCTGCTCGAAGGCGTGCACATGGCCGTGACCCAGCTCGAAAGCGGGCGCGCGGAAGTCGAAAATCAGTATGCACGCGCGGTCCGCCGGGCAGGCAATCGCCCCGCGCAGCAGCGAATCGCCGAGGTTTTCGAAGTCACCCGGCGCGCTTGGCGCGGCATCGGGGAAATTCCCTCCAGCGGATTGCGCCTCCGCGAGGCCTATCGCCGTTTTGACGCGGAATCCCGCTTCGCCGTCAATGTCGGCCACGCTGCCGAATCCAGAGAATGCATCGCCGGACTCGTGTTGCAGGGCCTTCGCAAGCCCTACGAATGCCCGGCCTTTGGTATCCGCTGCACGCCGGACACTCCTCTCGGCGCGCCCATGGTTTCCTCGGAAGGCGCCTGTGCAGCCTACTTTCATTTTGGAAGGCGGAAAGAAAATGGCGATTCTATCGTGTCCATTGCCGCGTCCGGCCACTGACCGGATTCTGCTGGCCCACGGAGGCGGCGGCCGGCTCACGAATCAACTGATCGAGACCGTATTCTTGCCCGCTTTCTCGAACTGCGCGCTCGAGTCGCGGCACGACGGCGCCGTGCTTTCCGCCAGCGAAACCCGTCTGGCGATGACCACCGATACCTACGTCGTTCACCCGCTGGTTTTCCCCGGCGGCACGATTGGAGATCTCGCCGTCAACGGTACGGTCAACGATCTGGCCATGTGCGGGGCGAAGCCGTTCGCCTTGAGCGCAGGATTCGTTCTCGAGGAAGGCCTGTCCATGGAGACGCTACGAACGATCGTCGCCGCCATGCGCGATGCTGCCTCGGCTGCACACGTAAACATCGTCACCGGCGACACGAAGGTGGTGGACAAGGGCAAGGGTGACGGGCTGTTCCTCAACACCACGGGCATCGGAGTCGTCGTGGCACCCAGGCCGGTGAGCCCCGAATCCGTTCGCCCCGGCGATGCCGTGCTCGTCAGCGGAGATCTCGGCGCTCATGGAATCGCTATTCTCTCCGTTCGCAACGGCCTCGAGTTCGAGGGCGAGGTCATCAGCGACACCGCTCCTCTCTGGCCGGCCGTCGAGGCCCTGTTCGAAGCCGACATCGAAGTGCACTGCCTGCGCGACCTCACCCGCGGCGGTCTATCTTCGGCTCTCAACGAAATCGCCTCCGCCGCCAGGCTGCGCATCTCCGTCGAGGAAGCGTTGATTCCCGTTTCCGGGGTCGTGCGCGGCGCCTGTGAATTGCTGGGGCTCGACCCTCTGTACGTCGCCAACGAGGGGCGCTTTGTTGCCTTCGTTCCCGAGTGCGATGCCGGCCGTGCCCTGGAAATCCTGCGCTCGCAGACCGTCTCGGCCGGCGCCGTGCGGGCCGGAACGGTGCACGAAGATTCCGCCGGCATCGTCACCCTCCGTAGCCGCGTGGGCGGCAATCGCGTGCTCGACATGCTAAGCGGCGAGCAACTCCCGAGGATTTGTTAGCGATTTGGACGAACATATTTACATTTGCTTCGTTAAAGAGTTGCGGGACTACCATGATGCGCTGAAGTCTTGTTGCAGTAAGGTTGGATGAACTGCTGACCATCGGACATCGAAAGATCTTGAGAGAACCCTATGAAGTCCACTGAATGTATTCACCTTGGTCGCGGCACGCTGGGAGCGCAACGACATGTTTGCGCGTTCTTCCGCAGCACCGAAGAGGAGTACGAAGTCCTGATGCCATTCGTCAAGGAGGGATTTGAGCGGGGAGAGAGGGCTCTGCACGTTTTGAGTCCGCATCGAGAAGACGATCACCTTAGACGTTTGCAGACAGAAGGCATCGACACGGCAGCGGCCCGGACACGCGGTCAACTGGATATACGACCGTGGCGCGATACCTATCTGCCGGATGGATGCTTCGAAAAACATAGAATGCTTGCCACCATGGAGGCGATGCTGAAAACCGGCGCATCGCAAGGGTACGGTCGCACCCGACTGGTCGCGCATATGCAGTGGGGTGCTGGCGGCATGCCCCGTACTGCAGACTGGGTTGAATATGAAATCTCCTTAAACCAAATGCTTCCCAAGTATGACGACGTTGTGATTTGCACGTATGGCCGGGAGGCGCTTGACGCTGAACGGATAGTTGACGCCTTACGATCACACCCGATGCTTATCATCGGAGGCCTCCTGCAGGAGAACCCGTTCTACATCCCTCCCGACGAATTTCTTAGGAAACTTCGCGAGAAGGACGCTGAGCAGCTTCGCGTTAAGGAATTCGAGGCGGCAGCCCATATTCAGCGCGCGCTCATGGGCGTAGAATCCCTGCAAGTTCCGTTTATGCATCTAAGAGGGCAAAGTCGTCCCTGTCTGGAAGTCGGGGGAGACTTCTTCAGCTTTCTCCCCGATGGGGATGCTGTGGCAGTCGCGGTAGCCGATGTTTCGGGGAAAGGCATGCCGGCGGCCATTCTGGCTTCGTTGCTGCAGGGCATCATATACGAGGCTCTGCGGTCTCGAGTTCCATTCCCGGAGATCGCGCAGTCCGTCAACCGATTTCTTTGCACTCGCAATCTTGGCTCAAAGTACGCGACTTTCGTGATCGCCCGTTTGCAGCCCGACGGTGCGCTGGAGTACATGAACTGCGGTCACGTGCCTCCCGTTCTCGTTAACAATGGCGGGCAGATCAGCCGTCTGGGTGAATCCAATCTTCCCGTGGGGCTTCTTTCTCTCGTAGATTATGCAAGCGCTCAAACTCGGTTGAAGCCCGGCGACCATCTAATTATTGTTACGGACGGCGTGACGGAAGCGGAGAACGCTGCGGGTGAAATGTTTGGGGACCATCGCCTTGTGGGATGTGCTGGAGGAGAAATGCCGATGGAGCAGATCATCAAGTCTGTTCAACTCTTCTCCGGCGATCATCCGTTTCACGATGATTGCACGGTTGTCGATCTCACCTTCCTTGGTGGTCCGCTAACGAGTCTCGGTGATCGCGAGCCGGGGCTGACTCCTGCCTGATGCGGCAGTCTTTGGTGCCGTCACCTTCGCGTTCAAGACTTCTGTGCGGGCTTGCCTTGGCTGATTAAGTCCGGCAGGGCATAAACATCGATGGCCACCCTGCGTAGGCGCGATGCCGGCCGTGCGATGGAAATCCTGCGCTCGCAGACCGGCTCGGCCGGCGCCGTGCGGGCCGGAACGGTGTACGAAGACTCCGCCGGCATCGTCACCCTTCGCAGCCGCTTCGGCGGCAATCGTGTGCTCGACATGCTGTCCGGCGAACAGCTCCCCAGGATTTGTTGAATTAATCCTCCATGCAAGAAACACCGCCCGGCGAAACGCAGTCCCGCTGTTAGCGGAATGACACTTGTCAAACGGCTCCGCGAATTCACCGGCACTTTCTCCGGCGGTCACCTTCAGCGCTTTACAACTTCTTTGCATTCAGTAACTTCCCTGACCCGGGTCTGCGCCGCGTTTGGCAGCTCAATTGCCTCTCTATCTGTGCACCAGCCGGACGCCGGAATCCATCCTTGCCCCCGATTCTTACCGGCGGACGGCGTGACTATCGGATGTAGCGCAGGGCTTATCACCCCGCGCTACATCCGGCTCGCCGCGCGATGCGCGTCGTGAAACGGGGGTCGCGGTCAGCGCTTCGCGATCCCGAACCTTCGGGACTCGGGACTGACCGTGGATTTGCGGGGAAGGAAATCGGGCGCCGGCAGCGGCCCGGCAAACGTGCCGATCAGAGGAATCGCTATGCTCTACATACTCACGGAATATTTTTTCTGCGTGCTCGCCGCCCTGGTTCTGACGGCGCTGTGGTTTCTCTGCATGCTTTCGGTCAGCTTGGCCCGTAAAGGTCTTGCACACTTGTCTCAGGCCTTGCGCCGTGCTCCCAGGCCGGCGTCCCCGGATGCTATCCCTGAACTGAGCTTAAGAAGTACGTCGCTTGAGCTCCTCCTGGCGAAGGAAGGCGCGTATCGCAAACCCCCGATCGTTCAGCGGTTCTAGCATGCGGCCGCACTGGCGCTCATAGCAAAGCGAACCTCGGGATCGAAGGACGAACGATGAGTTACACACTCGAAGAAGGATTATCCTTTCTGCTCGCCGCCTTCGGCTTCTTGATTCTAGGCTCTGCCGGCTTGCTTCTTGCCACACTCATACGTGACGCATTTGGATACTCTTCTCGCGCCATGCGCCGCAACCCCAGTCGCACTTCTCCCGCAATTGTTTCCGATATGGCGTTAGCGAATGGGTCGGTCAAGCCTGTCCTGACAGAGAAAGTGCCTGCTATAGCAGACGAAGGATACGTCATCTTGCAGGAAGGGCCCTACCGAGAATCGCCTGTCGTTCAGGAGCCTCTCGCCCGGGAGTCATAAGCCCGTACCTGCTCACATAAGTTATCGATTTGTGTCAGGGCCCGTCCCGAAGCTTCGGGATCAGTCGAGCCGAAAAGTGTCCGCAATTTAGGGGCTTCAGCCCCTGAGGTGAAAAGCCCGTGCTTGGCGCTAAGTCGTTCCTTCGGAGTGTCGCAGCTTGCTGCTGTTTTGACCGTACGAGATGTCCCGTACTTGGGAAGCAAGAACTCGCTGCTGCTGCCTTGCGACCCATCCAAAGCTGCAGCAAGCTGCCGCACTCCAGAGGGGGACCGCAGATCGCTGCGAAGGTGTGAGATAGGACGCTAGAACACCAGCTTCGACGCAGGCTGGATCGAACGCGGGCCGCAAGAACCCGAAACGAATGGCAAACATCCGTTCACCAACCGATTTTCAAGGCGAATTGAATTTGACGGGATGAAGTCGCAGTCGTGGTAATCAATCCCGCGGTTGTTACGGCCACGCCAGTGGCGGTATACAAGTTGTTGTTGGCGACGGGGGGCGAGAAATTCGCGTGATTCAGCACATTGAAGAATTCCACCCGGAATTGGATATTGAAGTTGTCCGAAAACCGCTGAATGTGATTATTCTTGAATAGCGAAAGATCGAGGTTCGAGAGGCCGGGCCCAATCAGACTGTTTCGGCCCGCATCTCCCATTCGCGTGGCAGGCGTAGGGAACGAGAAGCATTGGGTCTTGATGTAATGCAACGGGTTGCCAGGATTGACGGCCGATCCGCAGCCTAGCCCGAATACCCGGTCAGGGAAATCAAATGGATATGATGACTTCAAGCCGAGAGGGTCCCCGCCGATCTTCGGTGTAAACGGCATTCCGCTGCTGACGTGGTAAATCCCGCCCGCTTGCCAGCCGCTCACGAACCAGCGCACGCCATCCTGGTCGCGTGGGCTAGGAACCTGCCAGATTGCGTTGAACACGGCATTGTGACGAATATCAAAGTCGGACAGCCCACGATTCACGCTGGTATCGAACCAGGGCAGGTTTTGTATGGAATTCAGGAACTGGTCTCCGACGACGGACGCAGAACTGGTATCGATGCTTTTCGCAAAAGTGTAAGAGGCGCCGAACTGGAGAGTCTTCGTCATTTGCCGGAGAACGTGGATCTGCAATCCGTCGTAGAAGCTGCTGCCGTCCCACAAAAGCGCCGTGATCTGTCCAGCATTGGGATTCACTCGCGTACCGCTGCCCGCTGGAGTTGGCCAGAAGTATCCAGCCGAAGTGCGGGAGATGGGCAGAACGATGTTCGCATCCTGAATTTGGAATGGCTGATGTACTCCATGAGAACCGACGTATGCGATCGTTGCGACGAAATTCCCAGGCAGCTGCTGCTGAATATTGTAATTCCAGCTCATCACGTAGTTGCGATCAGGATGTGAGTCGACGTATTGGTATTTCAGTTGATTCGGAGTCAGGAGCGTGAATGCCGTATTCGGAAAGCTTCCTGCCGGCAGCCCTGACGAGATCGTACCCCGCTCGAAAAAGGGGGCGGCGCTATACAGGGCGATCCCGAAAAGGTAGGTGAGCGGCAGAACGTCGTAGATGCCGAAACCACCTCTAACAGCAGTGCGTCCGGAATGAAAGGGGTCCCATGAGAATCCAATGCGCGGCTCGAAATTTCGATACGTTGGGTTAGAAAAGAATGGAGAACCCAGATGCGGCGTGGCATCGGTGATGCTGCGCAGGTTGGTGAGCCGGCCGTTCACTTCCGTTGGCACAGTCGCCATCTCGTATCGCAGCCCGAGATTCACGGTGAAATTGGAGGCCAGATGGGCGTCGTCCTCGAAATAAACTCCCACGATCGTCTGCCGAAGGTCATACGGTGCGATCTTTCCACCGGCGAGCGCGGCGGTGAATGACGCCGGCTGGTCCGTCAGAAAATTCGCGAGCGAAGTAAATGTAAACGTTCCATTCGGCTGGGAGGCGCCAAGGATATCATCCTGGAGGCGCTCAACATTGGCGCCGAACTTGAATGAGTGAATTCCCGTGGTCCAGAACAGATCGTCGTAAACCTGGATGGAATTGAAGGTGTAGTTGACCTCGCCTCCTGCACCTGGTCCGCCCGTGTAGCTGGAAAGGCCGGTGATCCCAATAAAACCGACAGGGCTGCCGGGAACAAAACCATTGGCTGGATCGCCTGCAAAAGGGAGCAGCGTCTTTATCGGCTTCATGACATCCGCGTGTACGCGGCTCAAGCCCGCCCGAAGGATGTTTACGAACGCCGGAGTGAACATTTTTGTGTATTCCGCAGTGGCAAGCTGCCGCCGAGTTGATGTGCCCGAAACGACAGTTTGGAAGAGATCGGGCGATGTGAGCGTAGCATCATCGAACAAGTACGTTCCGTGCAGCAAATC
>Ga0335071_10005665_pt1 | contig 12943 bp, 14 predicted proteins | sample Lox_Sample_15_FD_206724 | JGI IMG/M metagenome (GOLD analysis project Ga0335071, IMG submission 206724) | Soil microbial communities from Loxahatchee National Wildlife Refuge, Florida, United States - Lox_Sample_1.5 | ecosystem: Environmental > Terrestrial > Soil > Wetlands | place: USA...
GCTGTTGCAGGAATCGGCGCGGCAAGAATCGCGACGGGACTGGTAGCGAATACTGCAACACTGGAACCGCTCTACGTTCGTCCATCGGGAGCGGTTCGAGCAGATTAGAGACTAGGAGAGGGACAATGGAACGTCACGAAGAAGAATTGATCCAGCGCTATGCCAACGACGACCACGAGCTGCGGTCACTCTACGAAGAGCATCAGGCCCTCAAGCATAAACTCGATTCCTACCGGAACAAGCATTTCCTCACGGCAGAAGAAGAAGTCGAAATGAAAACGATCCAGAAGCAGAAACTTGTGCAGAAGGATCGTATAATGGCGATTCTCGAACGCCATCAGCATAATCACGCGCATTAAGTTGCGTTAGCTATTTTTTTCAACAGCCGTAGCGCACTATCGGCGACGGCCAATGGCCAAGCGTCAGGAATGCCAAGTCATACCATTTCAGTCCAGGTTGAGAACGAATTCGGAGTGCTGTCCCGGGTGGCCGGCCTCTTTTCAAGTCGCGGCTTCAATATCGAGTCGCTGACAGTTAACGAGGACCCACTCGACCCCACACTCTCGCGGATAGTGCTGGTCAGCTCGGGCGACGATCAGGTGCTTGAGCAGATCAACAAACAGCTCAATAAGCTGGTTACGGTCATCAAGGTAATCGACTTCAAAGAAGTCGAGACGATCGACCGCGAGCTGATGCTCGTTAAGGTCGCCGTCGATGATCGCTCGCGCTCGGAACTGGATTCCATTGTGCAGGCCTTCCGCGCGCACGTAGTTGATATCGGACCGAAGTCGCAGACTATCGAAGTTACAGGCGATTCCACCAAGATCAAGGCCTTTATCGCGTTGGTCCGGCCGCTTGGGATAAAAGAGATTGTTCGCACCGGGAAGATCGCGATGGCGCGGTCGGTGCAATTACACGAAGCTTACAATCATCGCGCTTCACGCGAAGCGGTCTAAGGGAGATACATAGATGAAGGTTTTTTACGATCGTGATGCCGATCTGAGCGCGCTCCGCTCCCATAAGATCGCGATTATCGGGTTCGGCAGCCAGGGTCATGCGCATGCGTTAAACCTGCGCGACAGCGGTATGGATGTTCGCGTGGGACTCCGCAAGGATAGCCCTTCGGTCGCCAAGGCCGAGAAGCAGGGGCTCCGCGTGGTCGATACCGCCGAAGCGGCGCGCGAGGCGGATATCATCATGATGCTGACGCCGGACGAGATGGCGTCGGATATCTTCAAGGCCGAAATCGAGCCCCATCTGACGAAGGGCAAATATCTGGCCTTCGGCCACGGCTTCAATATCCATTTCAAGTTTATCCAGCCCTCGCCCGATGTGAACGTCTTCATGATTGCGCCGAAGGGCCCCGGCCATCTGGTGCGTTCGGAGTTCGTAAAGGGCCGCGGGGTACCATGCCTGCTCGCGGTACAGCAGGATCCGTCGGGCGATACGCACAAGGTTGGTCTCGCCTACGGATGCGCGATCGGCGGTGGCCGCGCGGCGATTATCGAAACCTCCTTCCGCGAAGAGACCGAGACCGACCTGTTCGGCGAGCAATCGGTGCTTTGCGGCGGTCTTACCGAACTGATCCGCGCGGGTTACGAGACGCTCGTCGACGCCGGTTACGCACCGGAGATGGCCTACTTCGAGTGTCTGCACGAAGTGAAGCTGATCGTTGATCTGATCTACGAAGGCGGCATCTCGAACATGCGCTACTCGATCAGCAACACGGCCGAGTATGGCGACATGACTCGCGGCAAGCGGATTATCGGCGAGACGACGCGCAAGGCGATGAAAGAGATTCTCGGCGAAATCCAGTCGGGCAAGTTTGCCAACGAATGGATCGGCGAGTACCGCGAGGGTCTTAAGAACTTCAAGCGGATGCGCGCCGAGGGCGAGCAGCATCCGGTGGAAGAAGTTGGCCGCAAGCTGCGTTCCTTCATGCCGTGGCTCGGCAGCGACCGCCTAGTCGATCGCGCGCGCAATTAGTGGCCATTGATCTATGGCCCCGCCTGAGCGGGTTGCGAGAGAGATCTTACCGGCGATGACAGACCGTCTAGCTGCGCTTTTACATATCGCACCCGAAGGCGCAGTCATGTCTTTCGGGATCGCCTTGGTGGCCTTGGTGGTGCTGGGACTCGGCCCACTATGGCTTGGCCTGCCGCTCCTGATACTGGCCCTCGCGGTCGCGAGCTTTTTTCGCGATCCGGAACGGCATGCCTCGGCGCCGGCTGACGCGGTTATCTCGGCGGCCGACGGCAAGGTTTGCGACATTAGCGAGGCTCCGATTCCCGTTGCGTGCGGGCAGCTTTCGCGGCGGGTCGCCGTCTTCATGTCCCCGGCCAACGTGCACGTGAATCGGGCTCCGGTTAGCGGCAAGGTGATACGCGTCGAACATACTCCCGGGGAGTTTCGCGCGGCCTATCGCGACGATGCGAGTGAGCATAACGAGCACAACGTTATTGTTCTGCAGGACAAACGCGGCCGGCGACATGCTATCGTGCAGATAGCGGGCTACCTCGCTCGGAGGATTGTCTGTCGCGTGAATCCGGGGGATCATGTTGATCGAGGTGCGCGCGTCGGCCTGATTATGTTTGGCAGCCGGGTCGACCATTTTTTCCCCCTCGATTACCGGGTCAAAGTCGTGGTTGGTGACCGGGTGCGGGCGGGCGAGAGCGTGCTCGCGGAGATCACGGCCAATGGAAACTGAAAGGTCCATGCAGGAAGCGGATAGCGTCGCGCGCTTGCGGCTGATTTCGGGCCGCATGATGGAGCGACCGCAACTCGTTACGCCGATCCGACGCGGTATCTTTGTTATCCCTGCGACTATCACCTCGCTCGGCCTGTTGGCGGGCTTCTATTCGATCATCTCCTCACTCGAGAAGCACTTCGAGTTTGCCGCGGTACTGATCACGATTTCCTTTATCTGCGACGGCCTCGACGGGCGCGTCGCGCGTCTTTCGCGTTCATCGAGCCAGTTTGGTGTCGAACTCGACAGCCTGTCCGACGTGGTGGCATTCGGAACTGCACCCGCGGTGCTGCTGTATTCGTGGGCGCTGCGACCGCTCGGATCGGTTGCGGTAATGATCAGCGGACTCTTCGTTGTGGCGGCGGCATTGCGGCTGGCGCGCTTCAATGTTCAGACCGGCAGCGTCGATAAGAGCAAATTTGTCGGACTGCCGGTGCCGGGTGCCGCGGCGATGGTCGCCGGCGTTGTGCTGGCTTACAGCTATTTCGAATTGAGCTCACCACGCACCCTTTGCGCCGCGATGGCGCCAATTACGCTTGCGTTGGCCGCCCTGATGGTCTCGACGGTGCCCTATCCGAGTTTCAAGGGCGTTGATTTGCGGCATACGGCGCCGCTGGAACTGGTCGCCGTGGTGGTGATCGTGGCCGCGATGCTGATCGCGATGCCGCAATTCACGACTTTCCTGCTGGCGACGGCCTATGTGCTTTCCGGACCGTACAAGTATCTGCGCGGCGAACGTATCGAACTGGCGAAGGATTCGGTCGCCGGCGCGCAAACGACGACGGGAGTTGCCTCCTAACGGTCCTTGACTGCTAGCGATTGGCGCGATTAGATTAACGAACAATGTCTTCCAACCTGCTCCTCGGACTGCTGCTTAGCCTGGCCCTTACGGGGGCCCACGCCACGGGCGTCGAGGTGCAGGCCTGAGATAGGCTTGAAACTGTAAAACGAACGCCCCAGGCGCAGGGCCGAACAAGCCGCCTGGGGCGTTTTCTTTTGTGACGATCCTCGCGGCCTAATTCGGCTCAAGTCCGATGGCTGTTCGGATGGAGAAACATGATGGCTAGTACAGACTCGTTTGCGACGATTGACCCCAGCAGGGTTCGGATCTTCGACACCACACTGCGCGACGGCGAGCAATCGCCCGGATGCACGATGAACGTGGAGGAGAAGATCGCGATCGCGCAGCAACTCGAACGGCTCAACGTCGATATTATCGAGGCGGGGTTCGCTGCGTCGTCACCGGGCGATTTCGAGTCGGTGAGCCGGATTGCTCAGGCGCTGACGAATCCGACGGTTCTGAGCCTCTCGCGAACGCGCGAAGAAGATGTCGATGCGGCGTTGCGCGCGGTGGAAAAGGCCAAGCGGCCGGGAATCCATATCTTTATCGCGACCTCCGATATCCACATGAAGTACAAGCTCAACATGACGCGCGAGGATGTGCTCAGCGCGGCAACGTGGGCCGTGACGCGCGCGAAGAAGCATCTCGACTATATCGAGTTCTCGTGCGAAGACGCCTCGCGCAGCGACTGGGACTTCATGGCCAAGATCTGCACCGAGGTAATTCGAGCCGGTGCCCGAATTATCAATCTGCCCGATACGACCGGTCACGCGATTCCGACCGAGTACGGCGAGATGTTCGATTACATGCGCACCCATGTCGAGGGTGCGGACAAGGTTATCTGGAGTGCCCACTGCCATAACGATTTGGGCTTGGCCGTCGCGAACTCGCTCTCTGCGATTCGTCACGGTGTCCGCCAAATCGAGTGCACGATCAACGGTATCGGCGAGCGCGCTGGGAACACCTCGATGGAAGAGGTCGTGATGGCGCTGAAGACGCGCAGCGACCTGATGGGCGTCGACTGCGGCGTGGTGACCCAGCAGATTTATCCGACCTCGCGACTGCTCTCGCAGATAATCGGGCAGCCGGTGCCGCCGAACAAACCGATCGTCGGTGACAACGCCTTCGCGCACGAAGCCGGCATTCACCAGGACGGCGTGCTCAAGAACAAGCTGACCTACGAAATCATGAAGCCCGAGGATATTGGGATTCCATCGAACAAGCTGGTGCTCGGCAAACATTCCGGCCGCCACGCTTTCACGAATCGGCTGAAAGAGCTGGGCGTCGATCCCGCGACGATCGACGTGCAGCGGGCCTTCGCCGCCTTCAAGGCTCTGTGCGATAAAAAGAAAATCGTCTATGACGACGATATTCTCGCGCTCGCCAATGAAGAGCGTCGCACCGCCGATACTTATGAGCTGATCGATCTGAAAGTCACGTCGTCCAGTAAAAGCGAACCCCATGCGGAGGTTACGCTCCGGGTGGCCGGTGCGGAGAAGAGTGCCGAAGCGAACGGCGACGGGATGGTCGATGCGTGCTACAAGGCCATCTACCAGATTGCTGGAATCACCCCGACGCTCGAACGCTACGCGGTGAAGGCGATCACGGGTGGAACCGACGCGCTGGGCGAAGTTTCGTGCATGGTGCGTGAGGACGGAATGACGGTTGCCGGCCAGGGCGCTCATAGCGATATCGTGATGGCGAGCGCATTGGCGCTGGTGAACGCGCTGAATCGCCTGCAGGCACGGAATCGCGCGACCGCTGCCGTCGTCGAAGGGCACTAAAGGCTAAGGCTTGCCGCTATCGCTTACATCGGCTAAGTGCTAAGCCATTGTTTATCAATTGAGGTTATCGCGACTCTGCTCGATGAAAGGCCGCCTGCTGGTGCGATGACACCGGCGCTCAACGCTCGTAAATGGCTTACAAGATATTAGTTCTCAGGGGTGACGGTATTGGTCCCGAGGTTGTCGGCGAAGCACTGCAGGTGCTCAAGCTGGCGACCCGCGATGCGGCAGTTGATATGGAATTCAAGGACGCGCCGCTCGGTGGCCACGCGATCGATACGTTCGGCACGTCGCTGCCGGATCAGACGCTGCAACTGGCAAAAGAATGCGACGCGATCCTGATGGGTGCAGTCGGCGGACCCAAGTGGGATAATCCGCAAGCGGCGGATCGTCCTGAGCGTGGCCTGCTGGCTTTACGCAAAGAGCTCGGACTCTTCGCGAATGTTCGCCCCGTCAAAACGGTCAAAGAGCTGATCAGCGCGTCGCCGCTGCGGCCCGAGATAATCAATGGTGTTGATCTCGTCGTGATTCGCGAACTCACCGGCGGAATCTATTACGGCAAGCCGAGCGAACGGCGCGCCGGAGAGTCCGGTCGCGAAGCGGTTGATACCTGCTTCTACACCGAAGGCGAAGTCGCGCGCGTGATGCGCTACGGTTTCGAGCTGGCGCGGAATCGCCGCAAGAAGCTGACTTCGGTTGATAAGGCCAACGTGATGTCATCGTCACGGCTGTGGCGTGAAGTCGCGACCGAGCTCAGTGCCGAGTTCAAGGACGTGGCCTTCGAGAACCAGCTCGTCGATTCGATGGCGATGCATCTGATTCGGCGCCCCAAGGACTTCGACGTGATCGTCGCCGAAAATATGTTCGGCGACATCCTGACCGACGAAGCCTCGGTGCTCGCGGGTTCGATGGGCTTGCTGCCCTCGGCCTCGCTCGGTGAAGATCTCAACTCGGCGGGTTTCCGGGTCGGACTCTATGAACCGATTCATGGCAGCGCCCCCGATATCGCAGGGCGCGACGAGGCCAATCCGCTGGCGGCGATTCTTTCCGCCGCGATGCTGCTTGAGCATTCGCTGGGAATGCGATCAGAGGCTGAGCGGATCGTGCAGGCGGTCGAAGGCGTGATCCACGACGGCCATCGGACGAAGGATCTCGGCGGCACTGGTGCGCGCGCGGTCGGATGCAAGGCGATGGGCCGGTTGGTACGCGAGCGGCTCGAGAGCCTGCTACCGGGCGATTGATGCCCGCCATCAGTGACACGCCCCCGCGCATCGCAATCGTTGGCGCCACGGGTACGGTTGGCAGTCAGATCGCGGAGCTAATCCAGGAGCGCGCGTTCCCGCACAAGGAACTCAGGTTCTTTGGAACCGGGGGCGGCACGGACGACGACGCCGATGCCGACGAAGAAGCGGTCGAGCTCGAAACTCTCGGGTCACCGCGTGATCTTGCTCGTTTCGATATCGCATTTCTCGCCGCACCTGCCCAGGTCGCCGAGCCGATCCTTAAGGCCTCGCCTGGACCCGTGATGATCGACGTAAGCGGAGCCCGACTCGCAAACGAAGCTACTCCGTTGGTGGCGCCGGGGCTGACGCCCAAGTCGCGTATCGGTGGCGCGCAGGATCTCCGATGCTTCAGCGTGCCCCATCCGGCAGCGCAGGTAATCGCGACGATCCTTAACGCAGTCGAGTACAACAACCAATTCGCTGCCGCGATGGTGATCCTGGCCGCGGCGAGCCGCGGGCGTGAAGCAATCTCAGTGCTCTTCCAACAAACGGCCGATCTGCTGAACACGCGACTCGATCTCGACGAAGATGAAACTCAGGTAGCGTTCAATCTGTTTGTGCCTCCGGGCGCTGAGAGCACCGCCGAGACGATCACGAACCAGGCGAGTATCCTGCTGGCGAACAGCTGTAGGCCCGTCGTGCAGATTGCGCATGCTCCGGCCTTTCACGGAGGCGCGGTTGCGCTGTTTGTCCCGCTGAGTCCGGCGATGGATGAATGGAAGACGAAGTTGCATAGCGCCCCGGGTATCATCCTCAAGGAAAATGAGGCGACGCTGAGTTCCGTCGATGCTGCTGTGGAAGAAGGCGTGGCCGTGAAACTGACGACAACTGCGGCCGGAGCAAAGTTCTGGTGTGTCTTCGATCCGGCCCGGATTGCGGCGCTGGCAGCGCTCTGGGTCGCGGAGAATCTCGCGCAATAGATCGTCGCTAGCGCGTGATGCGCAGGCACCATTAATCGCTATGCGCTTTCGACTGACCCTCGAATACGACGGCGCCAATTACTCCGGATGGCAGCTGCAGCTGGGTCAGGACTCGATTCAAGCCCGTATCGAGGCAGCCTTGGCGCAACTCTTCAATCAACCGGTGCGGATCTATGGATCGGGCCGCACCGACGCCGGAGTGCATGCGCGCGGACAGGTTGCTGCCTTCACCGCGCCGCGTGCGATCGAGGCGACCGATCTGCGGCGGGCGCTCAACGCCCTACTCCCTCCGGATATCGCGGTGATCGACGCTTCGCTTGTGGCCGACGATTTTGATCCGCGCCGCGCCGCACGCTCACGCGTTTACGAATATCGGATCCTCAACCGCGAATTGCGCTCGGCTTTTGCGTATCGCTGTGCGTGGCTTGTTCGCGAGCCCCTCGACATATCGTTGATGCAGGAAGCTGCGACGAAGTTCGTTGGCGAGCATGATTTTGCCGCATTTCGGACGCTCGGATCGGACGAGAAGACCACGATCCGCCGCGTTATGGTCAGTGAATGGCGTCGTGAGGACGACGACACCCTCGTGTATCGCGTTGAGGCGACGGCCTTCTTGCGTCACATGGTGCGCACGATGGTTGCGCTGATGGCCGAGGTGGGTCGCAGCAGGCTACCGTCTGACAGCGTGCCGGCGCTGATCGAATCGCGCGATCGGGCCAAAGCCCCGGCGATGGCGCCGGCGTGCGGGCTCTTCCTGATGGACGTTCGGTACTGATCGCACCGGCATTTTTCCACCGCAGCGCCAAAAAACCACACGGCGACAGTGGAAAACTGATCGCTTTGTGCAAAAAACACGCTCTTTTCTAGGAAAAAGAAGCGCTTTTCCGGATCGCCTACTTGCAAAAGCGCATTTGCTCGTTCACGCTGCATGCAGGAAGGTCGTTCACGACCTAAGGAGGTGGATGATGACGCAGACTCAGATCTCAGCTTTCCTCGCCGATAAAGTGGGAATCAGCAAGAAGCAGGCGAAGTCGGTCCTCGACGAACTCGCGACCCTGATCGTGAAGGAGCTGAAAAAAGAGGGCAAACTGCGCCTGGCCGGCGTTGGAATTTTCACCAAGCGTAAGAGCAAGGCCCGCATGGGACGTAACCCGGCGACTGGTGCGGCGATCAAGATTCCGGCCCGCACCCGTCTGCGTATCACTCCGGCCAAGGCTCTGAAGGACGCAGTGCTCGGCACGAAGTAAGTCTTTCCCAAAGATTGAGAAAAGAACGGGGTCGAAGATCTTCTTCGGCCCCGTTTGTTTTGGCTCCGTGATGTCTACCCACTGCTGTTATTGGGGATTGCGGCGATTGTTGCGCAGCTTGCGTACTTGTTCGAGGTACTCGCGTAGACGCAGCTCGTAGCCGCGAGTTGACGGAATGTAGTAAATCTTGCCTTCCAGTTTATCGGGTCGGTAGATCTGATCAGTCACTGCGTCTTGGTAATCATGCGGATATTGATAATCGGCGCCGTAGCCCAGCCCCCGCATCAAGGAGGTCGGTGCGTTGCGCAGATGGAGCGGTACGGGCAGCGCGCCGTGCTCGCGCGCATCGGCACGCGCCGCATGCATCGCGCGGTAGGACGCGTTCGATTTGGGTGCGCTCGCCAGATAAGTAACGCCCTGCGCCAGCGGAATAATCCCCTCCGGCAGGCCGACAAACTCCACCGCTTCCTTGACTGCGATTGCGATCTGCAGTGCGCGAGGATCGGCATTGCCGATATCCTCCGACGCGAAGATCACCATTCGGCGCGCGATAAACAGCGCATCCTCACCCGCTTCGACCATCCGGGTCATCCAGTAGAGGGCCGCGTCGGGATCGGTCCCGCGCATACTCTTGATGAAAGCGGAGATAACGTTGTAGTGTTCTTCGCCCGCGCGATCGTAGAGCAGCGCTTTGTGCTGTGCCGCTTCGGTGATGTCGGCAATAGTGATGCCTTTGCGGCCGGCGTTTCCCGCTAGTTCGGCTGCGACCTCGAGCGTACCCAAGGTGCGACGTGCGTCACCGCCGGCTATCCGAATGATCTCGGCGCGGGCTGCATCATCGAGGGTCAGGCCGAGTTCACCAAGGCCGCGTTCACGATCGGTCAGCGCGCGATTGATCAGTTGCGCCATGTGCTCTTCTGGTAAGGGTTGGAGCACGACGACGCGCGCGCGTGAGAGCAGCGGTGCGATCACCTCGAATGATGGGTTTTCCGTCGTTGCGCCGATCAGCGTAATCAGACCGCTTTCGACGTGAGGCAGAATCGCGTCCTGCTGCGCCCGGTTCCATCGATGGATCTCATCGATAAAGACGACGGTCTGCTTGCCTTCGAGATCGAGCGAGCGGCGTGCTTCATTCACGGCCTCGCGCAAATCGGCGACGCCCGCAGTAACGGCGGCCAGGGTTTTGAAGATCGCACCCGACTTCTGCGCCAGCAGTAGCGCAATAGTTGTTTTGCCCGTGCCCGGTGGGCCCCACAGGATAATTGAATGGATGGATCCCGTAATCGCCATCTGGTAGAGCAGTTTGCCGGGACCGAGCAGATGCTCCTGCCCGACGACTTCCTCGAGGGATCGCGGGCGCATCCGATCGGCCAGTGGTCTTGCCGAGCGATGCTTGGGCTTAAAGAGTCCGGGTTCGTCGTGAGTCGTCCGCCGCGCCATCCTGTCAGCCTAACATAGTCCCAATTTTGACCGCAGAGACAGGATTTGCCTTGAGCTTCCGCGATGTTCTAGCCTCTGCCAAGGTTCGTCAGGCGGCCACAGCATAAAAGGGCCGACCGTGAACTGGGCCGCACAGGAGTCGGCACCATGATTGTAGGAATTGATATCGGCGGATCGACGACGGACGCGGTGATTCTCGACAACGGGAACATCCACGTGGTCACGATCGAGGCAAACGACCCGGTAGCTGCGGCCGCCGGCGCATTGGGCAAGCTGATCGAGACGTGTTCGATCCCGCTCGAAAAACTGAGTCGTGTGGCAGCAACTGGAGCGGGTTCGCGGGTTCTTGGCGATCGGCTCTTCGGGTTGCCGGTGACCAAGGTCAATGAGTTCGACGCGATTGGAATCGGTGGTACGTCACTGGCGGGCAAGGAGCGCGCGTTGGTCGTCTCCCTCGGCACCGGAACCGCTATCGTTTCGGTCACGCCTGAAAAGATCTCGCATGTCAGTGGGACAGGTCTCGGCGGGGGGACTCTGCGCGGCCTCTCGCGTCACATGTTGGGGGTCTCCTCGCTCCAGACGCTCGAGGCGATGGCCCAACGCGGCGATCTCTCTCGCGTGGACCTGGCGGTTCGCGATATTACTGCCGGCGGCGCAATAGGCGATCTGCCTCCCGGCACCACCGCAGCCAACTTCGGCAAGTTCGCCGCCGATGCGACCGCCGAGGATAAGGCACTCGGCATCATGAACATGATCGTGGAGGTTGTGTCGGTGCTATCGATTGCTGCGGCTCGCGCCTCGGGTCAGCACGATATCGTGCTGACGGGCAAGCTTACGCATGTTTTCCGCTTCATGCAAAAAATGAAGCGACTGAACTTTGTTTTTGGCGGCGGTTTTATTATCCCGGAGCATGCTGACTATGCGACGGCAATCGGAGCTGCGCGTGCGGCGGCGAATAGCAGGGTTTGAGACGCACTGATTTCTCGCGTTTAAGGAATTTGAGAAAGGAAAGCGATGGGCTCTGAGCTGCTAAAGGGCTACCGGATGCTCGATCTGGCGGATGAAAAGGGCGCCTTGTGCGGCAAGATGTTTGCGGACATGGGCGCCGACGTAATCAAGGTCGAACCGCTCGGCGGATGCTCCACCCGCACGATTCCTCCCTTTCTCGAGGACCGGCCGGGACCCGATCGCAGTCTTTACGCGATCGCCTACCATGCCGGTAAGCGCTCGATCACGCTTAATCTCGAAAAGCCCGAAGGCCAGCAGCTTTTCGTCGAACTGGCAAAGCAAGTCGACTTTATCGTCGAGTCGTATCCTTTAGGTTACCTCGACAATTTGGGCCTCGGTTACGAAGCGATTGACCAGGCGAATCCGCGCATTATCTATACGTCGATTACACCCTTCGGCGATAAAGGCCCGGCCAAAGATTATAAATTCGCCGACATCACGACCTGGGCTGCCGGTGGAATGATGTTTCAGATGGGCGAGGAGGGTCGGCCTCCGCTCCAGATGGCACAGCCGCAGGCCGGACTCCATGCCGGTGGTGAAGCGGCGGTCGCCTCGATGATCGCCCACTACCCGCGCCAGATCGATGGCCTCGGCCAGCACGTTATCGTCGACATGCAGGCCTGTATCGTCTGGACCCTGATGAACGAGCAGGCGATGCCTTTTCTGCACGGTGACTACATGCGTCGCAGCGGTGTTTTCACCGGAGCGATAGGCGGGCGGCGCAAGACTATCTTCAAATGCAAGGACGGCGCGGTCTCAGGACTGGTCGCTGGTACCGGTCCCTATTTGGGCTCGACCAATGCGTTGATCGCCTGGATGAAGGAAGAAGGCGCGGCTCCGGATTGGCTTACTAAGGATGGAGGTATCAAAGCGCTCACGCCCGGGGCTTTCATGACCGCCACTGCGAAGGACCTTGAAGAGTTGGACCGCGCCGAGACTGCCGTCGGAGATTTCCTCGCCACCAAGACCAAGGCCGAAATCTGGCGCGAGGTCATGAAGCGCCGGATTCTGGCGGCACCGGTCGCAACAGCAGCGGATATCGCGGCTGATCCGCAGTTGGAGGCGCGCGAATATTTCGTCGATAAGGAATCGAAAGCTTTGGGGCAGACGATACGACTACCTGGAGCCTTTGCGAAACTGAGCAAGACGCCGATTGGTCCTGCAGGTGCTGCACCCAAACTCGGCGAGCACAATCGCGAGGTCTATTGCGGCTTGCTTGGTCTCTCGGAACAGCGGCTGAACGATCTGCAGGCCGGCGGGATTATCTGACAGGGGAGTATCGGATGAGGCGCTACGCGTTCGAGGGAATCCATGTCCTCGATTTTACCTGGGTCGGAGTCGGTCCGGTTACGGTCAAATATCTCGCGGATAACGGTGCTGACGTGATTCGAATCGAATCAACCGCGCGCCCTGACGTTCTGCGGATGGCGCCGCCTTGGAAAGATGCCAAGCCCGGCCTCAATTCGAGCCAGTTCTTCGCCAGTTACAACACCTCTAAGAAGGGCGTCACGCTCGACATGAGCAAACCCCGTGCTCGCGAGATCTTCTTCAAGATGCTGCCGTGGGCCGACGTCGTTACGGAAAGCTTTACGCCGAAGGCTCTGCGCAATTGGGGCCTCGATTATGAGCATCTGAGCGCGATCAAGCCCGACCTGATCATGCTGTCGACCTGTA